>Ga0070735_10003554_pt1 | contig 13597 bp, 12 predicted proteins | sample Coa_R1_FD_66443 | JGI IMG/M metagenome (GOLD analysis project Ga0070735, IMG submission 66443) | Surface soil microbial communities from Centralia Pennsylvania, which are recovering from an underground coalmine fire - Coalmine... | ecosystem: Environmental > Terrestrial > Soil > Unclassified ...
CGAACCAATATGCCGGAGATGGTCGGATTTCTGCTTTCCCGGGGCGCGGCGGCGAATCTTCCCGATGATCCGCCCTGGGCAACTCCTCTCGCCTGGGCCGAACGGCGTGGCCACGCGAAGGTCGCTCACATCCTGAAGAATCACGGCGGTTAGAGGAATGCGGCGAACCCAACGCGGGAGTCGGAGCATCCAAACCACCTAAGCTACCCTGGAAACATATACACATGAAGGTTCTGAAGTGGGTTGTTGGAGTACTAGTCTTGGCCGGCCTTGCTTTCGCAGGCTATACCGTCTGGGAACGCCTTTCGCGCGTCGAGACCACGGATGACGCGCAGGTCGACGGGTCCATTTTCCCGCTGAGTCCGCGCGTGGCCGGCCACGTGATCAAGGTGACTCCTCAGGATCAGGCAGCGGTCAAGGCGGATGATGTTCTGGTCCAGCTAGATCCTCGGGATTTTGAGGTCGCCGTGGCCAAGGCCCGCGCCGAACTGGCGGATGCCGAAGCCACCCTGGCCAGCGCCCGCAGCGATATTCCGGTTCTTTCCGTATCGACGGCCAGCGCGCTCAGCGGCGCCCGATCGTCGGTTCAGGATGCAACCGTGCAAGTGAGCTGGTCCGAGCAGGCGCTGGGCGCGGCGAGAGCCCGCCTTAAAACCGCCGAAGCTAACGTCCGCGTGGCCGAAGCCAACGCCAACAAATCCGCTCAGGACGTGGAGCGTTATAAAACTCTCGTGGCCCGCGATGATATTCCACGCCAGCAGTACGAACAAGCCTTATCGGACGCCGAAGCAGCGCGGGCTTCGGTCGACGCCCAGAAGGCCGCCGTAACCGAAGCGCAGCAAAATATCTTAGCGGCTGAAAAAAGCGTCGAGCAGGCACGCGCGCGGGTGGGGCAGGCGGATGCAACCGTCGAAGGCGCCATGACCGGTCCGCAGCAAATCAAGTCTTCGGAAGCGCGCGCTCTGGCCGCCCTAGCCAAGGTCGCCCAAAAGCGGGCGGAAGTGGAACAGGCCGAGCTTAACCTCAAATACACGACCATTACCGCGCCGGCTACGGGTATCGTCGCTCGCCGCTCGGTCGAAGTGGGGCAATACGTCGAGCCGGGACAACTGCTACTGGAGATCGTCGATTTGAGCCACGTCTGGACGGTCGCAAATTTCAAGGAAACCCAGCTCAGAGACATGAAGGTCGGCCAACGCGCGGACATCCAGGTGGACGCTAACGGCCGAACCTACACCGGCCATATTGCCAGCTTGGCTGGAGCCAGCGGCTCGCGTTTCAGCTTGTTACCGCCCGAGAATGCCACGGGAAATTATGTCAAAGTGGTGCAGCGAATTCCGGTGATTATCGATTTCGATGCCGGCCAGAATGGCGATCTGATGCTGCGCCCCGGCATGTCCGTAACCCCCACCGTGCATCTCCATTAACACGACTTCTGCGGGTAGAAGTTGACTGGAATGAGTCGATAAAGAGTTTTGATTGGACTCGCGGCGGATTCCAGGTTAAGCTGCTGTCGTAGTTAACGTGTAGCTCAGCCCCCGTCGTTCGGCACCCCCCGTTAGTGTTTCCACCCTGAGTGGATGATTTCAAAAGGCAGTCTGCACATTCGGAGGAAACGTGTCACCATTTTTGCGTTTAGTACTATTTTCAAGTTTCGCGGTCACTTTGGCCGCGCAATCCAACCGGGACCTGACATCGGTCGAAGAATTACGGAATCCACTCACGGGAAAATCCTTGCGCGCGCTGATGACGACGCAGGAGCACCTGAAGTCGGGGCAGCGCGAACGCGGGATGGAGGAACTGCGCGCCGCCTTGAGCGATCCGGTGGAGATGCCGTACGCGATCAGCATGCTGGGCGCCGAACATCTGAGGGCCGGGCAACTGGACACTGCTCTAGGCGAATTGGAGCAGGCGGTTCAGTTGCTGCCTGGAAAGCCGGAAAACCACGCCAACCTGGCCTATGCGTTGTTCCTTAAGGGACAACCCGCGCGAGGCTTAGAAGAAGTTCGCAAGGCGCTCCAGCTCGATGGGGGCAGGCCGAAGACCCGCTTGGTTCTAGGGATGCTTCTGCTTCAGCAAGGCTCTCACGACGCTGAGGCGATCCAGCAGCTCCAGGCAGCCGCGCAGGAGGATCCTGACGCCCATCTCATTCTCGCCCGGCATTACGATCGGGCCGGGAAAGCGCCGGAGGCGGCGAAAGAACGTCGCGCGTACACGGTCAAGAGCATGGCCCTGCTTGCGAGTAAATGATGCCCGTAAATGAGCGCGAAGGAGCCTGTCTACCACCATGTTATGATGACCGTGGGAGGGCTCCACGATGGGTACGCTTGGCGGACAAGAGATCGCCGTCATCTTCATCTTAGCCCTCGTTCTGTTTGGGCCCAAAAAGCTTCCAGAACTGGGGCGGACGATCGGTAAAGCGATCACCGAATTCCGTCGCGCATCGAACGATTTAAAAGCCACGTTCGAGCGCGAAATGCAAACTCTGGAGCGGGAAAGTCAGTCCATAAGCCAGGTCGCAAACGTAACGGCAGGAGATATCTTCAATCGGGCTATCAACTACGATCCCGACCACGAGACTCGTAGTCTGCCGCCGGCGGAAACCGCAGGGAATCCGCTGGAGCCGCAAAAAGTGGATGCTGAATCACAAGCATCCGATCATCAGACCCCGGCTTCCGAATTAACCGCTACCGATCCATCCACCGTAGGCGCTTCCGCAATTCCAGGCGCCGAATCCAACGGGACTATCGCCGAGACCGTGCCACCGGAACCTGTTCCGGCTATTGAAGGCACTGTGCCTCGTTCCGAACACGATAGAGCCCCGTCTCTGCACAGCTAAAAGTTAGGCTAAGTAGAACGTAACAGTCGTATGGATGACCAGCACAACGGCGGAGGAGTGCCTCCAGACGAGACTCCGCACGTAGTGTATCCGGACGATCCGGAAAGCGCGTTACATCCGGATATCGAGCCGCCGCTTCCGCGCGCGTTGGCTTCAGGCGGCGGGACAAGAACCCCGCCGCCTCCACCTCCGGATGAGGACGACGAAGACGACGAAGACTCGGGCATGCTGCGCATGTCCTTCATGGAGCACTTGGAGGAACTCCGCTCGCGTATCATTCGGGCGTTAGCGGGATTCGGGGTCGCGTTCCTGTTGTGCCTGTGGTTCGCGTCGCCGATCTGGAATTACGTCCAGGCGCCCGGCCTGGCAGCCTTCAAGACCATCGGCAGGGGCGGGTTTATCGCCATCGCTCCGATGGAGCAGTTCTCCATCATCTGGATGTGGTCGCCGCTGGTGGCGTCCTTATTCATCGCGTCTCCCTGGGTGATTTATCAGGTCTGGGCTTTTATTTCTCCCGGCTTATACCCCAAGGAACGAAGGTGGGCCGTACCGTTTGTCCTGTGCACGGCGGGATTGTTCATCACCGGAGGCCTGTTTGCCTACTTCATAGCCTTTCGATTCGCTTTGACGTTTTTGTTCGACATTGGCGGGCCCGTGGGCGTGCTGCCCCTGATCTCCATCGACCAGTACTTCGATTTGTTCGTCGACGTGATGCTGGGCATCTCATTGGTGTTCGAGTTGCCCGTGCTGATCTTTTTTCTCACTCTGATCCGCGTCGCCTCGCCAGCATTCCTATTGCGGCATTCGCGCTACGCGATCCTGGCGATCGTAATTCTCGCTGCAATCATCACGCCGACACCCGACGTTTTTAACCTGACTCTGTTCGCCGTGCCCATGATCCTGCTGTACTTCATGGGCGTGTTCGCCAGCTACCTGCTGGTGATGCGGCGCGAGAATCGCCGCTTCCCGTGGCGAATCTTCCTGTACTGGCTGCTGGCGGTGATCGCCGTGCTGATCCTCTGTGTCGTGGTGGCGATCGAGAGATACAACTATCACTTCTCGCTCCACTGGCCGTTTCTCATAAAGTAGGCGCTTCCGCAGCTCCAGGCGCCGAATCAAGACAACCTGAGAGGTTCGTATGAACCAACTGGAGCTGCCCGATCCACAAGTGGATCCGGATGACGACGGCATGCTGCGCATGTCGATCCTCGAACACCTGGCAGAGCTGCGCACGCGCATCATTCGCGCGCTGATCGGTTTCGGCGCGGCCTATCTGGTGTGCTTGTTTTTCGCTAGCCCGCTATGGAAATTCGTCCAGGCGCCGGGTGAGGCCGCTTTCAAGGAAATCGGAAAGGGCGGATTCATCGCGACCGGCGTGATGGAGAGATTCTCCATCATCTATGTGTGGACGCCCCTAGTGGCAGCCATCTTCGTGGCCTTTCCGTGGGTGATTTATCAGGTTTGGGCGTTCATTACGCCCGGTCTGTATTCACGGGAGCGAAAGTGGGCCGTGCCATTTATCGTCTGTACGGGCGGACTGTTCTTGTGCGGCGGGCTATTTGCTTATTTCGTCGCATTCCGTTACGCATTGGTCTTCCTGCTCGGCGTCGGTGAGGATGTCAACGTAACCTCGCTGATCTCGATCAACGACTACTTCACGAATTTCGTGAACGTCATGTTGGGAATCTCGGTGATCTTCGAACTGCCGGTTTTGATCTTCTTCCTGACCTTGATCCGCGTGGCCTCGCCGAGCTTCCTCCTACGGCATTCCGATTACGCCGTTATGGCCATCGTGATCCTGGCTGCCGTCATCACGCCCTCGCCGGACGCGTTCAATCTGACGCTGTTCGCCGTGCCCATGATTCTGTTGTACTTCCTGGGCGTGTTCGCGAGCTACTTGCTGGTGCTCCGCCGGGAGGGCCGGAAGTTCCCGTGGAAAGTATTCCTCATATGGCTGGCTGCGGTGCTGGTGGTAGTTGGTATCGTTCTGGCGTATACCGGTTACTGGCGGTTTCTGATCAAGTAGCCCGCAAACATTTTCACGATGATCCGGCTGGCTGCGAATCCGAGCTTGATGCGCGCGAGCACGGGGAGCTTGCGTTCGACCTCGTAGGCTTCCCGCAGGTGCTTCAGCCTGTCCTCGCTCCCAGCGATAGCCAGGTTCGCATCGTCGATTAGAGTGCCCGCTTTCGGCGAGCCGGGCGGCAAAACGCAGCGGATGATCCGCTCAGCGGCGTCCAGGCGCCCCCACATCAGGTCGTTCTGCCGCCATTCGCGTTTCAAAAACGCGCCGAAATGAAACAGCGCTGTGCCCGCCAGCTTTCGTCTCTTCTCTCCGGGAGCATTCTCGTCAACGATACTCGTGGCGTCCCGAGGGCTGATTCGGAATACCTCGCACAGTTCGGCTTCACCTACGGATGCCTCGTAGAAAATCGGGAAGACGATCTGATCGTAATATTCGAACTTCTCGAAGATGTGCCGGGAGTCCGCGTCGAGGCAGGCTTCGGCATCCGCCGCCGCGCGGATGAAGGTTTCGCGAAATCGGTCTGCGATTGCAGCCGCCGTGACTTCCGCATGGGCATCCGTATGACGTAGAGCTTTCAACGTCGCGGCGATCCGGTTCAGTTTTTGTTTTATGCCCGGATCGGTCAACTTACGCAGCAAATACTGCATCCGCCGCTCGCGATACCCCAAGTCATACTGCAACAGAAAAGTGCTCTCGCTCCGTTCCCGATCGCGCTCTGAGTAGTGTGTGCGCCGCCAGGCATCTACGACACTAGAGGGCTGGCTCAGCATCGCTGCCAGATCGTCGGTGACCGCACGGACTTTCAGCCGATGGTATCCGGCATATCCCGGCCCGCGATCGCGAATTTCGTCTGCCAAAGTTCGGCGCTGATAGTCATCTCCTCGCAGGCGCCCGACGAACTCCTGGATGTCTTCATCCACGTGCGAAGTGATTTCCTGAACCCGCTCGATCAATCGATTCCGCTCAACGACACGCTGGAGATCTTCCCGAATGGTTTCGTCGCGCGGCAAAGTGATCAGGGCGTCCAGGGTATTGCGGACGAAGTTCGGCGCGGCATAAGGCTGGTGGCTGCCGGGTTCGTCGGGCGACGGCTCGACGTACATCAGCTTCCGCGAAACCGGGAGGTCCGAGCTGCGCTGGGAAAGCGCCTGAATCGCGTGGGTGAACGGTTTGTTATCGAGACAACCTCCGTCACTAAACGCCCGGCCTTTCAGGCACACCGGCTCGAAGGCGAATGGGAACGCCGATGTTGCGCACGCCGCGAACGCCAGGAAGGGATGGTGCTCTTGCGCAAAATGATTCGCGCCGTCTCCAAAGCGAAGATGAAATACGTTCTTGTGGCGCTTTTCGAACACAGTCTTGTCGGCGAGTTCGATGGGCAATTCCAGTCCCTGAATATCGGTCGCGGTGATGAACACGTCCATTTCAGGTTGCAGCGGGATCGCCGAATCACGCTCCATGCCGCTAAGGGCACTCAGGAGCCGAGCGTGCATGGTGTTGCTGCTAAGCAGGCTGCGTGGACGTTTTTCGCGATTTAGCAAATCCTGAACATCGGCTTGATCTAGCCACAATCGGCTCACCTGGTCGAGCGTTTGCCCGTTAGCGAAGGCTTTCCCCAGGAATATCGCGTTGATGCCGCCGGCCGAGGAACCAGATGCGATGTCCACAAGGAACCGGGTCTGCAGGGTCCCGTCCGTCGCGCTCGCAAGCATCCGATAGACACGCTCGGTTCCGGTCAGGCCCGCATCACCGACAATCAGTTGTCCATTGACGTCCACCGCCGTGGACCGTACGAGATGGAAGAACTCCTGCGTGACGCCATGGATGTAAATTGCGAGCGATGCTCCGCCGTAGAGCACCAGCGCAAAACGTACTTCTTGCTCGAAGGATGGCGCAGGAGGCATCTGCCCGAAGTACAGCAGATGCCGGGAGATTCGCAGACAAGCGGATCTCCCAGGTTGGCTGTTACAAGATACTTATTACGACTTACCCGCCGCCAACTTCAACTCCGTCAGCGTGACCTTTCGGGTCTGCGGAGCCGGAAGATGGATCGGAATGATCCGGTCTACATCCAGGTGAAGCCGTTCGAGGTTGGCCAACAAGTTGATCTGATACTGATTGGGATTGGCTGCTGGCGTGGTCGGCGCTGGATTGCCGAGAACGTTGAACTCGTCCGCTTCGATCAGGACTTTCTGCTTCGGCAGGTACGCCATCATCATGGCGTTGTTGTGCGTGCTGTTCATCACTTTGTAGAGATCGATTTCGTGTTCTCCATCGGTGATCTTTTTCATGTCGCCGACGTATTCCACTTTGATCTTGGGTTTCGGATTCTTTTTTTGCAGGTTGTCCGGAACCAGCGTGTGGGGATTGGCGAGCACCTTTTCGAAGTAGCCCTTGTTGCCCTGGTTCGTAATGATGGTCGCGCCCTCGGCCACAAAGTCCCGGAGTCCCTGGGAATGATCGAAATGCGCGTGCGTGTTGATGACGTATTTGATCGGCTTGTTGGGGACCAGCCGCTTGGCTTCGCTGATGATCTGGTCGGCGCGCGCGTCGCCCGACGGGCCTTCGATCACAACTATGTAGTCCTTGAAGTTGGCGACCACCGCGCCGTAACCGCCCGTGACCAGCCAGAAGCCCCCGCCGAGGTCTTCACTCTCGATCGCCGCAGCGCCGCCTCCGCCGCCACCTTTCGCTGCCCCAGCTCCGCCAGGCCCACCCTTACCCTTGCCATCGCCGCCTGCGAACTGCGGAGCGCCTTTGCCATCGCCGCCTTTAGCCGCACCGCCCTTGGCGCCGCCCGGACCGCCAGGACCACCCTTGCCACCGCGACCGGCCGGAGGAGTCATATCCACAGGCTGGTTGACTCTTACGTCAGCGATCGTCATTTCCCAGATCTTGGGACCGCCCTGTCGCTGTACGATGCTGGTGGGGACTTTCACGCCGCCGAAATCTTTATAGTTGCTGAACGTTGCTTCCCACTTGATGTCGCCGAGCATGCCCTGGTCGATCATGGTCTCGACTCTGTCGACGAAACCCTTGTCGTCGATGTAACCCTTGACCGCGGTCTTGTAGGCTGTGCCGTTTTCCATCGGGAAGCTTAGCACCGTGAACTTCTTCTCTTTCGAGACCGTCGCGTTCTTCTCCAGCGCCATCTTCAGGAAGCCCAAAGGCATCATGGCAAAATTAATCTGGTTGTTGAAATTGTTGGCAGTGGTGACGGCGACCGCGGCTGTCTGCGAAGGTGCCGGGCATGTGGTTCCCGCGCCGCCGCACTCGTTGGCAGGTTCCCCTTCCGCGCGATCACGAACATCGCGCCAGCCTTTGGCGTCGAAGTCGACCGATCGAGTCCAGTTCTTGCTGGCCGTCCAACGCCACTTGTCGGAAAACGCGCTGTAGGCTTGTCCCACCGAGCCGTCTCCGCCTTCGCCGATAAGCGTGAGCGTCTTCACGTCCTGGACGCCCATGGCCTTCATGGACTTGTCGACCACGCCCTTCAAATCGCTCTGCGCGGAAAGCACCAGGACCAACAGGGTCGCGAGTCCGGCAGCAATGAGAACCTTCTTGAACATACTCGCCTCCACTTGGGGATGAATGACTCGGAGTGTATCTACCGATTCCAGGCCACGGGCCAGTATAACATCGGTCAATTGCAGCCGCTCTTAGATCCCGGTGGCGCGAATCCAGAAGCTCTCGCTCCATTTGCCGCCCGGCGGGATCATCTGCAAATCGGGATACTTGCCCTGGTGGGCTAAGTTCACCGCGCTGGTGATGCCGCTCATCGGTTCAAAGCAGATGAATGGCTGCGCTTGGCCGTTGGGAGCGTTGGGTTCCCACACTACGGCCGCCGGGTACTTCGGTCCGAAGAGCGCTTCCACTTTCATCTTGCCGGACTCTATGGAAAACACTGCGTGGCCATCGACGTCGCGCTCCAGGTCGATGAAGCCGTCATCCAGTGTTCGCCCTTGCAGTGGGAATTTATCGGGAATATCCATGGCTCGATACTCGCCCGTGGGAATCAGGCGATTGTCGGCAACCACGCGGCGGCGCGCCGGGATGTGCCCGGTCCATTGGTCGCGCGGAACATCGGGGATGCGGTAGTAGGGATGGAAGCCGATCGCCACCGGCATCGGATCGTTGCTCAGGTTCGTCACCGTCACGTGGACTTCGAGCACGCCGTCCTTGAGCGTGTAGGTCATCTCGTATTCGTGTGCAAAGGGCCACTGAGCCATCAAATCCGGGTATCGCCAGAACTCCAGGCGGCTGGTGGTGCGGGCCGAGCGCTTGTCGCCGGCCACGCTGACCACTTGCCAGTGCGGCGAGCTGGACAGCAGCCCGTGGATGGGATTAGCGCCCTTCACGTTGCCCAGGTCCATATCGAAGGCGTACTTCTTGCCGTTGGCCCAGAAGGCTTGTTCATCCAGCCGGTTCGCCCACGGGGCGAGGAACGGGATGCCGCTCAGCTGCGGGTTCTTTTGAAATTCAGACACGTCGTTGTAGGGGAAGTAGAGGATATTCTTCCCGTGAACATTCATCTCGTAAGCTGTGTTGCCGACCGAGGGAACGATGGCGACCTCGACACCGTTCATCGGGTCAGCCAGGCGAATCACAGGTATGCCGTGGTCGGTGGTGCGCTCCGCTGTGTAGTCCTGGGCGAGCGAAACAAACGACAGGGCCAGCAGGACGGCAATCCGAATCATGCAGTGAGTATAATGCAGCGGAAGGGATAGTAATAACGATGAAACGCCGAGACTTCGTAACCGCCTTAGGTGCAGGCGTAACCGCGACTGGTATCGCCACGGCGCAAGCGCCGGCTGCATCTCCTACGCCCGTCAAGCGCAAGAACCGCATCAAGCAAGGCTGCATGCGCACCAATTTCGCGCCCAATATGCCCTTCGAAGACATGTGCCGCATCGCGGCGGAACAGGGCATTCACGGATTCGACCTGATCGGCCCGAATGACTGGCCCACGCTCAAGAAATACGGCTTAAAGCCGCTGATGGGCGCGACCGGCGGGGTGACTTTCGAGAACGGCGTCATCCGTAAGGAGTTTCACGATGCCCTGGAGAAATCGGTCAGTGCGAATATCGATGTGTGTGCCGCGGGGGGCTGTCCGAACATGATCACCGTCGGCGGTCAGCGCCGGGGCATGTCCTACGAAGAAGGCGCCGATAACGCCGTAGCTTTCTTCAACCGCATTAAGGCTCATGCCGAGGACAAGCAGGTCACCGTCTGCATGGAAATCATGAACAGCAAATTCATGGACTCGACCATCGGCCGCTTCGATCAGATTTGCGATCACCTGGCCTGGGGCGTCGGCGTCGTCAAGCGGGTGAATTCGCCGCGCGTGAAGGTGCTGTTCGACATTTATCACGTGCAGATCATGGACGGGGACGTAGTTCACAACATCCGCGACAATATCCAGTACATTTCGCACTTTCACACCGGCGGCGTTCCGGATCGTCACGAGCTGGATGAGACGCAGGAGCTGAATTACCGCTTCATCGCGCAGGCGATAGTGGATACGGGGTTCACCGGTTATGTTTCGCACGAGTATCGTCCCGCACCCGGCCACGATCCGGCGGAAAGCCTGAAGCGGGTGATGGCGATCATGGACGTCTAGCCGCCTATTTTCCGTCGACCGAGAAAGCCAGCAGAATATTTCCGCCCTGTCCCCCGGCGAAAGCGTAGCCTGATGTCGCGACCACCATGCCGTTGGCGATGGCCGGGCCGCCGCCGTTAAACGCTCCGCCCTTGCCCGGTAGGCCGTTCACAGTGTTGGCGAACGGCTGGACCGCGTCGAAATCCCACACGATCGCTCCATCCTTGGTCGAATACGCTCGCAGGTGTCCGCCGAATGACGCCGAGAACGCGATCCCGGGCATCGCCGAAACCGCCGACGACTGCGCGCGATTGCCTGCGCCCTGCGGAGCCGGCGTGCTCCAGATCTTCTCGCCGGTATCGATCTTCAGTGCGTAAAGTCCGGGAGTGCCGTCCGGTTTGTTGATATCGGCGATCGCGGCGTAGACCGTCTCGCCTTCGGCGGCCATGCCCCAGCCGATTCCGCCGAGCAAGCCGTTCCCGACGCCGATGCGGGTTTTCCAGATAACTTTGCCCCGCTGCTCCGGATCCAAGGCGTAAACCACACCTGATTTCTGACTGGCGAGAATCACGTCGCGCCCCCCGACAGTGCGCAACAGGGTCGAGCTGCCGAAGTCATAATCGTCGCCGGGATTCTCGGGACACAACGGGCCACGGGGGCAACCGGGAACCCAATTGTCGCCCGGCGTCACCTGGTTCGACCACAGCAGGCTGCCGGTCTCGAGATCGAAAGCCAGAATCGCATCCGTGGTGTTGAGCTCGATTCCGGTGTACGAATTGCCGCTGCCAATGTAGATCCGTTTGCGTTTTTCATCGATGATCGGCGCCGACCAGAGGCTCGCCCCTGCCGGTCCGAACATCTTTCGTCCATCAGCTGTCGTCTTGTACTGTTTCGGCGGATCGGGAATAGTAAACGTCTTCCAGATCACGCGTCCGGTCTTGGCATCGAGTGCAGACAGGCTGCCGCGGAATTTGCAGCATTCATAATCCTTGGCTCCCGATCCGGTTTCTTCGCCGGAGGACATGGGAACGTACAATCGGCCGTTGTTGTACACGGGCGAGCCGGTGATGCGGGCAAGCGGGAAATCGTCAACCTTGGTTTTCCAGATCAGTTGGCCGGTTAGCGCGTCCACTGCGTGAGCCGTTCCGCCGCTATCGCCGAAATAGGCGATCCAGCGCGTGGCATTTGGCTGAGAGTCCGGAAGCTTGACGATTTGAATCGCAGTGCGCGCGATGTTGCCGGTTTCGTAGGTCCAATAAGTGCAGCCCGTCGCGGCGTCGAGTGAAAACACAGTGCCGCTGGCGCTGCCTACAAACACGCGCCCGCCGACGATGACGGGCTGGGCTTGATTGCGCTGATTGACCGGACCCGGAAATGCGAACGACCACTTGAGCTTGAGCCTAGGCACGTCGCCCGCGGCGATACCGGGCGCCGGCTGAAAGCGCGAGCCGGATGCGTCGACACCCCATCCATTCCAATCGCCCGCGCCGGGAGCAAAGGGCTTGGGCGTTCCGGTGCATTTCCCGGCATCGGGCGCTTGGGCTGGAGTTTGGGCGTATAGGGAAGCCGCGAGGGCGGCGCAAAGAAACAGGCGCATGGGACCTACTTTATCTCAGTTTGCTTGCGCCGAACCGGAGACCGGCGGCCGTTCGGTATGATGTACGAGCGGCCCTTGTGAGCCCAAAAATGGCCAGGCTGCAATGGAGAATGGGATGATTATCGACTCACACGGCCACGTTACAGCCCCCGAAAAGTTGTATGTCTATAAGGCCAACATCTTGTCCCATCGCGGCGCGCACGGCCGCGGCAGCCACGGCGCCTCTGACCAGGAGATCAAGGACGCGCTGAACTCGCCCGTCTTCGGCGGCACCTCGCATCTCGAGCAGCTCAAGGAAGTCGGGACCGACATGCAGCTCATCTCGCCGCGCCCGTATCAGATGATGCACAGCGAGGACCCGAAGGTCGTTCGCTGGTTCATCGAAGAGACCAACGACATCATTTACAAGCAGACCAAGTTCTACCCCAATGTGTTCCGCGGTGTTTGCGGGCTGCCGCAGAGTCCCGGCGTCAGCCCCAAGGAAGTTCTGCCGTATCTCGAAAAGTGCGTCAAGGAGCAAGGATTCGTCGGATGCCTGCTGAATCCCGACCCAAGCGAGGCCACATCCACTATAACTCCTCCGCTCGGCGACCGCTTCTGGTATCCGTTGTACGAAAAGCTGGTGGAGCTGGATGTTCCCGGCCACATCCATTCCGCGGGGTGCCGTTCGCCGCGCCTCCCATATTCCTTGCACTTCATCAACGAGGAAAGCATCGGGGTTGTGTCGTTACTCGAATCGAACGTCTTCAAAGATTTTCCGGCGCTGAAGATTCTCGTCTCACACGGCGGAGGCGCGATTCCCTACCACTGGGCGCGTTTCGAAGCCAGTTCGCTGCGTCGGGGCGGCGAGCGCTTCTCAGACAAGATGCGCAATCTGTACTACGACACGGTTCTCTATTCCAGCGAATCGCTCCAACTGCTGATCAAGACCGTCGGCGCGGATCGATGCTTGTTCGGCACGGAGCGTCCTGGAGTCGGTACGGTCAAAGATCCGCGCACGGGCCGCTGGCTGGATGAAACGCGCTTCCTGATCGAGGCGTTTGACTGGCTGAGCGCGGCGGACAAGAAACTGATCTTCGAAGACAACGCCAAAAAGCTCTTCAAGCTCGACGTGTCGCAGGCGAAGGGAGTGAGCTCATGAAATCCCGAATTTGGCTGGCCTGGTTGATTGCGGCCGCTTTGCTGGCTCCCGCAGCAGTCGCGCAAAAAATTACGCTGATCTATCCCAACCGCAGCGGATCGCAGTGGCCGTTGTTCCTGGCGAAAGAGGGCGGCTATTACCAAAAGTACGGGCTCGATGTGGATCTGAAGTTCATCGTGCATCCAGGCAGTATCGCGGCGCTGGTCAGCGGAGATGCCGCGCTGGTCAATTCGTCGCTGGAACAATTGATGCAGGCCGCCTCCAAAGACGGGTCGATGGTGATCGTGGGAGCTCGCTCAATAAGGGCACGTTTGCATTGATGGCTCGCAAGGATGTCGCGAGCATCAAAGACCTGAAGGGCAAGCGCATCGCGGTCGGCCAGGTCGGCGATGCAC
>Ga0070735_10003555_pt1 | contig 13595 bp, 10 predicted proteins | sample Coa_R1_FD_66443 | JGI IMG/M metagenome (GOLD analysis project Ga0070735, IMG submission 66443) | Surface soil microbial communities from Centralia Pennsylvania, which are recovering from an underground coalmine fire - Coalmine... | ecosystem: Environmental > Terrestrial > Soil > Unclassified ...
AAAAACCCTCCCCTTCGCCGCCGCCACCGCCCCCAGCGCCCGGCGTTTCCGCCCGCAAGCCGCGCGGCAGACGAATTCTGGGTGAACCGATCATCGAGGTCGAAAGCCGGATTGCCCGAACGCCTTAATCTACTAAGTAGCCGGACGAGAAGTTAAAATCAGCGGGCCGGGCCTGGTTCGACAGGTTCAAGGAGTGCAACCTCGATGGCAAAAGACGCCAAAGCCGACGCCCAGAAATCTGCGACTCAATGGCGCGGGCGCGCGCCAACCGCCGGCGGCGCGGCCGATCATGCCTGGCAGGCCGACCGGGGCCAGCGCTGGGTTCGGCGCACGCACCGCCGCGCCATGTGGCGCAAGATTCGCGTCGCCGTTTTCTTCCTGCTCGGCATCGCGGGGGGCGTCTCGCTCTTGTCGCTGCTTTTGCACCGCGAAGTGCAGCCGCCGTTTATCGCCGTGGTCAAGACGGCAAACCAATCTCCCCTGCCTCCGAATGCCTGGGCGAGCGAAGACCTGGAATCTTTCCGCAGCGCCACTGATGCGCTGGATGGACGGACCGTCGACCTGGTCGACCTTTCGGAAGCCGATCGCACCAAAGAAACGATCTTGCTTCCTTCGCTCAATCAAAGGCGTCAATTGGTGCGGCAAGCGCGCCGCATGGGCGTGATTATTTTTTACGTATCCATGCACGGCCTGGTCGATCACGAAGGGAACCCGTCGCTCGCCGCGCCCGACGCGGCCGCCACCGATTCCCGCGGCTGGCTGCCGTTTTCGCAGGTGCTGCGCCAGATTCAGGAATGGAACCTGCCGGATGAAGTGCACAAGCTGCTCATTCTGGATTGCAACCGCATGGAAACGAATTGGAGCGCGGGATTGCTGCGGAATTCGTTTACCAGCCGTCTGCATGATGCCCTGGAGGCGACTCCTGTTGCAAACCTTGTGATCCTGAATTCGACCGACAGCGGCGAAGTGGGTTGGTCGGCGCCGGAGACGCGGGGGACGGTTTTCGGGCAGTTCTTGCGATTGGGACTGGCGGGCGCAGCCGATCTGGCTCAAGCGGGCGGAAACAACGATCGCCGCGTTTCATTGCATGAGCTGCACCGTTACCTCCTGCGCACGATCGACGAGTGGGCCGTTCAAAATCGAGGCGTACATCAACGGCCGGCGCTGATTCCCGCCGGAGCGGCCGACTTCGGCCTCACGTGCACGCTCGATCCCAGGGGATTGCAACGCGCCCTGGCCCGGTTCGCGAACGAGGCGGGCGCCGACCCGGCGATCCCGCGCGCCGATCTGGACGAATTGTGGACCGCCCTGGCCGAGCTCATCAACCGCGGCGCCGATCATGTCGCTCCGCTGGAAATGAGCGAGCTGCGTCATAAGCTGCTGTGGGTGGAACAGGCGGCCAGCGCCGGCGAAGCGTATCGCGCCGAGGCTCACGCCGCGCAGCGCGACTGTCAAAGGCTGGCCGATCGCCTGCGCGAGCGCATCGGCCGCGCGGCGCCCGGTGGCCCAGGCGGTCCGGACGGCGCATCGCCCTATTCCGACGTCTGGTTTCCCGGATTGGCATCGAAGCTGCGATCGCTGGCCCTGTTGGCGAAGATGGGGCGACTCGACCAGGAAACCATCGAGGGCCTGTATGCTGACCTCCACCGCCTGCCGCCCGATTCGCCCTTCGAAAATCTGGAGGCTCTTAATTCTGAGCCTCAAACAGGGCAGATCGCACGGCAACTGGGAATCGTGCATTTCCTGAAACTGGTGCGCCAGTCGCGACAGGCCGAAGGGCCTTCCACCGCGCCGGCCTCGCTGGAAGCGGCGCTCGAAATGCAGTTTCTCTCGGACAATGCCGCAGTGCCGGCCGACCCGCGAGCCCACTATTGGCTGAAGCAGCAGGTCGAAAAGGCCGACGCCGCCCGCCGGCTCAGCGAAGACGCCGTTCTCGCGGGAGAAGTCGACGCGCCGAACCGCGATTCGGCGATCGAGGGCTATCGGGCCGGCGCCGCAATTGACGCGGCCGTTCACGACGCAATCGTCTTGTGCGACGAGGTCGCCGCCGAGCTTCCCTATCTCGCAAAATGGATCGATTCGGCGGCGCGCGACGGCGAAGGGGCCGGTTCCGAGGAAACCGCGACCAACCTGCTGGCCGTTATCCATGGTCTCCATGTGTTGTCCGCAAACCTCGATCAAGAGGCCGAACTCGACTCGGCCATCCCGGCGGGCGACCTTCCCTTCGCCGCCCAGTTCCGCGATCTCGAGCTCAAGTACGCGGGACTTCGCGGATTGGTCGATGCGGCCTACGAGCGTTTGCTCGCGGCCGGCGAGCCGAGCCCGCAACGCGTGCGCGAGGCCGCCGAGCTATTGGCTGTGCCCCTCTTCGCGACGCGAGCGAACGAGGCCGGCCTGTCGCCGCTGCAACAAAGGCACAAGTTGCACGCCGTTTATACGCAGTTTTCACGCGACCTCAATCGTCGCTCGATGGAGAGAATCCTTAATCCCTCGACGGCTGACGGCAGCGGCCCCGCCGGATTGGCGGGCGAGTCGGCCGATTCCACGGCGCACAAGTCCCCGAAGGACCATCCACTGCGGCATCCGCTGCTGGCGCTTCTCGAACCGGCCGAGAAAGGCGCGCCGGCGGCCGCGCGCGCCGATTCCGATCGAGCGTCAGAACCATCCGTCGCTGACGATCGGCTCAACGACGCGCGAATGGGCGGGCGGGTGCGACGAATTCTCCGGACGCTTCCCGATCAGATCGAAGAGGCGCGCAGCCGCCACTTGGCGTCGCACAAACAGATTCGCAACGAATGGAGCCGCGCGGCCCGCCTGGCGCGAACCACCGCGGCCTATGTCTACTCGGCCTGGCAAATCGACCCGATCCCGGAGCTGCGGCGCGTCGACATCCAGCAGCTTCTCTTTTGGCACGCAAAGCGCGCGAGTGATGATTTCTGGGGGCCGGCGGCGCGCGGCGAGCCGGCTTTTTTCGAAGCGGCGGCCAAAGACGCGCTGGAGGCGGCTGAACTGATCGCGATTGCGAATCCCGCGGCCGCAAAGCAGGTCCTGGAATTGCGCTCGGCGCTCGAATCGCGGCGGCACGCGGCGCGCCAGGGGCTGGTCGTTCGCGCCGAAGCCGTGCTGCTGGCCGAGGCCCTCGAGCGTCCCGTGGCCCATGTGCACGTCACGGGCGGACCCGATGGCGCCGCGCGGGGAATGCCTGCGGGAAACGCGGTTTTGCGCGTCGCCGACGACCGCGGCAACATGCTCGGCAAAGCCGCGGGCGTCAGCGTCGCTCTGGCCGCGGGCGATCAGGCGGCAGGCGCCGGCGAGCAATCGATTTCCCTCTCGTCGGCGCGGGAACTGGCCGACACGATCGGCACGGCAACGGCCCTCTTCCGCGGACATGAATTTCACGACGATTTGGTCATCAAGACCGCGTCGGGGACGACCGTGGAGAGTCGGCCGGGCCGCCTGCATTCGGCGAAAATTCGCCTCAACGGGAATCGCCGCCAGCGCGCAGCCGTCGTGTTTGTTCTCGATTGCTCGTTCAGCATGCGGCAAGAAATGCTGTTTGAAGGCGCTGACGCGCGCGTCCCGCGGCTGGAGGTGGCCAAAGCGGCGCTGGGACGCATGCTCAACGCCTTGGCTGCGCGCGGCGACGCCCGCGTGGGCGTGATTTTATACGGGCATCGAATCGGCTGGAGCACAAAGGAACAAAATCAACTCCTCACGCAGACCAGCTATGCGGGCCGGATTCCCGAGGGGCTCAAGCCCTACGAGGACGTCGAGACGGTCTTGCCTTTGGGCCGCTTCGACGCCGTCGCGGCCGCCGGCGTGATCGAGCGGCTCGACAGGGTGAAACCGTGGGGCGAATCGCCCCTGTACCTCGCGCTGACGCAGGCCCTTCAGGAGTTCAAGGACGACGATCTGGACGCGCAGCGTTCGGTCGTCGTGATCACCGATGGGTTGAATTACCAGTTCAATCCGCGGTCTGAGAAGGCCAAAGCCGCGCGCGATGTGCTCGCCGCCGACAGTTTGCGGGGCATCCCGTTGCATATTGTGGGATTCGGCATTCAACCCGAAGAAGAACGGCAGACGCAGCGCGAGTTTGGACAGCTCGCCGGCGAGACCGGCGGTCACTTCGTCAACGTCGCCGAAGCCGCGTCGCTGGCCGAGTCGCTGGAAGACATTCTCCAGGCGCGGCAATACGCGGTATCCACAGCCGCCGGGAAAACCCAAAGGGCGCGAATCGGCTCGGCTGTCGAAATCGAGTGGGCAGACGATGGGCCCCAGGAATGCCTCGTGTCGATCGACGCGCTCTCTGAGCCGGTCGAGGTCGCAGGAGGCGAAGCGCTGGAACTGTTCGTCAGCCAGGACGGGCAGAAGATCGTCTCGGCCGTGTACGACGCCGGTTCGCCGGTGTTCGCCGCCCTCGTGGGAGGGCCACCCCGTGACCCCAAGGGCATCCGGCTGGGGGTGCACCAGCCGTCTCGCGAGGGAAGCACGGTCATTTTCGACCTTTCTCTGCAACATCTCCAGCAGCATTTCGTCAGCCGGCCGCGCGAAGTCTGGGCCGAGATCAGCCCCGTGCTTCCCGACAATCGTCCGGCCGCCAATCTGAAATATGTGTTCTACGATCCCGAGTTCGTGCCGCGCACCGCCGTGCCGGTGCTACGCGCCGCGGCCCGGAACTGGCCGAAGGCGGCGCGCCGCGCCCGCATCGACTTCTGGTGCAAATGGTCGGCGACCGAGCCTTCGCGGCTGGTTGCGTTTGCCGACGCGCCCGATGGGAACCAAGCGGCACAAAGCGGCACACTCGAGGCGATTCCGGGTTTCAAATACCAAATGCGGACCAGGCCGGGGGCGCCCTGGCGAGTCGACTTCATCGAAATTTATCCTTCCGATGCGGCCGGCGCGACGATGCTCAAAATCGACGTGGCCGGCCGCGTGCAGCCGACTCGAATACTGCGCCAATTCGACGACGTGAATCACTTTGCAACCCACAGTTTTTTATTCGACGATCCTGCGCCCGAGTTGATTCGTTCGACCGACAGCATTCGCATCGTCACCCGCCGCCGCATGTTCGACGATGCCCAGCGTCTGGAGATTCTCGTTTCGATCGAGGTTCCCGAACAGGCCGACACGATTCCCAGTTTTCCGCCGGCCAATTGAAAGGCGGCGCAGGGCTTGTCTCCTGGCGACGCAGAGATCAGCATCCTTAAGGCCGCCCATTGACTCAATCGAGGTTCTCATGAACTTGATCTTCTACACGGCGACGCGGTTTTTGCACGTCGGGACGGCGGTCGTCGTGGTGGGCGGAACTTTTTTCATACGCTACATCCTGCTTCCGGCGGCGGCCAAGAATCTGCCGGACGACGCGCATGCCCGATTGCGCACCTCCCTGATGAACTCGTGGAAGAAGATCGTTCACGCGGGGATCGCCCTGTTCCTTTTAACCGGCGCGGTCAATTATTACCGGGTCATCGCCGATGGCTCTCACAAGGGCGATGCGCTCTATCACGCGCTTCTCGGCACGAAAATCATACTGGCGATGATCATTTTCGCGATCGCCTCGGCCCTGGTCGGCCGTGCGCCGGCGCTCGAACAATTTCGCCGAAATTCCCGAACCTGGCTGACGGTGAATGTGTTGCTGGCCGCGATGATCATCGGCATTTCCGGCTTCCTGAAAGTTCGCGGCCCACGCACACTCCCTGGCGCCGCGTCCCGACCCGATCCGGCCGCGTCGGCTGAAGCCGAACGTGATTGAATCGAGGCGTTGGCCTGAAGGGCCTGAAGGGGCCAGAAACGCCAGAAACCCGGTCTTCCCGAATTTGGACGGATGTGCTAAGACCTGCGTTCACAGGCCGTTGCGCCGATGAGGGATTGTCCCTCCGATCGCGGGCCCTGGGAGCACAACCATGCACGGATGCAGGCGTTTCGCGCTGCCGGCGGGACTGGCGCTTTTGGCGCTGGCCGCAGGTTGCCAGACGTCGCCTCGCGGAACGGCCTCTGACGGAGGTCCCTCTCGTTCGTTCGGGCTCAATTACGTTCCGCGGCAGTCCGAACCTCCGATCGAGCCGTCCGATGACGTTGCCACGCGGGGGGGCACTCCCATCGACGACGATCTGGATGCCGGCGACAAAAGCGCCGCCAAGACGTCCGGCTCCCTGACGCGCATGTTCTCGGGCAGAGATAAAGAACCGGCTCAACGCAAAGCGCTACCGGTTTCAGCCAGCTCGGCTCATTCTGACGACGACGGCGATCTGGAACCGTGAACCGAGTTTTCCGCGGACGCCTTCCATCGTAGCGGAATTCGTGAGAATTCCGGACAAGCGCCTGAGAGAGTCGGAATTCTGGCGAATCCCGCTACCCACGCAGGACGGAATTCTCACGAATTCCGCGACGCAAAATCCAGCGCCGACCAATCCAACTTCTGTACCGCTGCGAATGCAATTCTCGCGCTCGATGTCTGGCCCAGGTCCATTCGGAGCAAGGCTGGCAATGGTCCCCACCGGAAGCTAAACTGGGAAATCATCGGCCGTCGAGAACCCGGATTTGGCTCCCAGGGCTCGATGACAGTCCGGTCGGAGCCCGGCCAGAGACGCAAAGGAGCGTTTTGTCGTGCAAGTTGCAATTTCCTGCAAGCACGGGGAGTTAAGCGCCAACCAACAGGAGTACATGAAGCGGAAATCGGAAAAGCTCCTGACGTATTTTGAGCGGGTGACATCGATCAATGTGACTGTGACGCACGAAAAAGGGCGAGTGCGGGTCGAGATTCTCGTTGACGCCGAACACAAGCATAATTTCGTCGCCAACGACGTCGGAGACGACGCCACTCCCACGTTCGATCTCACGCTGCACAAAATGGAACAGCAGATCAAGAAATACAAAGAGAAAATCCAGGATCACCGCCGCGAGAAACCCGTCAAGGGAGCCGAGCGCGGCGAGTGACCCCCAAGTGAGGAGCTATTCATGAAGTTGTCGGACTTCGTGGTTCGCGAAGCGATTCTGACGGATTTGAAAGCGGCGACGAAGGAAGCTGCCATTCGAGCGATGGTCGAAAGCCTGTCGGCGGTGGGCAGCGTCAAGGGAAGCGATCAAGAAGGGATTATCGCGGCGATTCTGAAGCGCGAAGAGCTGGGATCGACGGGAATCGGGAAAGGCGTGGCCGTGCCGCACACCAAGCATCCCTCGGTCGGCAAGCTCGTGGCCACGATCGCCCTGTCGAAGGACGGCGTCGAGTTTGCGAGCCTCGACGGCGATGCCGTTCACATTCTGTTTCTTTTGGTATCGCCTCCCGATCGTCCGGGAGATCATCTGCGGGCCTTGGAGAACATTTCCCGCCATTTGCGGAACGATAACTTCTGTAATTTCCTCAAACAGGCCGCATCCGCTCAGGCCGTGATCGAACTCCTGGAGGAAGCAGACAACAACCAGCTCGGCTGAGGCGCCGGCGATCGCCGCGCGCCGGCCGGTCGAAGGTCGGCGGCGCGGGGCGATGCGCCCTGTGCCTTACCGTTCGCCTCGCGGTGTGCAGTCACTATGAATCCAATTCCGACTTGCATGCGCGAGGTGGTGGTGAGACTCGAGAATGGCCTGCATTTGGGGCCGTGCTCGCAAATCGTGCAACTGGCGCAAAAATTCAATTGCGATCTTTCGATTCGCAAGGGAGACCGCACAGTGGATGGAAAAAGCATGCTCGACCTCTTGACGCTGGCCGCCGAGCAGTCAACGGTGCTGGCGCTGGAGGCGCGCGGGGCCGATGCCGCTGAAGCGCTCGAGGCGATCGCCGCCCTTTTCGATCGCAATTTCGCGACCGACCATCCCGCTTGAAACTACGAAAACCGGCGCCACGGAGAATTATGGAAGTCAGACGCGGAATCGCGGTAGCCCCGGGAGTGGCCATCGGCCCGGCTCTTGTGCTGGGCTCCGAAGATTTCCGCATTCCTCAACGGTTTGTCCGCGTCGATGCCGTCGAGACCGAGCTGGCGCGGTTCCGCACGTCGCTCGAGGCGGCCGTTGCGGAAATCGCCGGCCACGAGGAGCTGGCGGCGGCCCGGCTCGGAAAGCAATACGGCGCCATCTTCGCGGCCCATCGCCAGTTGGCCCAGGATCCCAAGCTCGTCAAAGACATCGAAGAGCTGATTCGCCAGAAATGCTATTCCCCCGAGTTCGCCTCCAGCCGCGTGCTGCGGAAATACGCCAAGAGCCTGCAAAATCTCGGCGATCGCTATTTCGCCGAGCGGGCCAACGACCTGTTCGACCTGGAGAAACGGATTCTGCGTCACCTTTTGGGCGAACGGCGTGAAGAATTGACGCAACTGACCGCCCCGGTGCTGGTCCTCGCACACAACCTCACCCCCAGCGAAACGGCCAATCTCGACACCAAGTTCGTATTGGGTTTCGCGACCGAAGTGGGGGGCAAAAGCAGCCATACCGCCATTCTTGCCGGGGCCCTGGAACTTCCCGCCGTCGTGGGAGTCGGGTCGTTCCTTTCGGACGTTTCCGGAGGCGAGCCGATCATCATCGACGGCAACCAGGGCACCGTCATCATCGACCCGGACGAAGAAACGCTCGGCAGCTATCGCGACGCCGAGCGCAAGATCCGGACGGCAGCGATCCGGCTGAGCTCGTTGGGACCTCTCAGGGCCGAAACCCGCGACGGCGTGCCGATCCACATTTACGGCAACATCGAGTTTCCCAACGAAGTCGAGCATTGCGCGCAGCGGGGGGCCGAGGGAATCGGGCTGTACCGCACCGAGTTTTTGTATCTCGAAAGCGAGCAGGAGCCGACGGAACAAGCGCAATATGACGCTTACATCCAGGTATTGCGCGCGTTTCCGACGGGACCGGTGGTGATTCGCACGCTCGACCTGGGCGCCGAGAAATTTCCGCATGCCATGCAGGAAGTGATCGAAGCCACGCCCAACCCGGCGCTGGGTTTGCGCAGCCTGCGGATGACGCTGCACAATTTGCCGCTGTTCAAAACGCAGCTCCGGGCCATTCTGCGGGCCGCGACCGCGGGCGACGTGCGCATCATGTTCCCTCTGGTATCGACTCTGTTGGAGCTCCGGCAGGCGAAGATGATTCTGGGCGACGTCGTCGAGGACCTGGAAGAGCAAAAGGTCGAATTCAACCCGAAGGTCAAGGTGGGCATGATGGTCGAAGTCCCCTCGGCGGCGCTCCTGGCCGACGAATTTGCGCGGGAAGTCGACTTCTTTTCCATTGGAACAAACGACCTGATCCAGTATACATTAGCAGTCGACCGGGCCAACCCGGCGGTGGCCAACCTGTACAGTTCGGCCGACCCGTCGGTTTTGCGCCTGATCGAAGGCGTTGTGAAGGCGGCCGAGAAATACAATTTGCCGGTGTCGGTGTGCGGGCAGATGAGCTCCGACCCGATTTACATACCTTTGCTGGTGGGAATGGGCCTGCGGGAATTGAGCGTCACTCCCCAGTCCATCCTCGAAGTCAAGCAGGCCGTTCGGAGTTTGACCTTGGCGCAGTCGAGGGAGATTCTGCACCATGCACGAACGCTGGACGTGGCTCGCGATGTCGAAAACTATCTCCGCGGAGAAATGAAGAAAATCTCTCCGGATTTGGTCTTATAGCCTCGTCGCCGGAAACCGGCCGAGGCCCTTGAGTATGCTTACGTCGTCATAGGATACAGAATGCACGGTCTTTTACCGGTCATCCGCACAGACCCGCATTCCCGCGAAACAGCCGCGGGCGCCACGGCAGCGCCGCGCGGCAAGAAACCAATTCTGGTTCAAACACCGTGCGCTCAAGGGGGCGCGGTCGCTCCGGCATGTCGTTCGGGCAGCGGCGATTCTCGGTTGGAACTATTGTTCCCGAAATCGCCTCGAACGCCGGCGCCGACCGGCTCGGCCCGGAGCTTCCCGTTTGGGAACCTCTTCCGGCCTTCTCTGGGGGGCGCGACCCTCGCCGAACGATTCGTTCCGGCGCTGGCCGCGCAGTTTCTGTCGCGCGCCTCGGGCCTTTGGCCCCGCGGCGGCATAGCACCCCCGGGCCGGATCAGCTCCGGCCCAAAAGACCGCCTCATACAGCGCACAATTCGTCATTGCCGACGAAGGGCGATCAATGAAAAAGGAAATGCTCGTCAATGCGCTCCAGCCCGAAGAGAGCCGGATTGCCATTGTGGAAAACACCGTCCTCGAAGAGCTGTACATCGAGCGCAACAGCCTCGAAAACTTCGTGGGCAACATCTATAAGGGCCGCATCGTCAACATCGAGCCCAGCATCCAGGCGGCGTTCGTCGACTTCGGCGTGGGCCGCAACGGGTTTTTGCATGTCAGCGACGTCGAATATCAGTATTACAAGCATTTGACCGGCCCCGGAGGCGCCCCGCTCCCCCGGCCGGGCGACGAAGACGACGACGAAGAAGAGGACGACCGCCCGCAGCGCGGGAAAAAGCGGTTCAACGAACGCAGCGTTCGCAACAAGCCGCCGATCCAGGAAATCTTCAAGCGCGGCAGCGAAGTGCTGGTGCAGGTGATCAAAGAGGGCATCGGCACCAAAGGCCCCACGCTCTCGACCTATATCAGCATTCCCGGCCGATATCTGGTGCTGATGCCGGGCCTGCAGCGCGTCGGCGTCAGCCGCAAGATCACCGACGAAGCGACGCGCCGTCAATTGCGCACGGCCCTGGAAGCGCTTCGGCCGCCGCAGGGGCTGGGGTTCATCATCCGCACGGCCGGCATCGAGCGCTCGCAGAAAGACCTGCAGCGCGATCTCAACTACCTGCTCAGGTTGTGGAAGGTGATCGTTCGACGCATCAAGAAAACTCGCGCGCCGGTCGACATCTACCAGGAAAGCGACATGGTCATCCGCACCATTCGCGACATTTACAATGCCGAAATCGAGACGATCTGGATCGACGAGCCCGAGACGTTCGAGCGGGCCCGCGAGTTTCTCAAAGTCGTGCTTCCGCGGCACGCCAACCGCGTCAAATTGTACGAGGCCAAAGAGCCGATTTTTCATAAGTACCGAATTGAAGACGAGATTACCCGCATCCAGCAGCGTCATGTGCCCCTCTCGGGGGGCGGGTCGCTGGTCATCGACCAGACCGAGGCGATGGTCGCCATTGACGTCAACAGTGGCAACTTTCGGGCCGACAACGACGCGGAAGAAACGGCCTATCAAATGAACCTCAGGGCCGCGGCCGAAATCTGCCGCCAGATTCGTTTGCGCGACTTGGGGGGCGTGATCGTCAACGACTTCATCGACATGCGCGAAGAGCGCCATCGCCGGGGCGTCGAGCGCGCCTTGCGGGACGCCATCCGGCGCGATCGGGCCCGATCGAAAATCTTGAGGATCAGCCCGTTTGGCCTCATCGAAATGACCCGCCAGCGGATCCGCCCTTCGCTTCGGCGCAGCGTCTACGAAGACTGCCCCTGCTGCCGCGGGACGGGGCTGGTGAAAACGGCCGAAAGCGTGGCGATCGAAGTCGTGCGGCTGTTGCTCAATTCGATCCATCGCGAGAACGTTTCGAAGATGACGGTCGAAGTTCACGACCGGGTCGCCGCCTATCTCAACAACCGCAAGCGCAAGGACTTGATTCGCTTCGAAGACGAAAACGATGTGACCATTCACATCAATTCGCGGGCCGATGTCAGCCCCGAGCACTTGCAGATCAAGTGTTTCGACGGAACGGGGAGCGAGCTGAAGATGTCGCTCCCCGAAGCCTCGAAATCTTCGCGGTGACCCGCTAGAATGCTCCATTCGGCCCAAGGGCCGAGAGATGTTCGTTTGTTCCTAGAATTTCAAGGTCGTTTCCATGTTCGCCATTTTTGAAGACGGCAGCCATCAATACCGCGTCCAAGCCGGAGACCGGCTCGAAATTGATTTTCGCGCCGCGCACGTGGGGGATGCGCTGCAATTCGACCGCGTCCTGGCCGCGGGCAACGACTCGGCCGGCAAAATCGGCCGTCCCCTGATCGAGGGCGCTTCGGTCTCGGCCGAAGTGGTTCAGGGCTCGGTCAAAGGCAACGAGGGCATCGTCAAGGGGCGCAAGCTCGAGGTCGGCAAATTCCGCCGCCGCAAGGGACACATCCGCCACAACGGCCACACGCAGAAATACACGCGGGTGCGCATCACGGCGATCACCGTTCCGGGGCTGGAGGGTTAGAGGGTCGGAGTTCACTCGGAGTTCACGCCACGGCGCGCCAACCCATGACCTCCCACGCCGATCTCGTCAACGAACTGCGCTGGAAGAAATTTCCGGTGCTCAATGACGGGTTTGTCTGCCTGGTCGATTGCATGGGGGACGATGGCTCGGTGGTGCAAGCGGCCCGCGTGAGCTACGGCGAAGGGACCAAGCGCGTCTCCGACGACCGCACTCTCGTCCGCTATCTGATGCGCCATCGGCACACCACGCCCTTCGAAATGGCCGAGCTCAAGTTTCTCGTGCGCGTCCCCATGGATTGCTGGCGGCAATGGATCAGACACCGGACCGCATCGGTCAACGAGTACAGCACGCGCTATTCGGTCGCCATCGACTCGATGCAGGCGACCCTGCCCCAGGAGTGGCGCACCCAGGCCGACCAGAACCGCCAGGGAAGCGGGGCGCCGCTTCCTGACGAATTGGGCAAAAGGCTGAGCGAAGACGAGCACCATTTTCAGGTGACGGCACGCCAGGTGTACCAGAAGCGGCTGGAAGCGGGGGTGGCGCGGGAGCAGGCCCGCAAAGACCTACCCCTCTCGACTTATACCGAATCGTACTGGAAGATCGATCTGCACAATTTGTTGCACTTTCTGGCCCTGCGAATGGATTCGCACGCTCAGCAGGAAATCCGGGAATACGCTGCCGTGATCGGCGAAAAAATCGTGCAACCCTTGTTCCCCATCGTGTGGGAGGCGTTCGCCGATTACCGGTTGGGCAGCCTGTTCCTCTCGCGGCTGGAAACGGCCGTCATCCAGCGTCTCGCGTGCCGTCCGAAAGTGGCCGGAGCGGCGTTTTGGACCGAAGAAGATTTTCTGGCTGTGCAGGACGAATCGTGGCGAAGCCTGTCGCGCTCCCGCGAACGGGACGAATGTCGCTCGAAGCTGGCCCTGTTGGGACTTCTGCCCCCCGCGCCGTCGGCCGGCCAGCCGTGAGCGACCAGCCTACTTCTTATTCTTCTCGGCGTCGGCCTTTTTTTTCGCCGCCTTGACCTCGGCCTGGGCGATCATTTCGTCGGGGTCGTCCAGAAACGCATCGCGGCAGCCGGTGCAGCAGAACCAGTAGGTCTTTCCCTTGTACACCGTGCTCATCGTTCCCTTGCCGCCGGTGACGATGCACTCAGGCCCGTCCGCGCGTTCCTCCGCCAGCTTTGTTCCTTCGCGGGTGTAGCCGACTTCGGCCACTCGCGTGAACTGCTCTTGGCCGCGTGCACGAACCTGGAACAAGACCAGCGTCCGCTTTTCATTAAGGCGCGTGATCACGATCTGGTGCGCCTGGCCGCTCGAATCGGCGGGCGACTGGAGCGTCAGTTTTTTTCCTGAGAGAGTTCCCGTATAGAGCCGCTGCGATTTGTCGGGAAGCGTCGCCTCGAAAGTATAATCCTTCGTCTTCGGATTCCAGGTGACCAGGGCGCTCGCGAGCTGCTTGC
>Ga0070735_10003556_pt1 | contig 13594 bp, 11 predicted proteins | sample Coa_R1_FD_66443 | JGI IMG/M metagenome (GOLD analysis project Ga0070735, IMG submission 66443) | Surface soil microbial communities from Centralia Pennsylvania, which are recovering from an underground coalmine fire - Coalmine... | ecosystem: Environmental > Terrestrial > Soil > Unclassified ...
CGGCCCAGCTGAGGATCGCCTCCTCGGCGTCGAGCCCCTTCAGCACGTCGAGCACACCGAGGAGGAGCAGCAGCACGATCGCAACGTGCAGTGCGCGGCGGCGGCGCAGCCGCAGGTAGCGCGCGGTGACGATGACGCCGAGGCTCGCGGGCACGGCGAGCGTGTGGAAGAGCGGCACCTCGCGGAACGGCAGCACCTGCAGGAGGAGATGGCCGCGCCACGAGATGTTCGGCGTCAGCGCGGAGACGAGGTTGACGACGCCGATGCCGAACGCGACTGCGGCCGCGAGGGACGGCAGCCCATCCGCGTAGCGGATCGCGCGCAGCGGCGCGAACTGCGTGTGCCTGCCGATGCGCCACGTGCCGGTGTCGCGCGTGCGCGGATGGAGGTCGCGGGCGTCCTTCACGAACGCCCACGCGCCGACGACGAGCAGGCTGACGTTCCACCAGCTCGGGGACCAGCGCCACGCGGCGACACCGCCGACGACGAGCAGCAGGACTCCCAGATGCCACTCGTGCACGCGCCTCCCGACGACGAACAGGCGCGGGCCGTAGTCGTGCCACTCGACGCGGACGAAGCGCTTCACGCGTTCACCACGTGCTCGTGCCGCGTCAGCCAGATGCAAAACGCCGCCACGGGCAGCTCGGCGCAGAGGGCGAGCACGAGCGCGAGCCACAGATCCCTGCCGCCGGGCGCGGTGACGATGTCGAACCACGCGTCGCAGAGGAGGAGCGCGGCGAGCACCGGTGTCAGCAGCCGCGCCACCGGATGCCCGCGCATGAGCGCGACGGCCGTCGCCGCGAGCAGCACGACCAGCGCCGCGTCGAAGCCGCTCCACGCGAGATCCCAGTGATGCACGACCTCGCGCCGCGGCAGGCTCGCCGAGAGCCAGATCGTCCACGGCACGAGCCCGATCGCGAGGACGAGCAGCACCTGCGGTGCGCGACGGGGATACGTCACACCTGGCTCCGCTCGAACGCCTCTTCCCAGCGCGAGAGCAGCAGCTGCAGCTCGTCGCGCGCGCGGCGGTGCGCCTGCAGCGTCTCGACGTCGCTCCAGTCCTCCGCGAGCTTGCGCTCGAGGTCGGCGACGACTTCCTCGCGCTCGCTGATCTGCGTCTCGAGCGACTCGAGCTGCGACGGCCGCTTCGGCTCGGGCCGTACCGGCTTCGGCTTCGGCTGCTTGCGCTGCGGCGGCTCGGGCGGCGCGGCGAGCTCCTCGCGGCGGCGCGTGTACTCGGCCCAGCCGCCGTCGTAGCCGCGGATCGTCCCGTCCTCGAGCGCGAGCGTGCGCTCCGCGACCGCGTCGATCAGCGCGCGGTCGTGCGACACGAGGAGCACCGTCCCGGGAAACGCGTCGAGCGCAGCCTCGAGCGCCTCGCGCGACTCGAGGTCGAGATGGTTCGTCGGCTCGTCGAGGACGAGGAAGTTCGCGCCCGACGCGACGACGTGCGCGAGCGCAAGGCGGCGGCGCTCGCCGCCCGAGAGCACCGCGACCGACTTCTCGTGCTCGTCCCAGCCGGAGAAGAGGAAGCGGCCGAGCAGCGCCTGCGCCTGCGGCCGCTGCAGGCTCGTCGCGCGCTGCGTCGACTCGAGCACCGTGTGGCGCTCGTCGAGCTCGACCTCCTGCTGCGAGAAGTACGCGGGGATGACGCCGTGACCCATCCGGATCCGCCCACCTTGCCCTTCGCGTCGGCCGAGCAGCGTCTCGAGCAGCGTCGTCTTGCCGGCGCCGTTCGGGCCGATCAACGCGACGTGCTCGCCGCGCTCGAGCGCGAAGGCCGCGTGCTCGATCAGCGTGCGCTCGCCGATGCCCAGCGTCACGTCCTCCGCCTCGACGACCGTGCGGCCGCTGCGCGGCGGGTCGATGAAGCCGAAGCCGAGCTTGCGCGTCCGCCGCGTGAGCAGCGCGATCTCGTCCTGCACCTTCTGCTGCTCTTTCGACAGGCGCTTGATCTGCGTCAGCTTCGCCTGCGCGCGCTTGGCGAGGTTCTTCTTCGCGCGGAACCGGTCGACGAAGCGCTGGAGCCGGACAATGTCCTCCGCGTAGCGCTGGCTCTCCTTCGACGCAGCCTGCAGCCGCGACGCCTTCTCGATGCGCCACGTGTGCCACGGCCCCGCGAAGTACGTCGAGCGTCCCGCCTCGAGCTCGAGCACCGCCGTGGTCGTCGCCTCGAGGAACCAGCGGTCGTGCGCGACGAGGATCACCGCCGCGTCGAGCGACGACAGCTCGTTCTCGAGCCACTCGAGGCTGCGCACGTCGAGGTGGTTCGTCGGCTCGTCGAGGAGCAGCAGGTCGGGATCGCCGCCGAGCGCGCGCGCGAGCGAGGCGCGCGTCAGCTCGCCGCCGGAGAACGTGTCGAGCGGCCGGTCGAGGTGCTCGTCGGCGAAGCCGAGCCCGCGGACGACCGAGCCGATCCGCTCGCGCCAGTCGTAGCCGCCGGCGTGCTCGAGGCGCGCCTGCGCGTCGGCGTAGCGCGCGAGCGTCTGCGGACCGTGGTCGCCTGCGGACATGTCCTGCTCCAGACGGCGGAGCTCTTGTTCGGTCGCGACCAGGTCGGACGCGCCCGAAAGGACGTACTCCCGAAGGGACAGGCCCCGCTGCAGCGGCGGCCGCTGGTCGTGAAGCGCGATCCGCGTCCCCTTCGCGAAGGCGAGGTCGCCGCCGTGCAGCTCCGACTCGCCCGCGAGGACGCGGAGGAGGGTCGTCTTGCCGGCGCCGTTCGGGCCGGCGAGCGCGACGCGGTCCCGCCGCTCGACCTTGAACGAGACGCCGTCGAAGAGGACGCTCCCGGAGAGCTCCTTCCGCAATTGCGACGCAATTACAACCGCCATAGCGGTAAGAGTAGAGCCGATGTTCCGCCGGCCCCTCCCGCTGGCAACGCAGATCGTCCTGGCGGCCGCCGCGGCGACCGTCGTCGTCGTGGTCGGCTTCGGCGCGTCGTTCCTCGCGATCGAGCGGCTCCGGACGGCGTCGAACGACAGCAGCCAGGCCGAGCAGGTGATCGCGGCCGCCACGAAGCTCGAGCGGCTCGTCGTCGACATGGAGACCGGCGAGCGCGGCTACGTGATCACGCACGAGACGCCGTTCCTCGGCCCGTGGCGCGCTGCGAGCGCGGAGGCGCCGGGCGTCTCGGGACGCTTGCAGCAGCTCGTCTCGGACGACCGGTCGATGGAGATGCTCGCGCACCGGATCGACGTCGGCTGGAAGGCGTTCTTCCACAACTGGTCGCTGCCGCTCGTGCAGGTCGCGATCCAGGACCCGACCGCCGCACGGCAGCTCGTCGCGACCGGCAAGGGCCGCCGTCAGATCGACGCGCTCCGGGCGCTCTTCGCGGATCTCGTCGGGCACGAGCAGTCGGTCGCCACGCACTCGCGCGCGCGCGCCGACACGGCCGGGCGCAGCGCGATCTGGATCGGGGCCGGCAGCCTCGCGGGGATCCTGCTGCTCGTGATCGCGATCGTCCTCTACTTCACGCGCGCGACCGTCATCCCGATCTCGCGCATCGCGGCGGCGACGCAGCGGCTGGCGCGCGGCGACGAGGACGTCCAGGTGCCGGAAGGCGGCGCCGGCGAGGTCGGCCAGCTCGCGATGTCGTTCAACGACATGGCAGCGACGCTCGAGCTACGGCGCGCCGAGCTCGAGTCGGTGCTCGACGCGACCGCCGACGGCCTGCTGATGACCGACCTGGAGGGGCACGTCGCCTTCTCGAACCAGACGATGGTCGAGTTCGGGCGCTCGCTCGGCTCGACCTTCGAGGGCACGATCTTCGAGCGCATCGCGTCGCTCGCGCAGCGCACCGGCCGGGCCGAGGAGTTCGCGCGCGTGTTCGACGAGGTCGCGCGCAATCCCCGGAAGGTCTACGAGACGGAGTTCAGCGTCCTCGACACCGGGCGCACCTTCTTCGGACACACCGCTCCCGTGCGCGACCGGCAGGGCGCGCTGCTCGGCCGCATCTTCACGCTGCGCGAGGTGACCGCCGAGCGCGACTCGGAACGGCTGAAAGACGAGTTCGTCGCGACGGTGTCGCACGAGCTGCGCACGCCGCTGACGTCGATCCGCGGCTTCGTCGAGCTGCTGCTCGCGGGCGAGGGCGGCGAGCTGACCGACGACCAGCAGCGCTTCCTCAACATCGTCGAGCGCAACGCGGAGCGTCTGCTGCGGCTCGTCGGCGACCTCCTGCTGATCGCTCAGCTCGATGCGGGGACGATGCGGCTCGAGGTGGCGCCGCTCGACGTCTGCGACATCGCCGCGGAGGCCGTCGAGGCCGCGACGCCGGCTGCGGAGATCGCCGGCCTCGGCCTCGAGCTGGCGACGAACGGCGAATGCCCTGTCGAGGGCGACCACGCACGTCTCGGCCAGCTGTTCGACAACCTGATCTCGAACGCGATCAAGTTCACGCCCGCCGGCGGCACGGTCAAGGTTTCGTCGCACCTGGAGAACGGCAACGTCGTCGTCGCTGTGACCGACACCGGCCCCGGGATGACCCCCGACGAGCTGCCGCGGCTCTTCACGCGCTTCTACCGGACGAGGCACGCCGGCGAGCAGCAGATCCCCGGCACCGGCCTCGGGCTCGCGATCTCGAAGGCGATCGCGGAGGCGCACGGCGGCTCGATCGCCGTCGACAGCGCGCCGGGCGAGGGCACGACGTTCACGGTCGCGTTGCCTGCCGCGGGCTAGGTCTTCGTGTACCGGTAGCCGAAGCCGCGCACGGTCTGGATCGGGCCGTCCTCGCCGACGCCGAGCTTCTTGCGCAGGTAGCCGACGTAGATCTTCACCTGGTCGCCGAGCACGCCGCTGCGGTCGCCCCACACGAGCTCGAGCAGCTGGTCGCGCGAGAGCACCTGGTTCGGGTTGTCGACGAACGCGCCGAGCAGCCGGAACTCGAGCGGCGTCAGCTTCACCTCGTCGCCCTTGACCTTCACGGCGCGGTTCGGGTAGTCGATCTCGAGGAACGCGTCCGAATAGTGCTCGCGCACCTCCGGCGAGCGCTCCTTCGTGCGGCGCAGGAGCGCCTCGACGCGCGCAAGCAGCTCCTGTCGCCCGAACGGCTTCGTCACGTAGTCGTCGGCGCCGGCCTGCAGGCCGCGCACGCGCTCGAGCTCCTCGCCGCGCGCGGTGACCATGATCACCGGCACGTCACTCACCTCGCGGATGCGCGCGAGCGTGCCCCAGCCGTCGAGGTCCGGCATCGCGACGTCGAGCAGGACGAGCGACGGCGGCTTCGAGAACAGCTGGCGCAGCGCGTCGTGGCCGTTCGTCGCCTCGCGCACCGTGTAGCCGTGGCGGCCGAGCAGCTCGCTCAGCAGGAGCCTGATGTCCTCTTCGTCGTCGACGACGAGGATCGAGTCGTCGCTCATACCGATTCCATACCTGATTCGGGGTGCGGATGCGACCCCGAGTGGCGATAGTCCCCTCAGTGGGAACCGTGCTCATCCTCGAGCCGGACGCCGAAGTCCGGTCGCTCTACGAGCGTGCCGTCGCCAGGCTCGGCTATACGGCTGCGTTCGTGAACGGGAACGGTCTCCACGGGCTGGAGCTGCCGGACGCCGTGCTCGTCGAGCCCGGCTCCGACCACGAGCTCGCGCTCGCGCGCGAGCTGCGCGCGAGCCATCCCGACCTGCCGATGGTCTGCGCGAGCATCTACCCGGCGCAGAGCTTCGGGCTCGGGCCGGTCGTCTTCCTCGAGAAGCCGTTCCGCCTCGCGATGCTGCAGGACGCCTTGAAGCTCGCGCTGCTGCGCGCGGCCTAGGAGCGCACCCGCGCGCCGACGAGCGCGCGTGCCGCGGACGCGATCGCGTCGGCGTCGATCTTCGCGGCGGCGAGCAGCTCCGCCGGCTTGCCTGAGCCGGGCATCTCGCGCACGCACAGATGCGTGAACGCGAGCTCCTCGCCGGCGAGCGCGGCGAGCACCGCTTCGCCGATCCCGCCCTCGGGCCAATGGTCCTCGACGACGACGAGCCGCCCGCCCGTCGCGTCCATCGCGTCGCGCAGCGTCGGGGCGTCGACCGGCTTCACCGAGTAGAGGTCGATGACGCGCGCCTCGATCCCCTCGGGCGCGAGCGCGTCGGCTGCCTTCAGCGCCTCGTGCAGCGTGATCCCCGCGCCGACGATCGTCACGTCGTCGCCCTCGCGCGCGACGCGTGCGCCGCCGACGGGGAACTCCTCGTCGGGGCCGTAGATCACGGGCGTGTTGCCGCGGGTCGTGCGGATGAACGAGATGCCGTCGAGCTCCGCCATCGCGGCGACGAGCTTCGCCGCCTGGTTGGCGTCGGACGGATAGAGCACCGTCGAGCCGTGCACGGCGCGGAACATCGCGAGGTCCTCGAGCGCCATCTGCGATGGCCCGTCCTCGCCGATCGACACGCCGGCGTGCGAGCCCGACAGCGCGATGTTCGCCTGCGAGATCGCCGCCATGCGGACGAAGTCGTACGCGCGAGAGAGGAACGCGGCGAACGTCGACGCGAACGGGCGCCATCTCCGCACCTGCAGCCCGACCGCCGCCGCGACGAGCTGCTGCTCCGCGATGTACATCTCGAAGTAGCGCTCCGGGAGCGCCTTCGCAAACTCCTCCGCGAAGGTCGAGTTCGACACCTCGCCGTCGAGCGCGACGACCTTCCCGTTCGCCTTGCCGAGCGCGAGCAGCGCGTCGCCGTAGGCCTTGCGCGTCGCAACCTCGGTGCCCAGCTCGTAGCGCGGCAGCTCGAGCGGTGCGTTGCCGAACTCGTGCGGCACGCCCTGCGCAGGCTTCGCGACGTCGACGACGATGTGCCGCTCGCCGCCGAGCTCCGCGATCGCCGCGTCGGGATCGTCGAGCGGCTTGCCGTGCCAGTTCGGCTGGTTCTCGACTTCCTTGACGCCTCGGCCCTTCAGCGTGCGCGCGACGATCGCCGTCGGGCGGCCGCTCGTGCCGACCGCTTCCTCGTACGCGCGGTCGATCGCCTCGACGTCGTGGCCGTCGACCTCGATCGCGGCCCAGCCGTACGCCTCCAGCCGGCGCGTGTACGAGGAGAGATCCCAGCCGTGCATCGTCTCGCCGCGCTGGCCGAGCCGGTTGATGTCGAGGATCGCCGTCAGGTTGTCGAGGCCCGCGTACGCGGCGTGCTCGAACGCCTCCCACATCGAGCCCTCCGCGAGCTCGCTGTCGCCGCACAGACACCACACGCGGTACGGCAGCCGGTCGAGCTTCTTGCCGGCGAGCGCGACGCCGACCGCGATCGGCAGCCCCTGCCCGAGCGAGCCCGTCGCGACGTCGACCCACGGGATCTTCGGCGTCGGATGGCCCTCGAGCCGCGAGCCGAACTTGCGGAACGTCAGCAGCTCCTCGTCCGTGATCGCGCCGCACGCCTTGTAGATCGAGTAGAGAAGTGGTGAAGCGTGCCCCTTCGAGAAGATCAGATGGTCATTGTTCGGGTTGTGCGGCGCGGCGAAGTCGTAGTGGAGGTACTTCGAGACGAGGACGGCCATCAGGTCGGCCGCGGACATCGACGAGGTGGGGTGCCCGGACTTCGGCACCGCTGCGGCGCGGATCGAGTCCACGCGCAGCTGCTGTCCGAGCTCGCGCCACTGCTCGACGTCGCTCATGGCGTGCAGTCTATTGCCGGGCGCTAACGTGTCGTTGTGAACATCGTGGTCGCCTTCGACCACCGCGGCGTGAAGCTCCGCGAGGCCGTCTTCGCGGCTCTCGAGGGCCACGACGTGCTCGACCTCGGCACCGATCAGCCGTGGCCGCGGATCGACTATCCCGACAAGGCGCAGGAGATCGGCGACGCGATCCGCGCCGGCCGGGCCGAGCGCGGCGTCCTCGTCTGCGGCTCGGGCGTCGGCGCTGCGGTCGCGGCCTGCAAGCTGAACGGCATCCGCGCCGCGATCTGCCACGACACGTACTCCGCGCACCAGGGCGTCGAGCACGACGACATGAATGTCCTCTGTTTGGGTAGCGAGGTGGTGGGCCCGGAGCTCACCGGCGAGCTGATCCGCGCCTTCGTGCACGCGAGCTTCGTCGCCGAAGAGCGCTACGTGAGACGACTACAGAAAGTCGAGGCGATGGAACGTGAAGACTAGGTTGCAAGAGCTCAGCGAGCACGGCCAGAGCGTCTGGCTCGACTATCTCTCCCGCAGCATCCTGAAGAGCGGGAAGCTCGCGGCGATGATGGACCGCGACGCCGTCGTCGGCGTCACGTCGAACCCGACGATCTTCCAGAAGGCGATCGCCGAGGGCGACAACTACGACGCGCAGCTGAAGCAGCTGCTCGAGCACGAGGACGACGGCAAGGAGATCTTCCTCGCGCTGTCGGCGGTCGACGTCGAGGAGGGCTGCGACCTGCTGCGTCCCGTGTGGGACCGCACCGGCGGCCTCGACGGCTACGTGTCGTGGGAGGTCGACCCGACGCTCGCCGACGACCGCGACGCGACGATCGCCGAGGCCGCGCGGCTGCACGCGTGGATCGACAAGCCGAACCTCTACGTGAAGATCCCCGCGACCGCGGCCGGCGTCGAGGCGATCGAGGAGACGATCGCGGCGGGGCACAACGTCAACGTGACGCTGATCTTCTCGCTGCAGCGCCACGAAGAGGTGATGGAGGCGTATCTGCGCGGGCTCGAGCGCTTCGCCGAGGCCGGCGGCGACGTGTCGACGGTGCATTCCGTCGCGTCGTTCTTCGTCTCGCGCGTCGACACCGAAGCGGACAGGCGCCTCGAGGGCCATCCCGACCTGCAGGGAAAGCTCGCGGTCGCGAACGCGAAGCTCGCGTACCGGAACTACGAGCGCGTCTTCTCGGGCGACCGCTGGGAGACGCTCGCGGCGAAGGGTGCGCACACGCAGCGCTGTCTCTGGGCGTCCACGTCGACGAAGAACCCGGCGTATCGCGACGTTCTCTACGTCGAGGAGCTGATCGGCCCCGACACCGTGAACACGATGCCGGAGGAGACGATCATCGCGTTTCAGGACCACGGCGTCGTCGCCGACACGCTGAAGCAGGGGATCGACGAGGCACACGCGCTGCTCGACGCGGTGCGCGATGCAGGCGTCGACTACGACGACGTAACGTGGACGCTCGAGCGGGAAGGCGTGCAGAAGTTCGTCGACTCGTTCGACGAGCTGCTCGCGGGCATCCGGGAGAAGCGCGCAGCGCTGGCGGCCGCGTGACCGTCGCGACCGACCTCGTCGAGCGGATCTGGGAACGCGACCCGTCGGTGTGGACCGGCGGCGACGAGGCGCAGTGGCTCGGCTGGCTCGACGAGCCGGCGCGCATGCTCGAGCAGCTCGACGGGATCCTCGAGTTCGCGAACGAGGTCGTCTCCGCCGGCGCGATCGACGACGTCGTCGTGCTCGGCATGGGCGGCTCGTCGCTCGCCCCCGAGGTCCTGCGGCTCGCGTTCGACGCGGAGCACTTCCACGTCCTCGACACGACGCATCCGAAGACCATCCGCGCGCTCGAAGAGCAGCTCGACGTCGAGCGCACCTTGTTCCTCTCGGCGTCGAAGTCCGGCTCGACGCTCGAGACGCGCTCGCACACGGCGTACTTCCTCGCGCAGGGCGGCCAGTTCGCCGCGATCACGGATCCAGGCTCCGACCTCGAGCGCTTCGCGCAGGAGCAGGAGTTCCTGCGCGTCTTCCGCGGCGAGCCGACGATCGGCGGGCGCTACTCGGCGCTCTCCCCGTTCGGGATCGTGCCCGCGGTGCTGATGGGCGTCGACGCGACGCGCCTGCTCGAGCGCGCGCTCGAGATGCGCGAGGCGTGCCGCTTCGCCTACGGCAACCCGGGGCTCGAGCTCGGCCTGCGGCTCGCGGACGTGTCGAGCGTGGGGCTGACCTCGAACCCGTACGGCTTCGGGCTCTGGGTCGAGCAGCTGATCGCCGAGTCGACCGGCAAGCAGGGGAAGGGCATCCTGCCCGCGCCCGACGACCCGCGCGCGGAGCTGCACGAGGAAGCACGCCTGCCGGATCCGTACGAGCTCGGCCAGGAGTTCTTCCGCTGGGAGTTCGCGGTCGCGGTCGCGGGCTCGCGCCTCGGCATCAACCCGTTCGACCAGCCGGACGTGCAGGCGGCGAAGGACAAGACGAACGAGGTGCTCGCGCAAGGCGACGTCGAGCTCGCGGCGGAAGGCTCGCTCGAGGAGCTGCTCGCGCAGGCGCGCGACGGCGACTACGTCTGCATCCAGGCGTTCGTCGACTACGCGCGCGCCGACGAGGTCGACGCGATCGTGCAGAGCGCGCGCGCGAGCGGCCACGTCGTCACGCACGGCTTCGGCCCGCGCTACCTCCACTCGACCGGGCAGTTCCACAAGGGCGGACCGAACACCGGCCTCTTCCTGCAGGTGGTCGACGACACCGGCGAGGAGCTGCCGATCCCGGGCCGGGACTTCGGCTTCGCGCGGCTCATTCGCGCGCAGGCCGCCGGCGACTTCGCGTCGCTGCAGGAACGCGGCCGTCGCGTCGCGAGGATTCGCATCTGATGCAGCTCGGGATGATCGGCCTCGGGCGGATGGGCGGCAACATGACCGCGCGCCTCGAGCAGCACGGGCACGACGTGAAGACGTACGACCCCGGCCAGCCGTCGACTGCGAGCACGCTCGCCGAGCTGCGCGACCAGCTCGAGGCGCCGCGCGCGTTCTGGCTGATGATCCCCGCCGGCCCGGTGACGGAGAGCGCGTTCCAGGAGCTGCTCGAGCTCGCGGACGCGGGCGACACGATCGTCGACGGCGGCAACTCGAACTTCCGCGACTCGCAGCGCCGCTACGCCGACGCGAAGGGGAAGGGCATCCACTTCGTCGACGCCGGAGTGTCGGGCGGCATCTGGGGCCTGAAGCTGGGCTACTGCCTCATGGTCGGCGGCGACGACGAGCCGGTCACGCGGCTCGAGCCGATCTTCCGCGACCTCGCGCCCGACGACGGCTACGCGCACGTCGGCGCGAGCGGCGCCGGCCACTTCGTGAAGATGGTGCACAACGGGATCGAGTACGGGCTGATGCAGGCGTACGCCGAGGGCTTCGAGGTGATGGCGAAGTCGGAGTTCGAGCTCGACCTCCAGGCGATCGCCGGCATCTGGCGCTACGGCAGCGTCGTGCGCAGCTGGCTGCTCGAGCTCCTCCACGACGCGCTCGAGAAGAACGGCAACGAGCTCGCAAACATCAAGGGCTACGTCGAGGACTCCGGCGAGGGCCGCTGGACGATCGCCGAGGCGATCGCCGAGGACGTTCCGGTGCCTGTGATCACCGCCGCGCTCTTCGCGCGCTTCGCGTCGCGGCAGGACGAGTCGTACGCGGCGAAGATCACCGCCGCTCTCCGCAACGAATTCGGCGGTCACGCGGTGCGCAGCGAATGACGATCACCGAGGACAACCCGCTCCTCGAAGGGCTCAGCGTCCGCCGCACGCCCGACCCGGCGGCGTTCGTCATCTTCGGCGCGTCGGGCGACCTGACGAAGCGCAAGCTCATGCCCGCGCTCTACTCGCTCGCCTACCGGCATCTGCTGCCGGAAAACTTCGCCGTCGTCGGTGTCGCGCGCACGGAGATGACCGACGACGACTTCCGCTCGCGCATGGAGGACGCGATTCGCGAGTTCGCGCGCGACCCGTTCAAGCAGGAGGTCTGGGACTCGCTCGCGCGCGGCATGCGCTTCATCAACATCGACTTCGGCGACCAACACGGCGAGAACGAGGTCTCCGAGTGGTTGACGACGCTCGATCGCGAGTACGGCTGCGAAGGCAACCGCGTCTACTACTTCGCCGTCCCGCCGAATGCGATCGGCACGCTCGTCGGCGAGCTCGGCGCCCGTCGGAGCGCGACGGGCTGGACGCGCCTGATCATCGAGAAGCCGTTCGGCCACGACCTCGCGAGCGCGCGCGAGCTGAACGCGCAGCTGCAGGAGCACTTCGACGAGAGCGAGATCTTCCGCATCGACCACTACCTGGGCAAGGAAACCGTCCAGAACATGCTGGCGCTGCGGTTCGCGAACGGGATCTTCGAGCCGATCTGGAACCGCCAGTTCATCGACCACGTGCAGATCACCGTCGCCGAGTCGATCGGGATCGAAGGACGCGCCGGCTTCTACGAGCAGGCGGGCGCGATCCGCGACATCTTCCAGAACCATCTGCTGCAGCTGCTCGCGCTGACGGCGATGGAGCCGCCGATCGACTTCACCTCCGAGCAGGTGCGCAACGAGAAGGTGAAAGTGCTGCGCTCGCTGCACACGCCCGGGCCGAAGAACGTCGTGCGCGGACAGTACGGCCGCGGTTACGTCGAGGGCGAGGAGGTGCCGGGCTACCGCGACGAGCCGGGTGTCGCGCCCGACTCGCTGACGGAGACGTACGTCGCCGCGAAGCTCTACGTCGACAACTGGCGCTGGGCCGACACGCCGTTCTACGTGCGCATGGGCAAGCGGCTCGCGCGGCGCGAGACGACGATCGCGATCCAGTTCAAGCGCGCGCCGCATCCTCCGTTCGAGGAGTCGGCGACGGAAGGGCTGCGGCCGAACGTGCTCGTCGTCCACGTGCAGCCGGACGAGGGCGTGTCGCTCGCGATCGGCGCGAAGGTCCCCGGCGCGGGCATGCAGATCCGCACCGTGCACATGGACTTCCTCTACGGCGGCGCGTTCCGCACGGGCCTACCGGAGGCGTACGAGCGGCTGATTCTCGACGCGATGCTCGGCGACCAGACGCTCTTCACGCGCACGGACGAGGTCGAGGAGCAGTGGTCGCTCGTCGACGCGATCGTCGCCGCGTGGAAGCGCGACCGGCCGGCGTTCCCGAACTACTCCGCCGGCACGTGGGGGCCGGTCGCCGCGGACGAGCTCCTGCATCGCGACGGGCGCAGCTGGCGCCGACACTGATGGCGTCGTCGGTCGCCGAGATCGAGGCCGAGCTCGCGCACCTGCGCGAGGAGGCGGCGGCGCCCGGCCAGGCGTCGAACCTCCGCACGTCGGTGATGACGCACCTCGCGTGGGTGCCGGAGGAATGGCAGCAGCAGGCGGAGCGCACGCTCGCCGGGCTCGCCGACCGGCATCCGTCGCGCACGGTTTTGCTCTACCCGCGTCCCGGCGAGGCCGACGGCCTCGACATGGACGGCTCGGTCGAATGCTTCGCGTACGGCGATCGGGCCGTGTGCGCGGAGGTGATCAGGGTGAAGCTCGGCGGCGACCGCGCGCGCCATCCGGCGAGCGTCGTCATGCCGCTGCTCGTCGCCGACCTGCCGGTCTTCTGCCGCTGGCGCGGGCTGCCGCAGTTCGACGAGGTGTTCGACGAGATGCTCGGTGTCGTCGACCGCGTGATCGTCGACTCGACCGAGTGGCCGGTCGACGAGCTGCGGCACGGCTACGGCGCGCTCGCCGAGCGCTTCGACCGCTCGTGCATCTCCGACATCGCCTGGGCGCGCACCGAGCGCTGGCGCCGCGCGCTTGCGGCCGCGTGGCCGTTCGAGGCGCGCGAGCTCTCCGTGCGCGCAACGCGCGCGCAGGCGGTGCTGCTGCAGGGCTGGCTGCGGTCGAAGCTCGGGCACGACGTCGCGCTCGAGCACGAGCCGGCCGACGCGCTCGTCTCCGTCCACGTCGACGGGAAGGCGGTCGACGCGCCCCCGGGCGAGCCGCCGCCGCCGT
>Ga0070735_10003557_pt1 | contig 13589 bp, 9 predicted proteins | sample Coa_R1_FD_66443 | JGI IMG/M metagenome (GOLD analysis project Ga0070735, IMG submission 66443) | Surface soil microbial communities from Centralia Pennsylvania, which are recovering from an underground coalmine fire - Coalmine... | ecosystem: Environmental > Terrestrial > Soil > Unclassified ...
GTGCTGCAGGCGTGCGGCTATCGCCAGGTAGTAGTGGATGCGTTCGATGACTCGCATCTGGATGCGGTAGCTGCTGCAACTGCCGGGCGGCGCCTCAATACCGGTGCGGCGGGTTTCGCGCTGGCACTGGCAAGGCACATCAGCGGCACGGCAGGTCAACGACCGGCCGACACAGATCAGCTTGCCAGCGTGTTCCGGCGCGGAGGCCGGCGTGTGGTTCTCGCCGGAAGCTGCTCTGCAGCCACGCGGCGGCAAATCGAGTTCTTCAGCTCGTGCTATCCGGCTTGCCATTTGTCCGTTCCGGCGCTGCTGTCAGACGAGCAGGGTGAGATCAGGCGTCTGTTGAGTTGGGTGAGGGAAAGTGCAGATCGGCCGTGCCTGATACACAGTGCCGCCCCCGAGGCGCCCGAGCGGCACGACGAAGGGAGCTTGGAGGTCGGCCGTTCGATCGAGCGCGCGTTTGGCCAGATGGCTGCCTCGCTGGTGGCAGGGGGTGTCGACAAGCTGATTGTGGCGGGGGGCGAGACGGCCGGGTCGGCGGTGCGTGCCTTGCGGTTCGGTCTGTTGCAAGTCGCCGTGCAGATCGATCCGGGCGTACCCTGGATGGTTCATGCCGGTCCTCCTCCGGTCGCTCTGGCGCTGAAATCCGGGAATTTCGGCGCCGATGATTTCTTCGTGCGGGCATTTGACGTGTTGGACGGCGTGGCGGGCGCTGGATGATGACTGAAAGCAGGTTACGCGAGGAGCTCGCTCGCTTCGGGGCCGCGTTGTACGAACGCGGCCTCGCGCATTCGACGGCTGGAAATCTCTCGGTGCGGCTCGATGACGGCTGGCTCATCACTCCTACCAACACCTGTCTCGGGCGTATCGAGCCGGCGACCTTGACAAAACTTGCTCCGGACGGCCGGCCAATTTCGGGTGCAGCTCCGAGCAAGGAGTGGCGATTGCACCGGGCCGTGTACGCCGAGAGATCGATGGCTGGAGCCATTGCGCACCTTCACTCGACTTACTCGGTCGCCGTGTCCTGTCTAGAGGACATCGATCCTGAGGACACGCTACCGGCCCTGACGCCCTACTGCCGCATGAAGCTCGGCACCGTTCCTCTGATTCCGTACCACGCGCCGGGCGATGAGCGAATCGCCGCAGCAGTGTGCGGCTTGGCCGCGCGCCACAGCGCCCTGCTGTTGGCCAACCACGGACCCATCGTGTGGGGGCCGACGCTCGAGTCAGCGATCGCAGCCATCGAGGAGCTGGAGGAGTCCGCACGCCTGCGCCTCATACTGTCTTCGCACCCGGTGCGCCCGTTAACACCAGAACAATTGCAGGAGCTGGATAGGCGCTACCCGAGGAATTAGCAGTTGACTCAGGGACTACGAGTGCTGCGCGGAACAGGTCCTGTGGACCCACGTAACACGAGATCCACAGGCAGCTCGACTGACTCCGGGTGCGACTGTCCTCCAGTGCGCAACATGGACATCAAGATCCGTGCAGCGGCGCGCCCCATCTGCCGCTCCGGGACGTGCAGAGTCGTCAGAGGCGGATCGATCTGCGATGAGATTTCGAGGTCATCAAAGCCGATGATCGAAACGTCTTCGGGTGTCCGCAGGCGCATTGTCCGGCTCTCCAGGATTGCCCCGATGGCCAGATAGTCGTTCAGGCAGATGATGGCGGTTGGCCGATCGGGCCCCGACATGATCTGGCGGAAATTCTGGCGCCCTTTGGAAAAGCTCCAGGATGTCTGTGTCCGGTGCTGGGGTAACACTGTCAGATTTCTCTCCCGCAAAGCTTCGAGCACACCGGCCACTCGCGGCTCGGCGCGGGGATCGAGATCCTGGATGCCGGCATTTTCACTCGCCTCGGTGGTCAACACCATCAAACCGAAGCGGCGGTGGCCAAGATCCAGCAGGTGCTGTGTGGCCCGGCGAAACGCAGCGGCGGCATCGTAGCCTACGCAGGGACACTGCGTGACCGGCCGCATGGCATTGATCATTACGGCGGGCAGTTGCTGCTCTTCGAGCAGCTTCCACAGCTTCGGGCTCTGGACCTCGCCATGCAGGACGACCCCATCAACTCCGCGCTCGATCATGTGCCGCGCCTGCTCGTACGCCCGGTCTTCGTCCCAGTTTGAGCAGGAGAAGAGCAATGTGTAGTTTGCAGCTGAAAGAGAGGTCTGGAGCGCTTCGATCTCAGAGGCAAAATTGGGGTGATCGAGTGTCGGCAGAACCGCCCCGATGGTGCGGGTGCGCAAGGAGGCGAGGGCGCGGCCAGCGGCATTCGGTATCCAACCGAGCTCTTCGACCGAGCGCATGATGAGAGCTCGCAGTCCAGGGGAGATCTTGGCCGGCTCATTGATCGCCCGGGACACGGAGGCTGTGGATACACCGGCATGCCTTGCGACATCGCTGAGCTTCACGGCGGACGCGCTCCCGCGGCGAGCGCGGCGTTTTGGGGTCTTCTGCGCAGGGTCATCCTTCTTCATGACACCCTTATAACGTGCCGGAGGGCTGGCTGGGCAGCTCCGCAGCTCGTCGCGGCAATGATTCTTGCTCACAGGCTAGTAAGCGCTTACACTGACCTTATATGAGGCACGCGGAGATTGCTGGCGGTGGCTTCGCCGCGATGACGGCGGCCGTCGCGCTCGCCCAGCTCGGCTGGAGCGTGCGGGTCCATGAGCGCTCGCGGGAGCCGCGTACGATCGGTTGGGGTATCACCATCCATCCGAACTCGTTGCGGGTGATGCGCGCCCTGGGTGTCTGCGACGCCATTCTGGACGGTGAACACCGCACGGCCGGTTATGTGACCATCAACGGGCGCGACCGGATCATGGCGCAGATGACCTATGACATCCCGATGTATAACATCTGGCGCTCGAAGATCCTGCATGCATTGAATGAGCGCGCCGACGCCCTGGGAGTGGAGCGTTGCTATGCGCAGGAGGTTGCCGGTGCGGAGCCGCAAGGTGCGTTGTTGCTGGGCAGCGGTGCGCGGCTGCGAGCCGACCTGGTCGTGGGTGCGGATGGGGTGTTCTCGAAAGTCCGCGATAGTCTCGGGCTGCTCAGGAGCCGAGTCTGGACCGCGGACGGGTGTTTGTATCTGGGCATACCGAGGACCCGTGAGGACTACGGTGGCCGCGAGGAGGATCCTTACCTGGCGACTGAGCTCTGGTCTGGAAAGCGTCGCATAGGAGTGATGCCGACTGGCCCGGAGCGAAACACCATCTACATGACCTGCAATCATCGCGACCTCGCCGGGCAGCAGCGCCCCCTTGACATCAAGAGCTGGTCGGCATGCTTCCCAAAGAGAGCGGCGCTGCTGCAGCGCATTCACACGCAGGTGGATTGGCCGACAGTGAATCCTTGGTACCGCTTCCAGACGGTGAAGCTGCGGAACTGGTCAGCCGGGCGAGCCGCTCTGGTGGGCGATGCCGCCAGTGCTCTGGCGCCAAATCTGGGTCTCGGCGCAGTGATGGCCATTCAGAATGCCTTCACGCTGGCGGTGGCATTGGACGGTGCTCACGACGTCGCGGCGGCGCTGAGACATTGGGAGAAACTGGAGCGACCCCTGACGGAGCACGCACAGCGGTGGTCGACGTTTCAGAGTGGCCTGACCACATGGCCGGCGGGATTGCAGGCGCTGGCTATGGACATGACCAGCAAGATCGGCTGGCTGCGCCGACGATATCAGCGGTGCAGCAAACATACTCCTCGGGGAACAGAAGGAGGGCAACCCTTCCTGTCGGCTCCTCCTGCGGGCAGCATGTGACCTACAACGCTTGTGTCGACCTGCTGGACCGGAATCTGCCGAGCCGGCGGGACAAACTTGCATACATCGATGACTGCGGCACCTATACCTATGGAGAGCTTGCTGAACGCGTCTACCGCTTCAGCAACGTGTTGAAAGGCCTCGGTTTGTCCATGGAGACGCGTGTCCTGCTGTGTCTGCAGGATGGCATCGATTTTCCAGTGGCGGCATTGGGCGCCATGCGAGCGGGTATGGTACCTGTCATGGTGAGCACACTCCTGCGTCCGGCGGAGTTTGATTTCATGCTGCGCGACAGTCGGGCGCAGGTCCTGGTTGTCTCGGAGCGGCTGCTCTCTTCATTCACGAGCGTTCTGGAATCGCAGCCCTTCCTGCGTGAAGTCATTGTCTCCGGCACACCGGTTGATGGCTGCCAGAGCATGTCGGCGTTGATGGCGCAGACGGGGAGGGAGTGTACGCCGGCGCCAACCGTGGCCGATGATGCCTGTTTGTGGCAGTACTCATCCGGATCTACCGGCAACCCCAAGGGAACCGTACACCTTCACGGTAGCCTGGCACGTGTGGCACAGGCGTATGGCGGGGATGTCCTGGGCCTTACGGCCAATGATCTGACTTTCTCGGCGGCGAAGCTGTTCTTCGGCTACGGTTTTGGCAACGGCCTGATCTTTCCATTGGCGGTCGGAGCGACTTCTGTCCTGATGGCCGAGCGGCCCACGCCGGAGGCGGTGTTTGCCCGTCTGCTCGCGTACAGGCCGAGTGTCTTCTATGGTGTGCCGACCCTGTACAGCGGCATGCTGGCGAGCAGCGGGTCATCGCGTCCGCAAGATCTGGGGCTGCGTCTGTGCGTCTCGGCCGGTGAGGCGCTGCCACCGCATATCGGCGAGCAGTGGCGGCAGCGCTTTGGCGCTGACATTCTCGATGGGCTCGGCTCGACCGAAATGCTGCACATCTTCGTCTCGAACCGGCCGGGAAGTGTCCGCTATGGGACGATCGGCTCGCCTGTTCCCGGCTATCAACTGCGGCTGCTGGGGGATGACGGGATGCCAGTGGCACGCGGCGATGTGGGCGAGTTGCATGTGAAGGGACCAACGAGCGCGGCGGGCTACTGGAACAACCGCCCCAAGACTCAGGCGACCTTCCTCGGTGAGTGGACGCGTACGGGCGATCGTTGTCGGCAGGATGATGATGGGCGATTCATCTACTGCGGGCGCAGCGACGACATGCTGAAAGTCTCGGGTATTTACGTGTCCCCCTTCGAGGTGGAGTCGGTGTTGGGATGCCATCCGGCCGTGCGCGAGGTCGCTGTTGTTGGACACGCCGACGCCGCGGGATTGGTCAAACCCAAGGCATTTGTCGTGCTCGCCGCAGGGTACGAGCCGACCGCTGCGATGGCGGAGGAGCTCAAGTCCCACGCCAGGGGCGAGATGGCACCGCACAAGTATCCACGCTGGATCGAATTCTTGACGGAGCTGCCGAAGACGGCGACGGGCAAGATCCAACGCTTCCGGCTCAGGCAGATATGACTCGCCTGCACGCGTTCGACCCGCACCACGCGCTGCGCTCCGGGCACCGCTAGCGCAGCAGTCTCCCGCCATCGCACCCCGATGAGGCGGCCTCGACTTCCTCGAGGCAGACACGGTTGATGTCGCCGGGAATGGTGTGCTTCAGCGCGCCGGCCGCCACGGCGAAATCCAGAGCCGCTTTGGGAGAAGTCCCTTTGAGGGCGCAATGCAGATAACCGGCGACGAACGCATCCCCAGCCCCCACCCGATCCACCACGTTGCGCAGCTTCAGCGTCACTGCCTCCACTGCCCCATGCGAGCGGACGTGAGCGATCGCCGAGACCTCATGCTCGGTGGCGCTGGCCGCCCGGCGCACTGTGCTCACCGCGGTTTGCGCCTGTGGATAGATCTTCAGAAGCCTGTCCAGAAAGGCTGCAATATCGCTCGAGTCCAGGCCCTGAGCCTGCGAGTCTTCCAGACAAACGTGTCGATCGTCCAACCCCGCGAAGATCACGGTCGCCCCATCCAACACATTGCGCAGCGCCTCGCGCGCCGAGCGACCGGAAGCTGCCCAGAGAGATGGCCGGCTGTTGACATCGAGCGACACGGGGACCCCGAGGCGCCTGGCGGTGCGAACGGCCGTGACCAGTGATGCCCACGGATGTGCCCCTAGCGCCGCGGTGATCCCGGTGATGTGCAGCCAGCGGGCGCCCGACAAAATCGCTTCCCAATCGAACCACTCGCGGTCCAGGCGCGCAAAGGCGCTGCCGGCCCGGTCGTAAACGACGCGCCCGGGGCGCAAATCGGCTCCCGCCTCGAGAAAATACAATCCAACACGCCCTTCCTGGCGGCGAACGTAGCGCGTGCCCACATTGAAGCGCCGCACTTCCTCGAGAGCAGCCGAGCCCAGCGGCCCTTCAGGCAGCACCGTCACCAGCTCCGTCGCGGTGCCAAAGCGGGCGAGGGATGCCAGGACGTTGAACTCCGCGCCGCCGAAGGTTGCTTCGAGAAGAGGATCCTGCAGCAGTCGTGAGGCGCCGGGCGCTTTCAGGCGCAGCAGCATTTCCCCGAACGCGACGACAGGAGCCGCCTGACTCATGGCCGCATGGCCAGTGATGAGAGATTTCGATGACCCGGATTACAAAAAATCATGGCGCTCGCGGGATTGCCGGCCCTGGTGAGGATGCGAGTATGTGCCGGTTCTGCGAAATTATTCAACGGCGCCTTGAAAGTTATGGCGCGAGCCACCGCGGGCCGCTCGGCTAGTCTGCCGTCACGATGCTAGGGGGCGCATGAGTCAGTTCGGGCTGGGTCGGTCGAATCCCATTACGGTGGCGCTGACAGGCGCCTCAGGGATGCAATATGGCCTGCGGCTGTTGCAGTGCTTGTTGAGCACGGACACCGAGGTCTACTTGTTGGTTTCCAAGGCGGCCCGTGCGGTCCTCGCCTGGGAGATGGATCTTCAGGTGCCGGCGGGCGCCCGCGCGGCCGCCGATCTTTTTGCGCAACGCTGTGGCGCGAGGCCGGGACGTCTGCGGGTCTTCGCTGCGGAGGAATGGACAGCACCCATTGCAAGCGGCTCGGGCGCTCCTGGGGCGATGGTCGTTTGCCCGTGCAGCATGGGCACCTTGGCGGCAATAGCGCTCGGCACCAGCGAAAATCTCATCGCCAGAGCTGCCGACGTGGTTATCAAGGAACAGCGTCAACTCATCCTCGTGCCCCGCGAGACTCCGTTCTCGGCGATACATCTGCGGCACATGGCGACGCTCGCGGAGCTGGGGGCGGTCATTCTGGCGGCTTGCCCTGGGTTCTACCACCGGCCGCGTACGGTGGAGGACGTCATCGACTTCATAGTGGCACGCATTCTCGATCACCTGCGGGTGCCGCACGATATCCCAGTCCGCTGGGGGCAGATCGTTGGCGAGTACGCGCAGCGCGGCGGGGAGACGTGAGCCGTGAATTGTGCACAAGACGGGCGTGAAAAGATCGAGATGGGCAGCCAGCCCGCCGTCATTAGCATGGGAGCCGCAACTGCGGCAATTTCCAATCAGATCGACAATCAGGTAAATCAGGGGGAGCAATGAAACACGTGGTTCTGAGCGCTTCAACGGGCGCGGTACTGTTGTCAGCAATGACCACGGCCGCATATGCCGCGGACGCGACGGAGCGCGCAGACACACTCGAGGAGGTCGTAGTCACCGCGGAGCGGCGCACGGAGACGCTGCAGAACCTTCCGGTCAGCGCCTCCGTATTCGACTCCGCGCAGCTCGAGAAGGCGAAGGTCATGGAAGCGAAGGATTATCTGCAGTTCGCGCCGAACATCACCTTCACGGAGGACGGGCAGGTGGGTCCGCGCGGCATTCAGATCGCGATTCGCGGTGTTGGTAACATCAACATCAGCGATAACCCGCAACAGGCTTCGATCGGTTATTACATCGACGACCTCAACGTCGGGGCGGTGGCCGGCGGCACGATCAATCCGCAACTGCAGGATGTCGAGCGGGTCGAGGTGCTCCGCGGCCCGCAGGGCACCTACTTCGGCCGTAACGCGCTGGGCGGCGCCATCAATATCTCAACGAAGAAACCGGATTCCAAGCCGTACTTCGAGGTCGGGGGAGGCTACAGCAGCTTCGATACCTACGACCTGCAGGGTGTGGTCAACATACCTGTTCTCGAGAACCTGTTCGTCCGTGCCGTCGCGGCATATGATGACAGTGCCGGATTCATCAAGAACGTCAATCCCAACGGCACCCGCAACAGCGGCTACTCTGACAAACACGCGCGGGTCGCGCTGCGCTATGTGCCCACGGATCGCCTCACCATCGATCTGAGCACGACCTATACGAAGGAAGACGCGGGGCTGGATGCAACCGTTCCCTCGGGAGTGGTGGATCTCGATACCAAGCAGACTCTGGGGCAGCCGAATCTGCAGGGGTTCTCCCAGGGACTGGGGTTCTATCCGCAGAATCAGAAGTGGGTCAACCATAATGCTCCGGAATATAACCGCAACAAGGTCGAGATCACCAACGGGCGCATCAACTATACGGGCGATGGTTTCAGCATCACTTCGATCACCGGCTATCTGTACAGTGAGAACGGCCGGCTGTTCGATCAGGATCTGATCTCGGCGGACCTGTTCCAGCGCCTCAATCGCTGGCACACGAGCTCGTTCAGCCAGGAGCTGCGAGTGCAGTCGACCGGCCAGGGCTCTCTCGAGTGGACCGTCGGCGGCATCTACGCCCGTGATTACTACTATCAATTCAATGATATCTTCGTCGGCAACGACATCTCCTATACCGACCCGACGACGGGCATCACCACGCAATTCCTGCCGCCGTTCGTCCACTACGGCTTTCCGTTGAACGAGAACAACACCGAGCTCACGACGAAGAGCACCGCTGGATTTGCCGAGGGCACGTATCACTTCACGGATCAGTGGGCGCTGACTCTTGGGGCCCGCTTCACCCGTGATGAGGTGTCAAACAAGAATTTCGGCGTTCTCGCCTTCAACCATCCGGTGCCGGACGCGGCTGGCGCGCGGAATTTCACGAACTTTGCGCCGCGCGCGGTTCTGAAGTATCGCCTGAATCCTAACGTGTCCACCTATGCAACCGTATCCACCGGTTATCGAGCCGGAGGTGTGGACATCAACGGCGGTGTGACCACGACCTTCCAGCCGGAGAAGCTGCGCAATTATGAGCTCGGAGTAAAGTCGACCCTCGCTGACAATCACCTGCGCATCAACGCGGCAGTCTTCTATCTGGATTGGAAGGATTTGCAGGTTCAGACCGACTACCTCGCAAACCCGAATGACATCAGCTCGAGCGTGCAAAAGACTCTCAACGCTTCCTCGGCGCAGAGCCAAGGTGCCGAGCTCGAGGTGCAGGCATTGCCATTGCGGGGGCTGGAGCTGGGATTCGGAGGCGGCTACCTGGACGCGCATTTCAAGTCGTTCCCTGATGCGATCGTGCACGGCGGTGCAATGGCCGATCTGTCCGGGCGGCCCCTGCCGAAGGCTGCCCGGTGGAGCCTGAGCGGCAACGGCGAATACACGATGCCGCTGACTTCCAGCGCGAACGTGCAGGGCTTTGTGCGGATAGAGGCTGTGTATCGCAGCTCCGTCGCGGGTAACCTGGATGCCGCGGCGGCGCCTCTGATCGGTCTGCCATCGTTCCCGTATCAGGAGCCCTCGTACACGGTATTCAACCTGCGACTGGGGACCACGGCCGACCGCCTGCGATTCGAGGCTTATGCGGAGAATGTGTTCGATCGGAGTTACTACAACGGAACCTTTGACCACTTTGGATTGGGCGGAATTCGCTTGCGTCCACATCCGCGCGTGTTTGGAGCGCGCGTGACGTACAAAGGGTCGTAATGTTGGCTGGTGCTCCCTGGCGAGCCCGGCTCAGGTGGGTGGCTCTGATGGGCGCCTGTTTGCTACCGGGCTCGGGTCTGGCGCAGTCGAACGGTTCCAGCCTCACGCAGGCCGATGCCTTGAAGGGAGTTCTCGGCGCCGAACGGGCGCGGCCCCAGTTGCCCTGTCATGAGGTGAGGTCTCTCGGCGGCGCCTCATTCACCGTGATCGCAACTGAATCACGAGCCGGTCTATGCCGGGTGCATGCAGTCATTGCGCAGGAGATCCAGTTCATGCTGGAGCTTCCGGATCGTTGGAATGGTCGCTTGTATGTGCTCGGTAATGGCGGCTACGCCGGCGAGTCGGTGACCGGCGATTATGGGCGGGTCGAGCGCGATCGCGCTCATGCACTCGGGTTTGCGACGGTCTTCACCAATCTCGGGCATGACAATGAGCGTGAGCCCGGCACCAGCTGGGCGAAAGGCAACTTCGCGAAGAAGATCGATTACGGCGTGCGAGGACTGCATGTCACGACGGTGGTGGCGAAGCAGATCCTGCTCACCTACTACGGCCATCAGCCGCGGCACAGCTATTTCGATGGTTGCTCGACCGGCGGCGGGCAGGCACTGAAGGCAGCGCAACGGTTTCCGTCGGACTATGACGGTATCGTGGGTGGTGCGCCGGTCTTTGACTTTGTTGAATTGCAGCTGTACGGCCTGAACAATCAGCGGGCCATCGCGAAGACCCCCTTGAGCCGGGAGCGCGTCGCTTTTCTCGCAGAGCAAGTCATGGAGCTGTTCGACGCTCAGGACGGCGTGAAGGACGGAGTTATCGAAAACCCGCTTGCGATCGACTTTCATCCTGCCCGCGACCTGCCACGGGCCAGCTCCGGCCGGGCTGGATTCACGGACGCGCAGATCGAGGCGCTCGAGCAGATCTATGGCGGACTGCGTGTCGGGGACAAGCAGCTGGCTCCGGGCGTGCCCGTGGGAGCCGAGCCATCCGGGTTGACGTACTCCGATTCCTATTTTACGCCCGCCGCGCCGGAGTCCGGCTGGGCGACGCGTTTGATCCCCGACTCCCATGGCTACATGCAGCAGCGCGCCAATGTAGAGGAGTGGCTGAAGTATCTTGCTTTCGAGACCGACGAGCCTGACATGGATATCTTCCGCTTCAATGTGCAGCGCGATGTATCCAGGCTGGCGCCGATGTCGCGGATCATGGACGCCACCGATCCGGATCTTGCCGCTTTTGCCGCGCGGGGTGGCAAGATGATCATCTACCACGGGTGGGCGGATACCGGCGTGAACCCGCTGACCACGGTCCATTATTACGAGCGCGTTCGGCAACAGCTGGGCCCCGGTGTGCCCGGTTTCTTCAGGTTGTTCATGGTCCCGGGAATGTTCCACTGTCGCGGCGGCCTGGGGACTGACCGCTTCGATGCGCTGAGTGCGGTCATTTCCTGGGTCGAAGCCAACAGGGCGCCGGACACTCTGCTCGCGGCCCGGGTGGTCGGCGGCAAGCGGGTGCGCACAAGGCCGTTATGTCCCTATCCCGCGGTCGCTCACTATCTCGGCGCCGGCAATACCGATGAGGCGCGCAATTTTTCGTGTCAACAGCCGGCTCCGTAATCACTCGCGAAGATCGAGGCCTCTACGGCTGGCAGGTTGTAGTCGCGACGGTCACTGCCAGCGCGTTGAGTCCTGCGACGCTGGTCAACGTGCCCTTCAGCCTCTTCGTGCCGCAGCTGCAGAATGCCTTCGGTTGGAGCCGGCCGCAGATCACCGCGGCACTGAGCATTCTGCTGGCCTTGCTCGTGGTGACGCTGCCGATGGCGGGTTATCTGGTGGATCGGCTCGGCGCCCGTCGCGTGACCCTACCCTCGATCGCCGCGTATGGTCTTGCGCTCATCTCGCTGTATCTGTTGAGCGCATCCCCGCTGCATTTGTATCTGGTTTACGGGGCCATCGCCGTGCTGGGCATGGGCGCACAGAGTCCTTCCTATATAAGAGTGATCTGCGCGTGGTTCGATCAGCGCAGGGGCCTGGTCATCGGCATATGCATGGCCGGCTATGGCCTCGGATACATCCTGGTGCCGATGCTCGTGCAGGCCATGATTGCCTCTTGGGGATGGCGAGCGGCCTATGCCGGTCTCGGAGTGCTGGTGCTGGCGGTGCCTTTACCGGTCGTCGCCTTGCTGTTGCACGATACTCCGTCCGTCAGCTCTCCAGTCACCCTGGAGTCAGCGGATGGACAGACCGTGGCGATCGCCGGCAGCGGCTTGATGCAGGCGGCTCGGACTCGTGATTTTTGGCTGTTGGCCGCCAGCTTCGTCCTCATGTCCTTTTCCCTCAACGGAGTGCAATCGCAGCTCGTGCCCTTACTGCAGGATCGCGGTATGAGCGCCGCGACCGCGGCCCTCATGCTGTCGGCCATTGGAGTGGGATCCCTGCCGGGCAGGTTGTTGGTGGGTTTCACCATCGATCGGGTGTTCGCGCCGTTCGTGGCCGTCGCTTGCTATGCGCTCACCGCGCTCGCACTGCTTTGGCTGGTCGGTGGACATTCCGTGCCGGGCGTGCTGCTGAGTGCCCTGGCGGTCGGGGTCAGCCTGGGGGCGGAGAACGACATTCTCGGCTACCTGGTTGGGCGGTATTTCGGATTGAAGCGCTTCGGCCAGATCTACGGCGTTCTGCTCAGCTGCTACCTGTTGGGTGCGGGCGGCGGTGCTTACTTCATGGCGCGGGTGTACGCGGCCTCGGGGTCGTATCGAGGCGGGCTGTGGATCGATGCCGGCGCCGTCGCGGCCTCCTGCGGCCTGCTGCTGTGTCTGAGGCGCTACCGAATCGGAGGATCCTCCCAGTGATGAGGTTCATGCAACAACTGGCCGAGCAGGGCGAACTGGCTGTAGTCCGGCGGCGGGTCGACACGAAACATGAGCTGGCCGCAGTGACCCGCCAGGTGCAGAAAGTCAGCGAAAAGGCTGTGCTGTTCGAGAACGTGGCAGGCAGCTCGCTGCCCGTGGTCAGCAACCTGTACGGCAGCCACGCCCGCTTGTGCCGGCTCATTGGAGCACCGCCCGACGGTTTCTGTCGGCGGTGGAGCGAGATTCTGCAGGCGCCGCTGACACATGAGGTATACGAGTCCAGTGTGGAGGTGGCAGACCTGGTGCAGTGTGCGCTAAGCGACCTGCCGCTCATCACGTATCACGAGAAGGATGCGGGTCCTTACTTCACCTCGGCGATCTTCATGGCGCTCGAGCCGGACACCGGTGTGCCGAACCTGTCGTTCCACCGCTCGATGTATGTGAGCGATCGGGAATTGCGGGTGCGTCTGGGCTCCTCGCACGATCTGGCCCGATATCAGAAGAAGGCCGAGGATCGTGGCCAGCCGCTGGAGGCTGCCATCCTCATCGGAGTGGAGCCCGAGGTGTTCCTGCCGGCCTGCTATTCGCTGCCCTACGAGGCCAACGAGTTGGAGCTGGCGGCCAAGATCCGCGGCGGTCCCGTGCCGATGCGACGCTGTCTGAACATCGACCTGTCGGTACCGGCAAGCAGCCAGATCGTGATCGAAGGACGCTTTCTGCCCAATGTCCGGCGCCCAGAGGGGCCATTTGGAGAGTTTCTCGGGGCCTACGTTCCAGTGGCGGACAATCATGTCTTCGAGGTCCTGTCGGTGACCCGCCGCAGGGACGCCTGCTTCCACTCGATTACGTGCGGCACGCCGGAGGATCTGCGGCCCCTGGAGGCGCTCACGGCGGCACGCGTCTACGAGCACGTGAGTCGCGTCATACCCGGATTGATCGATGTGACGACACGGCCGAACTGCTTGATCTCGATCCTGAAGATCAAGCAGGAGTACGAGGGGCACGGCAAGCACGCCCTGCTGGCGGCGCTGGGTTCCAACATGGACTACAACAAGGTGTGCATCGTTGTGGATGACGACGTGGACATCTACGACCTGGATGATGTGATGTG
>Ga0070735_10003558_pt1 | contig 13589 bp, 9 predicted proteins | sample Coa_R1_FD_66443 | JGI IMG/M metagenome (GOLD analysis project Ga0070735, IMG submission 66443) | Surface soil microbial communities from Centralia Pennsylvania, which are recovering from an underground coalmine fire - Coalmine... | ecosystem: Environmental > Terrestrial > Soil > Unclassified ...
AGAACCCCTCCTGTACGCTACAATGGATGTAAGAGGTGACATTATGGATACTCAGCCAATCCTTTCACGCGAGGAGTGGCAGGTCGTCATCGAGTTGCTTGAGCGTGAACAACGCGACCTTCCTTCGGAAATCCATCACACACGGACGCCTAACGTCCACGACCAGCTTCACCACCGTCTGGAATTGATTCAAGGTTTATTAGACCGGCTACAATTACCGGTTCACAACCAAGCCCCTCTATCTCATTGATGTTCAAGGGTTTGCCGATGGCATCCAGAAGTGGGTGCCTGGACCCCGAAATCGGTCCATTCGATCCCTCATTTCGCCATACAAGTAAGAAAAGACACAGTTTAATTCATTCGACTGGCCCACTCGGGCGAGCATTGACTATACTTCATGCAGGGAAGTGATACGAAAGTGCACCGCGCGGGATAACGCGCGGGTGCTCGGAGAAAAAGACTCGCGGTGCGCTGCATTGTGCGCGATGTTACTGAGGATCACAGTATTGCCAACCCATAGAACCGAAACGAACACGGGAGCCTGAAATCATGCACAAACCTATCAAATACGCTGAAAAGGCACTGACGTATGCCGCTGGGGCGGCTTGGGTAGTGTTCGATAGACTAAATTCCATCAGTCCCAACCCTTCCTTTACCCCTAAGTGGTCGGAGAAGCCGCTGCTGAAGTCCTGGGAGAAACAGAAGCCCCCGCTAGGCTGGCCGCGCGAAACCGATTCGCTATGCCCCCGGTGCGTCCCGGAGATCCGGCAGCAGATCGTCGATGGCAAATTGCCTCACGAAATTCTGCTCAACGAAAAAGTGGGTGAGATCAAAGCCCAGATCGTCGAGCGTGACGGCAAAATTATGATGGTGAAAGATTGCCCCAAGCATGGCCATTTTGAGGATGTGATGGCCATCGATCCGGCGTTTTTCAAGCACCTGGAGGAGGTTTTTCCAGGCCGGGATATCCGAGCCCACAACGATGAGAAGCTGCACAATCACGGCACCAGCACCATTAAGCATGGCCGCGGCTCGGTCCTGACCGTCGATCTGACAAATCGCTGCAACATGATGTGCGATCCATGTTTTATGGATGCCAACCAGGTCGGCTTTGTCCACGAGCTTACCTGGGACGATATCAAGACGCTGCTCGACAACGCGATCTCCATCAAGCCGCGCCGCCAGATGTCAGTGCAATTTTCGGGCGGTGAGCCGACGCTGTCGCCCTACTTCCTGGATGCGGTGCGCTACGCACGGAAGGTAGGTTACAACAGCGTGCAGGCAGCCACCAACGGGATTGAATTCGCCAAGAGCCCCGAATTTTGCCGTGCTGCCGCCGAAGCCGGATTGCGTTACGCGTATCTGCAGTTCGATGGAATTGGCAACGCTGCCAACTCGCATCGGGCGGTCGGCAACTTGTTCGACGTGAAGCTGCGGGCCATTGAAAATCTCTGGACCAATGGCGTGGACATTGTGCCGGTGATCACCATCATCAACGGCATTAATAATGAGCAGGTGGGTGCAGTCGTCCGCTTCGCTCTGGATAATCCGAAAAAGATCCCGTTCTTGAGCTTCCAACCCGTTTCTTTTACCGGCCGCGACGAAGCGATTACGGACGAGCGGCGCAAGGCGCAGCGCTACACGCTTTCGCACCTCGCCCACGACGTAAAGGCGCAAACCGGCCTTGGCGTTCCGACCCGCGACTGGTTCCCCATCTCGTTCATGAGCACGTTTTCCGACTTCGCCGACCTGGTACACGGGCCAGATGCGAATTGGGGTCAGCTCTCCTGTGGCTGCCACCCGAATTGTGGGATCGGCATGGCGGTGATGTGCGACAAGGAAACCAAGGAAGCGGTTCCTGTGACGGCCTTCCTGAACGCCGACCGGCTTGCAAAGGATGTGGCCGCCGTCAACGATGGCGCACGCAGCCGCAAGCTCTCCGTCCTGGGAGTCACTCTGGCTCTGCTCCGCAACTACGATCCATTCCACGCGCCAAGGCATTTCAAGCTCAGTGATCTGGTCGCGAAATTCGACAAGTGTTTCGGTATGAGCGGTAAGAGCTATGGCAAAGTCACCGCAGACCGTACGCGCGCCGATATCGATAGGCGTCGCGCCGACCGCTGGAATTTTCTCTTCATCGCCGGCATGTGGTTCCAGGATCTCTTCAACTACGATTTCCGGCGCACCGAGCAATGCATCATCCCCTACGCCACTCAGGAAGGTGAGATCTCCTTCTGTGCGTACAACACCGGTGTAGGCTGGCGGAACATCATCGAAAAGATGCACATGACCGCGACTCTCACCAAGTGGTATGACGAACATGGCCGGCACGAGATCTTCGCCGGTGGCCATAAGGTCGGTCTGCCCGCTACGAATCACTCGCTGGTTCTGAACGAATCCGATGTCAGGCACGGCTTGCAGCACGATCTCGACGAGATGGGCGTCGCCAAAACGGCGCGCGAAGAAAAGAAGCGCGCTCGCGACCAGAAGCTCCAACAGCAGGAAGACGAGCGCATGGCCAAGCTCTATCGCAAGCATGTGCTAAAGGAACAGACGCCGGAAGATATGGGTCTGGTGCAACTGGCCCCAGCCGCTCCCCCGCCTTCTGCGCGTCCGCTCCCCGTGAATAAGACCGAGGAGGTCGGCTCGTTCGGCGATTAATCCTCAAACCGAATTCGGTAGGTCGTCAACCGCTGGGGCGCATCCCCGGCGGTTTTTTTTGCGCCGTTCACTTTACGAATTTCTGCACCCGCCAGTTCCGGATTTCGGCGACATAGAGAGCGCCCGTGCTATCCACAGCGATGCTGTGCGGGAAGAAAAATTTCCCGGGTGTCCTGCCATGTGAGCCGAGCGTGCCTGTAATCTGCCCGTCCATATTCAATTTAACGACGCGATCGTTCGCGCCATCGCTCATGTAGATAGCGTTTTCCGGCGCGAAATAATCGAGCCCCCACGGATCGCCCACATTCGTCCACTTGCCCAGGAACTTGCCATCCTGATCGAAAATCAGAATCCGCCAATTGTCGCGGTCCGCCACATACAAATGGCCCTGGGAATCGAACACCACGTCGTGCACCAGGCTGAATTCAGCGTCCGCCTTGCCCTTCTGTCCCCACTGCTGCAGGTAATCGCCATCTTTGCTGTACTTGACCACGCGTGAGTTCACATAGCCGTCGGACACGAAAAAGCTGCCGTCTGGAGCGAAGGCGATGTTCGTCGGACGATTAAATGCGTCCTTGCTGTTCTGATTTCCGGGTTTATCGCCTACTCCACCAATCGCCATCAGGACCCGGCCATCGGGCGTCATTTTCAGCACTTTGTGACCGGCGACATCCACCAGCCAGATATTGCCATCGGCGCCGACGCGAATCCCATGCGAGGATTGGATGGGCACTTCCTTCCACGCCCGCAGCATATTGCCGTGCGTGTCGAACTCGACCACCGGGTGCGCGCCGCGATTGAAGATCCAAACATTGTCCTGTTTATCGACAGCCACCCCGGAGCACTCTCCGAAATTCCAACCCTCCGGGAGCTTAGCCCAGTTTTCAACCGGATGATACGGCAGCGCGGGCCCGGACGGGCTCGTGTTTTGAGCTAAGGCCGCGTAAACTGCCAGCAGGCCGAGGAGCAGGATGCGAAAGGTCATATTGCCGGTACAGTAATCCAAAAGCGATGCAGCCGTCAAGCGCGTTGAAGTCGTGGAGTGCGAGTCAATCACGCGCTTCATCGGGCCTTCCACGCGACCGAGTAAATTTCCTGAATGCCCACATCGCGAAGGATGACAGGCGATTCATCGGGATCCAGCGTAAATGCGACACCGGCGAGCCCACCGGTCTGCCGAACCCCCCTGAGGCTCGCTACTACTTGGACCGACTGATCGCTCATACGCATTCGCATTACCGCCGCGTCCTTACCTCTTCGCAGGAAGAAGATATACTTTCCATCGTGCGACCAACGCCGGACGCTCGCGCCCGCCGGCACTGCCGTCCAGGATTCCGTTCGGGAATCGAATAGCATCGCGTGTCCGTTTTGCGAGGTGGCCACGATGTATTGCCCGTCGGGGGACATCTCGGGCGCAAAGAGCCCTTCCGATCCCGCTACTTTTCGCATCTGCCGCGAGTGCAGATCGACAAGAAATATGCCTGATGCGTCAGTAGAGGTCGCCGAGGGAGCGCTGCTGAAAATCAACGAATTGCCATCCGGAGACCAGCCGGGAGAAATCTCGAAAAACCGCCCCGGGGTTACCGGTTCCATCGCGCCGCCATCCGCAGGTATTATCCAAGTCTTGGCCGGCTGTCCAGGCACTCTGGCATGTATCACGATAGTCTTACCGTCCGGCGACCACCGCGGCGCACCCGCTCGCACGGGAGGGAACGTCAGTTGCAACCGCTCCGAGCCGTCGAGCCGGCTTCGCCACAAGCCACCTTCCGGAAAAGCAATATAGGTAATCCACTGGCCGTCACGGGAAACGTCGGCTCCGTCGCCAGAAATCCCTCCCGCGTAGGCGACGAACTGCATGGAGCGCTTGTCCAGATGCTGCAACTCGCCGCGCAGCTCTTCGCCGATCACATACAGTGTTTTGCCATCGGGGCTGAACGCGGGAGATAGTGAGCTCATCTGGCCGGAAGTGACCTGAGTGGGAACGCTCCGGTGTCGATCGAAGAAGCGTCGCAGTCCACGATTTTCCCGGAGGGCCCAGATCTCAGTTTTCCCATTCCGGGTTGACTGAAAAACGTAATAGTTACCGTCCGGCGTCCAGATACCGGAGCGCTCCGCCGGAGGTTGATTCCAGCCTGGAAGCAGCGGGTGAAGGTTCGTGCCGTCGGAGCGAACCTCCCATAAGGAGGAGAAAGCGGTAAGGTCATCCTCTACGGTTAAGCGCAACACCGTTCCATCGGGAGACCATCGTGGCCTCCAGCCACGGCCCGGCAAATGCGCGAGGAGCTTTATGTTTGTTCCATCTCTGCCGGCGCGAAACAGGTCCGCGTCGGTCACATAAGCGATTTCCGATCCGTTGGGCGACCATGCTGCATCCATGGCCCGGATGTCGCCAATGCGGCGAGCCGTAACGGCCGGGAGGGAGATGTTCCACAGAGGCCCCGGAGCGGGGCTGTTTACCAAATCGGTAGCCAACATTTCCGATCGGTCCGGGCGAAAATCAAGGAGCTGCGGCAAGCCGAGGGATGTCGGAATAATCGCCTTCTCACCTCCGAAGACAGAGACCTGGGCCAGCGCTTGCGAAGGGCCATCACCTTCAGTGAAATACACCCGGCTTCCGTCCGCCGCCAGCGGTGCAGGCGGCCCAGCCAAACCCCTCCAGAACGATCCTGCTTTCACGAGCCCGTCGCGAGTGAGGGGAGAAAAACCCGACGCCTCCGGCCGCGGCGCGGGCCGCAGCAATAGATAGGCCATAGCGGCGATCAGCGTCACAATGGCTCCGGCGATTGCCGCGCGGGTCAACGGAGACTTGGCTGAAGTAGAGCGGACCGGCTCGGCAGTTCGTGTAATAGCCTGCAGATCTCCGCGAAACTCAGCGGCACTTTGGCAGCGCAGTTTGCGGTCCTTTTGCAGCGATCTTTCGATGATGCCGTCTAGGCCGGCTGGCAGGCCGGGACGAATCCGGGATGCAGGAACCGGCGAGCGGTTCAATATGGAATCGAAAATAACTGCCGCTGTATCGCCTCCAAACGCCTGCCGTCCTGTCGCCATCTCATAAAGCACAGCGCCAAAGCTGAAGAGATCGGTTCTGCTGTCCAGTTCCTCCCCCCGCGCCTGTTCCGGCGACATATACGAAACGGTGCCCATCGTTAGTCCCGGCGTCGTCAACTGCGTTTCGCTTTCCCCGGCGTCTGGCGGCCTGTTGGATGGGGAAATCTTGGCAAGGCCAAAGTCGAGGATTTTGGCGTGACCGCGATTCGTGACAAAGATATTCGCTGGGCTGATGTCTCGATGGATGATGCCCTTCGTGTGGGCCATCTCCAAGGCGTCGAGAATCTCCAGGCTAAGGCCGAATATCTTCTCGATTTCGAACGATTCCCGGCTGAGGCTGCGCTTCAGCGTTTCTCCTTCCAGATACTCCATCGCGATGAAGGCCCTGCCTCCCTGCTCGCCGACGTCATAAATTGTGCAGATATTCGGATGATTCAGGGCTGAAGCTGCCTGCGCTTCCCGCTGAAAACGGTCGAGCGCCGCCTCATCTCCGGCAAACTCCGGAGGAAGGAATTTCAGAGCCACAACACGGTGCAGCCGGGTGTCCTCAGCCTTGTAGACCACACCCATGCCGCCGCTGCCGATCTTCTCGACGATCTGGTAATGCGAAACGATTTCACCAGTAGCAAACTCCGCCGGGTTTGAACCCCCAGAGGAATCCGTGTTCATGGCGCGGGCTGCTACCGCCATGGCGGGTTCCTCGAGAAAGCCTTGGGCGTTCTGTCGCGCATTTAGCAGCTACCGGACCTCCTTCTCTAGCTCGTGGTCGCCTTTGCACAAGGCGCGGAGAACGGATTCACGCCGTCCCGGAGAAACGCAATACGCTTCTTCGAGCAATGCTTCAATCTGCTGCCAGCGATTAGCGTCCATCCACTCACACCTTCGCGATTTCGCGATACAGCCAAGCTTTCGCGTTATTCCAATCCCGGATCACTGTTATTGCAGAAACCTTCAACGCTTCGGCCGTTTCTTCTACACTCAGGCCGCCGAAAAACCGCAACTCCACTACTTTCGCTTTGCGGGCATCAAACTGCTGAAGCGCATGGAGCGCCTCATCGAGCGCCACCAGATCCGGATCTCCAACCTGCGCTGGGGCGCCGATCTCTTCAAGCGAGACGTGCTGAAATCCCGCACCCCTCTTCAGGTTGTGCCTGCGCGCGTAGTCAACAAGAATTCTCCGCATTAGCTGCGCGGAAACTGCGAAGAAGTGAGCGCGGTCCTGCCATCGAATCCGGTTGTAGTCTACCAGGCGCAGATACGCTTCATTGACCAGGGCGGTGGTGTGGAGCGTCTGTTGCGCCCACTCCCTTTTCATCTGCCGATGAGCTAGCCGCCGGAGTTCCTCATACACGATAGGCGTGAGCCTCTGCAAGGCAGTCTCGTCTCCATCGCTCCAGGCTCGAAGAAGCGTGCTCACTTCTAATGAGCGCCGCTCCTCTTGCAAGCCATCCCGTGGTCTCATGGGCGCAATTCGCCTCGGAGAGAAAATCTGAGATTCCATGATAGCTCCGCCCACCTGTTTACGCATAAGCAGATTGAGGAGGCGCCGGGTTACCCCGGGAACAATATGACAACATCAACACTCGTATCAAACGGCTTCGTTTTGAGAGCGCGCCGGGACGATGTCTTCTTCTCCGCGATGGCAATCCTCATTTTGGGTACCGTGTTTCTGGGCTTCGCCCGAAGCTATTACCTCGCAGGAGTTTTTCATGCGCATCTGCCCAATCTGCTCGTGCACGTGCACGGAGCCGTTTTCTCCTGCTGGATTCTCTTGTTTATTGCGCAGATATCGCTGGTATCGAGTGGGCGCTTCGATTTGCATAAGCGCCTCGGAATCTTTGGGGCAGGATTGGCGGGCTCAATGGTCGTCCTCGGCTTCCTCGTGGCTACAGACTCGCTCGCCCGAGGTTTTGTGCCGCCCGGTTCGAAGCTCGATCCGAAGTCCTTCTATGCAATCCCGTTTTTCTCAACAGCCGTCTTTTGCGTCCTGATCGTCTGGGCCTTGCGGGCACGTGTTGACGGCCCGGCTCACAAACGATTGATCCTGATTGCGACGATTTCCCTGCTAGGCGCGGCGGTCGGACGCTGGCCCTCTCACATTTTTCATGGCCCGGTTACCGCCGCTGTCCTGGCGTTTTACGTTCTGCTCCTGGCCGGTTTCGACCTATGGTCGCAAAAACGGATTCATCGCGCGACCTTGAAAGGCGGGCTCTTCATGATCATCGCCCACCAGTTGATGTTTCCCATCGGCCTGACGCCGATCTGGCGTGACTTCGCGACCGGCGCATTAAAAGTGTGGACGAATTTTCGATAATTTCGCTTACATGGTCGCGCACTCGGCTCATCGCGCCGTGCGGACAATATTTGCATGGTCGCCGATTGTTTCGAGCAAAACCAACGATGGGCAAGCGCTACTACGAGGTACGGACCGCTGTGATAAACTACCGCTGACCCGAATAGACGGGTAAAACCCAAAGGAGCTCCCATGGCGAAATCGATTAGCTGTCGCGATGTTGGTGTCGATTGCGATTTCCAGGCAACCGGCGAAACGGTGGAAGATGTGATCGAGCAGTGCGCCGAGCATGCAAAAAGCGCGCACGGAATGGACCAGATTCCTCCCGAACTGGCTGAGAAGGTTCAGTTGGCGATGCGGGACGTTTAGCAGCTTGCTGAGATGTGACAGGAGCGGGGCGGATACCGGCGCCCCGCAATTTTGAAGGCTCCCTTTCGTGGAGGAGGCCAAGGCCGCCGCACGCATCCAATGAGTCCCAGCGAAAGTGCAAACTGGCTGCGTGATGGTCTCGTTCTGATCGAGAGTCACGGCCCGCTCGGAAGCTGGCCATTGTGGAACGTTCCGCTACCTTCCGGGCGGCCAGCGATCGAGGCCTTGAGGTGTACCCTACAGGCTACCGGCGTCCTTCCGGATTTTTTGGTTTGGAAGTGTCGTGTGCGCAAAATTTATTAACCCTTAAATTCGATAACCTACAGAATTTCCTGCTCCGCACACACCTTTTGCTCCTCTATCGTGTCTTTAATGATCGAATCGCCATTCACCTTGCGACAAACCTGCACGTCGCCGATTCCACTATCAACCCACCTCCCCCCTCTTCACGATCGCTCTCAAAATCGCGAATTGCATCACATCCCCTCGCCCACAGAGGTGCGGGCGCACCTCATTGCACTCAAGCAACGCCAGCCCGCACCTTCGTTGTGGGCGATCCCGTAGAAGAAAGCCCTCCGACTTCGTCCCTAACCCGCCAGCCCCTTACAATAAAGGTGTACAATGATTCAGCTTTCCGGGGCCGGCAAACGCTTCGGCCACAAACTTCTCTTTGAAAATCTCGACTGGCTCATCACCACCAGGGAACGCGCCGGGCTCGTCGGAGCCAACGGCACGGGCAAAACCACTCTGCTCAAAATTCTTGCCGGTCTCGATTCGCTCGACTACGGCACCCGCGTCTCGACCAAAGGTATCAGCGCCGGCTATCTTCCTCAGGACGGTCTCTCCCTGTCCGGCCGCACCGTCTTCGCCGAGTGCATGTCGGTATTCGCCGATCTGCGCGACATGGAGCGTGAGCTCGAAGATCTCACCCACCGCATGCCCGATCTCGATCCGTCCGGCCCCGAGTACGCGCAGGTTGCCGACCGTTTCCACCGCCTCGATAGCGAATTCTCGGCTCGCGATGGTTACGCCATCGAAGCGCAAGTGGGCACGGTCCTCGCCGGACTTGGATTCCCGAAAGACGATTGGTCCCGCCGCACCGAAGAATTTTCCGGTGGCTGGCAAATGCGCATCGCGCTCGCCAAACTCCTGCTCGAAAAACCCAACCTCCTCCTGCTGGATGAGCCCACCAATCACCTCGATCTCGAAGCCCGCAACTGGCTGGAGCAATATCTCACCTCCTACCCCAACGCCTTCGTCCTCATCTCCCACGACCGGTATTTTCTCGATATCACGGTCAAGAAAATCGTCGAAATCTGGAACAAGCGTGTGCACTTCTATAGCGGCAACTACGATCGCTATCTCTCCCAAAAAGCTGAGCGCCGCGCCCAGTTGGAAGCGGCCTGGAGCAATCAGCAGGACAAAATCCATCAGCTTGAAACCTTCATCAATCGCTTTCGCTATACCGCAACCAAGGCGAAGCAGGTCCAGAGCCGCATCAAGGAACTTGAGCGCATCGACCGTGTCGAAATCCCGCCCGAAGAACACACCATCCACTTCTCGTTCCCCCAGCCCAAGCCTAGCGGGCGCATCGTCGCTGAATTTCAAGGCGTCGCCAAAAGCTACGGGCCGAAGCAAGTCCTCCGCGACGTGAATTTCTTGATCGAGCGCGGCGATCGTGTCTCGCTGGTCGGTGTCAACGGGGCGGGGAAGTCCACGCTCATCAAACTTCTGGCGGGCACGGAGCCTCTCACGGCCGGTGAGTACAAGCTGGGTCACAACGTCCAGCCGGATTACTTCGCGCAAGATCAGTACAAGGAACTCAACCCCGATGCCCGCATGATTGACGACCTCTCGGAGGTTGCTCCGCGTTCCACGCAAACCGAATTGCGGACGATTCTTGGCTGTTTTCTTTTCTCCGACGACGACGTGTTCAAACGGATCGGCGTGCTCTCCGGCGGCGAGCGCAACCGCTATGCTTTAGCCCGCATGCTGCTGCAACCCTCCAACTTTCTCCTGCTCGATGAGCCGACGAATCACCTCGATATGCGCGCCAAGGACGTGCTCCTTGAGTCGCTGGAGAAGTTCACTGGAACCGTGGTTTTCGTCTCCCACGACCGCTACTTCATCGACAAGCTCGCCACCCGCGTCTTCGAGGTAGCCGATGGCGGCGTCCATGTTTTCCCGGGCAACTACGAAGATTATCTCTGGCGCAAAGAAGGCCGCCCGATGGAACCCGCTTCGCAACCCGAATTCGTAGCAGCCGGTCCCGTCGAAGTGAAAGCGGAAACAAAAGCTCGCCGCCAGAATCCAATCAAATTGAATCGAATGCGCCATCGCGCGGAAGAAATCGAAGCAGAAATAGCCCGCATGGAAGCCTCCATCGCCGAGTGCGAGCAGGAGCTCGGAAACTTTGTCAGTCTGGAACACACTTACCAGGTAACGGAGCGTCTCGAAAGCAGCCGCCGCGGCCTGGAATCTCTGCTAAAGGAATGGGAACAAGTCAGCTTGACCCTGGAAGAGCAGTGAGCGATCTACAGGAGCAACTCGCCCAGCTTCGCCGCCGCATCGCCAGCATAGACCGCAAATACGCGAGCGCCCGCAAGCCCGAAGTGCCGCGGCTCGATCCACCGGAAGGTCGGGAAGTGGAAACTGAGCGCGGCAAGCATTGGGAAATGGAGCGTTTCTACGCCCGTCATCGCCGCCACGGCAGCATGGATATCTCAACCCTGGCCGAGCTCCCCGAAGATTTGCTGGATGCCATTTCAAGCGGCGCAATCGCAAAATCGAAACCGGAAGAATGGGCTTTCCTCGACACGGAAACCACCGGGCTGGTTGGCGGCTCCGGCACCTATGCCTTCCTGATCGGCGTTGGCCGCATCACAGCCGAAGGCTTCCACGTCCGCCAGTTTTTCATTCGCGATTACGACGAAGAGCCAAGCCAGCTCGCAGCCTTGGCCGATCACCTGGAACCCTTTCGCGTCCTAATTACCTATAACGGCAAAACCTTCGACCAGCCGCTACTCGAGACCCGGTTTCGGATGATGCGCTCGAAGCCCCCCTTCGCCCGCATGGAGCATCTCGACCTGCTCGCCGGGGCCCGCCGCCTCTGGAATCTGCGCTTCGAAAACTGCCGGCTGATGCATCTCGAGAATCAAATACTCGGCTTTGAGCGCGAAGGCGATATCGCCGGCGAGCTGATCCCGCATCTCTATTTCGAGTATCTCCGCACCCGCATCGCCCTACGCCTCATCCCGATTTTCCATCACAATGCCATCGACGTTCTCACGCTGGCCTGTCTCACCGGCATCGTCCCGTATGCGTTCCGCGAATTCGATTCCTGTTCCCCTCTTCGCCATGGAGCCGAAATGGTCGGTCTCGCCCGTTGGTATCGCCAGGCCGAGCGCCACGAATCCGCGCTCGAATTATTCCATCGCGCCGTGGACCGCGGCTTACCGGACGATCTGTTGTTCCGCACCTTGTGGGATGTTGCTCTTTTGGAGCGAAAGCTGGGCCGTGAAGCCGCGGCAGTCGCCGTCTGGACCGACCTTGCCGCATCGCGCAACCCATTCCGTGTCGCGGCCTATGAACAGCTCGCAAAATTCTACGAGCATCGTGAGCGCAATCACAGCATGGCGCTGGAAATGACGCGCGCGGCCATCGCCCATGAAGATTCCCCGGCGCTGCGCAAACGCGAAGCGCGTCTCGCCAGCCGCATCGCCCGCTGCACAGCCAGTGTCGCAACGCCAAGGCTGCTGTAGCGTGCGCGGCAACGATCGGAAGGCTGCCGTCCGCTTCATCGTTTTTTTAGGCACCGTCAGCCTGTTTGCCGATATCACCTACGAAGGCGCACGCAGCATTCTCGGGCCGTTTTTCCTGAGTCTGGGGGCCAGCGCGGCTGTCGTCGGAGCGGTTGCAGGCGCTGGTGAACTGGCGGGCTACACGTTACGTTTGTTCTCTGGCTATTTGGCAGACCGCACAAAAAGCTACTGGCCGCTGACCATCCTCGGCTATGTAGTAAACCTCATCTCGGTCCCGCTGCTCGCGCTGGCAGGCCATTGGGAAATGGCCGCCGCCCTGGTCATTGCGGAGCGGACCGGCAAATCCATTCGCAATCCCGCCCGCGATGTGATGCTCTCGCAAGCCGCAGCCGAAGTAGGAAGAGGCTGGGGCTTCGGCCTGCACGCCGCCATGGATCAGATCGGTGCGGTGCTCGGACCGTTGCTGGTAGCGGCGGTGTTCGCAAGCACCAGCCGCTACAAACTCACATTCGGCATATTAGCGATCCCGGCGTCGCTCGCAGTCGTCGCACTGCTGTCGGCTCGCATAGCCTATCCGCACCCGCAGGTTTTCGAAAAGCCGCGCAGCGGAGCCAGCCAAAAATTTTCCCGCCAATTCTGGCTCTATATCGCCGCCGCGGGCATGTTAGCTGCAGGCTACGTGGACTTCCCACTGGTGGCCTATCATCTGGAAAAACACAATATCGCCCCCGCCGTCTGGAGCCCTCTGCTCTACGCCGTCGCCATGGCGACAAACGGCATCGCCGCCCTGGGTTTCGGCAAGTTCTTCGACCGGGCCGGAATCGTGGTTCTCCCGTTCGGAATCCTGCTCTCGTTGGCGAGTCTCCCGCTCTTATTTCTGGGCGGTTTCAGTATGGCGTTAGCTGGAATGGTCTGCTGGGGCGCGGGCATCGGTGCACAGGACGCATCTTTACGGGCAGGCATCGCCAATATGTTGCCACCCAGCCGCCGCGGCGCGGCCTACGGAATCTTCAATTCCATCTACGGAATACTGTGGTTCGCCGGCAGCGCCATCATGGGAAAGCTCTACGAACTTTCAATCCGTGATCTGGTAATCTTCGGAGTCGCAGCACAAGCCATCTCCATCGGTCTTTTCATGTGCGTTCCACCGCACAGCTTGGTGGCTACAGAAGCGAATTGAGCTCCCGTGCTACCCGCCCCTGCGACTCAGCCACGCCCGGATACGTCACGTGACCGCGATATGTATTGACGCCCTCACGGATCGCCGGCGAGTGTACACAGGCCCCAGCCAATCCGCGGTTCGCCAGCTCCAGCAGGTACGGAAACGTCGCATTGGTCAGCGCAAACGTGGACGTGTGCGGCACAGCCGCCGGCATATTCGACACGCAATAATGCAGCACGTTGTCGACATAATAAACCGGATCCGTGTGGGTGGTCGGACGTGAAGTCTCGAAACA
>Ga0070735_10003559_pt1 | contig 13588 bp, 10 predicted proteins | sample Coa_R1_FD_66443 | JGI IMG/M metagenome (GOLD analysis project Ga0070735, IMG submission 66443) | Surface soil microbial communities from Centralia Pennsylvania, which are recovering from an underground coalmine fire - Coalmine... | ecosystem: Environmental > Terrestrial > Soil > Unclassified ...
GTGCTCGCCAATGACCCTGCCATCAAGAGCGGCTACACATTTACCTGGAACGGTATAGCGAGCTCCGCGGGCCCGATCGGCTCGTATACGCTCAGCGCCACCCCAGTCAGCAAAGGCGTTAGCGGCCAGCGTGGTTTCTTCACGGACCAGAGTGGTGTGATCCGCGCCGATGTCTCTGGCACAGCGACCGTGACCAGCACCCCGCTCAGCTAAGCATTTCCTAGGGTCAAGAATAGAGCGTCCAAAGGAGGAAGCCCAAACGGCTTCCTCCTTTTTTTTTCTGAGATCATGATTTGCGCGGCGTAAAAGCGGGATCTCCCGCGGGCAATCCCGCTAGGTGGGCATCTTCAAGAAAAAGTACAGGCCAAGAAAGCCGAAGATTGTGTCGGGAGCCCATCCGGCAAGCAGCGGCGGCAACTGTCCGACGGAACCCATCGCTTCGGTGAGCGCCGAAGCGGCCCAGTAGACAATGGCGATGGCTACTCCGGTGGCCAGACCGCCGATGGCGCCGCGTGTTCCCACAAGAATTGAAAACGGAATTGCGAGCAGAATAATTATCGGCGCGATGAGCGGGAAAGAAAGTTTTTTCTGCAATTGTACCGAGAGACGCGCGACGTCGAATCCCGCCTGGCGGAGGTCGCCGATATATTGCCTCAGCTCCCACCAGGTCATCTGATAGGACTGGCGAACCTCGCGATTGAAATAGGATGGAGGCTCATTGAGTTCCTTGAGCGCATTGGCCAGGAAGGGCTCATAACGGGTTACGTGGCCGCGATCGAAATCGCGAACCCATCCCGATTCAAGAATCCATACACCCTGTTGATTATCCCAATGAGCGCGGGACGCAAAGACGCGCCGCTTGATATCGAACGTTGCGGGGTCAAGTTCGAAGACGTTGAGATTACCGAAGAGTTGCTGATCCGGATCGAAGAATTCGTAGTTGTAAACCTTCGCATGCTGCCCGAATATCCACTGGCGGCGCGGCTGGTAGTAAGTTTGCGCCGGACGCCCCTTGATCTGGTTGCGCAGAGCGTCCTGGCGCTGATTGGCATAAGGCAAGTAAGTATCATCGAGCCCGATGAGAGCGCCCGTCAGCAATAGTCCCGCCAATAAGAGTGGGAGAGAAATTCGGTACAAACTAATGCCGCCGGCTTTGAAAGCAACGAGTTCATTGTTCTTGGTCATTATGCCGAGTGTGACGAGCACGGCTACCAGGGCGGCAAGAGGAGCAAGCTGATAAAACAAATAGCTCGCGAGATAGATGAAATAATTGATGACGTCGAGCAGGCGCGTACGATGTTGCGCAATGTCGTCCAGTAACTCGAAAAACGTGAATACCTCGAACAACAATATGAATCCGACAGTCAGCAAGAAAAAGTAATAAAGAAAACTACGCAGCAGATAAATGTCGAGCAGTTGCGGGATACCTCCCCGGCCCTTGCGTTTTGTGAACGGACCGCGGCGCTGAGCCTGATTACCGGCAGAACTGGAGGATGATATGGGCGGCCCCCACGTAAAGGCTGGATTCGATCTTGGCGCGCTTCCTGCAGAGCCCGACGTGTTTCGCGCCTGGGCAGCTTGATCTTCTCTGAGGAAGATTCTCCAAACCCGCCAGCCAGCGATAGATGCGAACGCCGTGCTCCACGAGTTGCTGCCCGGCATGCGTTCGAGCCGCGGAAGAAGAAATAACCCGAGCGCGGCTGTCAGTGCATTTGCCGACCAGATGCCGGCCCAGACGGGCACCACACCCTGGCGCGCCAGTCCTGCTCCGATTGTGAACAGCAAGTAGTAGCCGCAGATGAGCAGCAGAGTGATCAGAAAACCAGCGGCACGTCCGCCGCGCCGAGGACGTGCTCCCAAGGGCACCGCGAGCAGAGCGAACGAAATACAGGCAAATGGGAATGACAGGCGACGCTGAATTTCAACGCTGACGTCGCGCGCGCCAGTGCGGCGTTCTTGAAATAAAGCACGCATGGTGCGGCCCGGGATGGACGGGGCAGAAGCGGGGCCGGCTTCAAGGCCTCGAGCCTCGACCGGCAAGTCTCGCGCAGCGAATGCGGAGAGTGAATAATTGCCTGGTTCCCGGAGGGAGAATTCATGGTCACTTCCATTGCGAAGATGCAACTCCAGCTTGCCCTCATTGCGGTCGGCAATTACAATCGCTTCCTCCGCCAACGTGAGGCGCGAGACATCAGTAGCGTCCGTCCCTGCAAGGAAGACACCTTTCCAGTGCGTGGCGGTTGAATCGATATCATTCACGTAGAGAACCAGGCGCGGAAATCGCTCGTCAAACACACGTGGTGCAACCTGGAAGGAAGCTTGTCCGGTGCGCAAGCGGTCTTCCAGCGCGTGGAAAGTGCGGACGGACAGAGGTCCTAGCCAAAGCGTCATGCAAAACGTGATCAGGGTTGCGCCCACGGCCAACATCCCGATTGGCACTAACAAGCGGCGGCGCCCGAACCCCAGAGCGCTCATGGCGATGAGTTCGCTATCGGCGGACATGCGCCCGAGGGCAATCAATACGCCAACGAGGACGCCCATCGGCAGTGTGAAACTGAGAATGCCTGGAAGGGTGCACAGAAAAAGTATGCCCAGAGTTTCCCACGATGCCGAACGGCGAACGACCAAATCCATCAAGCGGACCAGTTGCGGCACAAAAAAGACGAATGAAAAAATTGCGAGTCCCAGCAACGCGTGGGAGAAGACTTGGCGGCAGATGTACCGGTCAATGATGCGCATCGAGAGCAGCCGACATTCTAGCACGCCCATGAATCGGGAGACGGAGCCGGCCGGCCAATGAATCGCGTTCACCTGATGATTCTTTGGCATATGCATCAGCCGCAATACCGTGATCCGACCACGGGCCGGTACGTGCTTCCCTGGACCCGGCTGCACGCGCTCAAGGATTACTGGGGAATGGTTCGTGTGCTGGAAGAGTTTCCGCGCGTGCATGCGACGTTCAACGTGGTTCCATCGCTTGGAGCGCAACTCGAGGAATACGCCAGCGGAAAGTTTGACGAACCGTGGTTTGACGCGGCGTTCCGGGCCACGAAGGATTTGACGCCGGATGACAAGGCTGAAATTTTAACTCGCGCTTTTCAGGTGAACTACGATCATCTGCTGGCGCGATGGCCGCGATATATAGAAATCCATCAATGGGTGAGCGCACAAGGCGCGCAGCGGGCCGCGCAATCCCTTGGCGAGCGTGACTGGCGCGACCTGCAAGTGCTGTCGCAGCTGGCATGGATGGATGAGGAATATCTGGCGAGCGATCCCGTCGTTTCCCGCCTGGCGCGAAAGGGAATCGACTTCAGCGAGCAGGACAAGCAGGAACTTCGTATGAAACAGATCGAACTGCTTGGACGCGTGCTGCCAGAGTACCGGCGCGCGGCTGCCACCGGGCAGATTGAGATTTCAGCGACGCCGTTTTATCACCCAATTCTTCCTTTGATTTGCGATAGCGATATTGCGCGCGTCTCAAACCCGGGGACACCGCTTCCGGTGCCGGCGTTCCGGCATCCGGAAGATGCGCGCGAACAGTTGCTCCGCGCACGCCGGTATCACGAGCGCGTGTTCGGGCGGGCTCCGGATGGACTGTGGCCATCGGAAGGTTCTGTCTCCGAGCAGGCTTTGTCGATTGCCGCCGAACTTGGATTCAAATGGTTCGCCACGGACGAAGGAGTGTTGGGGCACACGCTGCGCGCCGGATTTGGGCGCGACGGCGCCGGTGTGCCGTCAAACGCGGACAAACTCTATTCTCCACTGCGAGTGCGTGTGGGCGGGCGTGAGATGGTTGGATTTTTTCGCGACCATTACCTCTCGGACCTGGTCGGTTTTGTTTACAGCCGAATGGATGCCAGGGCCGCGGCGGAGGACTTGCACAACCGAATCCGCGCCATCGGCGATCGGGTACAGATCGGGCGCCCGCTTACGGTTTCGTTGATTCTCGACGGCGAAAATGCTTGGGAATATTACGAGGGTAACGGCCGGGAATTTCTGCGGCAATTTTACCGCCGGATTGAAAACGATCCGGATATTCGCGCGCTCACTGCGAGCGAGGCCGTCGCTGCCGCGGGAGAAATTCCCACCAACAATGGAATTTTTCCTGCGTCGTGGATCAATGCCAATTTCGATGTATGGATTGGTTCAGGCGAGGATGTGCTGGCGTGGGACCACTTGCGCCGCGCGCGCGATTTCTACACGCAACAGGCCGAGTATGCGGCCAAAGGCTTCCCCCGAGCGCCGAGTCCCGAACAGCTCGCGAAATCTTACGAAGCTCTGCTGGGGGCCGAAGGAAGCGACTGGTGCTGGTGGTATGGCCCGGAACACAGTTCGGCAAATGATTCGGAGTTTGACGCGTTTTACCGCAAGTTGCTGACCGAAGTGTACCTCGCGTTGGGGGCGGAGGCGCCCGACGTCCTGGCTGAGCCGATCAAACGGCAACCCGAGCGCGCGCTGGTTTTGCCGCCGTCGGCACACTTGAGCGTAAAAGTGGATGGGCGCGAGTCAACATACTTTGAGTGGATGGGGGCCGGGCTGTATTCCGCGGATCGCAGGGGCAGCTCCATGCACGGGCGGTTGCTGCTGCTTCACGAGCTTCGCTACGGATTCGATGAAAACCGTTTCCATATTCGCGCGGATGTTTTTTCAGAAGCGCTGAGCGAACTGAGGGATGCTGAATTTAGAATCACGATTCGTGCGGAGCAGGAACTGCGCGTCGTCGTGCATCTGCAAGAAGGGCGCGTGAGCGGCTACTTGGTTGAATCGCGCGATCTTTGCCTGCTCGGACCCGATGAGGTCGTAAGAGTCGCCTGCGACAAGATCCTCGAAGTATCTGTCGCCAAAGAGATGCTGATCCTCGGAGACCGGAAGACGATCTCTCTAGGCGTGGCGATCTGGGAAGGCGGTCTGCCGGTGGATTTACTACCGGCGGAGGGTCTGCTGGAAATTCAACTAGGCGAGGAGCAATTCGCCTGGGCGGTTAAATAAATTTCGAGTGAATACCCCGGGAACGCCAATCTCCCGATTGGCGGTTTTTGACAGACGCCAATCGGGAGATTGGCGTTCCCAGGAAGACCACTGCGCATAGTTCAAGGGAAATTGTTCTACTTCAATTCGATCCCACCGCTCGCTACCAGATCCCGTAACGCTTCTTCGCCTTCGGCTCCGCGTTGCGTTCCAGCGATGTTTCCGTCGCGGTCAATCACGACGTAAATCGGATAAACAACCGCCTCGTACATTGCGGCCAGATTCGTATCGTCGGTCAGAACGATGCGCGAGGTTCGCGGATGCTGATCCAGATACTTTTTAACAGTCTTCTTTGACTCCGCGACATTAACGGCTAGAACAATCAATCCCTTATCGCGGACTCTTTATTGATCTGATCGACAAAGCCCGCTTCCTCGAAGCAGTACACGCACCACGTAGTCCAAAATTCGAGCAGGACGACCTTTCCTTTGACGGATTCGTTGTTGAATTTTTCGCCTTCGAGAGTTTTGGCGTTAAATCGTGGGGCGGCTTCTTTGGTCTTTGGGCCGGCAAATGCTGAAAATGCGGCGACGCACAATAAGGCGAAAATCGTTCCCCGGAGGAGGCTGGGTCGGGTAAACATTTGCGGGGGATATTACTTAGAATAATAGTCAACTGTCAATTACTTTAACAGCAGAGTTAAGCGCTCCGCGCATCGGCCCTCGTCGGCTTGACAGGGAAGAGCCATGGGCGTATAGCAATTGATTGTTGCATAGAACTTGAAATTCATGCCGCTGATTCCGGAGGCATATCCTTGGCCGCCGTTCTTATTGCTCAAGATTCCACTGCAAAAAAGAGGAGAGTCCCCTATGGTGCGCAAAAAAGACGAAAACAGCACGCGATATAACCAGCTCGAGGAAGGCGCCGACCGCGCTAAACCCATCCTGCATCAACATGCCCGCGAAATTCAGCCGTTCGGTAAGATTGCGAGATTGCCCAATGCTCTTGATGAGGTGGTCTGCGCCAGGAGTATTGAAAATCTGAACCAGCTTCTCGCCGACACCATGACGCTGCGAGACATGTACAAGAAACATCATTGGCAGGTCGCGGGCATCACGTTCTATCAACTCCACCTGTTGTTTGACAAGCATCACGGCGAACAGGACGAACTGGTTGACAGCATCGCCGAACGGATTCAATTGCTAGGCGGCATCAGCGTCGCGATGGCGGCGGATGTGGCGGAAATGACTTCGATTCCGCGCCCTCCTCGAGGACGCGAAGAGGTGCCCGTGCAAATTTCGCGGCTGCTTGAGGCGCATGAAATCATCCTGAAGGAAGCGCGAACTATGGCGCGGCAGGCTGACGAAGGCGGTGACGATGGGACCAATGATCTGATCGTGAGCGACGTGATCCGGTCAAACGAATTGCAAGTGTGGTTCCTCGCAGAACATCTGGTGGCCGTTCCGTTGCTTCACCCTGAACAGGCGAAGGCGGTGGCGCAACGGTAACCACGGTTGGTTGGTGGTAGCGGATGCCGCGGAAAAGCTTTCGACGCAGAGGCACAGAGACCACAGGGAAAAAGAGGCCGATTGCCGCACAAGACGACATCGACCCATAGACTCAGTTCGACACACAGGTTGTCACGGCTATTGGGTTTTCTTTCCCAGTGATCTTCATCGTGTGGTTGCGACGAAGCCAGTCTATTCTGAAACCAACAAGCAAAACGGTTGTCAGCCAACCATGGTTCTATTTGAGGCTCGTGGCCTATAGCTTTTTCGGGTTGTCCGAGAGGGCCTAGGGAGTCTGTGTCAGAACTGCAAAAACCTTCAGCGGCTTAAAGCCGCACTGATTTTACAGCGTTTATGTCGCGGCTAAAGCCACGACCCACAAGTATTCCGTATTTCTCACACAGACTCCTAGGGTCCTCTGAGAGACTCGTGCCCGAGGCACGCAGCGCCTAACTTATCAGTGCAGACTCATTATGCGAAGACGTTACGCTCGCCCGTGAGGTACCGCGTGGAACTTCTTAGCAGGGAATACATAGCAATCAATGTGAGACTTTTAAAGAAACATTGCTCTCCTTATGCCGTCTGGGTCCGCTGGTTTGCTTGACAGAGATATAAGACAAACCAGCTCCTCGCGAGCTCAGCTACGGACTCCAATGCTCCGGGTTCCTCAAAGAGATGCGTAGCACCGGCTACAATTTCCAGCTTCTTGTCTCCTCGTAATTCCGCCAAGGCTATTCGATTTAATTCGAGCACCAGAGGGTCCCTGCCGCCGACGATAAGCAATGTTGGCGCGACCACCTGTCGCAGCGCTTCTCCAGACAGATCGGGTCGCCCCCCGCGCGAGACCACGGCTGCCACCGAATAGGGATGTTTCGCAGCAGCAACCAGAGCTGCCGCTGCTCCAGTGCTCGCACCAAAATACCCGATTGGTAGATTTGCCATCGGCGGTTGATCGATCAGCCACGAAGTAACCTCAACCAGACGGCTTGCAAGCAATTCAATGTCGAAACGCAACGTTGCAGTCTGAGCATCTAGAGCGTCTTCATCGGGGGTGAGCAAATCCAACAGGAGTGTTGCCAGGCCGGCTTGTTGCAACACTTGTGCAACATAACGGTTTCGGGGACTATGTCGACTGCTACCGCTTCCGTGCGCGAATAAGACGATACCACCAGCAGAATCCGGAACGACCAGGTTACCCAACAGCATTTTGCGACCCGCAGGAATTTGAATCTCTCGTTCCCGGGCCAGATCGTGTGCTCTCCGGCCTTCTTCTATCTTCGTCATCGCAAAATCCTTTTTGAACGGTGTTCCTCTTCCGTCGCTCTGGCTCCCTGTAGTTTGCAGCTCTTATACGGCAAATGGGAATGTCTCCGGCACTTCCCCCGCCTCCCATTGCGACGTTCGCTCCAACGGTACGACTGCTCGCGTCTCATCCAGGTGGATCACGGCATCGAACTGGTCGGCAAGGTGAGCCAAGAAGTAATGGCTGAGGCGCTCCGTTTCTGGCCGATAGATGACGCCGATAGCCCGCTCGAGGAGTTCCTGGTTCAAAGCGTCAGAAAGCTCGTCGGCACCTCGAAGTGACAGCAAGAAATTATTGATACCGGTGTCATGAAATAAACTTTCGTAGCTTCCGCGGAGTCCAGGCCGCACGCGCTTTCGTTCTGCAGGAGCGTCCCAATCTGAAGCTGCTGTGACGGTGCCCGTGTAGGTTGTAAACCCTAAAAGCGCGCCGCTTTTGCCATAGCGTTGGCGTACGAGTTGGCCAATGTTTAGTTCACCGCGCCGGCCCATTTCCGTCGCGCGAGCATCGCCAAGATGAGAGTTGTGAGCCCAAACCGCAGCTTTGGCAGAAGGACCAAGATAATCGGCCAGCGCCTCGAGAGTTTCGAACATGTGCTGGTCGCGGAGATTCCAGGAGGATACGCGACTTCCAAACATCGCTCGGTAGTAGCGCTCAGCATTCTTCACCAGACGCGCATTTTGCTCGGCTACAAAAAATGCGTCGGGCTCCACATGGCCGTCGCGGGTCGCCAAATCGGCCGCTCGACGCTGCATTTCTACCAACTGGCTAACAACATCTTCTTCACAACTCTTGCTTAGGCCAAAACTTGCGGCGTATCCATAAGCTTGACTATTTTCGCCAAAGTCTTCAAAACACGAATAGCGGTAGCGCGCTCGTTTAGCCGCTTGGGGATCGACTTTTTCCAGGAACTCAATTACAGCGTGGGCGGATGCGTGCAGACTGTACAGGTCAAGGCCGTAAAATCCACATTTCTGCTTGGTTTTGGGTATGGAATCATTGTATTCGCGCAGCCATGCGACAAAATCGACCACGTCCGTGTTGCGCCACATCCAAGTGGGAAAGCGCTTAAAGGAACTGAGTGCTTCTACCGCATCGGCGTCCTCACCGTGACCTTGCACATAACGGTTTACACGGTAGGCGTCCGGCCAGTCAGCTTCCACAGCGACCGCGGAAAATCCCTTTTCACTAATTAGGCGCTTGGTGATCTCCGCGCGAGTCCGATAGAACTCATGAGTTCCATGGGAGGCTTCGCCGAGGAGAGTAAAATGGCAGTGGCCGAACAGTTCCAAGAGTGAATCAGAGGCTTTTCCGGAATCCGTCCAGCGACTGAAATTGTTGCGTATCGTTTCAATGGCCGATCGATTGTTTAGTGCCACAGCGAGAACTCCAATCCGGCTGGTTTCGATGGCGTGCTCAGGCCGCTTTGTGGGTATGAAAGCTTGCGGCTCGCTTAAGTAGATCGCGTACTTCTTCGTCGGTTGTTTGTGAAAAGTCTCGATACCACTGGCCTACTCCCCAAAATGGCTGCGGAGTAACGGCGCAAACCGCTTGATCGACTTCCGACTGGAACTCGGCACAAGTTTCGGGCGAGCCCACCGGTACAGCAACCACGATCTTAGCAGGCTGTTTGGTTCTAAGTGCAAGCGCGGCAGCGCGCATCGAGGAACCCGTCGCTAAGCCGTCGTCAACCAGAATCACGGTGCGTCCATGCACATCTACAGGAGGCCGGCCGTCACGATACTCTCGTTCCCGGCGCTCTAGTTCGCGCTCTTCTTTCTCGGCCACGGCGTCGACTACCTCATCGGGGATGCCCAGCGCTCGGATGACTTCCTCGTTCAGGACTCGCACGCCGCCGGCGGCAATAGCGCCCATGGCCAACTCCTCGTACCCAGGCAATCCAAGCTTGCGCACGAGGAAGATATCCAAAGGAACGTTAAGTGCTTTGGCCACCTCAAACCCTACAGGGACGCCACCCCGCGGCAAGGCGAGCACAACTACATCATGGCGATTGGCATACTCGCGAAGTTTTCGAGCGAGCAGGCGACCCGCTTCGGTTCGATCTCGAAATGGAAATATAGTTTCAGTCAAGGATTCGTTTCCGGATCGGTGCAAGTCGAACCATTACATGTGAGCACTTTTCATTCCGGCTACGAATTCACTTCGCATTTCATCAATATCTCTATTCCAATGAAATGATTAAGTCGGGTCGAGGGATCGCGCGCACAGGCATAAGCGGATCAAGGTAGTGGACGATGTTGGTATTTCGACAGCGTTCCGACGTGTACGAGCGGCAAAAAAAGCGAGGATCGTTTTTGGCTAGCCCGACCTGATCGAATTGACGTCAGAACGCTGTCAAAATACCGACATCACCGGCTGCTTCACCCACCATTAAACTCTCTGAGCGACTCGGCGATTGGTCTAATCAATTCGTGGCAATGAAGATAGTCTACAACGATCATCCAGATCTAACGTTGGAATGAGAACTGCTCACCTTAGCAGAGATGACGGATTAGTGTGACAACCGCAGTTGTAATTCGTACCGACGATCAAATGACATTGCAGACTTTGGCGATCACTCTGAGAGCGAGATCGCAGTCGGTGACCTCATCGGTGAACTGCGAAGTCGTTGTCGCGCGGGAGGCAAGATGAAAGTCCTTTTTGTGCATCCCAGTCCGCTGATGTATTCAGAGGTTTATCTGCGCCTTGAGCCGCTCGGGCTTGAACTGGTGGCGCAATCGGCACGAAGGGCCGGCCACGACGTGGGCCTCCTCGACCTTCAGGTATTCCGCCACCATGATTACTACCGCATTCTCAGTGACTGGAAACCGGAGGCGATCGGCTTCTCGTTGAATTACCTTGCCAATATTCCCGAAGTTCTGGACCTGGCGAAAGAAACCAAGCGGCGCCTTCCGGACTGCTTTATATTCGCCGGTGGCCACAGTGCATCATTCACTGCCACAGAGATCCTCGTTCACGCTGGAGGCACCATCGCGTGCGTCGTGCGCGGAGAGGGCGAACGCATCACACCACAACTTCTCGAAGCGGCCGCAGATCCAGAAAAGCTCCGCATTCTGCCAGGGGTAGCAACCATCTATGGAGATGGCCCGGCGCCTCGTTTGGTCGAAGACCTCAATGCGCTTAATCCAGCGCGCGATCTAGTGACCAAGCGCAGAAAATACTTTATCGGCGTGCTGGACCCCTGCGCGTCGATCGAATTCACACGCGGCTGTCCTTGGGATTGCTCTTTTTGTAGCGCCTGGACTTTCTACGGTAGGAACTACCGCAAGCTGAGCCCCGAGGCAGCAGCCGAGGACCTTGCCACCATTCGCGAACCCGGCGTGTTCATCGTGGACGACGTCGCCTTCATCCAGGCCGACCACGGGCTGACGCTTGCCAAGGAGGTCGAGCGTCGCAAAATCAAGAAGCAGTATTACCTCGAAACACGCGGCGACGTCCTCGTGCGCAACAAGGAGGTCTTCAAAGTTTGGAAGCGATTGGGGCTGAAATACATGTTCCTCGGTATCGAGGCAATCGACGACGAAGGATTGAAGGCCCATCGCAAGCGCGTTACCGTGAAAAAAAATATTGAGGCCCTAGAATGCGCGCGTTCGCTCGACATCCAGGCTGCCGTGAACATCATCGCCGATCCGAATTGGGACGAGCGACACTTTGAAGCGGTGCGCGAATGGGCGCTCTCGGTGCCGGAGATCGTCCACATCACGGTCAATACACCCTATCCGGGCACGGAAACTTGGCTCACCGAATCGCGCAACTTCACCACTCGCGATTATCGCCTCTTCGATGTGCAGCACGCCGTGCTCCCGACCAAACTTTCGCTCGACCGTTTCTACGAAGAACTCGTGCGTACGCAGCAGATCCTCAATCAGAAGCACCTGGGCTTCGCGGCGCTGAAAGATACATTCTTCATGTCCTTGGGGTTCCTCGCGAAAGGCCAGACCAATTTCGTCAAGATGCTCTGGAAATTTTCGAGCGTCTACAACGCGAAGCGCCAGATGGCGGAACATCAACGTGAGGTGCGCTATCCCATCACTTTGCCCGTGGCTGCCCCTCCGAAGCATGTGAGTCAATCACTGCTCTATATACACAAGCCCGAGATTGCCCACACGGCTCATGAGCACTGAAATGGAAAGCGGGTGCGCTAAGGGTGTCAGACGCAAGTATTCCGCGACGTAATCGGCCGATTGTTTCTTGATGCGAGTTGCGAAAGCAACGTATGAGGGGACGGTAAAGAACCATTCCTGTAAGATTTGGGACGTTACTGTGTGGCTGGAATGTAGGTCTTCTCGCCGGTCGCGTTATCCACGATGACGTAGTGCCCGGGGAAATGTTCCGCGAGAACGCGGACGAATGCTTTGGCAGCCTCAAGGTCTTCGAACGCCTCGACCCAGTAGAGACTTCCGTCTGCTTGCATTTTGAAAATGTCGAAAGCTGCCAAAGAGCTCCTCCGACCGCTTTCGGAGTTCTTTGGGGTAGTCTGAGGCACACAGGGATCAAAACCAATACCTCGGAAGTCCTGGACGTACTAAAACGTCTTTGTGGCGATCTTTTTTCGTCGTGATGTTCGGGAGCGCCCACGGTCCCAGCCGCGGTGACGCTCTCAGAACGCTGATAAACAATTCACCGCCCTTCAAGGTTTTGCGCGTATCTTTCAAAAATGTAATCCTGCAAGAAAGATTTGGCAATCGATGGAGAGAATACTCTCATCACTGGCCGATAATCTTCCCCCTCGAGCCGGCGCCAGCGTGGTGACGGGCGTTGGCTCAACATGTCTTGGGAGCTAATGCACCATGGCGCCACTAAGCCATCGCGAAACTGAGATTGTTCAACTGGTCGCCCAAGGATGCCGCAATAAGGAAGTTGCCCAAAAACTCTTTATCACCGAGGGAACGGTAAAGAGCCATCTCTATATTATTTTTCGAAAGCTCCGCGTTTTCAACCGCCGCGAATTGAGGAGGTTTGCAAACGTTCCTGTAGTGATTGAATCTCCAAATCGGCGGACAAACAGAGTATAGATGGATTAAGGGGTTAACCATACATTTATGACAGACACATAGATACTAATGATTAACTTCGGGCGATACAATTCAGTGTTAGATTTTTTTTGGTTGGCTCAAGACTGAGTTCTTGCGCCTAAGCACTGTCTATTTATTTTAAGTTCTGGTTTCAATGTAGCTTTCGGCCCCAGGCTGGAAGCTTTTTCATGACGGATGGTTGAGGCGTCCAGAGTCCGAGCTGTCCTTTGCATTTCACAGGCTTGATGGGACGCGCATTTCGTACGTGCAAGTGCCAGAAGCCTTTCTCAGCCCATTTGCTTGATGAATCTTTAGTGTAGTCAAACAATTCGACGACTCCGATGATCGATCCAGTCGACAGTCTCAGCAATTCGCCTTGGGGGGGAGGTTTCACCATGCATTCGCTGAGAAGGCGTTGAGGATTCGGCTCATGATGAGCCGATGCGTGGATCAGCAACGGTCCCGTGTAGTCTCTACGCCAGGACCGGTTCTCCACATCTTTCCCGAGGTGAATGATTGCATGTGCCCACGGCTGGCGAACGGAGAGGGCTTTAATTTGTACCCTATTCCTTGATGGGCGCGGCGAGCTAAGAATGCTTTTGATCCCGTTGGATTTGAGCCACTTTTGGGAAGTACCGTGAATTGTGACCGCAGACGTATTTGGCTTGCCGTGATACTCTATAGGCAGGAGCCACCAACCGCTCTGAAATTTCGCTGGTCCACTGACTATCGGAATATTTTCCTTTCCCGATACAACATCAACCATCGACCCC
>Ga0070735_10003561_pt1 | contig 13584 bp, 11 predicted proteins | sample Coa_R1_FD_66443 | JGI IMG/M metagenome (GOLD analysis project Ga0070735, IMG submission 66443) | Surface soil microbial communities from Centralia Pennsylvania, which are recovering from an underground coalmine fire - Coalmine... | ecosystem: Environmental > Terrestrial > Soil > Unclassified ...
CCCTAATGCGAAACCTACTTAAAGTCTGCGTTGTGAGTTTGACACTCGCGCTACTTTTTTCGCCGCAGGCATTAGCACAAACATCTCCTAAAGAAGATCGGAGCACCAATAGCTTAGTTAACAAATTGGGTACTGACGCTGGAGGCCCCGCGCCTCGCCGCGATCTGACCGGATTTTGGGCCGGGTTGGTGGTGCCTAAGCTCAATGAGGTACCTCCCATGACGCCATGGGGACAGGATCAGTTCAGTTTGCATAAAAACTCCTGGCAATTTCCCGTAGCGGAATCGAATGACCCGTCCAAGGGTTGTGACCCGCTCGGTTTCCCACGCAACATGCTCTTCATGACCCGCGGGATTGCATTCGCTCAGATGCCGGGCAAGTTAGTTCAACTGTTTCAGTTCAACAGGTTATGGCGCGAAATCTGGACCGACGGTCGAGAGCTTCCCAAAAATGTTGGCGGGAATTCCCCTGACGCAGCGGATCCGCGATGGTACGGATATTCGGTAGGACATTGGGAGGGGGATTACACCTTCGTTGTGGATACAGTCGGGAGTGACGAAAGAACTTGGCTCGATAACGACGGCCATCCGCACAGTGTCGAATTGCGAGTGCAGGAACGCTACAAGCGCGTCGATCATAACGACCTGGAAGTTACGATCACGATTGATGATCCGAAAACGTATACGAAGCCTTTTGTGATTACCAAATCCAGTTTCAGGTGGATTCCGCAACAGGACTTCGAGGAGCAACTCTGCGTGCCGTCGGAAGAAGCTGAGTATCAGAAACTCATTGGCGAACCAGCCGCTCATCCCACGCCCGGTAAGTAGACTGACTCTACTCGCCGCCAAACTTGAGGATATTTGTCGGGATCGCGCGTAGCACAGGCTTCAGCCTGTGTGGTTTTGATTTTTGGATTTCTCTTAACGCAGCAGAAGTCAAAACAACACAGGCTGAAGCCTGTGCTACTTGTCCGTATCGAATCTTTGCTCTTTCCACGGATCGCCATAGATGTGGTAGCCGTTTTGTTCCCAGAAGCCGGGCTCGTCCTGCGCAGTTAACTCCAGGCCGCGTACCCATTTCACGCTTTTCCAGAGGTAAAGGTGCGGGACGATCAGGCGCACTGGATAGCCATGTTCCGCGGAGAGCGGTTCGCCGTCGTGTTTGAAGGCGAAAATCGTTGTTGGCTTCATGAGGTCTGCGAGGGGCAGGTTGGCCGTGTATCCGTGTTCTCCGCGGATGATTGCGAAGCGGGCTTCGGGCTTGAGCGTCACTAGTCTTATTACGTCAGTGAAGAGTATACCCTCGAAGCGATTGTCGAAGCGGCTCCAACGCGTGACGCAGTGCATGTCGCACTGAATTTCCGTGTGAGGCAGGCGATTGAATTCTTCCCATGTCAGGCGCAAAGGCTTCTCCACGAGGCCCTCAATGCGGAAATCCCAGGTGCGCAAATCGACGCGCGGGACGTTCCCCTCATGGAGCACCGGCCACTTCAGCGTGAGCGATTGCCCGGGCGGTAATCTTCCTTCGCTGCGGCGCTGCTGTTCGAGTTTTTTGCGTTCGCTGCTCTCGCCGAAAATCACGGTGGTCTCCTTTCGCGTGCGTCGCGGCCCCGGGAATGCCAATCTCCCGACGGGCGCGTGATTGCTCGCTACTTTCGAACCGGCCTTCCGTCAAGCCGCCAATCGGGAGATTGGCGTTCCCGGGAATTAATTGTACCTGACTCTTGATCGGGCCTTCAGGTGCGCGCGCGAACTCGCCGCATTGCTGTGCTAACATAACTATGAATTACGCACCTCTTGCCACATCAGGAGCATTCGTGCCGGCGCGCATTCTCAGTGGAAACGCGATTCGGGATCAGATTTATGGGGAGCTTACGCAGGAAATAGCTGCGTTGGCGGATGCTGGAATACGTCCCGGGCTGGCTGCGGTGCTCGTGGGCGAGAATGCCGCTTCGCAGATTTACGTGCGCAGCAAAATCGCGGCGTGCGAACAGTTGGGCCTCGGCAGCTGGCTGCACACGCCGCCCGCAACTGTTTCTACCGAAGAACTGCTCGCCTTGATCGAAGAACTTAATTTGCGCAACGATGTGGATGGAATCCTTGTGCAACTTCCGCTGCCAGCGCAGGTGGACGCCAAGCGCGTGCTCGAAGCTGTCGATCCGGCGAAGGATGTGGACGGATTTCATCCTGTCAATCTGGGACGTTTGGTGTCGGGCCGCGCTGGCCTGGTGGCCTGCACGCCCGCTGGATCCATGGAAATTTTGCGGCGCAGCGGCATTGCTCTTGAGGGAGCGAATGCTGTGGTCGTGGGGCGCAGCGATATTGTGGGAAAACCCATGGCGCTGCTGCTGATGCACGCCAACGCGACGGTGACGATTTGCCATTCCAAGACGCACGATCTGCCCGGAGTCGTGCGACGAGCGGATATTGTGATTGCGGCGATTGGCCGTGCGGCGATGGTCGAGCCTGATTGGGTGCGTCCCGGGGCGAGCGTGATCGATGTGGGCATCAATCGCATTACTGACGCGGCCGAGGCCGAACGTATCTTCGCAAAATTTCCGGCGAAGTTGGCCCAATTCCGCGAAAAGGGGGCTGTGCTTGTTGGAGACGTTCATCCCGGCGTGGCGGAAATTGCTGGAGCGATCACGCCAGTGCCGGGCGGAGTTGGTCCGCTGACAATTGCCATGCTGATGAGCAACACGGTGAAAGCGGCGCGTCTGCGGCACGCTCACGCAGCGTCGTTTACAGCTCCGGGCGCGGCCGCGGCCAAATCCTGATGCTTCGCGTTGGCCTGACAGGCGGAATCGCCACCGGAAAAACCACAGTCGCCGCGATTCTCCGCGAACTCGGGTGTCACATGCTGGACGCCGATAAGATCGCGCACCATTTGATCGAACCTGGAGCGGCAGCTTACGAAGATGTGGTGCGCGAGTTTGGCCGCGGCATCCTTAGCTCGGATGGCCGCGTGGATCGCAAGAAACTTGGCGCTATCGTGTTTGCGGACCCGGCGCGACTCGTGCGATTGAACGCTATCGTGCATCCGCGCGTGCTTGAAACACAGGATTGCGAACTTGAGGCTATTGAGCGCGCCGATCCACACGCGATCGGCGTGGTAGAGGCCGCCTTGCTGATCGAGGCCGGATACGCACCTAAGCTTGACTGCCTGGTGGTCACTTGGTGCACACCCGAACAACAGCTTGAGCGCCTTACGCGGCAACATGCAGCCGGAGTCACAGGCCGAGGACTCACGCTCGAACAGGCGCAGCAGCGCATCGCCGCACAGATGTCGAACGAAGAAAAACGCCGCATGGCCGATGAAGTGATTGATTGCTCAGGCTCGCTCGAACACACGCGCGAGCAAGTCGTTGCGCTGGCCGCGAGGCTCAAAAGATTGGAAAATGAGCAAAGAGAGCAGCCGCAGGAGGTTGATCAAAATGACCACAGGAAAAAGTAAGGGCGGCGTTATCCGTCTACTGGCGCTGGGCCTGGCACTCGTGCTGGGAGCGTATTGGGCGGGGAGCCGCTGGGGCCAGCGCCAACCAGAACGCGTCGAAGCCGTGCCCGTACCGGTTGCCTTTCCCGAGCCCAAGAGCAATGAACTTGTGGGCGATGAAGCGATCAACGTGAAAATCTATAGCCAGGCTGCGCCCGCTGTGGCCAACATCGTTACGCGTACGCTCGAATACGACGTGTTCATGGAGCCGGTTCCGGTGGAAGGTGCGGGCTCAGGATTTGTGATTGATCCGCGGGGATATATCCTCACCAATTTTCACGTAGTGCAGGGAGCGCAGGCGATTTCGGTCACGCTGGGCGACCGCTCGCACTACGATGCCAAATTCGTGGGCGCCGATGAGCGCAACGATATTGCCATGGTGAAAATCGATCCGAAGGATCGCAAGCTTCCCGCCCTCACCATGGGCGATTCAGATGGCCTGCTGGTCGGGCAGCGCGTGCTGGCGATCGGAAATCCATTTGGATTTCAGAGCACGCTCACCACGGGGGTAGTCAGCGCACTGGGACGCACTGTGCAGACAGGCCAGACAACCGTAATTGACGGCGCAATTCAAACCGATGCCGCCATCAATCAGGGGAATTCTGGCGGACCGCTGCTCAATTCGCACGGCGAAGTGATTGGCATCAATTCGGCGATCTACACACCATCTGGGACGACCGCCGGAATTGGGTTTGCAATTCCGATCAGTACGGCGAGAGTCATCGCTCAGGATCTGATCAGCGAAGGCCGCGTTCGCCGCGCCAGCATGGGAGTCGTGGCCCGCGTGATTTCTCCTCCGATCGCGGAAGAATTAAAGTTGCCGGTGCAAGAGGGCCTGCTGATCGAGCGCGTCGCAGCGGGAGGTCCAGCCGATCGCGCCGGGCTGCGTGGAGGAAATCGCACTGCCATCCTGGGGATGCGCCGAATCCTGCTTGGAGGCGATGTCTTGACGAGCATCGATGGCCGGCCGATTACGGAACAAATGGATTTGAATCTGGCGTTGAACCGGAAGCGGCCTGGCGATACGGTGAAAGTGGAGTTCTATCGCGGCGGGCAAAAAATGACTGCGCAGGTGACGCTCAGCGACGCCAGCCGCTGAGAATTGTTCACGCGTTCCAAATCGTGCGTTCGCGTTCGTGCTCCTCTTCGGAAAGCGAAAACCAATTTTCGGCGACGTCACGCACACGCTCTAACATCCTTTGCATTTCCTGGTGCTTTTCCTCAAGGCCTTCGCGATTAATGTCCTCGGCCACTTCAATCGGAGGAGCGATCACGAGGATAGCGCGAGTAAAGGGTTTCGGAACCTGAAACAGGTCCCATGTTTTTTCAAGAGTCCATGCGCGCTCGAGGCCGATGTGGAAGACAACGATGGGCCGTCCGGCGCGGCGGGCCAGCATTACAGGACCAGGCTTGGCTATGTAGCGTGGGCCGCGCGGGCCGTCAATAGTGAACGCAGCATCCAACCCTTCTTCAAGGCGCTGCGCCATCACCGCAAGACCGCGAAGACCGCCTCTTGTCGAACTGCCTTGCGCCGTGCCATACCCCAGCCGCTCAATCACACGCCTGGTCCATTGTCCGTCGAAATTCGTTGTGTTCATCAAAACGGCGTTGCGATTCCGAAAATACCAAGCTCCCGCGATGATGCACCGGTGCCAGAACGCATAGACGTTGGGTGGCTGGTCGGGCCGGAAGTCGCGGCCAACCCTTTGCCCGCCCAGAACTTCAAACCGTAGCGTAGGTCCAAGAACGCGAATAACGGCCCAGACCACCCATCCGAGGATGGGGATCTGGATTCGCTGCAGGAGGGAAAGTTTTGGCAGGCGTGTATCGTAATGAACCACTACAGCCTGCTCTCTCAGGTCCGGCGGCGTTTTTGTTTGTTCCGTCATGCGGGTATAGTATAAGTTGAATAGCGTCCGGCCTCACGAGAACCTTCGAGTTGCGTTTGCAGTGCTCCAATCCGTTTTCGCGTCCGGATGTTGCGGATAAAAGTGCTTTCGGTGATCATTCGACAAAGTTGGTTTGAAACCCGGTATAAGAGCATTGCAATCGCGTTGCTGGTAATTCTGGCAGCGATTTCTCTCACACCTGCTCGCCTCTCCACGCAAAACATGCCCGTCATTATTGGTCGAATTGAAGGCGACGACATTGCCGTAAAGACCACCACGAACGCGGGAATCGAGATCGACGCGGGGCCCACTGTGGTGGCCAGCGGAAGCGACGTCACGGTGCGCTCAGGCCATGCGCTGCTGTTACTCGACTCCGGCGGCGAAGTCAGTATTTGCGGCCCGGCCCATTTCACAATGGTGAACTCGACGGGAGCGATCACGCTGGCGCTGGATTACGGCCGCGTGCATCCATCTCTGAGTTCGTCGGAAACATTCACGATTTATACACCCTCTGTTGTCGCGACGCCGGTGGCGATTTCGGGAGCGCGACGGGACACCACAGTTGGACTCGAGGAGAACGGCGAGATGTGCATCCTCACCGCGCGCGGCGCTATGCGCGTCGAGCCCCAATTTGCCGGGCAGAGCATCATCGTGCCACAGGGCGGCGTTGTGGATTTGGCGGATGGGCAGATTGAATCGCTTCACAGCGATGCTGCCACTTGCTCCTGCGAATTCCCGCGAGCCATGGAACGTGCTCGACCCCCAATTTCGCAGGATATTTCTGTACTCAGGCATCCGGTGCAGCCCAAGCACAAGAAACCAGAGTCCGCAGCCCCGCCAACTCTTTCGCAAGGGCCTGTATATACCGTCATCATGCCGCCGCTCAGCTTTGATGCAAATTCGCCTGCCCCGCCGCCAGATCCTAGCCCGGAGACGATTCGGCTAGTCCGCGAGGTTCGCATGCGCTCTTCTGTGGTTTTTCGCGGCCATGTAAATCCCGCACCAATGCAAGCTGCCGCAAGTGAGCCTGTGGCTCCGACACCACCGAGCAGACCTGCCGAAGATCGGCGCCCCTCACCTGAGCCCAGCCTCATGGCTCGACTGAGAACTTTCTTCCAGAAGCTCACGGGCCCATCGCCGTGCGCGGGCGCCGGCTGCAAAAACTAGCCACTCGTCATCATTCGTGACATATTTCCTTGACCCTTATTAACCGCTGTGGTAACGTCCGCGGTGTTCCCCGGATTCCCAACAATCAGACAGAGCCCATGTCCCAGCCATTGGATCTGCAATTTCGAATTGGTCGTTCAGGCGCCGGTGTCTGCGTCATTCGCCAGCCACGGGGTGCCGCGCCGGCCCGCGCGTTGCGCTCCAAGCTGTCGTTCCTGCTCGGCCTCTGTTTACTCATGGCAATCGTTTCGACTTCCTGCGGTAGTGTGGCCTCCTCCTCTGCTCCGCCGCCCGTGGTCGTCACGTTGTCACCAGCCTCGGCTCAGCCCTTCGCCGGCACGACCGTACCATTTACGGCCAATGTGCAAAATGCCGTAAGCTCCGCCGTCAGCTGGCAGGTGAATACTCTGCAGGGTGGCAATCCTACGATTGGTACGATTAGCGATTCAGGCGTATTTACAGCTCCGGACACAGTCCCTACTCCCCCGAACGTGACTGTAACCGCAGTCTTGCAAATGGATCCGACCAAGTCTGCTTCGTCTAGTGTGACCATATTGTCGCAAAGTCAAATTCGCGGACCACTCTCGCTTATACCAGGTCTATCGAGCCTCACGACTTCGCAGAGCCTGCAGATGCAAGTTACAACTCCCGGTGTCAAGAACGATCAGGTGAACTGGGGGGTCGATGGTTTTCCGAACGGAAACATGGTCACGGGCACGATTACGCCTGCCGGCCTCTATTCTCCGCCACCTAGCGCCGGCTCACATCTCATCCTGGCTATCTTGAAACTGAACGTTAATTCGATTGGTTCAGCGCGAGTCGAAGTCACCGATTTCGCCGGCACGCTCACATGGAGAAATGACAATTCACGAGCGGGGCAGAACACAAAAGAATTGGTGCTAGCTCCCAGCACAGTCAATTCATCCACGTTTGGCAAACTTTTTTCGTGTCCGCTGGACGGCTACGCTTATGCGCAACCGCTATACGTCCCTAATCTCAACATTTCCGGCACCGGAACGCGCAACATCGTAGTTGTGGCGACCGCGAAGGACACCGTGTTTGCGTTTGACGCCGATGCCAGTCCCTGCGTTCAGCTTTGGAGGACGAGCCTGATCCCTGCCGGACAAGAAGCCGTTCCGGCTCCGAACTTCGACATCACGACGGATGATATTTCTCCTTTCATTGGTATTACCGGCACCCCTGTGATTGATGCAAGTTCCGGGACGGTTTATGTCGTTGCCGAGAGTCGTACTCCCACACTTCATCCGGTTTACGAGGAGCGGCTTTATGCGTTGGATCTCGCCACGGGACAACCGAAGATTCAGCCCGCCGGAATTCCATTTGTGGCGGACTCGTCAGCTGGCGCAACATTTGATCCACTTTTGGAGAATCAGAGAGCCGCCCTGCTCCTGGACAACGGTCATGTCTACGTCGCCTTTGGTTCGCACCATGGACTCGGGAACTATCATGGCTGGCTCTTCAGTTACGACGCCGCGACGCTGCAACAAAGTTCGGTTTTTAACGTCACACCTACAAGTCTATATGGAGGAATCTGGCAGAGCGGTGGCGGACCTTCGGCGGACTCGAATCACAATGTTTACGTGACAACGGGGAACGGGACGTTTGACTTGAATTTGGGATCGAACGATTCCGGCGAGAGCTTTATGCGTCTCAATACGGCTGGAGCGATTTCCGCAGCGGATTATTTTTCGCCTTGCGATCAGCAGACGCTCTCCGCAACAAACCAGGAAATTGGATCGAGCGCGCCGGTTTTGCTTCCCGACTCCGCAGGTTCTCCAACACAGACGCATTTGATGATGGGCGGCGGGAAAAATGGCTCTCTCTACGTGCTCAATCGCGACAATCTCGGCGGATATATCTACCCATGTCCCGATTCACCTGGACGTCTCCAAGTCGTGCCCGTCGGCGACGGCGCTATTTTCAGCACTCCCTTGTTTTGGAACAATCTCATTTATATCGCGGGCGGCAATGGCAAGCTCAAGGCATTTCCTATCAGCGGCGGCGTCGTCAACCCCGTGCCGGTTGCTTCGCAATCGCCTGAAATTCTAGGACTCCAGGGCGCGACACCTGTCCTCTCTTCCAATCAGGGGAACTACGCCATCATTTGGTTGATTGATTCCAGCGGGGCGCACCTTACGCCCAACGCTCCCGCTGTACTTCGCGCTTTCGACGCCAGCAATCTCTCCAATGAAATTTACAATAGCGGGATGCTTGCAAGTCGCGACGCAGTCGGCCTCGCTGTAAGGTTCACCGTGCCCACCGTGGCAAACGGAAAAGTGTACGTGGGAACGCAGAGCGAATTGGACGTCTACGGCCTGCTGCGCTAGCACGTGCTGCTGCCTAGACTCGTTACTTCGCGAAACCTCGCAGCGCGGCATCCTGAGGCACGGGATTTTCCGGATTCGACCAGTCGTAAAAGCCCTTGCCATTCTTTTTCCCATACCAGCCAGCCATCACCATGCGCTTCAGCAGGGACGGTGAGGCAAAACGTTTCTCCTTGAACTCGTCGAACATCACATGCGTTATGTAATACGTCGTGTCCAGCCCCACGAAATCCAGCAATGTAAACGGTCCCATGGGATATCCGCAGCCCAATTTCATTGCCGCATCAATGTCAGCGATGGAACCCACACCTTCTTCGTAGGCACGAACCGCATCCAGCAAATAGGGAACCAACAAGCGATTCACGATGAAGCCTGTCTGGTCGCTCGTGCGCACCGGCGTCTTGCCAAGCTGCTTGCCAAACTCGTACACGGTTTCATAGATGTCATTGGAAGTCGCAATGGTGCGTATCACTTCCACGAGCTTCATGAGCGGCACCGGGTTAAAGAAATGCAGGCCGACGAAACGGTCCGGGCGCTTCGTGGCGGTCATGGTTTCCGTGATTGAGATTGAGGAAGTGTTGCTGGCGAAAATTGCGTCGGCTTTTACAACTGGATCGATGGAGGCGAACATTTTTCTTTTCTCATCGAGATTCTCAATGATGGCTTCGATGATGATGTCGCAGTTGGCCAGATCTTCCTTCCTCGTCGTTCCCTTCAGCCGCGCTAAGATTTGATCGACGGGCTCTTTCAATGTGCCCTTCGCAGAAAATTTCTCCAGGGACTTCCGGATTCCCGCGAAACCTTTATCGATATATTCTTGGTCAATCTCCAGCGCAATCACATCGAAGCCGGCCGTGGCGCACACCTGAGCAATTCCTGAACCCATCAGGCCGCAGCCCAACACACCTACTTTCTTGATCTCCATCAGTGAACCCTCTCAATTTGAATTTTTTGGCGGGCTCTACGCTTCACCCGTTCGGCGGGTTTCAAGTATAGCCCGCGTCCGCGTCCGAGAAAAAGACGTGCGCCATCATAGCTCAAACGATACGGTCAGGCTTAGAATTAAGGCGTAAAATCGAACGCAAGGAGAGATCTCCATGAGAAGAATACTGATAGTTGCAATTGCTTTTTCCCTGCTTCTGGGTTCGCCGGCACTTTTCCATGTTTCAACGGCAGCGGCGAAATCAACCGTGGCCGCGCTGCCACAGGGAGCTCCACTCAAAACCCTTCAAGGTACCGTGAAGGTCGACGGCGAAAAAGTTATGTTCGTGGCCGACGATGACAATAAATCGTGGGAAGTCTTGAATCCCGACGCTCTCAAAGCGCATGCTGGCCATCACGTCGAAATAAGCGCGCATGTTTACGCCGACAAGGGTCAAATGCATGTCATGTCCGTGAAGATGGTGAAGAAAGGGTAAAAGTAGATAGGTCAGCCAAACAGGCAATCCAAAGGGAACCCAAAATTGTTACAAGGTTTTGACAAATCGGAGAGATCTTCAGGACAATTTCCGCCCGGGCAAGAGGTATGTTACCGGCGTCCCGGGTGCTTTAGAGAGTTTTAGGGGCTAGCGTCTCTGGTTTGTCCGCCGCAGGCGGAGACATGAGTCCCGAGGCTCTTCCGGGCGGGGGCTTAGGGAGCACCCGGGACATCCAGCCCACTCCACCTCGAATCGTTGCGTTGAAATTCACCAACGAAATCTGAGTTGGCAGCCACTTCAGAAAGCGCAACACCGAGAACAAAAAAAATCGCCTAGGTGGTTACCTTTTGCGGAATAGCTTCCAATTCCGGTTGCGTGCGAGGAATTTTGATCAGAAATACGGTTCCGGCCTCGGAAGAACGTTCCACGTTCACTACGCCCCCGTGGTCATGAACCACTTTGCTGACAATAGCCAGACCAAGACCGGTTCCATTGGATTTCCCGGAGCTGACGAACGGATCGAACAAAGTATTGCGTATGGAAGCAGGAATTCCCGAGCCATTATCCGCGACGCGAATCTCAAATGATTCCGCAGTGGAAACGATATCAATCGCGATTATTCCTTCGCGCTCAGGAGCGGCCTCGCAGGCATTCATTGTCAGGTTAAAAAATGCGCGCTCCAGTTTTTTGGGATCGAATACCCCCGCCATGTCTCCTGATGTGGTCACTAAAATCGAACGGTTCCTCAGCTCAGGGCGCGCCCGCACCGCATCGATTGCGTGGCGAATGGTTTGATCAATGGAACCGGGTACCGGGTTAATGGTTCGGCGTTCGCTGGCCAAATCGCGTAGTGAATCAAGCAATTCGATAATTTGCTCGGAGGCGGCCCTGATTTCATCGTAAATTTCGTCGCGGTCGAGCTTCAATTTCTCCGCCTCGTACAGGAATTCCGCGTTGGCGACCAAAGCGGCAAGGTGGTGACGCAGGTCGTGGGAGATGGAATTGGCGGCGCGCCCGAGCGCCGCGACGCGTTCTGTCTCAATTTGCTTTCGTTGAATGGCCAGCAATTCGCTGCGCATTTTCGAGAAAGATTCGCCAAGTTCGGCAACTTCGCTGCTGCCACGCGGCGTGATCGAATATGTGTAATTGCCCGAAGCCAGCGCGCGAACACCGGCGACCAGATTGTCCAGGGGGCTGGTAATCGTACCCGAAACAAAGCGCAACAGCAGGAACGCGAAAAATACGGCCGAAATTCCGCCAACGAGAATCGTTCGGTTGAGCTGGCGAATAAATCCGGTGGAGCGCGTCAGTGGAACAAAAACATAGCATTGCACAGGCGATGGCGGACCGTCGTGGAGTACGACTGATGCGACCATGTATTGGTCGCTGCCTAATGCCAGTTCGGTTGAAGTGGAACCGGATTCAAAAATTCGTGCGTTGATCCGATGCTGCAACTCTGTTTCCTGATTGGGCGGGAACGTCGAGGCGATCACATTGCCGTTTGCCGCCAGCACGATCTTGCTGTCCGCTACGAGCGCAAGCTGCTCCGCGATGGTGGAGTTAACTTCGTATCCGATGGCTACAAGTCCCAATTGCTTTTCATTATTTCCGGCGCCCGCCGTAATCGCACGCAGGAATACCCAATACAGGCGGCCGCCGGCGTACCACCAGGACGAATCCGCGCCATCCATTAGCGACGCTGCCAGTTGATCGCCGGCGCCGCGTTCGTCCAAGCCCGCGCGGGTGACATGAAGACCCATTACTTTGCCTCGCGCGTCCGCAAGCAGAAAGAGGTCGCTACCTGCAAGCTTCCAGAAAGGTATGGAACCATCCTGAATGGTAGGGGCGTCCCTGGTAGTCATCAACGCTTTAAGTGTGGGAAGTTCGGCGAGTAATGCGGCCGTTCTTGACAATTGTTGCTGCAACTGTTGCTGTACGTTTTCAAATTCACGCAGCGATGCGGCGGTGCTGTCGCGAACCTGCTGTGCAATTTGCGAGCGCACAGTTTGCCGTATAACCAGAAGGATGGTTCCGGTCAAAACACAAATGATCAGAAGGGTCGAGATCAGAAGTTGAGTTTGTAGCCGCAGGCGCGCCATGAACGTATTCTCGCCTTGAAATTAATTCTTCTTGCTGGCGCCAATGTTTCCGGGGACAAATTTGTAGCCGGCGCCGTGTATAGTAAGAAAATAGCGCGGGTTGCCGGGATCCTGTTCCAGTTTCTGCCGCAGGCGAAGGATATGATTGTCCACGGTACGCGTGGAAGGATAGTTCTGGTATCCCCAGACTTCATTCAATAATTCTTCGCGGGAGATGACACGTTCGGGCGACCGCGAAAAAAAACGCAACAGCTTGAATTCCTGCGCTGTCATGGAGAGCGCGTTGCCGCCGCGCGTTGCCTCCATCGACGTGAAGTCAATCACGACGTCACTGAATGTCAGCAACTCGTGCTGGGTTCCGGACTGTGCAACGCTGTCGGCGGATTGGACATTACGGCGCATCGCGCGGCGCACGCGCGCCAGCAATTCCTTCGGGCTGAACGGTTTTGTGACGTAATCATCGGCGCCGAGTTCGAGAAGCAGAACCTTATCGTCAACCTCATTATTGGCGCTCAAGATTACAATCGGCACAGAAGGCATATGTGTCTTGAAACTTCGGCAGAGTTCTTTACCGGAGAGTCGCGGAAGTTTCAAATCGAGGACGACCACGCTCGGTGGCTGCTTCTGGAAAATTTCCAGACCGGCGACACCATCGGACGCAATTTGCACCTGGAGCGCGTCTGACTCGAAGAGGCGCTGCAGAGTCCGCTGCATCGCCCGGCTGTCTTCAATTACCAATACGCTGTCCATTGGACCTCTTACGCTAGGTTCAGAGTATACGTCGGAAACCTCGGGGAAAGATAATTGCACAGAACGTTACCCTCCGACTTCTAGGCCTGATTGAATGCAGAGTGAGATGTAAGGGAACGCTTGGAAGTTGGCTCCAATAAATGCGAACCGGTTGGCACTAGTCGTATGCCGGTGTAGAATCCCGCTGACTTCTCACGTCAAAGGGTATTCGGTGGGCGGAGGTTCTATGAAAAAATTGTGGATGTTCGCCGCTCCGCTGTTGGCGATATGGCTCGCGTTTCAGGGCTCAGCAGTGGCGCAAACGGCTCAATCCCTGCCGCTGCCCGATTCTCCTGTGGCCACCGATATTCCTGGTGCGCGCGAACTACCCGACCCGAATATCGTCTACAAGGTGGTATTCGATATCGGCAAGGCCGCTCCAAAA
>Ga0070735_10003562_pt1 | contig 13583 bp, 12 predicted proteins | sample Coa_R1_FD_66443 | JGI IMG/M metagenome (GOLD analysis project Ga0070735, IMG submission 66443) | Surface soil microbial communities from Centralia Pennsylvania, which are recovering from an underground coalmine fire - Coalmine... | ecosystem: Environmental > Terrestrial > Soil > Unclassified ...
GAGCGGCTTCACCGTCATCGATTTCATTCGTGCCATCAACGCCGTGATCTTCGCATCTGGCGCGGCCTTCGTTGCGAGGATCGCGCCGAAGTCTTTCGCGCCCATCGTGAAGCTGAGCCGAACGCTGTTGCCAACACGCGTCGGCTGAAGCTCAACGCCGTGATACAGATCGAAATAGCGCACGCCATCCGCCGCCGGCAATTCCATCTGCGCGCCGGTGAGGTCGTACTCATTGCGATTGACGATCGTCCACACGGCCTGATCGCCGAGCGGCCATCGGCTGGCGAAGACACCGAATCGCATCATCGCGGCGAACGGCTCCCAGTCGCTGGACATAAGAAACGGCTGCAGCGCGCGTTCCAGCGTCCCGACGCGCCGAGTCGCTTCAGCATCGCGCGGCGTGATGCCGTTCCAAATTCCCCAGACGTTTTCCCAGCTTTCGAATCCCACGCCGTTGAAAAACGCGTATTGCAGGTCGGCGTTGTGATCTCGATTCCAGCGATCGGTGATGTTGACCATATGACGCCGCTCGAGCCACTTGTAACGATCGATGCGCGGCGTGAATGGCGGAATGGAGTATTGTCCCCACGTCATCACGTCGTACGCGAGCGCTTCGTCGGCAGGGCCGCCTTCGGGCTCGAAGACGAGCGGGTGTCGAACCTTGTCAGCCGCTGCCGAAAATGCCAGCGGAACGCCGTCTTGCGTATCGCCGTTGATTCCGTCTGCGCCAATCTCGGCCATGATCTCCGCGATCGCGTCGGGCCACGGCTTGCCGGGATCGTGTGTGCCTTGATCCCACATCATCATCGGAAACAGCACGCGCACGCCGCGCTTGTGAAAATCCGCGATCATTTGCCGCACACCCGCGATGCCGCCGGGCATCGCACGAATCATGTCGTGCTGATTGCGATTGTCGATGCCCATATTGGGATAGGTCGGCCAGATTAGAACGGCGTCGATGCCGCCATAACGTTTTTCAAGATCGTCGAGATATCGATCCACCGTGTATTTCCCAGCTACCGGATCATAAAAATAGCGATCCTCCACCATCATCTGGGGCTGGATGAAACTTGATTGCGTCCAGCGCAGTTCCGGCATTTCGTAACGCGCGCCGTTGTAACCGATTCGAATAAGCCGTTCCATGCGCCAGTGTCGAAGGTCGGCGAGCCAGGCCTCGTGTTCGGCCTCGGAACACGGCGCCACAGCGCCCTCCGAGCGGCTGCTGGCATCCAGACACGCCGGCCCAGGAATCTGATCAGGCACAGCCTCAAATCCGTCGTTGTATTTCCCAACGAACGCCGAATCCTGCGCCGACGCAACCGGCGCGGCAATGCCGAGAGCGAGACACGATGCGAGCAGAACGGCCGCACACTTGGCGAGCTTCAGCAACATCGAGATCGGAAATTTAAAGGTCACATACGCTCCGTATCACACAAGAATTGCGCGACTATAAACCGTTTCAAAATTGGTTGTCCATCGGGTGCGCATTGCGCTAGTAGGCATTTCCGTTCACAGTCGTTCCCGTAAAAAGCCTTTGCGCGAGAAAGTTTGCAACCACCGGCTTTGCATGTTCATCCTTGTTGGTGAAAATGGCGAAGCAAGACACGCGCGACAGATTCTTAAGCGAGCGGACGCCAATTCTTAAGGCTGAAATCATGAGAGACAAAATCGTTCTCATCACCGGAGCAAATGGTGGGCTTGGCACCTCCATCACAAAAAGTTTTCTCGCGGTTTGTGCTTCTGTCACTGGCGTGTCCAACAGGATTTCAGCCGCAGATTTCCCGCAACCGAACTTCACCCCGATTTCCGCCGACCTCACCAAGTCCAGCGCCGCGAACGACGTCGTGCAGGCGGTCATCGCTCGCCATGGCCGCCTCGACATTCTGGTTCACGTGCTCGGCGGCTTCGCCGGCGGTAAGAGTGTCGCCGAAACCGACGACGCTACATGGGAGCAGATGCGCGATCTGAATCTCTCGTCGGCCTTCTACGTTTTGCGCGCCGCGATCCCGCATTTGCGCAAATCCGGCAATGGCCGCATCGTCGCCATCGGCAGCCTCGCCGCCAACGAGCCGCGGGCTGGAATCGGTGCATACATCACCTTCAAGTCGGCGCTGGTGTGCCTCGTTCGCACCGTAGCTCTGGAAAATCGCGACGCCGGCGTCACGGCCAACGTGATCCTACCCGACACGATGGACACGCCGGGAAATCGCAAGGCCATGCCCAACGCCGATCCGAACAAATGGGTCGCAACACAGGACGTCGCCGAACTCGCGTTATGGCTGACCGACGACCGCGCCGCGCACACGACAGGAACCGTGTTCCCGATCGCAGCGAAATCGTAGCCACGCCGAATCGAGGCTTTTGCCGCAACGCAGAGGAACTCTGCGTGCCTGTCCCAAACAAAGAAAACAAGTGACTTAGCGTTTTTTTCTTCACGCATCGAAACTATAACTACAACATTAAGTCCAGCACGAAGCAGCACTTTCGTACAGGTGTACGACACAACATCGTTGACCGTCCATTTACATCTTCAACCGTATTAAAATGAGCCCGGGCTGTTATCGTGGGACGTCGAAACATTTTTGGCGCCATTTTGCGCAAGGACGAAGGCAATGTGTGCCCTCCCAGGACGTCGCGTTTGTGAAGAGCTGCGTCTGTTCTGGTATCGCGTGCAATTTTGCAGGATCCGTTTCGCCCCGTTGCAATTCATGTTGCGGGCAACAATGCGAACGGCGGCAATCGTATGAGCGTTCAGACTCCGTTTTTCACAGGTGTTGCTGCTGTTCCTGGTCGCTTCACGCGTGCACTGCCGTTTCGCATCATTCCGCGCATCGAGACCTACCCGCGAGTCGTCGCCTTTTGTCAGACAATTCCCGGCCAGGCTGTCTTGTTGGGCGTCTTCGGACTCATTTACGGCCTCTTCAATCCGTACGGACTTCCCTTGGTATTGTGCCTCGCCTTGCTGACCTGGATGCCCGGTCGTCGCAATCAGCTTCTCTGCATTTCGACCCTGTGTTTCGCGTTGCTTGTGCCGTGGCATTCGCTGCCGCAGCCGCTCTATCACGCGGGTTTGGTTCTGACATGTCTCGCCTTCGGCTGGATTCTGATCTGGTGCCGCGCGCGATGGCCTGAGTCTTGGTACGGGCAAAACTCCGCCGAAATTTTGATCGCAGGATTCGGCATTTGGGTGGCCACAATTTCGCTCGTCCCTTGGCACTTCTTCCGTACGGTAACACTCTGGGACTTGAGCATCGTCTTTGGCAGCTACCTTTGGTACGTCGCCTACATCCTCATGGATCGCGTCCGTGACCCCCTGAAGGAATTGGGGATCGAGACCGGCTCGCTTCGCCCTTTTTGGGGTTCGCTGTATACACCGTTCCCCAACGGCGCCGCGTACCTGCGCCAGATCGAAGCGAAAAATCCAGAACATCTCGCCGTCACACAGCTGAAGGGATTGAAGTTGTTAGCCTGGTCTGTGCTGATTCTTCAGTTCTCCAAGATCTTCGCCTGGTTTTTTCACGGCCACTTTGGGGTACCCAGCTTCACGACAGCCATTTCGCTCAGCGCACAGAATACGCCGCTGCCATGGTTTGTCTGCTGGGCGAGTTTGATCGTCTACTTCCTCGAAAAAGTGATGACCGGCGCTGTGCTCGGGCACCGCATCATCGCCTGCTGCCGCATGGCGGGATTCGATGCGCTGAGAAATATGTATCGACCGTTGTCGTCGGTGACCGTCGCGGAATTTTTCAATCGCTACTACTACTACTACAAAGAACTGTTGGTGACTTTTTTCTTCTTGCCGGCTTTTTTGAAGCAACACTCCCATCGCCCTAAAGTGCGGCTATCGCTCGCGATTTTTGCGGCGGCTTGTCTCGGCAACTCCTTCTTTCATTTCATACGCGAACTCCTTTTCATCCACGACGCCGGATTCTGGACCGCGCTTCGTTCATTTCAAGCCTTCTTTTTCTATACCGTTGTTCTCGCAATCGCGCTGATCGTTTCGCGCTTGCGCAAACGAAACCGTCTTCCGGCGGGATTCTTCCGGGGCACGCTCTGCCCCGCGGTTTCCGTCTGCTTCTTTTATTGCCTGCTCAGCATCTTTGCGGTCACCGATCATCGCTTCCCGTTGATCGTCGATCTGCGCTTTTTGGCACACCTATTTTTCATCGCCTAAGGATGGAGTCATGGAATCCAAAGAATCGAAGCAGATGATTCGTGAATTTGTGCGGAATTTGCTCACGCACAAAAAAGACACGCGGCCCTTCGGTGACGACACTTCGCTGATTCTGTCTGGACGGATGGATTCGATCGACACCGTGGAGCTCGTGCTGTTTCTCGAGACGGCGTTCGGCTTGAAATTCGGAAGCGGCGGTTTGCGCCGCGATCAGCTCGACACGGTGAACACGCTCGGTGCGCTCGTCGATCACAGATGAATATTCCGTTTCCGGTGGATGCTCGGAGCTAAAACGTCGACAGGAAGGGATGAAACAACGGATCAACAATAAAACTTGGGAGCGCGCTTCGACCAAACTACGAGCCGTATCTCTATCTGCGCGCTTTCCGAGCGAAGAGAAAGGGCAGAGCGACCGGCTCCGCCCTCTCGCTAATTTGGCCCTTTAAGCCGACGTCGATCAGCTTGCATGGGTTTATGAACGGATTACGGGTCGCGAAATACGGATTGTGAGCCGTTCTAGCCTTTGTGTTTGAAGTACTCGACTTGCCTCAGGCGCTTTTCGGCGGCCGCTTTCGATTTGTAAGGGCCGCCTAAGTTCTTGCCTTTTTCCGATAGCACTTTGTAACCGCCGGCTACTTTTTTGATCATGTTCACCTCGATGGTCCGGGCGATCGTTTGCGACCGCTGTGCTTCCGGCGAATTCAGGTTCGCTCTTGAGTCGACCGCTCGAAATACGGCGAATTCTGCATCTTCACATCGGAATTTGTTGCAGGCGTGACTAGGGCGCTACGCGGACGTATGCGTTCGATAAAATCGACTGCCAGGCCTGTAGGCGCGGTCGTTTCCCAAACCGCGGGGCTTTGCCATCCCTAACTACCAACGATCTACCTACGAAGTCGTGGGATTAGTCGATTTGGACTGTTCGACCATAGTGTTGATCGCGGCGTCGGCGTCAGCCGTCGTTGTGGCCGACTTGTGTGCCGGTGAGTGATGGCCGAGATAGTACGGCGCATTGAGCGTAAAAATGCGTTCGTTGCCTTTGACCAGCAGCAACCACGAGAGCAGCCGCCCCCGCTGATTGTGCAGAAAATACTCGTACCACTTCCCTTCAGCGAGCTCGGGAATAACCACGACGATGCGCCGCTCCGGTTGCCGCGCGGCGAGTTGCAGAATGTATTGCACGATCGGAACGATCACGAAGCGATATGGCGACGGCAGACGAACCAGTTTCGGCGGCGGATCGCCGGCATCTTCGAACGGTTTGACGACGAAGCGTTCCCACTCTTTGCTAAGAACCTCGGAGTGTTCATCCGGCTGGACGTGAACGGCGATGACATCGGTGGTGAGCCGCGAAGCGAGTTCGAGTCCGTGGCGCGTGATCTGGCTGTAGTGATCGACGGGAACCACAGCAATGGGTTTCGACGAGTGGCACGCGGGAATCATCGGCAACGTGCAACGCGTGATCAGGCTGACCGAATGATAGTGCCGCCGCACGGCCGAAAAAATCAGGATCAACATCGGAATAAAAAGAATCGTGATCCACGCGCCCTCGACAAATTTGGCGACAAGAATCACCAGCACGGTGATGCCGGTGACGAACCCGCCGAGCCCGTTTACGAACGCGCTCTTGACCCAGTGTGGCCCGCGCTTCTTGTGCCAGTGCGCCACCATGCCGAACTGTGAAAGCGTGAAAGCGAGAAATGCGCCTACCGCATAAAGCGGAATGAGTCGATCGGTAATCCCGCCGAACAGAACGAGTAAGGCGCCGGTCAACACCGCGAGAATGATGATCCCGTACGTGTAGACCAGCCGCCTCCCACGAAACGCAAAAACGTGCGGAAGATAATTGTCGAACGCGATCGAGCGGCAAAGCCGCGGAAAATCCGCGAACGCCGTGTTGGCCGAAAGCGAAAGCACCAGTAGTATCGAAGCAATCGTGACGTAGTAAAAAGCTCCGCGCCCAAACACCGCCATAACGATCAGCGAGAGCAAGCTCTGATAGCCAGCCTGGCTCGGATCAGTCGCCGTGATGCCGTAGCTTTTGGCCAGATACGATATTCCCGCAAGCAAAACCGCAAGAATCAAAATCACAATGGTCAGCGTCCGCTGCGCGTTCTTCACACCCGGATCGCGAAACGCCTTCACGCCATTGCTGACCGCCTCAACACCTGTAAGCGCCGCACACCCGCTGGAAAACGCCTTCAGCAGCAACCAGATGCTTACGGCCTCAACCGCCGCCGGCGGAGCCGGCATCGCCGCAAGAGGCGCGAGATGCCCTCCCGACGCAAACACCCGAAAAATTCCAGCCGCGATCGTGATCCCCAACGTGCCGACAAACAGGTACGTCGGAAACATGAACGCCAACCCCGCCTCGCGCAGCCCCCGCAAATTCAGAATCGTGATGATGATGAGAATCCCGACACAGAGCCCAACCATGTGCGAATGAAGCTGCGGAACCGCCGAAACGAGCGCCCCAACTCCCGCCGAAATCCCCACCGCCGCCGTCAAAATGTAGTCGGTAAGCAGCGCCGCCGCCGCAAGCAGTCCCGCCATGGGCCCGAGGTTGAATCGCGCCACCGTATACGACCCGCCGCCATTCGGATACGCCGCAATCGTCTGCCGATACGAAAAAAACACAATCACCAGCAGCACAATGATCGCCGTACTCAGTGGCAGCACATACCGCAGCCCAACAAGCCCGAGCGGAATCAGCAAGCTGAGCGCCGCTTCCGGCCCGTACGCAGCCGAACTCAGCGCATCCAGCCCAAAAATCGGAATGCCCCGCCCGGGCCCAATCTGCTCAGCACGCTCTTCGTTGGTCGCGAGCGGTTTTCCGACAAGGAGGTCGAGGATATTCATGGAGTGAGCCGCTTCACATCGCAGCGCATTTCATTCTTCGTATTTCATTTCTTCCGGATGCGTTCTTGCGTCCGCTGCCGCTTTGCCCGACGCCGCAGCGACCACGGTACGCCCGTTTGTTGCGCGGCTCAGCGGCGGAGAATCATTTGGAATTACCCAGCGCGAAAAGTCAATTCGGTGGACTCTGCAATTAAGCCGTGCACGCAAACACAAAGCCTCATCTCGCCGTCGATGCCGCACTTCACCTCACTCACTGTCAGCCGCGACGGCGCCTGTTATCAGTTGCTGGCGGTGCCATTCTTGACAGTGCCAACGTATCGGCGTAAAGTATGGAGTTTTTAAATGGCCCCGAAAGCCAGCAGGATAGGGGCGGGACTCCAAATGGACAAGAAACGGCTCGAGTACTACAAAAAGAAATTGACCACGCGACGCGAAGAACTCATGAAGACCATCGCGCGCACTGAAGAAGAAGGACGCCAGGCTGACGACGATCCGACCGTCGATCTCGCGGACAAGGCCGCAAACTCATACACGAAGGAATTTCTCTTCGGCATGACGAACACCGACCGCACCATTCTCAACATGATCGACGAGGCGCTCAAGCGCATTCGCACGAACGAGTACGGTGCGTGCCTGACCTGTCAGGAAGAGATGCAGACGAAGCGCCTGGAAGCAGTACCCTGGGCAAAGAACTGCATTTCCTGCCAGGAAAAAATCGAGCAGGGATTGATCTAAAGCTCAGTACGCAACCGTTCGTCGCAATTACGCGGAGCCCGCATCTCGGGCTCCGCATCTCATTTGCGAGAGCCGATAGAGCACATAATTTTATACTCACTATTATCTATCAGTACATGATAGCCTGTCGCCATGTTGCGACAGTTGTTCGGCGACGCCGGTGACGCGCTCGTTAGCGTCTTTTTCCCCGCCGCCTGCCGACTTTGCGAACGCCTCCTAACCCGCTGCTCTCGCCTCCCGATCTGCGAACAATGCCTCGGCTCGTTCCCCGCGCTGCCAGCGCGCGTCTGCGCAATCTGCGGCTCGCCCAATCTGCCCGCAACCACTCTCGACACAAACGCCGCCGACGCGGAAGCACAATCCGCCTGCCTCGATTGCGCCACCCGCACTTACCGCTTCGTGCGCGCCCGCAGCTACGCCGCCTACCTCGGCCCGATTGTGCGAGCTATCGTCCTCCTCAAATTTGAGCGCATCGATCCGCTGGCGTCCTACTTCGGCGACCAACTCGCCTCCGTCGCCAATCGCCACTCGCTAACCGGCAACGCCGCAGCCAGAGCCGACATCGTTGTCCCCGTCCCCCTTCATCGTACCCGTGAGCGCGAACGCGGCTTCAACCAGGCCGAACTCATCGCCCGCGCTACCGCTAGGCGCCTGGGCCTCCCTTTCAAACCCGTCCTCCTCATGCGCACTAAAGCCCGTCCCGACAAGCACATACTGACCAACGAAGAACGCTGGCGCATCGTACGTGGCGCTTTTGCCACACGTCCAGGCAGCCAAGTTGACAATAAGCGCGTCTTACTGGTAGATGATGTAATGACAACTGGTGCCACGCTCGACGCGTGCGCAGGCGCTTTACTCAAAGCTGGAGCCAAGTCTGTCGTCGGACTAACAGTTGCTAGAGCTGTCAGACGTAAAACGCCGAATGGCATCGGCGGGCTAGAGTAAGTGTAGCCTTAAGGGAGCGCGATGAGCGCACGACGGTTCCATCCTGTCGATTCCCGGGGGCGCCAAACCCCCCAAGCAGCCGGAGACGCTTTGCCCGCCTCAGGCTCGGAGAGTCCTGCCGGCAGTAGAATCCACAATTCATCGCCATTGCGGCGGGCGTCGCTGATGCAGGAGCCTGTCTTGGTCCTCAACGCGACCTACGAGCCCATCAACGTGACCGCCGTACGCCGCGCCATGGTCCTCATGCTCAAGGGCGTTGCCCAAGCCGAGGAACTCCACTCTTCCGAAGTGCATTCCTCAGCCAAAGCCCACCGAGTGCCCTCTGTAATCCGACTGCTGGCCTATAGGCACATCCCCCAGCAGAGCCGGGCGCTTTCCCGCAAAAATATCCTGTTGAGGGATCGAAACACATGCCAGTTCTGCGGACGGATCTTTCCCGGATCGGAACTGACTCTCGACCACGTCGTGCCCCGCTCGCGAGGGGGCCGTTCATCGTGGGAAAATCTCGTGGCGTGCTGCTACAACTGTAACAACAGCAAAGGCGACCGGACCCCCGAAGAGGCCGGTTTCAAATTGGCACGCCGCCCGCGCCCCTTTACGCTCCACACTTCTCGCCAGCTCATGCGCCTCATCGGCCATCGCGACGAGCGCTGGCGCAAATATCTGTTCTACTAAATTACTTTTCCGCCTTAACGGCGGGAAAGTTCCACAAAAATCGGCCTTTAGCTCCGGCGGCGCAGCCTTTGTAATATTTTTGTATTCCCGCCAGAAGTCAAAATATATGACTTCTAAATTTTATTGAGAAAAAGGAAACCTTTTTGGCTGGAATGCATCTATAATACTAACTAACCACTTCGAGGACACACCCCGGGAAGCAGTTAAGGCCAAAACCTTAGCTGCTTCTCTCCTTTTACAGCCGATTTTCCCCGTAAGAAAATTTGAGAAGAAGAAACGCGAAGTCCTTACTTCGTAGACCCTTCGGTGTGTTCGTGTGATTTTCGGACTTGCTTTGCGACGATCGCGCTACGCCGCTCCGGCAGACTGTTTCTTCGCGACCGGAAAACTCTGGAGAGCTTCTTCTTCGTTTTGAAATTCCTGAAAAATTCGATAAAGCTGCGTGATCTTCAAAACTTCTTCCACCTTCGGCGTCAGACCCACCACTTTCATTTCGCCGCCCTGCTTGATCACGCTCATGTAGCAGTTCACCAGCGCGCCGACTCCCGAGCTATCCAGGTAAAGCAAATTGCCCACATTCAGCACGATTTGTTTGTTGCCCTGAGTCATCAGATCGCCGATAGTCTGCCGCAGCACGCCGCTGGCGAACGAAGTTAGCTGACCGCTGAGATCTACAATGGAGACACTACCTGTATGACGAATCGCTGCCGAGAAGTTCACGATTTCCTCTTAGGACCCCTAGGACGCCCGAATTGTACATCTTCGCACGCGTCTCCGGAGGTGCAAATTTTATGAACTCTCGGTGAACGCCGAAAACGTGTGAATATCTCGAATTTCGTAGATGATCGTGACGTATCCGCGTTGCTAGCCTACCGCCGCATCACGACTCGCACTCCTCGGCGCCAGCTCTCCGCCAGTCCCACGCACTTTACTTCCATCGGTTGCGCCAAATGGCGTTGCAGTAGCCCCGTAGTCGGATGAAATCGCAGCGCCGGCGCTACTAAATAAACCAGCGGCGGAGCTTTCTGCAATTCCTGTTGAGGAAAGTAGCCGCAATTTGCAAAATCCCCTTGCTCCAAATGTTGACGAATGCGCAGCCAGTATTCCGCTGCCTGAAGCGGTAGATGAATGTGTTCCGACGTTTTCAATTCGATGATCGCAAGCCGCCCCGATTTCGTGACGGTGACAATATCCAGGATGCTGCGTTCGCTGGCGGAATTGGCGAAGAGCTGCGTGTACACAAATCTCTGATCAAGATTCGCGTCGATCCGCGTCACGTCGCTGCGCACAATAGTTTCCAGCCATCGTTCCGGTTGGGCGCGATACAGCGGATGCCGCGTGTTCGAAGCCAAAGGATGCCGGTAATTTTCGAAGTCCCTCAGCAGCTTCTTGAGTTCGGCGTCATTTCCCGGCGTCAATCTTTTTCGCGGGTCCCCGCCTTCGCCGAAGAAGACTTGATGATTTTCCCACCGCGCAAAAGGCAGCCCGCGAAAACGCAAAATGATTTCCGAGTTGTGCGGATCGGGATGCAATTCAATCGCCTTCGGCGCAATCGCAACGATCGGATCGATCTCCCCTGCGGCGCTATCGAGCAACACTTGCCGGGCTCGATTCGCCACGAGCCAATTCTCCCGGTTCACAAATGAGTGCGGATCGATTCGAAGCAACGACTGACTTCGCGGCTCATACTCGAAAATCTCCAGCGCAATGCTTGAGCTCAACGCCTTTGCCAAATGCGCGATTTTCTTGCCGGCATCCTTGGCGACGATCAGCTTTAACCCGATGATGTAACCCTCGCGTGCCGTCTCCCGTACCCGCGCAAGCCACAAAAGTCCGAAGGTTAGCGCGTTGACCGACGTCGCTGGCGTTTCGGAGTCCGGCACAGCAAGCAGCGCCCACCGCCCCGAAAGACTCCACATCACACCACGAGCGTAATTGCCCGAAATCGAATGCTGCAGATCGGGACCAATCACGAGAGGTGCTTCGAGCTTCTCATCCGGAAATCGCTCGGCAAGCACTCGCGCGAGGCGTAGACGAAAATCTTCACGCGCAACTTCTCGGGGTGGCCGCGTGAAATCCACTCGTAGAAATTCGATTCGGCCGGGCCGCGCGTTGCCGAGCCGCTCGAACGACAGCGCGACGTGCCCTTCGCTCTTTGCTGAAATCGCCACGATTCGATGCGTCGTGTTGAACAGTTCCGAATGAACCGCCAGCATCGGCTTGTCCGGTGAGCCGCGCAATTCCCAGTGAAAGTCCTCAATCGTCGCGACACGACACCCGTTTTCACGGACTTCGACCGCGGTTGCGCCATCCAGCTTGCGCAGGTGCCCCTCGATATCCACCGTCAGAAGCATACGGCGTAATATTATAAATAATTGTATTTAGAAGTAAATATAACTACTGTGCGAACTCAAGCCCAGTCACGCGCACGATGGGCTGCTGCATGTTCCACGAGTTGGGAATGTGTTCAAACGCAATATCGAACTGCCGCCTCTCACGAACCGCTAGCGGCGGATTGGGAGCAACAACCACTGCGCGCGACTCCCGCAGCGCGATCTGGTTCATGTCATCCGCAAACGTAATCGTGATTTCAACGCCCCGCAGCGAGCGCGAGCCGCCATTCACCAGGTCGGCTGTCAGCGTCGTCACTTCCTGATGAATGAAATTCTCCGCGCGTGTCAGCGCGATGTTCTCGACATGAACAGATGCCGCATAAGCCTGCTCGGCCGCGCCAAATGCGAAATGCGCCTGCTGCGGCGCCGCGCCCGGCGGCGACTGCCGCCCAGGAGAAAAATAAATCGCAGCAACAAGAACGACAACCGCGGCGGCTCCAAGGATCAGCGCGAAATTGAATCCGCCGCCCTCGGCCCCCGCCGGATCGGGAATATGGATTTGCGGTTCTTCATGCATAGACGCAATTCGAAGTTTCGCACGTTTCCCGCCGCCGATGCCAAATTCCGGCATCGCCTGTTTCGACGCTGAGACTTCGGGGTTTGAGCGTTTCGAATCGGAATACTCGGGAGTGTACTATCGCCCGACAACGAGTCGGTGGACCAGCGGCTCTGGCAACTTCGCGGTTCGCATGCGCGACTGCACTTCCGCAATGTCGTACGGAACGCGCCAAAATTCCACCACGTCATGTTCCAGATCAGCGATAGCGAATCCCGCGCGCGGATCTCCATCGCGCGGCTGTCCGATCGATCCAGGATTCAGCAAATAGCGCCGCTTCGGCTCGATCCGCAACGGCGCAAACGATTCCGAAGGCTTTGGATGAATGTTCAGCATTTCGAGCTGCGATCGCTGATTCTCATACGAAAATCCGCCCTGATGATGTGTATGCCCAAAAAACGTCACGTTCGCCGTCGAATCCAGCAGCCCTTCCAGCGCCTGCGCCGGCGTGAACACATATTCATCTTCATCCTGAAACGCACCGTGCACCAAAACAACCCCATCCGTCTCTAGCGGTCCTGACGGCAATTCCGCAATCCATTTCAAATTGTCGGCAGACAGTTGCGACCTCGTCCAATCCACCGCCGCTTTCGCCACCGGATTGAAATCATCCGTTTCCATCAAATCGCTTGCGGCTTTGTCGTGATTTCCTCGTATCGTGCGCGCGCCAAGCTCGCGGATCTTGCTGGTCACTTCGTTTGGGTCGGGCCCATAACCCACCACATCGCCCAGGCAAGCCACACGATCCCATCGATCCTTCGCCGCTTCGAGCGCGGCCGTGAGTGCTGTTGCATTGGCGTGAATATCGCTAAGGACGAGGATCCGCATGCCTGGTGTCCGAAAAGTGCACCTGAGTATAAAGGAACATGCAAAGCGATGCACGGCAGGAAAACGCGCGGTTCTGAAGATAACCAGCGACTGGATGTGAGCCCGGCAAACGATTTCCCCAAGTTCTAATTTCTACGTCAAATGCAAGAAAAACTGCGGGCACAAAATGTCACATGTGCCGCAAACGAACACTTTCTTCTTACAATTACGCAACATATTTACGCAATTCCATGCAGAAATTTTTCGAATCTCACGAAACAAATGCATGGGGTCATTCGTCTATACGAGTGCAGCCGGAACGCAGGGCTGCTCTTGGTCTGTCAGAGATCTTCAAGAAAAACCCCGCGGTGGCAGCCGCGGGGCCGTGACACGCATTCTTTCCGGCCGTTAGTCCAGGAAGAGAAAGTGTCGTTCGGGG
>Ga0070735_10003563_pt1 | contig 13582 bp, 9 predicted proteins | sample Coa_R1_FD_66443 | JGI IMG/M metagenome (GOLD analysis project Ga0070735, IMG submission 66443) | Surface soil microbial communities from Centralia Pennsylvania, which are recovering from an underground coalmine fire - Coalmine... | ecosystem: Environmental > Terrestrial > Soil > Unclassified ...
CGGCGCGCGCCACCCGGTCACCACGTACCGCCAGCTATCGTCTACCTGGAAGGGTCATTCACCAGCACTGTTGCGACGACTCCTTGAGCCCAAGGCCTATATGCGGCCCGAACTGGCCATGATCATGATTGGCGCTGTGGGGCTAGCGGCAGGCCGGCTTGGGCGGCCATCTCCCAGTTGTCGTCGACGTGGACCACGGTCCGGCCGGCCCGGTCGAGGATGGACGCGCCGATGGCGGCGCGGAAGCCGCTGGCACAGTGCACCCAGACCTCGCCGGGCGGCACCTCGCCGGCGCGGCGCTCGACCTCCCAGAACGGGATGTGCACTGCCCGCGCGAGATGGCCGGCCTGCCATTCGTCCGGACGCCGGACATCCAGGACCACCAGGCCCGGGCGGCCCCACTCGGCGGCGAGGGCGCCGAAGTCGGTGACCCGGTAGCCGGAGACGTGCCCCAGGGCGAGTGTCTCCGTCGGGCCGGCGGCCGCGCTGGCGATGTGGTCGATACCGATCCGGGTGAGCTGCAGCTGCGCCTCGGCGACCTGCCGCGGGCTGTCGCCGATCAGGGTGAGCGGGGCGCCCCACGGGATGGTCCAGCCGAGATAGGTGCTGAACGGGTCGCCGAGCTCGACGGAGATCGTCCCGGTGACGTGCGCCCGGGCGAACGCCCGACGCTCGCGCAGGTCGACCACCCATTCTCCGGCCTCGATGCGCCGCCGCAGTTCGGCCGGGTCGGCGAGAGTGGGCTGGGTAAGGCCGGGGGCTTGCGGGCCGCGGCGGTTTGCCGGGCCCATGTGCGCGTAGTACCGCGGGTAGGCGTTCAGCCCGGCGATCAGCTCGGTGACGAACGCGTCCTCCTCGGTGCGCAGCGCGACGTTGACCTGCCGCTCGTGGCCGATGGTCGATGCGGTACCGGAGGTCGGCGTGGCCGAGCAGAAGCTGCCGAAGCCGTGCGTGGGGTACACCGCGGCCTCGTCGGGCAGGGCCTCGGCCAGGCGGCGGACCGAACGGTACTGGGCCCGGGTCAGCTGCCGGGTGTGCTCCGGGCCGATCAGGTCGGTGCGGCCGACCGCTCCGTACAGCATGGATCCGCCGGTGAACACCGCGCCCGGGTCGTGGCCGGGCTCGCTCAGCACGAAGGACAGGTGGCCGGGTGTGTGCCCCGGCGTGTGCATGACCGTGACGGTCATGGAGCCCGAAGTGAGCTGGTCACGGTCCCGGACCGCCAGGCGCTCGAAGCTGACCTCCTCGGACGCCGCGACCACATACTCGGCGCCGGCCTGGCGGGCCAGCGCGAAGCCACCGGTCACATAGTCGTTGTGGATATGGGTTTCGAGCACGTGCGTGATCCGCACCTGCCGGTCTTGCGCGACGGCCAGGACCCGGTCGATGTCACGCTGCGGGTCCACGACCATGGCCAGGGCCCCGTCGTGGATCAGGTAGCTGCGATCACCGAGGGCAGGCGTCTCGATGGTGATGATCTCGGTCATCCGGTCCCCCTTGTCCGCCTCAGTCGAGGCCGAGCGTCGACATGAGCAGGCGGGCCGGCGCGCCGCCCGTCTCGATGGCCACGTCGAGCGCGCCGGGGACGTCCAGGTCGGCCGCCAGCAGGCGGCAGATCTCGGCGGCGCCGTGCTGGCTCGCTTCGTGGGTACGTCCGGCGGCGCGGTACAGGTCCGCCAGCCGGGCCACGGCCGGCTCGAGCAGCGCGTCGCTGAAGTCCCAGCCCTGTGCCCACGGCCGGTCCAGGATCATCATCCGGACCGTGGCCGCCGTGTGACCGGCGAGCAGGTCGCTCACGAGCACCAGGTTGCCGGCCGACTTGGCCATCTTCACACCGCCGACGGTCACCACGCCGACGTGCAGCCAGGCCCGCGCGTACGGGCTGACCCCGGTGAACGCCTCGGCCATGGCCGCATGGTAGGCGTGGTGCGGGAAGCGCAGGTCGCCGCCGCCGGCATGGACGTCGACCCCGACACCGAACGCGGACAGCGCCATGGCCGCGCATTCGGCGTGCCAGCCGGGCCGGCCCGGTCCCCAGGGCGAATCCCAGGCCGGATGGCCCGGCTCGGCCGCCTGCCAGACCGCGGTGTCCAGCGGGTCATCCTTGGCGGGGTCATCGGGGCGGCCGCCGTACTCGACCGCGAGCCGCAGCGCCTCGGCGTGGTCCAGGCCCGCGCGGGCGGCCACGCCCTGACCGCGGAAGTAGACGCTGCCGGACCGGCCGTACGCCGCGCCGATCGCCATCAGGCCCGAAGCCAGCCGGATGACGTGCTCGACGTAGCGGTGCGCGCGGGGCTCGTGGCGGACCGGCCGCACGCCGAGCGCGGTGAGGTCGTGCTCGAAGTGGTACTGCTGGATGGCGGCGAAGGCATCGTAGGGCGTGCTGGCCCGGGAGGCCGCCGCGTCCAGGACGTCGTCGACGTCGGTGACGTTCCGGCACACTACCGGTTCGACTCTCAGCAGGCGGAGTACCCGGCTCAGCGCGTCGACCCAGACGTAGGTGGCGGCATGCCCGAGGTGCGTCACGTCGTACGGCGTGATCCCGCAGGCGTAGATCCGGGCGTTGTCGAGCATCGGCACCCGGCGGCCGCCCACGACGAGCACCGCCGGACCAGGCTCGAGATCATCTGTCATGGTCATAGTCTCCGCCCGGATCGCCGCAGGCGCGCGTAAACACGACGGCCGGCTTGCGCCGGCGCGGCGTGCGGAATCCGCGGGCCGGCCTGGTTATGTTCATAAGCATGTTCGATCAGGGCGACATTCTGGACGGGCTGAACGAACAGCAGCGGCGGGCGGCGACGCACGACGCCGGACCGCTGCTGGTGCTGGCCGGCGCGGGCACCGGCAAGACCCGGACCCTGGTCGCCCGGGCCGCGTGGCTGCGCGACAAGCAGGGCGTGGCGGCCAACCGGATCCTGCTGCTGACCTTCACCCGCCGCGCAGCGGGCGACATGCTGGCCCGCGCCGCCTCCGGCGGCCCCGGCGGCCCCGGCGGCCCCGGCGGCCCCGGCGGCCCCGGCGCGGACGGTCCGGGCGGGCGCATCTGCGGCGGGACGTTCCACGCCATCGCGCACAAGATCATCCGGCAGCACGCGGAGGCGTTCTCGCTGCCGCCGCAGTTCACCATCCTCGACCAGGCCGACGCGACCGAGATCCTGGACGTGCTGCGCCCCGACCATGGCCTGGGCGAGGGCGGGCAGCGGTCGCCGCGCGCGGCGACCTGCGCCGACATCTACACGCGATGCGTGAACACCGGACGCCCGGTCAGCGAGGTGGCCGCGGCCAGCTTCCCGTGGTGCGTCCCGTTCACCGCCGAACTGTCCAGCTTGTTCCGCGGCTACACGGCCCGCAAGCGCGACCGTCACCTGCTCGACTTCGACGACCTGCTGCTGCTGTGGCAGGCGGCGCTGGCCGACCCGGCGGCCGGACCGGTGCTGCGCGGCATGTTCGACGCGGTACTGGTCGACGAGTACCAGGACGTCAACACCGTGCAGGCCAGCATCGTGCGGCTGCTGCAGCCCGACGGGAAGCAGCTGACCTGCGTGGGCGACGACGCTCAGGCCATCTACGGGTTCCGCGGCGCCGACCCGGCGCACCTGCGCCAGCTGGCCGCTGACTACCCGGACCTGGAGATCGTCCGGCTGCACCGCAACTACCGGTCCCGCCAGGGCGTCCTGGACCTGGCCAACCTGATCCGGCCGTCGGCTCCGGGCCTGGACCTGACGCTGACCGGCGACCGCGCCGCCGGCGCGCCGCCGCTGCTGGTCCGCTGCCACGACGAGGCCACCCAGGCCAGGGAGATATGCGCCCGGATCCTGGAAGCGGTCGAGGACGGCGCCGAGCTGCGGGACCAGGCGGTCCTGGTCCGCGCCGGTCATCACAGCGACATCCTGGAAATCGAGCTCAGCGCGCGCAAGATCCCGTACGTCAAGTTCGGCGGCCTGCGGTTCACCGACACCGCGCACGTCAGAGACTTCCTGGCCGCGGCCCGGATCCTGGCCAATCCCGCCGACGACCTGGCCTGGTTCCGGCTGCTCCGGCTGCACGACGGGATCGGCCCCGGGCACGCCCGCCGCATCCTGGCCGTGGTGGCCTCCGGCCAGGAAGTTCCGCCGCAGGACTGGCCGCAGGCGGTGCAGAGCGCGCCGGCCAGGTCCAGGGCGGCCCTGACCGCCACCCTCGGCCAGCTGGCCGCCGCCGCGGCCGATCCCGCCGCGGCCCAGGCCGAGGCGGTCGTGACGATGCTGGACCCGCTGGTCCGCGCCCGCTACCCCGATGCCACGGCCAGGCTCGCCGACCTGCGGCGCCTGGCCGACGCGGCGTCGGGCCAGCCGTCGCTGCACGACGCGCTGGCCGAACTGACCCTGGATCCGCCGGTCTCCTCTTCTGACCTGGCCGGCCCGCCCCGGCTGGACGAGGACTACCTGACGATCTCCACCATCCACGCCGCCAAGGGCCTGGAATGGCCCATCGTGCACGTGCCGCACCTGGTCGACGGCGCGCTGCCCAGCGACATGGCCCTGGGCGACCCGGGCGGGCTGGCCGAGGAGCACCGCCTGTTCTACGTCGCCCTCACCCGGGCCCGCGACCACCTGTACCTGTACGCGCCGCTGCGGCTGCATCTGCACCGCCGGGGCCGCGACGACCGGCACGGCTACGGGCAGCTCACCCGCTTCCTGAACCGCGACGCCCTGGCCGCCTGCGACAGCGCCACCGCGGCCGCGCCGGCCCCGGTGCTGCCCGTGGTCGGCCCGATCAGGGTTCAGATCGACGCCGCGCTCGGCTCTTTGTGGGATCGCTGAGCCCGCTTGACGAGACCTTCCGCCAGCATGATATTTGGTATACCATCCAGCCACCGCCGCGCGCGGAGCGGTTCCTGGCACCGACCAATTGGGGCTTGTGGCACACAGGCCCCGATAGACGGGGGTGATGGCACACATGCCCCACGGAGCGAGCGCGGGCGAACGGGGCTTGTGGCACACAACCCCCGATAGACGGGGGCGGTGGCACACATGCCCCGCTTGAGCCGCCCCGGTGCTGCCGGTGCTGCCGGTGCTGCCGGTGCTGCCGGCGCTGCCGGTGCTGCCGGCCGAGGCGGCATCGGGAACAGGCCGGCCGGGCGTGGCGCTGTAGCGAGGCGGAAGGGGTTTCGGTGGATCTGCGGCTAGCGGGAAAAGTGGCCCTCGTGACCGGCGCCAGCAAGGGGATAGGCCGCAGCGTGGCTGAGCACCTGGCTCGCGAGGGCTGCGATGTGGTCATCACCGCCCGGAACGCGGAGCCGCTGGAAGCCGCCGCGGGCAAGATCGCCGCCGAGACCGGCCGGGCCGTGGTGCCCCTGGCCGGGGACATGAGCGTGACGGCCGACGTGCAGCGCTGCGTCGACGCCACCCTCGAGCGGTTCGGCGCCATCGACATCCTGGTCACCTGCGCGGGAAGCTCCCCCGGCGGACTGCTCGAGGACCTGACCGAAGAGCAGTGGATGTCCAGCCTCAACCTGAAGTTCATGGGCTACGTGCGGTCCGTCCGCGCGGTCATCGGCCACATGCGCGAACGCGGCCAGGGCGCGATCGTGCTCGTGGTCGGCAACGACGGGCTCAAGCCCAGCTACTGGGAGATGACCGCCGGCGTGGCCAACGCGGCCGACATCAACTTCGCGTCCTCGGTGGCCGAACAGTACGGCCGGTACGGGGTCCGCATCAACACGGTCAACCCGGGGCCGGTGAACACCGACCGGTGGGACACCCTGGAGAAGGCGTTCGCGCGGGACAAGGGCGTGACCCAGGAACGTGCGCACGAACTGGCCGAGCGGTCGATCCCGTTCGGCCGCATCTGCGAGCCGGAGGAGGTCGCGGCGCTGGTCACGTTCCTGGCCTCGCCGCTGGCCAGCTTCATCAACGGCGCCCATATACCTGTCGACGGGGCGCAGCGCAAAGCCATCATGGACATGTGAAGGAGGCTGGCCATGACTGACGCAACCAGCGCCGCCGAACTGCGGCCGCTACAGGTCGAGATGAACGGCATCAACGTCATCGCCGAGAACGAGCGCAAGGGGCATCCGCGCGACCTGTTCTGGCCATGGTTCGCGGCGAACATCTCGGTGCTCGGCCTCAGCTACGGCGCGTTCGAGCTCGGGTTCGGCATCTCGTTCTGGCAGGCGCTGGTCGTCGGCGTGATCGGGATCGTGCTGTCGTTCTTGGCCTGCGGGTTCATCGCGCTGGCGGGCAAGCGCGGCTCGGCCCCGACCATGGTGCTGAGCCGGGCCGCGTTCGGGGTCAACGGCAACAAGCTGCCCACGGTGATTTCCTGGCTGCTGACCGTGGGCTGGGAGACCGTGCTGGTCATCTTGGCCACGCTGGCCACCGCGACCGTGTTCCACCGGGTCGGCGTGGGCGGCGGCAACGGCACCAAGGTGATCGCGCTGATTCTGGTGGTGGCGCTGACCATCTTCGGCGGCGTGATGGGCTTCGACCTGATCATGCGGCTGCAGACCTGGATCACGATCGTGACCGGAGTGTTCACGGTGGTGTTCATCGCGCTGGTGGCGGACAAGATCCACTGGCATACGGTGTCCGGCATTCACTCCGGCTCGACGCAGGCCGTCGTCGGGGCGCTGGTGCTCGTCATGACCGGCTTCGGGCTGGGCTGGGTCAACGTTGCCGCGGACTACTCGCGGTACCTGCCGCGGCGGTCCTCCGGCGCGGGTGTCATCGGCTGGACTACGTTCGCGTCCTCGATCGCCCCTATCTTCCTGCTGGTGTTCGGCCTGCTGCTGGCCGGCTCGTCGAGCAGCCTGAGCTCGGCGATCGGCGCGGACCCGATCGGGGCGCTGGCCACCCTGCTGCCCACCTGGTTCCTGGTCCCGTTCGCCATCGTGGCCGTGCTCGGGCTGATCGGCGGCTCGGTGCTCGATATCTACTCCTCGGGGCTGGCCATGCTGTCCCTGGGCATCCGGATCCCTCGGTACGCGGCGGCCTTGATCGACGGCACGGTGATGACCCTGGGCAGCATCTACGTGGTGTTCGTGGCGCACAACTTCATCGCCCAGTTCGAGGGCTTCCTGATCACGCTCGGCGTGCCGATCGCCGCCTGGTGCGGGGTCATGCTGGCCGACGTCGCGCTGCGCCGACGCGACTATGCCGAGTCCGAGCTGTTCAGCACGTCCGGGCGGTACGGCGACATCCGCTGGGTCCCGGTCGCGGCCGTGGTGGTCGCCACCGGGATCGGCTGGGGCCTGGTGGTCAACACCAATGCGAACTGGCTGACCTGGCAGGGCTACCTGCTCAGCCCGTTCGGCCTGGGTGGCAAGACCGGAGCCTGGGAGTTCGCCAACCTGGGCGTGCTGGTGGCGCTGGCCATCGGTTTCGTCGGGCACCTGGTCTTCGGCCGGGCCGACGTCCGGGCCGAGGAGGCGGCACCGCTGCCCGCCGCCGTGACCGCCGGGGCCTGAGCGCCGGGGAAGCCCGGAGCCAACGAACGGGTAAACATGTCCGGCTAGCTGTTCTTTTGCCGGGTATATGCCGTTTACTCTGGCCCTATGGCAACGACCGCCGTCCGGCGCAAGCGGACGGGTGAGAGCGCGGTCGTGCGGCGCCGTCGGCGCCGCAAACGGTGGCGGCAGGGCATGCTGTGGCTGCTGACCGTGGTCACGACCGGGGTTCTGCTGATCATCGCCGGGTTCGTCAAGGAGCTCTCCAAGGTGCCGGCGGTCGCCCGGCCCGCCGCGTTGACCGCGACCGCCCGGCACGCGACGCCCTCGCCGTCGCACCTGCGGACCTCGCCGGGCGCCTCCGGCACGACCCGGGACCTCGCCGACCCTGCCTCGGGGCTGTCCTACGCGCTGCTTACCGCGCCGTGGCGGCAAGGCTGCCCGGGAATCCTGGATACCTCCGTGTTCAGCTGGACCGCGGGCGAGAACGCCGTGGCCGGGCGGGTCAACATCGGCGGGACGGTGATCGACTGGCACGGGAACGCCTGCTCGGGACGGCTGCAGCAGGAGTTCGCCTACTCCGGCCCGGCCGACCTGGCGCCGGTCACGATGGGAGTGGCCGACGCGATCGAGCCGGCGTACTACCGCGGGCTACAGCACACCCGCACGGTCCAGAGCAGCTCCGCGATACAGGTCAGCGGACATCAAGCCTGGGTGGTCACGTTCGCGATGAAATACAAGGACGCCGCCCGCGACGGCCTGCCCTGGACCAGCGAGCAGGGCGCGGTGGTGGTCGTGGACCGCGGTGCTGGCCAGCACCCCGCGGTGTTCTACACCTCGGTGCCGAACAACCTGGGCACGTCGGACGTCAGCACCCTGGTCAGCTCGCTCCGCCTCGGTCGCTGAGGCTAGGCCACGCGACCGACGTGGAGCACCGTGATCAACTCTGCTGCTTGATCGATCTCATAGAGAATCCGGTATCTGCCCACGCGGGATACGCAGCAGATCAGAACTACCGTAAGGGAACGCCCCATGTGGACGCGGATCGGTGGCGAGACGGTCCGCGGCATGGAGAACTTGAGCTAAGCCCTCAGGGTCATCCGCTAGGAAGGCGGAGCCAGCAGAGACCGCTCGCTCGGACCAGGTAACCGAGTAACTCACTCGGCGGCCAGCCCGAAACGGCGGCGGACCTCCGCCTGGGAAACGGTGACCAGGGTGCCAGCCGCCTTTTGCTCGTGATACTCGGCGAGAGCAGCGGCCTCCTCGCGTCGTTCTGCTCGATTAGCCGGGCACGCAGAGCTTCCTGGCGCAACTGACGGTACTCATCGAGCGGAACGACTACTGCCGCCTGATCGCCGAGATGAATAACCTCATGGGGATCGTCGGCGGGAAGCTCGGTCATAAGGCAATGGTAGAGCGGCCGACGGGCTCAGGAGCGAACCAACACTCAGCCCTGGCTGATGGTGATGTCGCCGCCGCCGCTGTCGATGGTGATCGTGTGCGGGGAGTTCGGGTCAGCCAGCGACGAGGGGTAGGTGACGTTGCCGCCCGCGGTGCCGGGGGTGGAGATGGCGTACTTGGTGTCACCCGGCGGGAGGATGACCGTCACGTCGCCGCCCTCGGCGGTGATCTTCAGGTTCTCCGGGACCTGGGTGAAGGCCAGGGTGACGTTTCCGCCGCCTGACTGCGTGACCGACGTGGGGCTGGTCAGGCCGCTGGCGTTTACGTCGCCGCCCTCGGTGACGAGCTGGAAACTGCCGGTCAGCCCGTCGACGGACATGTCACCGCCGCCGGTGTTCATGTCCATGGTGCCGCTGCCGGTCCAGTTGCCGGCGTTGATGTTGCCTCCCTCAGTGTCGACCACAATGGTGCCCGTTAGCCCGTTGCCGTTCAGGTCGCCGCCGCCGGAGTGGAGTTGCAGGTCGCCGGCCAGGTTAGTGACGTCCACGTCGCCGCCGTCGGCCCACAGCGTCATACCGTGGGAGAAGCTGGAGGCAGTGATGTTGCCGCCGTTGCTCCACAGCGTGACGCCGGTCTGCGCGGGGACGTCGAGGTTGGCGCTCACCCCGCAGTCACCGCTGAAGTTGGCGCCGGCGCAGTCCAGGTTGACGTTGGCGCCGTTGGACGTCGCGTACTCGCTGATACCCGGGCGCACGAGGCCGTAATGGACGGTTCCCGCCAGTCGGGCCGTGTCAAGGCCCGGGGTCTCGCGGAGGGTGATGTCGCCCGCGTTGACGTTGAGCGCCACCTGACCGTTGTGCACCGGGAACGTGTAACTGAACGGGTAGCTGCCGCGGGCGACGGAGGCCACCAGGCTGAAGCCGGTCCAGCCGATCAGGGCCAGGGCCACCGGCACGGCAACGGCCAGGGCCACCCACCGGCCGGGCGTCATCCGCAGCGTGCCCAGTGGCCCGGGCGCACTGGCCGGGGGCACAGGAGCCTGCCCGGCCGTGTACATGAAGGTCATCGCGATACCCCGTTCATCAGGTGCCCAGATAGCGGAGCACGGCGAGCACGCGACGATGGTCGCGGTCGCCCGGTCCCAGCCCGAGCTTGGTGAAGATGTTGTTGATGTGCTTCTCGACCGCGCCGCCGCCGACCACGAGGGCGTCGGCGATGGCGGCGTTGGACCGGCCTTCGGCCATGAGCGCCAGCACTTCCCGCTCACGCGGGGTGAGTTCGCCGAGCGGATGGCGGCTGCGGGCCAGTAGCTGTGCGACCACCTCGGGGTCCAGCGCACTGCCGCCGTCGGCCACCCGGGCCAGCGCGTCGAGGAACTCAGCCACGTCCGCCACCCGGTCCTTCAGCAGGTAGCCGACGCCGTGCGGGCGGCCGGAGATGAGCTCGGTGGCGTACCGCTCCTCGACCCACTGGGACAGCACGAGCACCCCGACCTTGGGCCAGCGGTCGCGCACCACCAGAGCGGCGCGCAGGCCCTCGTCGGTGAACGTGGGCGGCATGCGCACGTCGACCACCACCACGTCCGGGGTGTGCTCGGCCACGGCGCGCAGGAACCCCTCGCCGTCACCCGCGACCGCGGCGACCTCGTGGCCGGCCTCGGTGAGCAGCCGGGTCAGCCCCTCGCGCAGCAGGACCGAATCCTCCGCGATGACTACCCGCATGGCAGTTCCGCCGCGATGATCGTGGGACCGCCGGACGGGGACTCGACCGACAGCCGACCGTCTACCCCGGATATCCGGTCGGCCAGCCCGGACAGGCCCGGGCTGGTGATGTCCGCGCCGCCGATCCCGTCGTCGCTGATCATGACGGTGAGCGTGCCCGGGAAGCCGTGGCCTTCGACCACGACCTTGGCGTGGCTGGCCCGGGCGTGCTTGGCCACGTTGGTCAGCGCCTCGGCCACCGTGAAGTAGGCAACGGCCTCGATGGAGGCCTTGGGCCGTACCGGCACGTCGACGTGCACGTCGACCGGCACCGGGCACAGCGCGGCTAGGCCGGACAGGGCCGCGTCCAGGCCGCGGTCGGTCAGCACCGGTGGGTGCACGCCCCGGACCAGGTTGCGCAGCTCGGTAAGGGCCTCCTTGGCCTGGACGTGCGCCTGGTCGACCAGGTCGCGAGCGGCGTCGATGTCGTCGGCGAACCTCGCCTTGGCCCGGCCGAGCTCCATGGCCAGCGCGACCAGCCGCTGCTGGGCGCCGTCGTGCAGGTCGCGCTCGATCCGCCGCCGTTCGGTCTCGGCCGCGTCCACCACCCGTTCCCTGCTGTTCTCCAGCTCGATGACCCGGGCGGCCAGGTCGCGGCGCGGGCCGAGCAGTAGCCGGGCCAGCGCTGTGTCCGCGACGGCCAGGCCGCGGGTCAGCTGCGGCGCGGCCAGCAGGATCAGCACGCCGATCACGGCGGACAAGGTGAGCTCGGCCCGGGTGTGCAGCACCGCGTCGCCGAGGGTGGGGCCGCCGTCCGGCAGGGCCCAGGCATAGGCCGGCAGGATCAGCAGGATCAGGCCGAACGCCCAGACCCCGATGCTGGCCGTCGCCGCCGCCGCGCTGAACGGCAGGCGCAGGAACGCATAGCCGAGCTCGGCCCAGGTCGCGCTCTCTCGCCACATCCGCCAGCGCGGGATGATGCCCCACCGGAACCCGGTCCGGCCGACCGATCCCGGGGCAGGCCAGGCCGGAATCCGGACGCCGGCCAGGAGGGCGAACCGGGCCTGCTCGGCCCGGGCGAACCAGTGGGCCAGCCAGATCGTCACACCCAGCAGCGGAAGCCCGGCCAGCGCGAAGAACAGCCCGCCGAACCCGAAGCCCAGCCCGAAGGTAACGATGAAGATGGCCACGAACCCGAGGAACAGGCCGGCCAGGTGCTGGGTCATGGCGAGCCAGGTGCGCGCCGACACCAGGTCGCGGATCAGGAACATGGCTCTGACGCTATGACAAGACCAGCCGGGTGGCCATCAGTCCCACCCCCCGGACCGTGGTGAGGCTAACCCCACCTTCCTTCCGGCAGATCCCACCATGGTTCGGCGAGTCCGAGCCATGGAGTCTGTGCGGTATGCCTAGGAAACATTCCGCACCCATTGTGGAGCGCGTGGCCGGCTGGTCCGCCCGCCACCGCCTGATCGCCGTGTTCGGCTGGCTGCTGCTGGTCGTGGCGGCCCTGATGATCGGCCGCCAGCTCGGCACCGACAACCTCAACAGCTACGACCCCGGGCAGGCCGGGCAGGCCGAGCGGGCGCTTGCGCGTCCCGTCGTCCAGCTGCCCGACAGCGAGAGCGTCCTGATCCGGGGGCGCTCCCCGGGCCAGACCTACGCCAGCGACCCGGAGATCCGCCAGGCCGTGCGGCAGGTCGTCGTCGCGCTGCGGGCGCTGCCCCGGTCGGCCACCGACATCCGGTCCCCACTGACCAGCAAGGGCCTGGTCAGCGGGCGGTCGGCATTGGTCACCTTTAACGTGGCGAGTCAGAACAATCCCAACCAGGCCGTGGTTCCAGCGCTGAACGCGGTCGCCGCCGTCCAGGCCCGGCACCCCGGGCTGACCGTCGAGGAGGCGGGTGACGCCAGCCTGAACCGGGCCACCGGCGATATCACCAGCCAGGACTTCCGCAAGGCCGAGGTCACCTCGATCCCGGTCTCGCTGATCCTGCTGCTGCTCGTGTTCGGCGCGCTGGTCGCGGCCGGTATCCCGCTGCTGCTGGCCGGCACGGCGGTGATCTCGGCGATCTCGCTGCTGGCCATTCCCAGCCGCTGGCTGCCCATTGACGGCACCACCTCTTCGGTCGTGCTCCTGGTGGGGATGGCGGTCGGCATCGACTACTCCCTGTTCTACCTGCGCCGGACCCGCGAGGAGCGAGCGGCCGGGCACAACACGACCGAAGCAATCCGCATCGCGGCCGGAACCTCCGGGCGCGCCATCGTCATCTCGGGACTGACCGTGATGATCGCCCTGGCCGGGCTGTTCCTGACCGGCACCGACGTGTTCTCCGGCGTGGCCGTCGGCACGATCTTGGTGGTCGGGGTGGCGGTGCTCGGCTCGCTGACCTTCCTGCCCGCGATCTTGTCCCTCCTGGGCGGCTGGACCGACCGGGGCCGGATCCCGTGGCTCGGCCGGCGCCGGACCGCCGCACACGACTCGAGGTTCTGGGGTCTGCTGGCCCGGGCGGTGGTCCGGCGGCCGCTGGCCTGGGGCGGCGTGGCCACGCTGCTGCTGCTGGCCCTGGCCGTGCCGGTGCTGTCCCTGCACCTAGAGGACGCGGGCATCCACGAACTGCCGACCAACGTGCCGGTGGTCCGGGCCCTGACCAACATCCAGCAGGCCTTTCCCGGCGGCCCCGAACCGGCCGAGGTGGTCGTGACCGGCACTGACCTGGGCGGCCCGCGGGTAAGCCAGGCGGTCGCCGCACTGCACCGCGAGGTCGCGGCCACGCACGGCGCGATCCGCGAGCCGATCACGACGCAGACCTTCGGTGACCACCAGGTGCTGATCGTGCTGGTGCCGCTGGCGGGCAGCGGGACGGACGCTACCTCGAACAACGCATTGGCCACCCTGCGCACCCAGGTGCTGCCGGCCACCCTGGGTAAGGTGCCGGGGATCAGCTACGCGGTCGGCGGGCTGACCGCGGGTAACCATGACTTCGACGCGCAGCTGGCCAGCAGGGTCCAGTGGGTCTTCACGTTCGTGCTGGGTCTGGCGTTCCTGCTGCTG
>Ga0070735_10003564_pt1 | contig 13582 bp, 12 predicted proteins | sample Coa_R1_FD_66443 | JGI IMG/M metagenome (GOLD analysis project Ga0070735, IMG submission 66443) | Surface soil microbial communities from Centralia Pennsylvania, which are recovering from an underground coalmine fire - Coalmine... | ecosystem: Environmental > Terrestrial > Soil > Unclassified ...
GCTGCACTTGCCTCTTCAGCTCCTCGATCGCGTCCACCGGTCCATAGGCACGCTTGGTCACGGGGTAGAGGTCGAACTCCGTGAGCACGCGCTCGAGCAGCGCGCGTGACGTCAAGATCTCCTGAACCCTCGCGGCGACGCTCCTCGGCGCGACGGCCTGCTCCGTCGGGTCGCCAGGGGCGATGCCCTCCGTATGTAGAATGACCGTCTCCGATCGGAACGACGGCCGATGCAGGAAGTGGAAGAAAGCGGCGCAGGAAGCTCCGCCGACGAGCAGCGTCGCGAGCGGAACGTACCAGAAGCGCGTCGCGCGCCGGACGAAGGCCACCGCGCGCCGCGCTTGCTCCCGAAAGTCGGGATCATCGGTCTCGCTCGGGCCGACGGAATGGCGCTCGGACTCGCGGCTGTCGCTGGTCGTCATGCCGCCCCGCGCTTCCAGTCGACCGCGCCCACCGTCAGGGCCGCCAGAGGCAGACCCAAGAGCAGCGCGACCGACGCGACGCCCGCGAGCCCCAGGTAGCCCAATCCGGGAGCGACCGGAAGGACGCCGTCGTCGACCACGGTGAAACGCAGGCCTATGCGCTGTCGTTCGACCGCGGCGCCCATGGAAAGCGCGAGCTCTCGCCGCTCCGATTCGGCCGTTTGGCGTTCGAGCATGTCGAGCGATCCGAGCAGGCTGATGAGCCTCACTTCGAGCCATGGATCGGCCGTGGGGGTCGAAAGAATCTCACTCTGCTTTTGCGCGATCTGCGCTCGAAGTGCCAACTGGGCACGACGCGCTCCGGCGAGCTCCTGGTCGACATTGGACTCCGCCCGGACGGCCTGTTCGCTCCGGCTGGCGAGCTCGTGGTCGACGACCAGCGTGCTCAACGCGCGCGCTACGGCCGTCGCCTCGGCGGGGTCCACCGAACGGAAGCGCACGCCGACGCGCGCCGACCGTGGCGGATCGGAGGCCGAGCGCTCTTGAGCGAAGTAGTTCTGTGACACGTCGACGTCGATGTCGCTCTGGAACGACTCGAGCGCCGCTCTGGGGTCCGCCGCGCGGGCGTAGAGGCCGAATCGACGGATGACCTCGAGCAACTTCGCGTCGGTCCACACCGCCTCGCGGACGTAGGCTTGTAGGTCGTGGTCGGGTCGGGGCGCGGAGAGGGGATCGCGATCCATTTCGACCACGCGGAGCACGACTTCCGGCGCGTAGACATGTTTCTTTAGCGCGAACCGGACGAGCACCGCCGTCGCGACGAAGAGAGTCGTCGCGAACGTGACACCGAACCGGCGGAACCCGCCCCGGAGCAAGCGGGCTGCCTGCCGCAAGCCGGCCCGGGTTCCCGGTTCGCTGTCGATCCAACTCTGATTCGTCATGACAACTCACCTCGATGGCTTCCCGCCGCCGTGACACGTGACCAGGCCCATGGCCGCGCTAAGGGCCGAGCAGATCACCGACGGTGACCAGGTCATGGCCTGCCTCCTTCAATCGCTCGACGACCGTTGGCAGAGCGTCCAGCGTCCACCGCTGGCCCTCGTGGAAAAGGACGATCGCGCCGGGCTCGAGTCGGCGTCCGACGACGGCCGAAACGACGTCGGCGGATCGGTCGGTGCGCGAGTCGCCCGAATCCAGGGACCAGAACACCGTCGTGAAGCCGGCTCGCGCGCAGGTTGCCAACGACATCAACGAGACGGCTCCGTGCGGCGGCCGGACCATCGGGCGATCGCGCCGGCTCGGCGGGAGCAGGCTCGCCGTCCGCCGGAGCTCGTCGCGGAGGAGCCCGACCCTGTGGAGGCGAGGGAACGTGCGGTGAGTGTACCCGTGGCCGCAGAGCTCGTGCCCCCGCTCCGCCACGTCGGCCACGACGTCGGGGTGGCGTTCGCAGAGCTTTCCGATGACAAAGAACGTTGCTCGCGCGCCGACCCGATCGAGCACGTCCAAATAGGCTCGGGTGAGCTGCGTCGGTCCGTCGTCGAACGTGAGCGCCACACGCCGAAGAGAGGCGGGGCCTCGCCATACGACGAGCGACGGGGGCAGAATCGCCTGAACGAGCGCCTTCGCGAGACGGCGACTCCCGCCCGCGACAACTGCGCCCGCGCCGGTCAGATGCTGCCCAAACATGGTTTGGCTCGCCCTTCTCCACGCCGGTCGAAGGCGGCGCGCTGCAGGGTGCGATGGAGGAGCCGAGCGCTGCTTTCCCAGCCAGGAATCCCTGCGGCCGCGGCAACGGACGCCGGATCGTAGGGCGTCCGTGCTGCTCGTGCGAGCGCCGCCGCAAGCGCTGGAGGGTCCCGGGGGGGAACCAACACGCCGAGCCGATCTGAATCGATGACATCGGGAATGCCACCGACCCGAGTCGCAACGACGCGCCGTCCGCACGCGATGGCCTCGAGCACCGCGTTCGGCATGCCCTCGTGCCAGCTCGGTAACGCGAGCACGTCACAGGCCGCCAGCCACCGCGGCACTTCCTCGTGCGGCCGAGCCCCTTTGAATGTCACGGGAGCGCCATGGTCGGTCGCAAGACGTCGGCACTCCGGGAGGGCGGACCCGTCGCCGATCACCACGAGCTCTGTCCCCCCAAGTTTCGATGCACCGAGCCCGAACGCTCGGACCAGATCGACGGCGCCTTTCTCTCGTTCGACGCGCCCGACGTACAGCACGACGCGCGCGTCCGAAGGCAGCCCGAGCTCCCTTCGCGCCTCGGCGCGGTCGGCTGGCCTGAACGTAGCCACGTCTACGCCGTTGGGCACGATGTCGACCCGATCGGGCGCGGCGCCGAGCGCCACGGCGTGGTCCCTCAACGGCCGGCTCACGGCGACGACGCGCTCGGCCCGAGGAAGGGCCCATTGCAGGTAGCGCCGCGGTCCAGGCAGGCGCGCGACGACGTCCATGTCCGAACCGTGGATCTTGATCACCGAGGGAACCCGGAGAAGCCTTCCGAGCATCACGGCCGCGAAACCGTCGGGGTAGGCCCACGAGCCAAGGAGGACGTCCATTCGCCGTCGATACGGCCAAAGGCGCGCAGCCAGCGATGCTGCATAGAGCGGCCCCGCCGTAGAGCCGCCCACCTTGGGAACGAAGAGAAAGCGCGGGTGACGAACGGTCAGTCCATCGATGCGGTCTCGCGAAGGGACCCCGAACAGCTGCCCGGCGCGAGACCAACGTCGGAAGGTGCGCGCTCCCGGGAACCATGGAATCGTGGCGAAGACTTCGACATCGCAGAGCCGCCCGAGGGCCGCGAACTGCTCACGATTGAATGGCGACGACAGCGGCTCGACGCGGTTGGGGAATATCTTGGTCATGATGAGGACCCGCATCGTCAGCTCGTCGACCCCAGGTGCAACCCGCGTACCGCGCGCACGACGCTGCCGTCCGAGACGTCGAACGCCCGGCGGCGCGCGCGCGAACGCCGCTCCATTCGCGACGAATGCAGAAGCTGCACCGAGATGCAACCGTGCGTCCGGGGGGGCGCGCCGTCGGCCGCAGGTGAAGCCTCACGGCTGAATCGGGCGGGAAAAGGCGGGCGGCGCGAAGGGCCGGCTCACGGCATATGGGTTGCAGAACCGAGGTGACACTTCGTGTTCGCCCTGCCAGCCATCTGCGCCCTCATCATCCTGATTTACGCGCGCCCCCAGGAGTTCTTCGAGGCCCTTCAGGCCGCCCCGCTGCTGTACGTGTTCTTCGCCCTGGCGCTGTTCGGCATCGCTCTCGATCTGAGGGTCGGCAATACGCGGCTACGCGCTACGCCGCAGCTACCTTGGGTAGGCTGCTTGGCGCTCTGGAGCTTCGCCGGCGTCCTGGTCCGATCGCCTCGCGCGGCGCTCAAGCCGATGACCGAGCTCGCCATCTGTATCGCCTTGTACCTGGTCATCGCGCACGGCCTACAAACGCTTCGCGGACTTCACGCGGTCGCCGCCGTCGTCCTGGCCATGGTCGTCTTCGTGTCGGGCGTCGGCGCGCAGCAAGGGTTCGCCGCGACGGGCTGCATCCTCGTCGACGAGTCGACTCCTGGTGACGCGACGACGGGCAAGCGCGACGGAAGGCCATGCACCACCGAGCGAGACTGCTACCTCGGCGATCCCGAGCCCGGCGCACAGTACTTGTGGAACGCCTTGGCCTTTGGGGCACGACGTCGGTCGGCCAGGGGCGCGTGCGGTACCGGGGCGTGCTTCAGGACCCGAACGAGCTCGCTCTCGCCGGCGGAATCGGTCTGCCGCTGGCGCTGGCGTTCCGACAGACGCGGCGTAGAGCTTTTTGGCACCTCGTCGTGGCGGCCGTCGCGTTCGCCGTCGTGCTGACGTGCGCCGTGCTGACCCGCTCTCGGGGGGGGCAGCTCGTGTGTGTGACCGTGCTGGCCGCATACTTCGTGAGGCGCTTCGGCGCTCGCGGTCTGCTCGCCGGAGGAGTGTTCGCGCTTCCCCTTCTGCTCCTCGGTGGGCGCGACGGCGCGGAGGCGTCGCGCTCGACGATCGAGCGAATCGAGTGTTGGTCGGAGGCGCTGGCCATGTGGCGCGCGCATCCGGTGCTCGGCGTCGGGCTGGGTCAGTTCGGGGAGTACCACTACTTGACGGCGCACAACTCCTATCTGTTGTCGCTCGCCGAGCTCGGCCTACCGGGCATGTTCCTCTTCGGCATCGTCGTCTACCTGTCATCGAAGATACCCATCATGGCGCTTCGCCATGTGGCCTCCGCCGGAGGGGGCATGGTCGCGCCGGCGGGTGGTCAGGACGCGCGTCCGCTGGCGATGGGCCTGGGGGCGGCGTTCGCCGGTCTGTCCGTCGGGATGTTCTTCTTGTCCTTTGCCTATCACTACGTCCTCTGGATCTACGTCGGTCTTTCCGGCTCGCTCTACTCGTCGATTCGGACGCACGATCCGAGCTTCCGCGTGCGGTTCGGTTGGCGCGACCTGTTGCTCGTCGCAGCCGCCAACGCCTCGATCATCGCGCTCGTGTTTCTCTACACGCACTACAAGCTCCGATGATCGCCGTCGGCATGCACCGTGCAATTCCGCGGGTGAGGTCCGACATGCGCGCCCTCATCGTCTCGTACTCGTTCCCTCCGGTCGGCGGCGCCGGCGTGCAGCGCGTGCTCAAGCTGGCGAAGTACCTCCCCGCATACGGCATCACGCCCGCGTTGCTCACGGTCGAGAACCCGTCCGTGCCGGTCCGGGACGCCTCGCTCGAGCGCGACGTCCCGCTCGGTCTGGAGATCGTCCGCGCAAAGACGCTCGAGCCGGCGTACGCGACCAAGGAACGACTGAGGACCGAGCGCACGGACGGTCGTTCCTTCACGAGCCGAATGAGCGTTCGCCTCCTCAAGCTCGGCAGCCATTGCCTCGTGCCCGATCCGCAGGTCCTCTGGCTACCGGCAGCCCGGCGCGCGCTCATGACGCGCATTTCGCGAGGCGTGGACGACCTCGTGTTCATCAGCGCGCCGCCCTTCTCGCAGTTCTACCTGGCGCCCCTCGCTCGCTTGCGGCCGGGTACGGGTGTGGTCCTCGATTACCGCGACGAGTGGGGTATGACCGGCCGCTCGAATGGGACGGAAAGCTCCGCGGCCGCGAGCGTCGGGGCGCTGATCGAGCGTGGGCTCCTTCGCTGCGCACACGCGGTCACCACGGCGACGGCGGCCTATCGGAGCGAACTGTGCGCGCGCTTCGGCTTCCTCGACCGAGCGCGCGTGCACGCGATTCCAAACGGCTACGATCCGGACGACTTCTCGACGGACCTGCCCCGTCCCTCCGGCGATCACTTTGTCCTCACGTACGTCGGCACGATCTTCCCGCTGACCAGTGCGCGCAGTCTGCTCGAGGCCGTGCGTCGTCTGCACGCGCGGGCGCCCGAGCTCGCCCGCAAGCTCAGGCTCCGCTTCATCGGGCGCATCGTCGAGGCGGAGGCGCGCCACTTTGAAGGTACCGAGGCGCTGGGAGTCGAGCGGCTCGGGTATCTCGAGCACGAGCGCGCGATCGACGAGCTGGCGAAGGCCCACGCGGTCGTGTGCATCCTCGACGCGGTGCCGGGTGCCGAAAGGGTCTACCCGGCCAAGATCTTCGAAATCATGTACCTCCGCCGGCCGTGCCTGGTGCTCGCGCCGAACGGAGCGCTCGCCGATCTCGTGCGGCGTCACCGGGTCGGAGAGGTCGTCTCCTCGCGAGACGTCGTCGCGATTGCCTCGTCGTTGGAGCGCATGCTGCGGGCGTTCGAGGCCGGCACGGCGCCGTTGACGAGCGCCCCCATCGACATCGACCACTTCGATCGTCGTCACCAAGCCGGCCAGTTCGCCGAGGTCTTTCGCGCCGCGGTGTCGGCTGCCCGCGCGACTCCCCGTGAGGCGGCCGCGCCCGTCGCTCGTGCGATGGCGACCCGGAGCGGGTGCCCATGACGAGCTCAGTCCGCGTCCATCGAATCATGCGCCCCATCGTCACGCTGGCGCTCGAGCGGCCGGCTCCCCGCGCCATCCCGCTCCTCGTGCGCGTGACCAAGCGGGGCATCGACCTCGCGTTCGCTCTGGTGGGGCTCTGCGTCGCGCTCTGGCTCTTCCCGCTCATCGCCCTGGCGATCCGAATCGATTCTCGCGGCCCGGTCTTCTACCGGCAAAGGCGTGCGGGCGCATTGCGCGGGCGCGACGTCCACGGGCGATGCGCGTTCGTCGAATTCGAGATGCTCAAGTTTCGTACGATGAGGCCCGACGCGGAGAGGCTCACGGGAGCCGTGCTCGCCCAGGAGATGGATCCACGGGTCACGCGCGTCGGCCGGCTACTCCGCAAGACACGTTTGGACGAGCTGCCTCAGATTTGGAACGTGCTCAAGGGCGACATGTCGCTCGTCGGTCCTCGTCCGGAGCGCCCTGAGCTCTTCGAAGATCTCGCCCTTGCGATTCCGTTCTTCGAGCAGCGAATGCGGGACTGCAAGCCAGGCATCACGGGGCTGTCGCAGGTCTCCCTGGGTTACACCGGGCGCGCCGTGTCGGGCAGCGACATCGCGGCGTTCGAAGACCTCATCGCGAATCCGTTCAAGCTCGAGCACGCCAAGGGCGCTCCGGCCGACGACATGCGAATGAAGCTGCTCTTCGACCTCGCCTACGTGATCGCACTCGAGACGTTCTGGACCTTCCTCGTCGTCGAGCTCTGGACGATCGCGAAGACGCCCGTCGTGATGCTGCGCGGCCTCGGGCGGTGACGACCATGAGAATCGCCCACGTGCTGTCGTCGTTCGGGGTCGGAGGCCAGGAACGCGTGGCCGTCGACCTGGCGCGGACGCAGCGCGCGGCAGGTCACTGCGTCCTCGCCGTGTCTCTGTCGGCGGAGGACGAGGGGCCGAACGGGGAGAATTTTCGGCTGGCCGGCGTGAGCACGACGTCGCCAGGCAAGATACGTGGGCTCGACCCGTCGTTGCCGTGGCGGTTGGCTCGGCGACTGATGCTCGAGCGCGTCGACGTCGTGCATACCCACAACCCGCGCGCGCTCGTCTATGGGGCGCTCGCGGGGAAGCTCGCGCTGTCTGCCGTGGTGCACACCAAGCACGGAATCAACCCCGATCGGCGCCGGCGCCTCTGGTTGCGCCGAGCCGCCGGAACGCTGGTGGACGCCTACGTCGTCGTGACGCCCGCTCTCGCGAAGGTCGCACTCGACAACCGCGAGTGCGACCCTGCGCGTTTGCACTTGGTCCGGAACGGGATCGACGTGTCGGCGTTCGCGCCCGGCCCCGACGCTCGACGCATGGCGCGCGCGCGGCTCCAGCTCCCCGATGACGCCTGGGTCGTCGGAACGGTGGGTCGGTTGGCGCCCGAGAAGGATCAGGCGTTGCTCGTCCGCGCGATGCTGCCCCTGTTGAGCCGGGAGAGACAGCTGGTCATCGTGGGCGACGGTCCGGAGCGCGACGCGCTCGCCGCGCTCACGGCGACGCGTCCCTGCGCCCCGTACGTGCACATGATCGGCGAACGCCGCGATGTCCCGTCTCTTCTCCCCGCGTTCGACGTCTTCGCCCTGCCGTCGCGCACCGAGGGTCTTCCTCTCGTGCTGCTCGAGGCGATGGCGACGGAGGTGCTCGTCGTTGCCACCGCGGTAGGAGGCGTTCCGGACCTCATCGAGCACGGCGTCACGGGCTTCCTCGTCGGAGCCGGTGAATGCGCTTCGTTCACCGCCCAACTCGCCTCGCTCTCGCGCGACCCACCCGCGGCGGGAACCGTCGGCCGCGCGGCTCGGCAGAAGGTACTCGACCACTATTCGCTCGAACGCATGGTCGCGCGATACCAAGCTCTGTACGCGAGCGTCGCCGTCACGCGGGGACCCGCACGGCGTCCAGTACTCTCCCGGTGAGGTCGCGGGTCGTGCTCCGCGCCAAGAGCCACGCGGCGGGCGGGTAGACGAGGGCGCCGACGAGTGTCTCGACCGCCAAGCGCTCGAGGGGTGGGACTGCGCCCGTCGACGCGAGGGCGAAGCGAACGCCCGTGACGGCGACGACCATCGGCGCGCACGCGAGGAGCACCATTCCGAGGTCGTGGAACAGGCGGCCGAGAGGCACGCCGTCGATCCGCCGCACGAGCCACAGCGACGCGAGAGCGTGAGCGCCGAACGCCACGCCGACGGCGGCGCACGTCCAGAGAGGACTCCGCGCACCGAGGGTGACGATCGTCAGCGTCAGGATGGTCAGCTTCAACGCCTCGAGGCCCAGGATCGCGCGCGGCAACCGGCGCGCCTGAAGGTAGGACGCGATGGTCCAGCCGATCGGCCGGGTCACCGACAAGGCGGAGAGCACGACCAGCATGGGCCCGATGGGGCGCCAGCTGGCCCGGAAGAGGCTCTCGACCAGGGTCGGCGCGACCGCGCCCAGCCCGACCGCGAGCGGAAAGACGACCACCGCGAGGAGCGCCATCGACCTCACCAGCGCGGCCGGACGCCGCCCCGCATCCATGCGGGCAAACGACGGAAGCAAGACGTCGCCGATTTGCTCGCCCACATAGATCGCCGGGACATCGGCGAGGTTGTACGCGAGGTTGTACATGCCGGCGGGGCCGGCGCCGAAGAAACGAGACACGAGCAGGTTGTCCCATCGGCGCGAGGCGAAGCCGCAGAGGGCGCCGAGCGAGATCGGCAAGCCGAAGGCGAGCAGCTCGCGCGTCTTCTCGATCGACAGGCGGCAGGGCTCGAGCCAGTCGCGGCGGTCCACTGCGGCGACGAAGACGACGGCGCGCACGAGCGATCGAGCGACGTTGCCGACCACGATCGACGCGGGGCCCCAGCCGGTCGCGGCGAGCCCGGCGCAGCAGCCGGCATAGACGAGCTCTCCCGCGGTCCGTCCGGCTCCCGCCGCGCCGAACCGCAAGTCGCGCATCAGAATTCGCTCCGGCACGAATGCGATCCGATCGAGCAGCGCGCTGACCGCGAGCCCTGGCAGGAAGTGGCTCATGGTCGGGACATCGAGCGCCGCGTCGAGGCGCGTGCCGGCGGCCAGGAGTGCTCCGAGCGCAAGCGCTCCGAGCAACAGGTGGAAGGTCGTGGCGTGGAATGCCATGGGCCGGTCCGCATCGGGCCTCGAGACGACGTATTGCCCCAGACCCACGGTGGACAGCTGGTTCGCGGACATCACGAGCACGGCTGCCACCGTGACTTCGCCGTAGTCCGCGGGTGACACGAAACGCGTGACGACGAGGGTGCCGACGAGACCCAGCGCGCGAGCGCCCATCCCGGCGGCGACGGTCCAGAGGGCCCCGCGAACGGTATCTCGTCCCAATGACACGGGCTTAAGGCACGAGCACCGTGTCGCCTGCGAGGATGACGATGTCCTGATCGGAACGCTTTCCGGACAAGATCTCGTCGTAATCAATGGGAATGCGCAGCGCGCGGCCGCGAGCGGTCGTACGAATGACGATGATGTCGCCCGTCGAAGCGTATCGAGTCGGCCCGCCCGCGAGCGCGATCGCTTCGGAGACCGTCACATAGTAGCGTGGGGTGAACATGCCCCGATGCTCCACGTTGCCCGCCACCGTGAACCTGTAGCTATTGACCTCGACGACCGCAAGGGTGACGACGGCGTCCTTCACGTAGGCGGCCATGTGCTGCGCAATCTCGTCCTGGACGCTCGCCGCGGTACGTCCGGCGACCTGAAGCTCGCCGACCAGCGGCAGAGTGATCGTGCCTCCCGGGCCGACGGCGGCGTCGGTGGACAAGTTCGGATTGTTCCAGACGGTGATGCGGAGTACGTCAGCTGCGCCGATGACATACGGACGCTTCCGAGGGTCGGCGTCCGCGTCCGGATAAAGCACGTTGGCATTCGACCTCGCGCAGCCCACGAAGCAAAGACAGGCCGCGAGCACCAGGCCGGCCCGCGACGCCGAAGCCTTTCGAACCGGAGATCTCCGCCGGTTACTGTGCACAGCGGAACCCGAGGGAGATGAACGCGTCGGTCGTGTCGTACACGTCGCGCGCCGAGGCGCGCAGCCAGACGGCGGTGCTCAGGTATCCCCCGCCGCGCCCGCCGTAACGCTTGCCAGTCTGCGGTCCGGTGGGGTCGACGGTCCCGGAGTCCTGATAGTACGTGCTCTCGTACCAGTCGGCGACCATCTCGACCACGTTGCCCGCCATGTCGAGCGCGCCGTAGGGACTCGCGCCCGTCGGATGCTGACCGACGGAGTCGCTGACGGCACCGCATCCGGACATCTTGGCGCGCGTGCAATCCGGCTCGTCGTTGCCCCACGGGTACTTGCGGCCGTCGCTGCCGCGAGCCGCCGCCTCCCACTCGGCCTCCGTGGGGAGTCGCCTCCCGGCCCAGGCGCAATACGCTTTCGCCTGGGCCCATTCGACGCAGCCGGCCGGGTGATCGCCCTGAGCGCAATCCCAGGTGCACGAAGGGGCGGTGCAAGCGCCGGCCGAAACGCACGTCGCATACTGGTCCTGGCTCACCTCGGTGCGCTCGATCTTGAACGCGCCAAGCGACACCGTGTGGAGGGGCCTCTCGTCATCGCGACAGTCGGTGTCGACCGTGGCGTTGCATCCGATGAGGAAGTTTCCCGCCGGCACCGTGACGGTGTCGCTCGCCGCCGCGTCGCCTTGGCAAGAAGGAGGCGGGTCGCTGCCCTGCGTCGAACCGGCGCCCGACCCGACGCTTGCGGCCGCGTCGGCCGCGGCCGATGGGGGCGCGCCCGAATCACCCTGGCTCGACGAGGCGGCGACCGACGCGCAGCTCATTGGAAGAAGCAGGGCAAACACGCCGACCGAGTGGAGCGCATGGTCGCGCCGCGCCGCATCCAGCATGGCTTGATTCATGTCCAGAGCGAGTGCAACGCGCGCGCCAAGGCGATCCGGACGGACGTGACCCGCATCGCGGGCGTAATTCTTCGGTGCGATGCCTCGTGCGCCCACCATTGCACGTGGATGCAGCTACTGCGCTGACGAACGTCCGTCGGGGCTCGATCCGAAGGCCCTGTGTTCGGTCTCCCTGGGCACGACGGTTGCAGATTTCCGATATTCATGGGTTTTGGAGCGGCAGCGGGTTTGACTCGCGCCGCGGCCTGCGCCTGCGTTCTTGCCTGTTCATCCCTCGCCAAGGCAGGTCCCAATCTTCAGATCGTTGGCGAAGCATCGGGCGGGTATACCGACAACGTCACGTCATCGCCGAACCAGCCTGTTCCCGGCTTGCCTGCGAAGGCGGGGGGCGCCTTTGCCGTCCTGAGTCCGGGCCTCGTGCTCGCCTTGGCCGCCCCGAGAAACCAGCACCGGCTCGCCTATGCGTACACCTATGTCCTCTTCGTCGACAGCGCCGTGCCGAACACCTCCGCCCATCGCCTCTCTTACGCGGGGTTCTTCGACTTGTCGCCGAGCGTCGCGCTCGTCCTCGGCTCCAACCTCGTTCAATCCAAGGCCGATACCGCGAGCACCGTCGGCACGGACGCTTCGCTGCTGCCCGGCGCCGTCTCATTCCTGACGGCCACCGTCGACGAGCTTCTTACCTTCGACCTGGCTTCGCGGTGGCGATCGTGGCTGGCAACCGACGTCCTTTTGCAGACCGCCCTGGCGGGAGGCAACAACCCGCAGACCACCTCGGTCGGCGGACGTACCGGGATCGAGCACACCTGGAGAACGGATTCTCTGGGCGTCGAAGCCCGCGAGAACTATGCCGTCATCACCCACGGCGTGCTCCTCGACGGCAGCCCGGCCGGCACGCAGCAGCAGCTGACGACGACGGCGCTCGGGCAGTGGCGACACGACCTCGGCCAGCACTTCACCGGGCGGGTCGAAGCAGGCGCCCTTCGTGTCGACCGGTTGAATACGAGGACCGTGCTCTGGTCCCCGGCCGGAACCGCCGCCCTCACGTACACGAACGATCAAGGAGACGCCGAGCTCTCCTACACTCATGCCGTAACGACCAATCCGCTGCTCGGCCAGTTCCTTCTCGTCGACGAAGTGCGCCTCCACGGCGGCTTGCCCCTCATGCCGAACGGGAGACTCCTGCTTGCAGCGTCCGCGGCCTACCAGCAGGGCCGGCTCCTCGATCAAGACGCCAACCTCGCCGCTCGTCTGGATACGCTTCTCGCCGACGTAGGCCCGGCGTGGCAGGCGACCGATCTTCTCCTTCTCGACCTGAGATACCAGTACGTCCGCCGATGGTCCGACGTGAGCCTGCCGCCCCTTCCGCTGAGCTTCACACGCAATACCCTGCTGCTCGGCGCAACCTTCAGGTTTCCACCCGAGAGCGCAATGCCGAGACGCTACCGCGCACCGCAGCGGGTCGATCGAACGGACGAGATCCGAGACGCGGACACTCCGGTCGAGAGATGATTTCGCAAGGCTCGTCGCCGAGCGACCACGACCAGCCGTTGCACGGAGGTGCAACCGTGGTCGTCGGCGAGTGTCGGGCCGCCGCGGGACGACCACGGGACGCAGCCGATTGCCGGCGTGTCACGAACGGGCGCGACTCTTGCTGACGAGGAGGCACCGCAATGGAAGAACGAATTGCCGTCGTTGGTCTCGGTTACGTGGGCCTTCCGGTCGCACTCGCTTTCGCGAGGAAATACCCGCGCACCGTCGGCTTTGACGTGAACGCTCGCCGGATCGAAGGGCTGCAGTGCGGCATCGACGCGTCCCGCGAAGTCTCCGCGGAGACGCTGAAAGCGAGCTCGCTCGAGAGGACGACGCACCCGGCGGCGATGCGCGGAGCGACGTTCTTCATCGTGGCCGTGCCGACGCCGATCGACGGCGACCACTCTCCAGACCTGACGTTCCTGCTCCAGGCCACCGAGAGCGTTGCCGCCGTCATGCAGCCCGGAGCGGTGGTGGTCTTCGAGTCCACCGTCTACCCCGGCGTGACCGAGGACGTGTGCGGGCCGCTCTTGGAGAGGGTCAGCGGCCTCCGTCGCGGCGTCGACTTCACCGTCGGCTACTCACCCGAGCGCATCAACCCCGGCGACCTCGCGCACAGGTTCGAGACGATCGTCAAGGTCGTCGCCGGGGAGAACGCGGCAACCCTGGAGCGGGTGGCGCGAGCTTACGAGAGCGTGGTGGACGCGGGCGTGTTCCGCGCGCCCTCCATTCGGGTCGCGGAGGCGGCGAAGGCCATCGAGAACGTCCAGCGCGACCTGAACATCGCCCTCATGAACGAG
>Ga0070735_10003565_pt1 | contig 13580 bp, 15 predicted proteins | sample Coa_R1_FD_66443 | JGI IMG/M metagenome (GOLD analysis project Ga0070735, IMG submission 66443) | Surface soil microbial communities from Centralia Pennsylvania, which are recovering from an underground coalmine fire - Coalmine... | ecosystem: Environmental > Terrestrial > Soil > Unclassified ...
GTACCACGCCAAGCTCGCCTACCCGAAGCGCACCCTCGCGCCGAACGAGTCGGCGACCTACCGGCAGGTCGCGTTCTTCGGACCCAAGGAGCGCGACGTGCTCGCGACCGCCGCGGGGGGCTGGCCGCACCTCGGGGACCTCATCAACCTCGGGACCTTCTCGGTCGTCGCGAAGGTGCTGGTCTCGATCATCGCGTGGATCCACGCGCACATCACGATGGGCAACTGGGGGCTCGCCATCGTCGTCCTGACGCTCGGCCTGCGGATCGGGCTCTTCCCGCTCACGTGGAAGTCGATTCAGAGCACGATCTCGATGCGCAAGCTCAAGCCGGAGACGGACGCCCTGAACGCGAAGTTCAAGGACGACCCCCAGGCGAAGAACCTCGCGATGATGGAGCTCTGGCGAAAGCACAAGGTGAACCCGCTGGGGGGTTGCCTGCCGCAGCTCGTGCAGATGCCCATCTGGTTCGCGCTCTACGCGACCTTGCAGACGGCGGTCGAGTTCTATCACACGAAGTTCCTGTGGTTCTCGGACCTCTCGGCGCCCGACCGCTTCTACATCCTGCCGTTCGTCCTGGGCGGCGCGAGCATCGTGCAGCAGCGCATCGTCCCGATGCAGGGCGTGGACCCCGTGCAGCAGAAGATGATGACCTGGCTCATGCCGCTCATCTTCACCGGGATGATGCTGTTTCTCCCGGCGGCGCTCGGCGTCTACATGTTCACGAACAGCATCCTGGGGATCACGCAGCAGCTCGGCGTCGAGAAGCTCGCGTCGCGCCACGGGGTGGGGCGTTTATCCACTCCCCCGAAGGGCGAGATCACCGTAAAGAAGGTGGACGGGAACAAGGCGGCGGACGGCAAGGCGCCGGCGGCCACGCTACGAAAGGGAAAAGCTCGTGTCTGATGGGCAGGAACGTGAGGCGCCTGCGGCGCAGGGACGCGCGCCGAGGACGGCCGTGGACGAGACGACCGCCGACGAGCCGACGCGCAGAGCGCTCGCTTTCGTGCGGACGCTGGTCGACAAGATGCAGATGAGCGCGGAGGTCAACCTCGCGCCGAACGACGGGGAGGGGTCCCCGGACGAGATCCGAATCGAGATCGAGGGGCCCGACGCCGGCCGCATCATCGGCAAGAAGGGCAACGTCCTCGACGCGATCCAGTATCTGACGGCGCGCGTGGTCGTCCGCCCGGGCGAGCCGCGTCGACACGTGATCGTCGACGCCGAGGGCTACCGCGCGCGGCACGAGGACCAGCTCTCGCAGATGGCGCGGCGTCTCGCGGAGCGCGTGGCCTCGGAGGGCAAGGTCATCACGTTCGACCCGATGAGCGCGCGCGAGCGGCGCATCGTCCACATCGCCTTGCTCTACATTAATGCCGTGCGCACCGAGAGCATGGGCGAGGAGCCCCAGCGACGCGTGCAGATCATCCCGGACAAGACGGTGACCTGACGAACGAGTTTCGTCTCAGGCATGATGCCGCGCTCACGAGGCCGCGCGGGTCTCCGCGTACGCCGGCGACGCGTCGAACTCATGCTTCCAGTCGTCGAGCAGCGCCTCGGTGTCGATGTCCGACGGGTGGAAGCTCGGGCGGAAGTACTGCAGGTACGGCCGCAGGAGCCGGCCCATCCCGCCCGGGTCGATGAAGAGGAACCGCCCGAGGGCGCGCCACTCGTCCCACGAGCGGTCGATGCCGTCGGCGCGCATCATCGCGACCTGGTGCTCGTACACCTTGGTCCAGAAGATGATCGTCGCGCCGATCATGACGACGGCGCGCCGGAGATAGCCGCCGCCGGCCGCGCGGTAGACGTCGAAGGCCACGGTCTTGTGCTCGTTCTCCTCGGCCGCGTGCCAGCGCCAGAGGGCCGCCATCTTCGGGTCCGCCCCCTCGAGCAGGCGCGAGTCGCCGAGCAGCATGTGGCCCATGAGCGCCGTGAAGTGCTCGAGCGCGCACGTGACCGCGAGCTGGTTTAGCGCAGGCGCCCGCCGGGTCACGCCGTCGAGCAGGGTCTTCACCCGCGCCTCGAGCTCGTCCACGGGGAAGCCCTGCGCCGCAAGGTGCGCGTTGTAGCGGGCGTGCTCGCGCGAGTGCACCCCCTCTTGACCGCAGAAGGCGCGCACCTGCTGCGCCAGCGTCGGGTCCCTCACGCAGTCCTGATGGGCCCGCACGCTCGAGACGAAGAACCGCTCTCCCGCCGGGAAAAACACCGACAGACCGTCGAGGAACGCCGTCACCGATCGCCGGCCTCCGTGCCAGTGGCGGGGCACGCCCTCGAGGTCGAAATGTAGGTTTCTGACGCTCGGATTCATGTTTGCGTGTGCCGTCCGGTACTATTGCGACGTCCCCCGGGACACGCCAAGTTCGGGGGTGCCAATCTTTGGTCATTACGGGCCAGCGATGCCAAGCGCGACCTTCCCGGCGGTGCACGTGCTCCACGGCGCGGAGCTCGCGAAGACGTGGGGCATCGCGCCCGACGTGCTCCTCTCCGAGCTCGGCCTCGACGCCGAATCACTCGCGATCCCCGGCGCGCAGGTGCCCGTCGAGACGCTCGTGGCGCTCGTCGAGAAGACGCGGGCGAGGACCGGCGAGCCGGCGATCGGCGTCTTCCTCGGGCTTCAGATGCGGGCGCCGGCGCACGGCTACCTGGGCTTCGCGGCGATGACCTCGCCCACGCTACGTCATGCGCTCGACGTGGCGACCCGCTTCGCGCCGACCCGCACCAACGCGATCCGCCTGAGCCTGCACACGAACGACGAGCAGGCGTCGCTCATCCTCGAGGAGCGCGCCGACTTCGGACCGGCGCGCGACGCCATCCTCTTCGCGCTCGCGATCGGCCTCTGGCAGATCGGCAACGCGCTCACCGGCAGGGACCTCCCCGGGAGCGCCGACTTCGCGTTCGATCGCCCGGCGTACGCGGACCGATTCCCGCAGCTCGTCCAGTCGGTGCGTTTCGGGCAGCCCGTCAACCAGCTCGTCTTCGACGCGCGGCAGCTCGACCTCCCGCTCACGAGCGCCGATCCGGGCTCCTTTCGGCTGGCGTACGAGCAGTGCGAGCGCACCCTCGAGGCGCTCGACGCCACGGGGCAGCTGCTCGAGCGCGTCCGCCGCCTCGCTCTGCGGCCGGAGGGCGGCTGCCGATCGCTCGTGGAGGTGTCGGCCGCGGTGCACGTCTCGGCCCGGACGCTCAAGCGGCGACTCGCCGAGCAGGAGGTGACGTACACGGACCTCCTCGACGGGCAGCGCCGCGAGCGGGCCCTGCTTCTCCTGCGGTCGCCGGCGCTCTCGCTCGACGACGTCGCGGCGAAGCTCGGCTACTCGGACACCGCGAACTTCGGCCGCGCGTTCCGGCGGTGGACGGGCGTCTCGCCGGGAAGCTACCGGCGAGGCGTCTTGCCGTCCCTATGAGTGAGGGGTCCTTCGCTCGAACCTACGGCTTCGCGAGGATCGCGGCGAGGGCCCGGCCGCGCACGGCCTGGACGACCGGTTCGTCGTCGCCGTCCGGGTCGACGGCGCGGGCCGCGTCGAGGTCCGCGAGGCACACGGCCCATTGCTTTGCGTCGCACGCGGTCGAGGCCTGGCGGCGAAGGTCGGCGGCGGCGGCGAGGATCTCGGGCGAGGGTCGCGCGGGACGAGGAGCCGTGACGACCCCCGCCGGTTCGAGCGCGGCGACGAGTGAACCCCCGGCCAGCGCGCCGAAGCTCGCGGCGGCGGCGAGCCAGGCCAGGACAGGGCGGCGCGGGGGGCGCGCCTTGGTCGGGCGCGTCTCTTCCGGAACGCGCGGCGCCGGCTTCGTCTCTCCCGGCCCCTTCTCGAGCGCCTCGAGGAACGCGCCGGCCTTCGCGCGCTCCGCGGCGACGTCGAAGCCGGCCGCCCGGAGCTCCGCCTCCGCCTGGGCGACGCTCACGCTCGCGGCGCGGTCGATCTCGTCCTCGCCGGCTTCGGCGACGAGCTCGTTCCAGAGGTCTGCGTGCTTGCGTTCGGCCATCACTTCTTCTCCTTGGAGTCTAGTCGTGTTCGAGCTTCGAGCAGCCGCGCCGTGTGGCGCTTTCGCCTCTCGGCAGCGCGGTAGAATTCGCCGATGTCGCGCCCGCTCCTGCGCGCCATCTCGGCCGGCTCGTCGATGCCGGTGAGCCGGTAGTCGAGCCAGAGCAGGTTGACGGTGTCCCCGGCCTCGACGAAGTCCGCGCGAAGCGCGAGGATGCGCTCCTTGCCTCGCTCCTCTTCTCGCCGCGCCTCTTCGAGGCGAACGGCGCGGTCCTCCGCGGATGGCTCCGCGGCGGGAGCAAGGCGTTGCTCGTCGAGGAATGTCTCCTCGGCCCTGCGCGCGGCCGCGCTCTCGCGCGTCTCGTTCTGGTGCTCGCACCACACGAGGCGGCACAGGCGATCCGCGAGGGGAACGACGCTCGGATCCCACCCCCGGCGCACCAGGCGCAGGTTCGCGCGACCCTTTAGGTCGTGCGCAGCCAGGTGGCTGTGCCGCAGAGTGAAGGCAAAGCGAAGCGAGACCAGGCTCGCGCCGACGAAATCGTGCTTGCGCAGGAGCGAGGAGAGATCCCGGCGCTCCGCGTCCGTCAGCGGGCGCTCGAGCCGGTCGGTCCCGACGTACAGCGTTCCGAGGAACGCGGTCGTCGGCTTGGGGGCGTCCATGGCGTCCTCCACGAGGCGCGTCGGGTTGGGCATCAGAACAGAAGCTCGCGCGAAAGCGGGCGCAGGGAAGCGCCGCCCCCTTCCAGTACGAGCGGCGCCTCCCTGTTCCCTGGGTTGGGGCTCAAAGAACCCCTACGAGGCCGCGACTACTTCGTGGCGACGCCCACGGGGGGCGCGCTCGGAGCGGTCGTGACCGGCTGTGCAGGAGGCGAGGCCGCGGTCGGCGCGGTGACGGGCGTCACGGTGACGCCCGTCACGTTGCCTTTGACGGCGAGCTTCTGCTTCTTGCTCGTCGTCCCACGCGCTGCGCGCGTGGCCTTGGCCTTCGCCGCCCGGGCGGCTCGCTGCGCGGTCGACAACGGCGTTCGCGCCTTGGGAGGCGTGAGGCCGAAGTCCCCGAGCACCTGCGAGTTGCTGGCGAACGTGAGGAGGACGAAGCGCTTGAGAGCGAGGACGGTGGGAGCCGCCTGCTTCTGCGTCGCCTTCTCCGCCGCCAGCGCGTCCTTGGCGCCGGCTTCCGCCACGTCGCGAGCGTTCATCGCGTTCACCAGGCCTTGAAAGACCTGGATCAGCGACGCCGCCGTGTACGTGACGCCCCCGAACGTGAACGACTGCTCCGGGAGGTGCTTGTTCGTGCCGGCGATGAGCGCCTGCACGTGCGCCAAGGTTGCCGCCTTGGTGGTGATGCGGTTGGACGGTGTACTAGACATGGTACTTTTCTCTCCTTTCCGAGGGATGAGCGAGGACGCCGCGCGAGGCCGGACGGAGCCGAAGTGCCCGTGCCGGTCCGCGCGCCGTCGTTCGCGCCCCTCACATGGACAGTCTCGCGCCGAACGCCGATTCCGCGCCGCGGAGGCAAAAATCGACAGGGCGAGCGTCGATTTTTCGTAAATGCGCGGAAGGACTGGGGCGGCCGCACGGCATGGCCATGGAGCCTGCACGCGCACTTGGCGATTGGCCGTCCGACTCAGCCCGCGAGCCAGGCGGCGGCGACGACGATGCCGGGCTCCCGCGTGGCGATGTGAAAGGTGATCGTCTGTCCGTCGTGGTCGAGCGTCATGGGTTTGCCGACGCGGCGTCGTGGAAGGACGCGACGATCGACGCCCGCATCGCGACGGCCAACCGGACAGAGTCACGCTCCTCCTCCGTCGTCGCGACCTCCTCGCCGAGGTTGAGGGCCCCGCAGCCGTCGCACGACATGGCGGGCGCGGTGCAGCCGGCCGTGTGGTACTCGGAGCGGGTGAACGACCGGCACCTGCAAACCGTACAAATCATGACTCGTTGTCCCCCTTCGGATTTGCGCTGCTCTGGCCGCGCTGCAGCAATCGCGCCGGACGAATTTTTCACTGTTTCTGGTCGATGCCCGCCGCGAAGCGCGCACGCCGTTCGCCTACGCGCAGAATCCGCGCTCGAGCGACCGCGAGGAGGTGAATCGGCCGCGCCCCGTCGAGGATGCCCTTGGCGAGACGCCGACAAGCTCCCTCGTCTCGCGAATCAGGGCCGCCGTCCGGAGGACGGCACGGACCGGTGCCTTGCCCCCTCGGGATCGTCCAGGCGACGGACTGCCTTGGAGCGACGCCGATCGCGGTCGACAGGCGGAGAGCCTTCGCCGTCTCGGTCACCGCGGCGCGCGAGACGCCGACCGCACGGACCGGAGCCGAGACGATCGCGAGCGTCAAGCCGACGGCCCGCGCCGTCTCGCCTTCGAGGTCGGCCGTCACGCAGACCCTCGGGACCGTCCGCGGGATGTCCTCGGTAGTCAAGCGAACAATCGCGATCGTATCGCTCTCGATCGCCGTACGAGATCGTGACGAACCCGCTGGTCTCGCGAACGACCGCCATCGACGAGCCAACGACCCGGACGGTTTCGTTTTCGCCGGCGATCGACGGCGTGACGACCGCGATCGTCGGCCTTCGGGCTCGCCCCGTCGCGTGAACGGGGCTCCTGGTCACGGGGACGATGGCGATCGACCCGCGTACGACCGGGGGCCACTCGCTCTCGATCGCGCCCGGCTCGCTGTCGGCGGCGAGAGACGACGCTCTGCACCGCCATCGACTCGGTCCGGAGCGCGGTCGAGACGCACTGCTTCGGGCTCGTCGCGCACTCGATTGTGGCGGATTCGCGAGGCACGGCGTCACGCACTACTGGCTCGCCGATCCATCCGCCGGGTGAGACAGGAGTGGCAGGGGTATAGTCGGCCATGCACATCGCACCCTCGTTGCTACTCGCCCTCGTCTCCCTGGTCGCATGCGGAGGCTCGAGCCCTCCCGCCGCGCCCCAGACCGGCCTGGCCGACCCGAACGTGAGGTCCCAGCTCCGCTCGTTGGCCTTGCAGGCCTCTTCCGGCGCAGGGGTCCCCTCGCCCACCGCCATCTTGGCGGTGTCGTCCCCCGATCACCAGGCGGCCGAGAAGGTCGTCAGCGGGGACATCGTCGAAGATCACGCGCCCGTCTACGTCGTCGAGGTGACGGGCGGCGTCTTTACCGACAACCAGGCCTCCGGCCCGCCCGGGGCACCCCCGCCGCAGGGAAGCGCTCTCACCCTGACCGTGAACGCGCAGACCTTGCAGGTCGTGGACTTTGGAATCGAGCCGACCGCGCCGGACTTGGCTCAGATTGGCTCTGCCGTCGTGAATCTGACCCGGTAGGCCGCTCGCCAGCTCTGGGCGTACGGTCGCTCGATGCATTCGACATCCGGCGCGCCGAATCCGAGCTTGCGTGGACGCCCACGCGCGGCAACGTCGAGATGTTCTGCGACTCGTACGACGTCTGGAGCGCCTGGGTCCCCTCAGTAGAGCCCCTCACGCCGCGCGTACCGCGCGGCTCGCTCGGCGTCGTACGCCTCCGCGTCGAAGTCGCCGCCGCGGATGACTTGGAAGACCTCGCCGCTCGACGGCAGGCTGCTCCGGTCCACGTAGCGCTCCGGGTCCCAGAGCCCCGACCGGATGAAGGCCTTCGAGCAGTGAGTGAACGCCTGCTCGACGTCGACCAGAATGCCGAGCTTGGGGGTCTTGCCCTCGACGGCGCTCGGCGCGAGCAGCTCGGGGTCGTCGGTCAGCGTCGCGCGGCCGTTGACGCGGAAGGTGTCGCCGACGCCCGGAAGGAAGAAGAGCAGGCCCACGCGCGGGTTCTGCAGGATGTTGGTGAGCGAATCGGCGATGCGGTTCCCCGGCCGCTCGGGGACGAAGAGCGTGCGGTCGTCGAGGATCCGAACGAAGCCGGCAGGGTCGCCGCGTGGGCTCACGTCGCACGACCCGTCGGCGGCCGACGTGGCGAGGCAGAAGAAGGGAGACCGCTCGATGAACTGCCGCGTCAGGCGGTTCAGGTGATCGACGACCTTCGAGCACACGAGCGGCGTGGGCTCACCGAGGAGCGCGCGAAGGGCCGGGGCGTCGTCGACGGTCCGCGCGGTCATGCGATGCGGCATGAAGGAAGCTAGCCGATGCTTCGCGTGACCGCCGTTCCCCGTGACGCCGAGCGGGACCGAGGGGCGACGGGGGACTTAGTTCACCGTCGCGCAGAACTGCGTCAGCGAGAGCCCGTCGGCCTCGCCCCAGACCTCGAAGCCGCCGAACACGAGGCTCAGGTACATCGAGCTCTTGAGGCCGTAGCCCTTCGCGACCGCGTCCTTGATGAAGTCGTTGAGGTCGAACTCGAGCCCGTCCATCGGCGTCGCGCTCACGTACGAGACGCACGGCGGGTTGGTCGAGTCGACCCAGACGTTCCACGTCCCCGAGACGCCAGCGATCGTCTGCCCGATGCGCCCGTTGTCGTTGCCGCGCGGCTGCCGGTCGGTGGGCTTGAACATCCACACCATGAGGTACGCGCCGCCGGCGCCGGGGTTGCTCTGGCCGGGCCCCAGCGGAGACGCGTCCTGCGTGAACCACACGTCGTACGCGGCGTTGTGGTTGCTCGTGCCGATCGTCGAGTTGTTCGTCTTGTAGATCGTCGGGACCGACGTGAGCGCGGAGACCTGCTTCGGGAGGTTGCTCCCCATCGAGGCGTTGCCCGCGTACTGGCCGATGAAGATCGACGGAAACCCCATCGGCGCGCCGTCGCTCGCGGGAACCGACGCGCCCTGGGGGTTGTGCACCGTGAAGGACAGGCCCGAGTAGCTCTCGCTCTCGTTGGCGTACGTATGCCACCAGTTGCTCTGCAGGACGTACGTCTTGTTCGCGCCGCTGACGATCTGCGTCGACCCGTACTGCTGCACGACGCTGCCCGAAGCGGTCGCCATGTCCGTGCAGCCGACGCTCGTCGCCGACCCGCTTGCCGCGCCGCTCGAGCCGGTCCCGGAGCCGGACGCCCCTGCGTCCGACCCCGAGGACGCCATGGAACCCGAGCCGCTTGTCGCCCCCGAGGTCGCCGCACCCGACGACGCCGACGTGCCCGAGCTCGCCCCCGACTCCATCGGCTCGGTGGAATCGCCGCCGGCGCTCCCGATCGGCCCGCACGCGGCCGCGCTCAAGAGGAGGGCGGCGCGAACGCCCCGACGGAGAAACGCGCGAAGCGTGGTCACCGCTCGTATGGTCGGACCATCCGCGAGGCGCGGCTCAGGAATCGGCTACGCTCCCCGTGCCAACGACCCGCATGAACCTCGAGAACCGAACCGTCGCCGTCACCGGTGCCAGCGGCATGCTTGGCGCCTACATCTGCCGCGCGCTTCGTGCCTCCGGGGCGCGCGTGCGCGGGGTGGTGCGAAACCTCGACAAGGCGCGGTTCCTCGAACGCGAAGGCGTCGAGCTCGCGCGGGCCGACCTCGCGGAGCGCGACGCGCTCACCGCGGCCTTCCGGGGGTGCGACGCCGTCGTCTCCAACGCGGCCCTCTACAACCTCTTGAACCTTCGCTGGAGCGACAACTACCGCGCCAACCTCGAGGGCACCGAGAACGTCTACGAGGCGTGCGCGGCCGCCGGCGCCTCTCGCGTCGTGCACATCTCGAGCTGGGGGGTCAACCGGTGGCACCTCGGGCCGCCGGCCATCGACGACGCGACGCCGCTGCTCGACGGCGAGCGGCGCAAGGGCGGCGCCTACCGCGCGACCAAGGCGCTGAGCGAGATCGCCGCCTTCCGCGTCAGCCGCGAGCGCGGTCTGGCGACGACGGCGCTGCGACCCGGCGGCATCTACGGGGCGCGCGACAAGAACCTCATGCCGTACTTTCGTCTGTGGATGGCGCCGCCCGTCGCCTTCGTCCCCAAGCTGCGCTTTCCCTTCGTGTACGCCGGCGACGTCGCCGCCTCGGTCGTCGGCGCCCTCCGCAACGACGCATCGGCGGGGCAGGCGTACCTCGTCGCGGGTCGCGACGAGACGGTCTACGACTTCGCCCGCGCATGGCTCGAGGCGGCAGACCGGCGCGCGGTCCTCGTCCCGATCCCCGTCGGCACCGGCATCCACTCCGACTCGAGCCGGGCGGCGCGCGAGATCGGCTTCGCCAACCGATCGTACGTCGACGGCCTTCGCGAGACGTTCGCCGCCGACCGAGCCGAGCGCGCAGGAGCCTCGTGAGAAAGTACGTGAACCTCGACGGAACCGTCCCCGATCGGGGGTTCGGCGACTTCTTGAGGTGGCAGGTGGTCGACCGGCTCTCCAAGCCGCGCCGCAGAGACCCCGACGGGTTCCGCACTCCGCGCCGCGACAACGACGGGCGCGCGCTGCTCGAGCTCGGACCCCACCTCACGTGGATCGGCCACGCGTCGCTCGTCCTTCGCCTCGGCGGAGCGCTCGTCGCGACGGACCCGGTTTTCGCGACGCGAATGGGCCCCCGGCGCCGGCTCGCCGCGCCGGGCGTCGACGCCGAGCATCTCCCGCCGCTCGACGTGGTCACGGTGTCGCACTCGCACTACGACCACATGGATGTGGCGAGCCTGCGCGCCCTGGCGAAGCGTGGCCGTCCTCTCTTCATCGTCCCCAAGGACAACGCCGACGTGCTCCGTTCGGCCGGGCTCGAGCGCGTGGTCGAGCTCGGGTGGTGGGAGTCGCACCGGGAGGGCGGCGTCACGGTGACGTGCGTGCCGGCGCAGCACTGGTCGATGCGCGTGCCGTGGGACCGAAACGCCCGCCTCTGGGGCGGCTTCGTCTACGAGGGGGCCGACGGCACCGCGTACCACGCCGGCGACACGGCGATGAGCGAGGGCGTGTTCCGCGCCATCCGCGAGCGGTTCGCGAAGATCGACTGGGCCATGCTCCCCATCGGCGCGTACGAGCCCACCTGGTTCATGTCCGCACAGCACATGGGGCCCGAAGAGGCCGGGCGCGCGTGGGAGATCCTCGGGGCGCGCGTGCTCGTGGCGATGCACTGGGGCACGTTCAAGCTGACCGACGAGCCGGTGAGCGAGCCGCCCCAGCGCGCGAGACGCTGGTTCGACGAGCGGGGTTATGACCCGCGGCGGCTCTGGGTGCTCGACGTCGGCGAGACGCGGACGCTCGCCCCTACATCTGCATGAGCGCCGCGGCGTAGCAGCTCGCCGCCTGCGAGCAGGACGAGCTCGAAAAGCACGCGATGGCCGCGTTGAGCGCCTGGTCGCTGTAGAGCAGGAACGCGGTGTCGCAGTTTTGAACCCCCGAGTCGGCCATCACGCACGGGGACGTCTCGAGCTCGTGGCACAGCCCGGCGACCGCCGCCGTCGGCTTGATCGCGGGCACCCCGGCGTCCGGGCTCCCGGAGAGGATCGCGGCGGCGCAGTTGGCCTCGCTCGTCGAAGGTGCGTCGTTGCAGCTCGAGGCCGCGATGCACGTCCCGAGCGCCGACACATAGTCGGCGCGAAGGAGCTCGGTGGGCGGACTGGTCGTCGGCGACTCGTTCAGCGACTGGCAGTCGCTCACGCAGTTGGTCAGCCCCGACATCGAAGCATCGAGCACGGTCGCGCAGTGTTGTTCGTGACTGCAGATCTGATTGCAGAACGCGTCCGTCCCTGCCTTCCCCGCCGCGTCCGCGCCGGCCGCCGCACCGTCGGTCGCCGGAGTCGGGGCCGCGTCCTTCGGGCCGCCCTCGGTCCGCCCGGACGACGCACCGCCGTCCGACGCATCCGCGGGGCCCTGCGTCGCGCTCGAGTCTGCCGAGGGCGGCGCGGTGCCGTCATCCCCCGCGCCGCCGCCGGAGTCATCCGAGCCGTTCATCGCGGGCGGACCGCTGGCGGCGGGGGTCGCGCTGCACGAACATGCAACGCAGCCCCACACGAGCGCGGCGATCGCGCCGAGAGAACGGCCCACGCGGACGTTGGATCCGATCAGGGGATACCGGGGATACGGAAGCCGCCGTCGGGGAGCGGCGGTACGGGGAACCCCGTGGGCAGAGGCGGCAGCGGGAACCCGCTCGGCAACGGCGGCACGGTGAACCCTCCGTCAGGAAACTGCGGCAGGGGGAACCCGGTGGGGACCGGCGGAATCGGGAACCGGAAACCCCCGTCCGGAATGGCAAACGGAGGAAGCGGGAAGCCCGAAGGCAGCGGCGGCAACGGAAACCCGCTCGGGATCGGCGGAATCGGGAACCGGAAGCCCCCGTCCGGAACCGGAAACGGAGGGAACGGGAAGCCCGAAGGCAGCGGCGGGGGCGTGGGAAACCCGCTCGGAAGAGGAGGCAGCGGGGGGAGGGTGAATCCCCCGTCCGGGAATCCCGGGAACGGGAAGCCGGGCGGCCCCGATGCTTGTTCTTGTTGCGCCTCCGTCGATTCGGGTCCGGAACCGCCACATCCGAGCGCGACGGGCGCGAGCGGCAACGTCATGCCAGCGAGCAAGACGACGAGTTTCATTCCCAAGGCCTCCTCCTACGCGGTTTAGTGTTCCTCGAGTGCGCCGGATGCTTACTCTGTCGGTGTCTCAATCGTGTCCCACAACCCTCTTGTCCGCGGATGACGGCGTGAGGCCTCCCGAGCCCCTGTCTCTCGGAAGGGTCCGACGTTTCCTCTCGGTTTCGCTCCGCGCCGAGGCCGCTTGGTCTCCCCGAGGAAGCGACGACCCGCCCCCCGTCGCTCCCGCCGATCTCTCACGCGCGTGGGTCGCGTGAACCACTCCGGCAAGTCGATTGACTGACGGATCGACGCCCCTCGCTCCAATCACGTCCGCGGCGGACGCGCGCGAAGGCGCGACGAATTCGACAAAAAGAAACGCCATTTGATCCTTTTCGGGGTCCTCCCCGCACAAGCGTATCGAACAGGGGCGGAGGACCCACGATGATTGACTCGAAGACACTGGCAAGCACGTTTTGCCTAATCCCGCTGACAATCGCGATTGCCGCTTGCAGCGGGAGCTCGTCGCACGCGCCGCCGACCGCGGGCTCGGCCGTGCCGAACGGCCCCAGCTTCTCCGTCGAAGAAGGCTCGGATCTGGCGGTCCCCGCCGCAGGCGCGGGTCTTCATGTGGAGACGCCCGACTACGACGCGAACGACGCGAACGCGAAGAATCTAATCGTGCAGCCGGGTCAAGAGATATTCCTTTGCTACTACGTCACCCTGCCGAACACCGCAGAGATCGACGTCGGCGGTTTCCAATCGTGGATGTCGCCCGGAAGCAGCCACCACTTCATCGTCTATCAGGGCGGCGCCGGGCCCTTCGCGACCGGGCCGAAGCCGAACGGGACCATCCAGAGCTGCGGATTCGCCAGCGGAACGTGGGTCTACGCGACGTCCACGCCGGGCGCGGTCGTCGACTGGAACATGCCCCCTGGGGTCGGTCTGCCCTTCGCCGCGAACACGCAGATCAACCTCAACATGCATTTCATCAATACGACCTCGTCGGTCCTCTATCCGAAGGTCAAGCTGAACATCCTTTATGCCAAGAACGTTCAATACAAGGCTGCGGCGATGGTCTCGTTCAATACGCGGATCGACATTCCGGCGGCCGGGCCGAGCGGCCCGGGGACGCAGACGGTCAGCGGCACGTGCACTGCGCCTGCCGGGTCCAAGTTCTTCATGATGAGCACGCACACGCACAAGCACGCC
>Ga0070735_10003566_pt1 | contig 13578 bp, 9 predicted proteins | sample Coa_R1_FD_66443 | JGI IMG/M metagenome (GOLD analysis project Ga0070735, IMG submission 66443) | Surface soil microbial communities from Centralia Pennsylvania, which are recovering from an underground coalmine fire - Coalmine... | ecosystem: Environmental > Terrestrial > Soil > Unclassified ...
CGCGAGCCCGAATCCGATTACGCGCCCGCACCACCCATTGTGGCTGCACCGGAAACATCATCGACGGTGCTGGAATCGGAGCCCGCGCTGACCCTTATCTTCAAAGATGGTCACCAGCAGGCGATCCGCAATTATGCGCTGACGGGCGATGCTGTGATCGTCCTCGACAAAGCTGCTGCCGGGCGGCAGGAGCGGATTCCCCTGACGGATCTGAACCTGACTGCCACAGAAGCGGCGGCCCAGGCGGCAGGCCTCGATTTCGCCCCGCTTCAATCATCGAGATGAGCTGATTCAGATTGGGCGAAGATAGAAGAACTGTCCCAGGCCGATCGTGAAGAGAAAACACCCATAGAGCGCGTGTTCCAGCGAAGACGTGAACAGCGATTTGCTGTTCAGGTAATGCCGCGCAATCAAAATGCCGCCCGGAAAGGTAAGCGCGATAGCAATCCAGTTGTGAAAGACAACATGCATCAGCGCAAACGCCGCGGCGCTGGCGAAGATCAGCAGGCTGGGGGGACCTGTGGGATCCGGCTGCAACAGGGGCCGATACCGGTGCAGCAGATACGCCCGATAGACCAAACCCTGCGGAAATACAGAAAATACGGGGTACGTCAGCATCACGAACAGCCAGTAGAACGGATGGGTGCGAGGGAAGATCAGAAACAGCTGGGGTGCATAGACCCGCACCAGCGCGCCGATGACCACCATCCCGGCCGCGAACAGCGCGAGAATTTGCGGAAGCTCCTTCCGGACCCGGGAAGGGTTCCACAATTGCCGCCGATCGAAGGCCGGATCGCGCCACAAGACGATCACGCAATAAACCGATCCAGCCCAAAGGAGCGGGATTCGCGGCCAATCCGTCGCGAAATGAAAGAAAAGAATCAGCGGAAGGCCGACAAACAGCAGGATGAATTCGCAGAGCAGAGTTACGCGCAGGCGGACTGCGGGGCGTGGGCCGACAACGGCTGCGGGGAACTGCAGCAGTTTTCCAGGCAGCGCTGCTGCATCGCTGTGGAGAATTGGACCCAGTGGTGGGACCGGTTCGGCCTGCGGAACGACCGCTCGCTGTGGTGTCATGGCTGCGCTGGCAGCCTCCACTAGCCTGCTGCCAATTCCCTGGCGCGCTGCGAGGCGCGCATAACGGCTTTGATGAGCGTTACACGCAATCCGCCTTCCTCTAATTCCAAAATTCCGTCAATCGTGCAGCCCGCGGGGGTTGTCACAGCATCTTTGAGGAGGGCGGGATGGTATCCCGTCTCGAGTACCATTCTGGCCGCGCCAAACGTGGTCTGCGCTGCCAGCAGTGTGGCGATATCCCGCGGCAGTCCTACCTTCACGCCCGCCTCCGCCAGCGATTCCAGAATGATGTAAATAAAGGCTGGTCCGCTGGCCGACAAGCCCGTCACCGCGTCCATGTGCTTCTCGTCCACGATCACGGTGCGCCCGACCGCCAGGAACAGGCTCTCTGCCAGCGTCATGTGACGCGGCTCGACGTACCGCCCGCGGCACAACGCAGAAATGCCGGCGCCCAGCATCGAGGGTGTGTTTGGCATGGCCCGCACCACCGGCACCTCCTCCACCGCGGCACGCTCGATAGCCTCGGTTCGCACCGATGCCGCGAAGGAGATGATCAGCTTCTCCGGGGTCAGCGCCGGGCGGATCTCCTCGACCAGCGCCGGGATCTGAAACGGCTTGACGCCCAGCAGAAGAACGTCCGCCTTGTTCGCAACGGCGAGGTTGTCGGTGGAGACCTCGATGCCCCACTGCGCCGACAGCACCGACGCGCGATCGGCGTGCGCCACGGTAGCGAAAAGCCGCTCAGGCGATGTGATTTGCTGCTTGAGGAACGCCTGCAGCAGAATGCCGCCCATTTTGCCCGCACCGAGCACTGCAATCGTGTGCGAGGACAATTCACCTTCGGCGCCTTGTCGCGCCACAATCCCGGAATTCATATCAGCCATATCTTCCTATTGTGCCGCTAGCTGCTGTTTTTGCGCGGCGATCCAGTCATTAACGCGAGATTCCAGCACATCCATCGGCATCGCGCCGGAATCGACAACCTGGTCGTCAAAGGCCTTCAGGTTGAATTTCGGACCCAGCGCCTGTTGCGCGCGCGTGCGCAGTTGAAGTATTTCCAGTTCGCCAATTTTGTAGCCCAGCGCCTGCGCCGGCCACGCGATGTATCGATCCACTTCGGCATTTACGGTGGCGTCGTCGAGCCCGGAGTGTGCGTGGAAGTAGTCGACCATCTGCTGCCGCGACCAGTGCTGTGAGTGGACGCCGGTGTCCACCACCAGGCGGATGGCGCGGAAAATATCCGCCTCGAGACGGCCGAAGTCCGAGTAGGGGTCCTGATACATGCCGATGTCCTTGCCCAGGTGCTCCGCGTAGAGGCCCCAGCCCTCGGTATAGGCCGTGTAGTGCAGATACTTGCGGAAGTCCGGCAGGCCGGTCATCTCCTGGGCAAGCGAAATCTGCAGATGATGGCCGGGCAATCCCTCGTGGTAGGCGATCGATTCCACCTCGGCGAGCGAGCGGTGCTCGAAATCGTAGGTGTTGACGAAGACGGTACCCGGGCGCGAGCCGTCGGGGGAGCCGTGCTCGTAATACGCGGGAGCCTGATCCTTCTCCATGAACTGCGGCACCGCTTCGACCATCAGCGGCGCCTTCGGCAGGCGGTCGAAAAGGTCGGGCAGCTTCGGCCGCATCTGGTCCAGGTCTGTGCGGTAGGCATCGAGCAGAGCCTCGCGGCTGGCCGGATGAAGCTTCGGATTCGCGGCAATGGCGGCGCGCAGGGCGGCGACACCGGCGTAGCCCAGCTTCCTGGCAATCGCCAGCATGTCGGCTTCGTCGCGTGCTACTTCGTCCATGCCGATCTGATGGATTTGCGCCGGCGTCAGCTCCGTCGTCGTGCTTTGCTTCACGCGAAAGGCATAGTAGCGGTCGCCGTCCGGCAGCGACCATACTCCGGGCTCTGTGCGTCCCGCGGGAATGTACTGCGCCTGCAGAAACTTCGCGAATCGCTGATAAGCGGGATAGACCTGCTTCGTGATCGCCGCCAGCACCTCGTCGTGAATGCGCGTTTGATCGGCGGTGGAAATACCGGCAGGAAATTTCTTCAGCGGACGCGCAAAGGGGCTATCGTCGGGCTTCTGCGCGAGCAGGGCATTCACCTGCACGAGCACTTTTTCCAGCAGGTATTTGGGCGGAACGCGATGGTCGTCCATCCCTGTCATCATGTTGTCGGTGATCTGCCGGAACGCCGTCGGTACTTTGTTGAGCCGGGCAATGTAGTCGTCGTAGTCCTTCTCTGTAGAGAAGCTCAGCTGGGGCACCAGCTGCGGCAGCGAGAGATGCAGCCCGTTGAACTGGTTCACCGGCATCTCCCATGGCCGGAACTGCGATTCTTCCTGGTTTTCGATGAGCTGGCGAACCATCAGCTCTTTGCTGAGGGTTTCCTGATCGCTCATGCCCGACGTATCAATCGCCGCCAGCTTCAGGAGATCGTCACGTTCGCGCGCCAGCTTCGCGTTATAGGCCTCGACGGAGTAATCGGTGAGCTGATCGTTCCAGCGCTTGTCGCCGATGGTGGAGGCGAATTCCGGCGAGTGGCTGAGCCGGTCCTCCCAGATCTGCGCGAACAGACTATTCAGCGCTTTGCGCCGGGATTCGAGATCCTGAGCCGGCGCCGTTGCGGCCTGAGCCGCGGCAGCCGAAGGCGGCAGCACCGCAAGTGCTCCGGGCAATGCGAGGATGCAGAAGGAGAATCGAAGATTCATGTGCGCGAGGGGTACTCGCTCACAGAATACAGGGAAGCAACGATGCGCTGTCCGCCTAGGCCACGGCCTCGATGACCTGAGGCGACGCTGTAACAGCGGCGCGTAGCGGCATAGTGATGGAAAAGACGGTGCCCGAACGCGCAGCGGCGCACCGGCTTCGCACGCGGATTCTCCAGTCATTGCGCCGCACGATTTCTCCGGTAACCCAGAGTCCGAGACCCGTTCCGGTCTCGCCCTTCGTGGTGACAAACGGCTCGAAGATCGCGGGCAGCAGGGAAGTGGGAATTCCGGAACCGGTATCGGCAATGGTGAGCCGTACCTGCTGTTCTCCTGCCGGGCTGGTGCGCGATGAAAGACGAATCCGCAGCCTGCCGCCTCGCCGCATCGCGTCAATGGCGTTCCCTACAATGTTGGCGACCACCTGCCGCAGTTCGCCCGGGCTGGCCAGCACCATCGCCGAGTCCGGCTCACTTTCCAGCTGGACTGCAATGTTCGCGTCCGCCAGCCGCGAGTTGTAGAGCACCAGCACCGAACGCACCACGCCGTCGACGTCGGTATCTACCGGATGATTGGGCTCGCGATAGAAGCGCAGGGTCTGTTTTGTGATCTCTGCGACACGCGCAAGTTCCTGCTCAGCTTCGCTCAAATATTTTCTCGCCTTCTCGGAATCCGGCGAGAGGCGGATGAGATAGAGCAGGTTCGTCACCGCTTCCAGCGGATTGTTGATCTCATGCGCGATGCTGGCCGCGAGCCGTCCTGTGACCGCCAGCTTTTCTGAGCGGCGCAGCGCCTCCTGTGCCTGGGCGTACTGCTCCATCTGGTCCCTGATCTGGTACTGCCGCTGACGGCCGCGCAGCGCCATCTCCAGGGTACTGAGCAGGGTCTCGGGCCGGATCGGACGCTCCAGGAGAAAGATGTTGCCAAGCGGCTGGCGCAACTCGCGGAGGCGCTCACTGAGAGCGGTGACACGGCCGCCTACTGTCAGCATGATGAGCGGAAAGTCCGACCAGGGAGGCTGCTCGCCGATTACCTGATGGAGTTCTGGAATGGCCTGCGGTGTCAGAGCTTCTTCCGCCACCAGAGCCGCCCCCGCTCCATACCGGATTTCACGGCAAAGCTCGTCGACGGAAGACGCGACGTGGCAGGGAATGCGGCGCCGCCCGAGCAGCCCCGCAATCAGATGACTGTCTTTCCCGATCGGTGCGAGGATGATCGTGCGGCTGTCGTGTACTGACGCTTTAGTTTCCGGATACAGGGCCGCCCTCCTGTAACGCTGAGGTGTTCAGCAGCCGCGCAACCCCCGTGAGCACTCCTTCGAACTCGGTCAGTGGTTTGCCCACTCGAACCTCTCCTCTCTCCATGGACAGCTCGCGAATCGTGCGCTCGTGCGAGCCGCTGCGCTTCTTGACGACCGAGATCGCCTGGCGAATCTGGCCCGCTCGTTCAAAGTACCGGAACAGGAGGATGGTGTCTGCCAGATAGCTGACATCGATGGGCGACTGCATCCCGCTCCCGATAATTCCTGTCTGCGCCAGCGTAATGATGGTTGCGATGCCCTGCTGACCAACGTATGACAACAGCTCGTGCAGCTGCATGGCAAGGTACTGCTCGTCGGGCATGGCATTGAGCAGCCCGTTCATGCTGTCGATGACCAGCAGGCGCAGGTGGTCGCGGTCCACGAGAGTGCGGATCTCGGCAATAAACTCGCCCGGCGAAAGCTCCGCAGGATCGACTTGCTGCAGTTGGAGCATGCCATTTTCGAGGAGGTGGTCCGGGTTCAGCCCCAGGTCTCGCGCACGATCCAGAGCCGTCGCCAGCGACTCGTCAAAGGTGAAGAACATCGCCTGCTCACCGCGTTCCGCAGCCGAACAGGCGTAAGACAGGGCAATGGTAGACTTGCCGCAGCCAGCGGGACCGGTGAGCAACGTGCTGGTTCCCCGGTCAATGCCGCCGCCCAGAAGTTCGTCAAGTTCCCGCAGGCCGCTCAGTACCGGCCGGCGTTCAAAACCTGAATTGTGTTCGGCCGCAATCAGCCGCGGGAAGATCACGAGGCCGCCGGTCCGGATCACGTAATCGTGATAGCCCTCGCGGAAGGCCGATCCACGCAGTTTGTGGACCTGCAGACGCCTGCGGATGACGCCATACTCGCGCCCCAGGCTTTCCATCGAGACCACACCGTGCGCGATGCTCTGCAGCTGCAGCTCATCCCTTCCGGATGTGCGGTCGTCGAGCATGAGGACCGTGATGTTGACCCCGGATACTTTTCGTTTCAGGGCCATGATTTGGCGGCGGTAGCGCAGCGGATCGCGGGCGAGCATGCGAATCTCCGCCAGCGAATCGAAAACGAGCCGCTGCGGAGCGACCTCTTCCACTTTCCTGAGGATCGCGCCGACGGTCTCCGCCAATTCCACTTCCGACGGGTGAAACACGGTGTATTGCGATTCCGGCGTGAGATCTTCGTCCGGAGGGATCATCTCGAAAATCTCGAGCCCCTCCATCGACCACCCATGGGATTTGGCAACCTGCTCCAGTTCCGAACGGGACTCGGACAGGGTAATGTAGAGGACCTTCTCGCCGTTGCGAAGGCCTTCGAGAAGGAACTGGAGGCCCATGGTGGTTTTACCGGTTCCAGGGTCGCCCTCGATCAGGTACAGATGGCCCTCAGGAAATCCGCCATGCAGGATGTCATCCAGACCGTCGATCCCGGATTTCAGACGCGGCGGCGCAAAGTGTCCATTCGATGAATCGGCGCGGCCGGGACGCGGCGCCCGTCGATTCGCGGTGGGTGCAGTTTTGCTGTTCAACTTTCTGGCTCTCCGATGAATGAAATCGGTTATCGGCAAATGCCGAGGAGAGAAAACGGGCAAATTCGATGCGTTGCTCGCCGATTCAGGTTGCCCGATTCTGCTCCGGACTGGGCCGGGCAGTTCGCTCTGAAGAGCTTCGGGCACGCCAAAGGCGGCAGCAATTCAGTGGACGCATTTGTGCGAATTTTGGTTACTTGCCGAACACGCGAAATCCGTGGCGGTGGGATCAGCCGCTGATTGGGCCCGGGCGCGGCAAGTCCTCGGCCGGGAGGCCCCTTCCATCGGCTGTCCCGCCATGCTCGAGCATCCGGTAGAGTGTCGAACGGCTAATGCCCAGCAGTCGGGCTGCGCGCAGCTTGTTGCCCTGCACCCGCGCCAGCACCCGCGTGATGTGGCGAAGAATGGCACGGTCCAGATTGGGATCCTCGTCCGCAGTGCCGTCGGCAGTCGGGCCGCGTCTTTCCGCCGGCCATTCGAGCCGCGGCAGATCGATGAGCCGGATCCACTGTGAGGTCGTCTCCAGCGCCGCCGCGCCGACCACCGTTTCCAGCTCGCGTACATTTCCGGGCCAGGTGTGCGCGGTCAGCCGCTCCATCGTCGGCGGCGCAAAGCCGCGCAGCGGTTTGCTGTGCTCCGCAGACCATCGCAGGAGAAACAGCTCCGCCAGCAGGGAGATATCCTCGCGCCGCTCCCGCAGGGGAGGAATCGCAAAGCGAATCGTCGACAAGGAGCCGGCCAGGTCCGAACGAAAACTCCCGGCTGCGGCTGCCTTTCGCAAGGTCTGCGCGGCGCCGGCCACCACCTGCAGCGGACCGGCCGCATCCTGCGAGCGCACGCGCTCCTGTGCCGCTCGCTCGAGAAAATCACGAAGCCGCGCTTGTTGCGCCGGCGACAGTTCATCGACACGGGCAAGATAAAGCAGCCCACCGCGCAGGCCCTGCCAGATCTCCGGCGCCTTCTCGACGAATTCGACCGCCATCCAGGGCACAAATCGGCCCTGAGCCGCTCGTCCGAAGCGATGCAGCGTCTGCGCGGCCAGCATCTTGCCTGCTCCGGGTTCGCCCTCAACCGTCGCCAGCCGAAAATGCGGAGCCGTGGCCCGCATTCTCGCAAACAGATGCTGCATCACCGTGCTGCGGCCCACCATCGCGCCCAGTCCCGGGGCCTCCTGCTGCAGGACATCCGCAATCATCTCCCGTTGTACGGCTGCCGCAGGCTCCCAATGGCTCTCCCGCCCGGGAACCGTTCTCGACGCTGTCTCTTTCGTGATCGCCGCGATGGACACGTTCCGTTCCACTCCACTGCATGCCTTATCGGCAAAAGCAGAAAAGAGATGAGCGCAGGGAAGGCGAATCGCCCTGTTGTGGATAAGGGGCTTAGGCGCGGGGGGCTCGCGACGACGGCTGGTCCGAGAAGATCTTCCCGTCGCGGATATGTACCACGCGATGCGCGTATTCGGCGATATCCGGCTCGTGCGTAACCAGCACGATGGTGTTGCCCTTGCCGTGCAGTTCGTCGAAAAGGGCCATGATCTCCACGCCCGTCTTGGAATCCAGGTTCCCGGTCGGTTCGTCGGCGAGGATGATCGACGGATTGTTCACCAGCGCCCGCGCAATGGCCACGCGCTGCCGCTGCCCACCGGAGAGTTCATTCGGCTTGTGCTGCATGCGCGCTTCCAGTCCCACCTGGGTGAGCGCACCCTTGGCGCGGGTGGTGCGCTCTTCGGCCGGCGTGCCGTTGTAGATCAGCGGCAGCTCCACGTTGTGCAGCGCCGTGGCCCTCGCCAGCAGGTTGAAGGTCTGAAAGACGAAGCCAATCTCCTTGTTGCGGATGCGCGCCAGCTCATCGTCATTCAGCTCGCTGACAAGATGGCCATTGAGCCAGTACTTGCCGCTGGAGGGCGTGTCGAGGCAGCCGATCAGGTTCATCAGCGTCGACTTGCCCGAGCCCGATGGACCCATGATCGCGACGTATTCGTTGCGGCGAATCCGCAGCGAAATACCCTGCAAAGCGTGCACCTGCTGCTCGGAGCCCATGTCGTAGGTCTTCCAGAGATCCTCGACCACGATGATGTCGCCGGTTGCGGGGCCGGACGAAGTGGCGTTCTCCGCTAGTGTGCTGCTTTCTGCTGCCATCGGGACTCCTGTTGCCTTTCATCTCACGGAGCAAGCTCCGCAGGAACGCCGCTATGCTGTTACGAGAACATCCGGGGCCCGGTTCCGCTGCCGGCAGGCGCGCTTTTATGTAGATGAGGAAGGCTGCACCGGAGCCGCTAACTTTGTGTCCTGCTTCACCAGAGCGCCCTCTTTCAAATCGCGCAGCACGCGATAGGTGCCGGTCACGATGCGATCCCCAGGCTGCAGGCCGCCCGTCACCTCGATATCCGTCGCTCCCGTGATCCCGGTGGTCACAGGAATAAAGTGGACGCGGTCCTTCCCCTTCTCCTTGCGGACGATGAACACTCCCTGGATCGGCTGCGCCTGCTGCTGTTCGCTGGTCGCCGCCGCAACCGTTTGTACCTGCGGCTTCCCGCCAGTCTGCAACTGCTTCGGGTCGCGCATGGTCAGCGCCTGAATCGGAATCGCGACCACGTTGTCCTTGCTGGCCGTCGTGATCTTCGCGGTTGTCGAAAGCCCAGGGCGCAACTCGTCGGCCGGCCCATCCAGCGTCACCACAACTTTGAAGTCCTTCGCTTCCTCCACGCCGCTCGTTGCCTGGCTGGTGGAAACGCCGCTCGAGCGCAGTAGCGCCTGATCCCCCACTTCAGTGACGTGGCCTTTGAAGACCTTGCCGGGCAGAGCGTCGACCGTCACATCGGCCGGCTGGCCGAGTTTCACGTTGACGATGTCCGTCTCATCGACCTTCACTTCAGCGGTAATCACCGACATATCGGCCAGGGTCATCAGCGTCGAGCCTTCGGTGTTCTGGATGCCTGTGACCACCATCTCTCCAACGCGCACCGGCTCGTTCGTAACGATGCCGTCGAAGGGAGCCACCGCGATGGTGCGATTCAGCAGGTCCTGTTGCACCTTGAGGGACGCCTGCTGCGTCTTCAGGTGACCCTCAGCCGAAGCCGTCTGCGCTTTCGACTGGGCCAGCGCCGCCCTCGCCTGCGCTACGCTCGCCACGTCCAGGTCGTACGCCGCTTTGGCGGCATCGAAATTCTGCTGCGACATCACCTGAGCGGCATACAGCGCCTTAGCCCGGTCGTAATCCAGCTTCTTCTGCTCGAGATCGGCCTGGGCATGCTCGAGGTTCGCCTGCTGCGTCCTCTCGGCGGCAACGTACGACGAGATATCCGTCTGCGCGGCCGCGATCGTTGCCTGCTGTGCCGCGACGTTCGCTTCCTGCTGCACGTTTTCGATCGTGGCCACGATCTGACCCCTCTTCACGTGGTCGCCTTCGGCAACATAGAAGTTCGTGACCCGGCCCATGGCGTTAGCGCCAATGTTGACGTAGGTCTTGGGCCTGATCTGGCCGGTGGCGTTCACCACCGAAACCAGGTTTTCCCTGCCGACGGTACCGATGAGAACCTTGGTGTATCCGGACTGGGCCCGAACAATCGTCAGGCCCACGATCAAGCCGAGAACCACGACAGCCCCAATAATGAGCAGAATCTTCTTCAAGACGGTATCTTCCTTGCCGATGTGGTTACGCATTTCCGTCGCCGTCAGTTCCGGCAATCGGAATCCTCGTACTCGTATCTCGGCGCCTGGAACCTTCTGCCGTACAGGCTTCAACTCGCACGCCTGCCCCTGTACCGGGGAAGTTGGACACCGCACGGGCGCCCTGGTTTGTTCCGGAGAAGTTTTCCACCACATGATAACAGTTCGCCCCCTGGCCAGGTCTTATGAAATTGGCGTGAGCGGGCGTCACCAAAGGGACCTTGACCCGGCGGGAATTGCTTGAAAGGGCGGTCGGAGCCCCGTAGAATGAAAGGCGCCCCGAAGGAGCAGCTGTCCCCGTATGTCCAGGCACCGTTTCCCCGTTTCTTCCGCCATCCTGATCACACTGCTCGCCGGCGCAGGAAGCCTTACCGTCAAGGCTCAATCCAGCAACCAGCCAAGCTCGGCGACCTCCCAGGAAGATCAGGACCCAACGAAGCGGCAGCTCTCCGACAAGGAACGCTTTAAGCAGCAGAAGCAGCTTCACCAGGAATTGGGCGAAACGTACAAAAAATGGCTGGACGAGGACGTCCGCTGGATCATCACCGATCAGGAAAAAAAGGCCTTCCTCAGCCTCAGCAACGACGAGGAGCGCGACGCCTTCATCGAGCAGTTCTGGCGCCGCCGTAATCCCAATCCCGATTCGCCGGAAAACGAGTTCCGCGAGGAGCACTACCGTCGCATTGCCTACGCGAACGAGCATTTCGCCGCCGGCAAGCCTGGCTGGATGACGGACCGCGGTCACATCTACATTGCCTACGGCGCGCCCGACAGCACCGACTCTCACCCCAGCGGCGGCCCCTACGAACGTCCCATGGAAGAAGGCGGCGGCCAGACCGAGACCTTTCCTTTTGAGGTGTGGCATTACCGGTATATCGAGGGCATCGGCGAGAACGTCGACATCGAGTTTGTCGACACCTGCATGTGCAGCGATTACCACATGACGATCGACCGCTCCGAGAAGGACGCGCTTCTCCATGTGCCCAATGCCGGCAATACCCTCTATGAAGACATGGGCATGGCCAAGCGCGCCGACCGCTTCAAGGGGGGCATGGAAGACCTTGGCCCCGGTCCTGACAGCTCCACGAACAACGCCAAGGAATTCGACCGCCTGGAGCAGTACGCCAAGCTGATGGCGCCGCCGGTCATCAAGTTCAAGGACATGGATCTGGCCGAGTTCCTGACCAGCCACAAGGTCATCACCGGCCCGATCTTCCCCTTTGACGTCCGCACCGACTTCGTCAAAGTGACCGACGATACGGTCCTCGTACCGATCACCCTCCAGGTCAAAAACCGGGACATCACCTTCAACACCAAAGACGGCGTGGCCAAAGGGGTCGTGGACATCATCGGCCGGGTTTCGACCATCACTGACCGCGTGGTCCAGAGCTTCGAGGACCCGGTGGAAGTGGAGGAGCCGGCGGAGTTGCTGCCCCGCACCCTGAATAATGCCTCCCTTTACTGGAAGGCGCTGCCGTTGCGTCCCGGCCGTTACCGTATTGATATTGCCATTAAAGATGTCAACAACCCCGATCACGTTGGCATCTGGGCGCAGGCCATTACGGTCCCGCGCTATGATGATGACCGGTTGTCCACCTCCTCGCTGATTTTGGCGGACAAGATGGAAAGGGTTCCGTCAAAGGAGATCGGGGCGGGATCGTTCATTATCAGTAACACCTATGTTCGTCCCCGGGTCACGTCCAACCCGGCGACACCGGCGGTCTTTCATCGTAACCAGAATCTGAACTTCTGGATGCAGGTTTATAATCTTGGCCTGGACGACAAGAGTCGGCAGAACGACGCTAAAATTAACTACCAAATCCTGAATGTCGCCACGAACAAGGCCATTCTGGACACCAATGAAGCGTCGCAGAAACTCAGTGCAACGTCCGACCAGTTGACGCTGGAAAAGACCCTCCCCCTTGCAAGTCTTGAGCCCGGGAAGTATATCGTGAAGATTAGCGTGAATGACGGCGTGACCCATCAGCAGATCGCACAGTCGGCGCCATTCACGATTGAGTAGGGCTCAGGGAAGATGCTTTCGTCGCGGGAGCGACGGAAGCGAAGCCGCAGCGGCCGCAGAGCCGCGGGGCTCGTGAAGGTTAGGGAGCAGCGCCAGGGAGCAAACATCACGAACGGATGCAGTGAAGAGACGTAGCTCCATTTCCGGTCCGATGCTCGCTGTGGTCGTCCTCTTTGCCATGGGTTGGGCGCAGGCCGACGCGCAGTCCACCAGCCTGACAGGCGTGGTGCGCGACAGCCACGGCACGCCGCAGATTGGCGCGTCCGTGGAACTATTGCGCCCCGACTTCTCCGTCGCGCTTCGCACCTTTACCGACGAGCACGGCCGCTACCGCATCTCCTCGATCCTTCCTGGCGTTTACGAAGTCAAGGCTTCCGCCGATCTTTTCCTGCCCACCCTGCGCGAAAACCTGCGGGTGGTCGGCGAATCGAAGCTGGTGGTGAATCTCACCCTCGACACCCTCTACGAGGCATTCCGCTGGCTGCCCGCCAAACCGCGTCAGGCCGATGAGCCCAAAGACGACTGGACCTGGACTCTGCGCCTCTCTGCCAATCGTCCTCTGCTGCGCCTTCTGCAGGACGGGCCCCTGGTCGTGGTCAGCAACGGCGACGGCACAGCTCCGGAACTGAAGGCACGGGTTACTGTGCGCGGCGGCGCCAATGGCTTTGGCGACGGCGGCATTCACAACGATTTCGAGATGGAGCGCGCGCCTGACGATGCTCGCGCCATGATCTTCCGCGCGGACCTCAGCCGGGCCGAAGATCCTGCGCTGAATGCGATGGCCGGCTACGAGCAGCAGCTGGCGCCAGGACGCACCTTCCGCACCATCACGGCCATCGAAGATCGCCCCGATATCGGCGGCGGACCCAGCATGCAGGGGCTGCAGGCCATCGAGATGCGCAGCGGCGAGAGCCTCAGCCTCGGTCCGGATATCCAGGCCGAATTCGGCGATGAAGCCGAGGCGATTCACCTGGGCGACACCTTGCTGGCCAATCATCCCTTTGCGGCTGTGGCGGTTCATCAGGGGAACACCTCATACGCGTACCGCTTCTCGACCGCTCCTGGGATTCAGCAACTCGCCGATCTCGATCGGCAGGCCACGGTCGAGCCGAAGCTTGCCGAGCGCAACGGCGCTTTGGCCCTGGAGCAGGGACTGCACCAGGAGGTTTCGGTGGATCGCAGCCAGGGCTGGATGCGCGTGAAGCTGACAGCCTGGCGCGAGACAGTCAACCATCCGGTGGTCAGCGGCGGCGGCACTATCTCCTCAAAGGACTGGGCGGGCGGCAACATTCTCTACGATGGCT
>Ga0070735_10003567_pt1 | contig 13578 bp, 11 predicted proteins | sample Coa_R1_FD_66443 | JGI IMG/M metagenome (GOLD analysis project Ga0070735, IMG submission 66443) | Surface soil microbial communities from Centralia Pennsylvania, which are recovering from an underground coalmine fire - Coalmine... | ecosystem: Environmental > Terrestrial > Soil > Unclassified ...
TGCACGTGTCGCGTCTCCAGCAAAAAGCGCTGGAGAAACTGCGGCACGTTCTGCAGGAATAGCCGGTTTAGCGCGCAGCGCGCCAGAGCCCGAAGAGGCCGAGCACCCCGAACAGCCCGGCCCAACCCCACGTTCCACCTTGGTTGCCTGCGCCCTGAACGGCGTTTTCACTGCTGTACGCGCCCGAGAACTGACGAAGCGCGTGCGGATTGGCGCTGGCGCCCGGCGCCGCTTTTTTGAGCAGCGGGTTCGAGGAGGGACCTATCGGCTGCACGTTGCCCCCGCTGAACGAGTGGGAGGCCGCCGGCGAAGGAGTGGCCGTCGCGGTCGCGACGGCGAGGAGGAGTGCTGAAATCATCTGCGCTGAGGGTTATGCCCCTTCGAGCGCCAAATATGCACCCACCCCATGATGAGAAGCCAAGAACTCCGCTCGGCATTCGTCGAGTTTTTTACATCCCGGAGCCATAAACACGTTACATCCGCCGGCTTGATTCCGGACGCGATGTCCACGACGCTCTTCACGATCGCCGGCATGGAGCAATTCGTTCCCGCGTTTTTGGGCGACGAGCCGCCGCCGGCGACGAACGTCGTGACGGTGCAGCGCTGCCTGCGCGTCGCCGGCGCGAAGAGCGACATCGAAAACGTCGGCCGCACCGGCCGGCACGGCACGTTCTTGGAGATGCTCGGGAACTTCAGCTTCGGCGGATACTACAAGCGCGACGCAATCGAGTACGCGTGGGAGTTCCTCACCAAAACGCTCGGCATCGACCCGCAAAAGCTCGCGGTGACGGTTCACACGAGCGATGACGAAGCCGAGAAGATTTGGCGCGAAGAGATCCGCGTTCCGGCCGAGCGTATCACCCGTTTCGACGAAGATAATTTCTGGACGATGGGTCCGACGGGTCCGTGCGGACCATGCACGGAGATTTTTTTCGACACCGGCGCGGAGAATGCGCTTGGTCCGGATGACGACGGTCCCAACAAGGGCAACCGCTGGGTCGAAATCTGGAACGTCGTGTTTCAGCAATACAACCGCGACGCCGCCGGCAAGCTCGAAGAGCTGCCGCGCAAGCAAATCGACACGGGCGCGGGGTTGGAACGCATGTTGGCAGTGGTGAACGGCAAAGTCTCGATGTACGAGACGGATCTGTTCACCGACATCATCGACGCGCAGCCGAAAGCCGGGCAGACTTCACTTTCGCCGAAAGACCAGCTCGAACGGCGCAACATCATCGCGGATCACGCGCGCGCGGTGACGTTCCTCATCAACGACGGCGTCTATCCAAGCAACACCGATCGCGGCTACGTCCTGCGCTTTTTGATTCGGCGCGCGATTCGCAACGGCAAACTGCTCGGCTATCCCAACGGGTTCTTGACCGAACTGGTACCTGCGGTCGTAACGTCGCTCGCGTCCGGCTATCCGGAGTTGCGCGCGAATCTTTCACGCATTCAGAACGCGCTGCGCACCGAAGAGCAGACCTTCGATCGCACGCTCGAGCGCGGCACGAACCTGCTCGACGACTTGCTCGATAGGACGAGCAAAGGCGGCACGCTTTCAGGCGAGGACGTCTTCGTGCTGCACGACACGTACGGCTTTCCGGTCGAGCTGACGCGCGAGATCGCCGGCGAGCGCGGCATCGCCATCGATCATGCGGGGTTCGAACGCGCAATGAACGAGCAGCGCGAGCGCGCACGGCGCGACGCAGCAGCAAAACGCGCCGTCGTCACGCTCGCGGAATTGCCCGCGGTGAAAAGCGAGTTTTTGGGTTACGAAGGGCTCGAAGCCGACGGAACGGTTGTCGCGATTCTCAAGAACGGCGAACTCGTGCAGGACGTGCAGGCCGGCGAAGAAGCCCAAGTCATTCTGGATCGCACGTCGTTTTACGCCGAAAAAGGCGGTCAAATCGGCGATCGGGGCATGCTGACCCTGGATGGCGCGCAGTTCGACGTAGCGGATACGCAGTTCCAAGGCGAAGCGGTCGTGCACCAAGGCACGCTGATGCGGGGAACGTTGCGCGTCGGCGATGTGGTGCATACGCAAGTTTCTCCGGATTGGCGCCGCGAGATTCGCCGCCATCACACGTCCGCGCACTTGCTGCAGCGGGCGCTCAAAGACGTCTTGGGCGAGGACGTCACGCAAGCGGGTTCCTGGGTCGGTATCGACCGCATGCGTTTTGACTTCCGCTCGCCCGGCGGTGCGCTGACCGCCGAGCAAAAGCGCGACGTCGCGCGGCGCGTCAACGAAATGATTCGCGACGATACGCCCCTGGAAACGCGCGTGCTGCCGATTGAGGAAGCCCGCGCGAGCGGCGCGATCATGATGTTCGGTGAGAAGTACGGCGATCGCGTGCGCATCGTGCGCGCGGGCCCGTCGGTCGAATTTTGCGGTGGAACGCATTCGCATTCCACGGGCGAACTTGGCATGTTCGTGATCTTGAGCGAGTTCTCGGTGGGCAGCGGCATTCGGCGCATCGAGTCCTGCGTTTCGCGCGCGGCCGAAGACCACACGCAGCGCCAGCAGGAATTGGTGGCCGATCTTGCTGCATCGCTCGCCTCGTCGCCTGACGAACTCGGCGATCGGATCGCCAAGCTGCAGCGCGACGTGAAGGAACTGCAAAATGCCGTCGGCGATTTAAAGGCACGGCTTGCCGCTTCGGATGCGCAGACGTACGTCGAACGAGCGGAACGTTCGGGAGAGAAAACGTTCGTCGGCGCGGTCGTGCCCGAAGCAAACGCGGAAGCGCTGCGCCATTTGAGCAGCGCCATCCGGCAACGCCTGCGCAGCGGCGTGATTGCGTTGGCGGGCGTCGACGACGGCACCGTCAGTTTGCTCGTAAGCGCAAGCGACGACATGGTGAAGGCGGGCGTGCACGCCGGGAACTTGGTGAAGCTTGCCGCGCCGCTCGTCGACGGCCGAGGCGGCGGACAACCGGCGCAAGCGCAAGGCGGCGGCAAAAATCCCGGCGGCGCCGGCGACGCGGTGCGCGCGATTCGGGAGGCTGTGCTCGCGTCGTGATCGCGACGCTCGTTCTCGCCGCAGCGCTCGCGCAGCCGCTGGATTCGCAGCTGGTGCTCGAGCGCTGTGCGCGCCACTTGCTGACTGCCGAAACGCCGAAGACGCTGGTTTTCACCTATGCGGTCTCGCAGGCCGGTCCGCAGTCGATCGAGCAGTCGCATCGCATCTACCGCAGCGGCGAACTCGTGCGCGACGAGACGCTGCAAGTCGACGGCCAGAATCTGAAAGTCAAGATCACGCGCATCAGCCGTTACCGCAACCGGTACACGCTCGAGAGTTTGGCGCCGCGTATGACCGAATACGCGTTCCTGTTCTTGCGCAGCGAACGCGCGGGAAATCATTACACGTACACGTACAAGGCGGTTCCGCTCGGCGCGAGCGGACGGTTCGTCGTGCTCGGCATGACCGTCGACGGCCGCAGTTTTCTGCCGTCGGAGATACGCTTCAAAACCATCTCCGCCACGGAGAGCGGAACGGGCGAGATTTCGTTTGCGCAAGCCGGCCGGTATTGGGTGCCCACAGGGGCGGCGGTTCGCGCCGTGATAAGCGGTAAACCGGCGCGCGAGCGTATAACGTTTACGTCCTATCAATTTCCGCGGAGGTTGCCGAAATCGACGTTCCAAGCGCCGAGGCCGTTGCCGACGCCGGCGTTGCCCGCGTTCTGACGAGCGTTCGGACGCGAGCTCGGGTTGCGCTGTGGGCAGCGTGGCTCGTGCCGCTCGCGATTTACGCCGCCTCGCTGAATCACGCGCCGGCATATTGGGACACCGGTGAAGCGCAAACCGTCCCGTGGATCTTCGGCATCATGCATCCCACGGGTTTCCCGGCGTTCACCCTTATCGGCGGCCTCTTTGCGCATGTGTTCGCAATCGGTCCGGTCTCTTGGCGGATGGGGTTCTTCAGCGCGCTTGCGGCAAGCGGCGCCGCGTGGCTCGTTGCGCGGATGTGCTGCGAGTTCGCGCCGTTTCCGTGGATCGCGGCGGCAAGCGCGTGGGTGTTTGCATTCGGCGAGATTGCTTGGGTGCGCGCAACGCGTGCGGAAGTGCACACGCTCGCGCTGTTTTTCGCAATGCTTGCGGTGTTTGCAGCAGTGCGATGGTATCGCAGCGGCGACGCGCGCATGCTCGTGGGCGGAGCGCTGGCATGGGGATTGGGCCTTGCGACGCATCCGATAACCGCGCTGCTGGCACCGGCTTTCGCGCTCTTGTTTTTCGCGCGCCTGCGCACGGCAACGGTGCGCGGCGTCGCGTTGGCGCTGCTGGCACTCATCTGCGGACTGGCGCTTTATGCGTACTTGCCGGTGCGCAGTGAAATTGTCACCGCGCGCCGGCTCGACCCCACGCGTTCGCTCGGATTGCCACCGGGCAGAGCGTTTTGGGACAACAATCATCCGGCGGCGTGGGACGGCTTCAAACGTGAAGTAACCGGTGCCGATTTTGGAGCGGGCGGCGCATTTCGAGAGATGGTCGACCCGCAGATCTACGCGGCGCAAGGCCCAGTGTTCTTCATGGAGCTGCTGCACGAGATTACGCCGCTGTGCGCGCTGCTCGCGCTGGGCGGTCTAGCTGCGCTGCTGCGCCGCGATCGCTGGCTTGCTATCGCCCTGTTTTTGGCGTTCGCGGGACCGACCGCATTTGCGTTTGCATTTCGCATTGAAGCCGATCCCGATAGGTATTACTTGATTTCGTTTGCGATCAGCATGGTGCTTGCGGGGTACGGCGCTGCGGCGATCGCTCGAGCGTTGCCCGCATTTCGGCGCATCCTTGCAGCGCTTCTCGCGGTGATGGCAATTGCGCTGATCGTGATCAACCGGTCGACGTTCGATCAGCCGTACGGGTCCGATGCGCAGGCCGTAATCGACACCGTCGTCGAAAAAACACCCGATAATGCCGTGCTCATCGCTCCGTGGCTTTACGCTACGCCGCTCGCTTATGCAGCATATGTGGAACACCGGCTCGGGCACCGGATTTTGGACTGTTCGTGGCTAGCGGACGACGCGCCGATGGTACCGATCTGGATGAAAACGCGTCCGGTGTACGTGGTGGGGCAGCTCTTCGGTCAAGTGCCGGGCTATCGGGCGGTGCGGATCCAGGCCTCGGGGGACCTGTTCAAAGTCATCAAACGTTGAGCGTGCGGCGTTCCGTTTACGCGGGGATTGCGGCATTTGTCTTTACGCTTGTCGTCTCGCACCTGCGCTCGACGCCGTACAACAACTATGTGTTGCTCGCCGATGCGTTTCTGCACGGTCACGCATGGATCGCCTGGCCCGGCTCGTACATCGACGCGCTTGCGTATAACGGTCAGCACTACGTAATCGAAGCGCCGCTGCCGGCGCTCTTACTCGTGCCCTATGTCGCCGTCGCGGGAACCGCGGCAAATCAAACGTTGCTCGCGGTGATTTTGTGCGGCATCGGCGTGGGCGCTGCTTGGGAGCTGGGAGAACGGCTAGGCGTTTCTGCATCCGCCAATGCGTGGATCTGTGCGTTTTTGCTTGCGGGAACCGATCTGCTCTGGTGCGCGATGCTCGGCGACGTCTGGTTCATCGCGCACGTGGCCGCCGTATGCTTCACGATGCTTGCGCTGGTTGAACTCTGCGGCAAGCGGCGCGGTTGGGTAATTGCGTTGTGGGGCATATGCGCCGCCGAATCGCGCTTCACGCTCGTGCTCGCGCTGCCGGTGTACGCAATCGTCCTCGCTCGCGACGAGAATGCGCGCAAAACGCTCGCCGGATTCGCCGGTGTCGCCGTCGCCGCTGCGGGATTGTGGATTTGGTATAACCTCGCGCGCTGGGGAACCGTTGCCGACATCGGCTATACGACGTGGTATCACCAAGATCGCGTAGGAATGCCGACCGGTTCGCCGTTCCGCCTGCTTTACGCGCCGTACGAGTTGTCGTCGTTCTTCGTGCAGTATCCGCAGTTCGCCGGCGCGTATCCGTGGATACGTCCCTCGTTCTCCGGCGTCGCTATCACTTGGACCAGCCCCGCGCTCGTCTACGCGCTGTGGGCACGAAGACTGCGCGGGCTCGCCGCGGCCTTTTGGGCGTGCGCGCTCCTCACCGCGATCCCGAACTTCCTGTACTACGTCAACGGCTTTGCGCAGTACGGCATGCGTCACGCGCTCGACTTCGTTCCGTTCCTGGTTGCACTGATGTTTCTGGCGGCGCGCGAGCGGCTCGCGCACTGGGTGAAGCTGCTCATCGCGTATTCCTGCGCGGCGAGCTTATACGGCGTATGGTACTGGAACGCATTCGTGCGAACCGGAAACTAGACGTTCCTAGACATTCCTAGACATGTTCGCGCAGCGACTCGAAGGCGTCGCGCAATTCGGCCGGAGTTTTTGCCGGTGCCGCACAGACGGTTCCGCGGCAGAAGTATGCAGCGGTCGCGCCGTCCGGGCCGGTGGTGTATACCACGAGCAGCGGATCGGGAAGCGCGTGCGCAGTCTCGCGCAGCTCCACGGTTTGCTGCGGCGAGCCGGCGAGTTTGACGTGAGCTGCCGGTGAAAGATAGCGCCGCACCGCGCGTGCGAAGGGCGCCGCGAAGATGCCCGCGCGCTCGTAGGTGCGCGCATACGTGAGCAGCGTACGTTCCGCGATAGCGCGCAGCTGCTCGTCGCCGTCGATTGCGTAAAGACGCATGAAGCAGTCCGCGAGCAGCGCGTTTTCAGGCAACGGACGCTCGCGCAGCGGCAGGTTGCCGAGTGCGGCTTCGAACGCCGCATGATCGTAGAAGCCGCCGTCGGGCGCGGCGAAATGTTCGCGCACAGGCGCGAGGAGAACGCGCGCGCGATCCAAGAACCGGGGCTCGCCCGTATATTCATGGGCATCGAGCAGCGCGCGCAGATATGCCGCCTGATCGGTGAGCAGTCCGCGCACTTGCGGACGCGCGCCGGGCGTACGATCCAGGAAGTGATAGAGTAAACCGGCGTCGTCACGCAGGCGATCGTGCAGCGCGTCGAGAGCCGCCATGCCTTCATCGATGACGCGGTCGTCTTCGAGCGCGTCACCCGCCAGCACGAGCGAACCGGCGAGCCCGGCAGTCCAGTTCGCGTACACGCGGCGATCGACGAACGGGGCCTGCATTGTGCGGCGCTCTTCGAGCGGCAATTCGTAGTATGCTTCGTCGGCGTCCTGGCTTCCGGCGAAGAATCCGGTTTGGGGATCGCGCAGCACGGCGCGCACGTATCCGATTGCGGAATTGATCGTTTGGCGGAAGCGGTCGTTGCGCGTAATGCGCACGAGCTGGGCGAGCACGCGCAATAGCCCGGCGTGATCTTCCGACATTTTCTCGAAGTGCGGCACGCTCCAATCCCGCGTCGTTGAATAGCGGAAGAATCCGCCCTCCACGTGATCGTACATGCCGCCGTCGGACATGCCGAGGATGGATTTCGCGACCATGTCGTAGAGCCGCTGCTCGTGCGTGATTCGGTATTCTTGCAGAAGCAGCTCAAGCGCGTCGATCATCGGAAACTTCGGCGCATCGCCGAAACCGCCGTACTCTTCGTCGTAGGACTGCTCGATGTGCTCGAGCACGTTCGTAACGATATCCTCGCGCAAGCCGGCGGCGTCCGCGGCGGCCGCGTTACGCGGCCGCGAACGCAGTTGAGAGGCCCGCTCTTCGATTTGCTCGCGATTCGTATGATAAAACTGATCGATTTGATCCAGCGCTTGGCGCATCTGACCCGGCGGTAGATACGTCGCTCCGGCCAGCAGCGCACCGTCGGGGGTGAGAAATGCCGTCGTGGGCCAGCCGCCCTGATTGTACCGCGCGTTGACGTCGGGCCGCTGGTCGTTGTCTACGCGCACAGGCACGTAGCGATCGTTGATTGCGGAAATTACCGCATCGTCGGAATAAGAAGTCTCGTCCATGACGTGACACCAATGGCACCACACGGCGGAGATTGCGAGCAGTATCGGCTTATTCTCACGCCGGGCGCGCTCGAATGCGTCTTCGCTCCACGGTGACCAGCGGATTTCATGTGCGCGGTTGGGACGCGGCGAGAAATGCATGGAGAGGCCTTGGCTATTCTTCGTCGCTGAACCCGCGCGCGAATGACGAGAAGTAAAAAATGAAGATGAGCGCATAGGCCGCGAGCAGCGGGACGGTGGGCAGCGGCGCGAAAAACGCCGCGATGAACGCGAGGGCAAAGATTGCGCTCAGTATGGCGTACGCGCGATGCGTGCGCCGCGTCATACCGTAGACTTCGCGCTCGTAAAAGCTGCCGCGCCCGTGCTTGCTCTTGAGGGCCGCCACGGCAATGAGTATTACGCAAAGAGCCAAGCCCACGCCGCTCCACATGCTGCGAACTTTCGCTCGAAAGGCGTATGTGCTTGCCGGGAGTGGGTAAAACGGGGCCACTGCGCCGCGAAAGGAGCAAGAACTTGTATGGCTGATGGACCGGTTATAGTGCATGAGGACGGCGGACACGGTGGGGGAGCGGCAGCGCTCGGCATCGCGATCGTCGTGTTGATTGCCATTTTGATTGCCATTTTCGTATGGCATCCTTGGTCGGTCACCAGTTCTACTACCGGAACGACAAATAACTCGTCGTCGCACTCTACTACGACGACGAAAGTCAACCCAGGAGGCGGAGGCTAACAGATGGCCGGTTTGCTATGGACGATTATCGTCATTCTCGTGATTTTGTGGTTGATTGGATGGCTGCTATTCCACGTCGGCGGCATCATCCACATCATCATCGTGGTAGCGGTGATCCTGCTGATCATCAATTTGCTGACGGGACGAGGGGCACGCCTCTAGTCTGACGCAGTAGGTCGGCAGGATGCCGGGAGCACGAAAGCGGAGCGGGCCGGCTCGCGAGGCGGGCTCGCTCCAGCGCTATCATCAGAAGCGCGACTTCAAGGCGACGCCCGAACCGCGCGGCGCGCAAAAGACCGCGGGCCCGCGCCTGCGTTTCGTCATTCAAAAACATCGCGCCAGCCGGCTCCATTACGATTTTCGTTTGGAAGCCGACGGCGTGCTCAAATCGTGGGCGATTCCCAAAGGACCGTCGTTCGATCCGAAGGACAAGCGTTTGGCGATGCACGTCGAGGATCATCCGATGGATTATCGGACGTTCGAGGGCATCATTCCCGAAGGCAACTACGGCGCGGGAGAAGTGATCGTCTGGGATCAAGGCACGTATCGCCTCGCGGAAGGTACCGATCCGGCGGCCGAAATCGGCAAAGGCAAAATCAAGTTCGTCATGAGCGGCAAGAAGATGCACGGCGAGTTCACGCTCGTGCGCATTCGGGGCCGCGAGAGTGACAGCGGCGATCCGTGGCTGCTCGTCAAGGATCACGACCAATACGTCGATCCGGACTACGACGTCGAGAAAGATAACAAATCCGTGAAGACCGGCCGCACGGTGGAGTCGTACAAAAAGGATCTCGCAGCCCCGAAATGGACTTCAGGGAAAAAAAAAGCTAGCCGAGCGAAGCGAGTCCTGAGCAAAGCGTCCGCCGGGGCGGGCGCGGGTCGAAGGCGGGATCCGATTCCGAAGATCAAAACGCCGGAGCTCGCGACGCTGATCGACGAACCGTTCGACGATCCGGAGTGGCTCTTCGAAATCAAGTGGGATGGTTATCGCGCGATTTGCACCGTGCTCGACGACGGCACGATTACGCTCGTGTCTCGAAACGGTATCGATTTCTTAGAGCGGTTTCCCGAGCTGCGAGAACTTGCGAACGCGTGGGACTCGCTGCCCATCGTCGTCGACGGCGAGGTCGTGAGTTTGGATGCGAAAGGACGCTCGTCGTTTCAGCGTCTGCAAGAGTCGATGACCAGCCGGCGCAGCGGCAAGGGCACCGCGCGCGATCGCACGCCGCTGACGTTTGCGGCATTCGACCTGTTGTACGCCGACGGCCGAGATTTGCGGAAATTGCCGCTCGAAGAGCGCAAAGCACGTTTGGAACGCGTCATCGCCGATGACGGCGTGGTGATGTACTCCAAGCACGTCGTCGGCAAAGGCCGCGCGCTGTTTGCGCAAGCCGAAAAACAGCAGCTCGAAGGCATCATCGGCAAGGTGCGCGAGTCGCCATACGTGGAGCGGCGCACGCGCGATTGGGTGAAGATCAAAGCGCAACTCGTTCAGGAATGCGTCATCGGCGGGTACACCGAACCGCGCGGCAGCCGAACCGGGTTCGGAGCGCTGCTTTTAGGCCTGTACGAAGGCAAGCAGTTGCATTACGTCGGGCATGTCGGCACCGGGTTCGACACAAAGTTGTTGCGCAGTTTGACGGCCGATCTCAAGAAGATCGAGCGCAAGACTTCGCCGTTCGTGAACTCCGTCGATTCGAACACCAAGGCGCATTGGGTCGATCCGAAGCTGGTCGCGCAGGTCCGCTTTACCGAATGGACGCGCGACGGCTATCTGCGGCAGCCCGCGTTTTTGGGTCTGCGCGTCGACAAGGATCCGAAGGAGTGCGTGCGCGAGCGTCCGCTGGATACGGACGCGGTGACATAGGGTCCTGATGGCGTCCAAGAAAACGCAGGTGACGATTGGAGGCCGCACGCTCGAGTTTTCCAATCTCGACAAAGTGCTCTGGCCGCGAGATGGTTATACGAAGGGCGATTTAATCGACTATTACCGCTGCGTTGCGAGGTGGCTCGTGCCGCACCTCGAGGACCGGCCGCTGACGCTGCAGCGGTGGCCGGACGGCATCGACGCGCAGTCGTTTTTCGAAAAACAGGCGCCGCGTTTTACGCCCGCATGGATTCCGACGGTTTCGCTTTCGGCGGATCAGAAATCGCGCAAGGTGGCATATCTGCTGTGCAACGACGAAGCGACGCTTGCATGGTGCGCGAACCTCGCATCGATCGTACTGCACACCTGGTACTCGCACATGCCGACGCCGGAGCACCCCGATTACGTGCTGTTCGATCTGGACACGTGCGAGCGCACCACGCTCGGCACGCTTGCCCGCGTCACCATCGCGTTCCGCGATATGCTCGCCCAGATCGGATTGACTGCGCTCGTGAAAACATCGGGTGGTTCCGGCATGCATCTGGTCGTGCCGCTCAAGAACGATTACGATTTCGAAACCGCGCGGCGATTCGCAGAGATTGCGGTGGAGCACGTTGCCGCGGCGCTCCCGGATCTGACGACCGTCGAGCGCAGCATCAAGAAACGTCCCAAAACTGCGGTGTATTTGGACTGGGGGCAAGTTGCACGCGGTAAGACCGTCGTGCCGCCGTATGTCGTACGAGCGCGCGACGGCGCGCCGGTATCGATGCCGCTTGACTGGTCCGAAGTCGAAGACCTGGTGAAAAAGCGCGGCAACCCCGAGACCTTCATCGGCCAGTGGACGATTCGCAATGCCCGCAAACGGTTGGAAAAGGTCGGCGATTTGTGGGGTGGTCGTGCCTGGAAGGAGGCACGTCTCGAACCCGCTCTCGCGAAAGCGCAGCGCGCTTGGGCCCGTTTGTCATCCCGATCCTTCGATACCTCAGGACAGGCTTCGTCGAAGGATGGCCGAGCGAAGTCGAGGCCTTTCGCACGTAGGGTATAATGGAGCCCTGCCGTCTCGGATCGGCAGAGGGAGATTGTAAGAATCAATGGCTCATGCGATATGGTCGGGGTCGATAAATTTCGGGCTGGTGACGATCCCCGTCAAACTCTTCACCGCGGTACGCGCGAACGAACTCTCGTTCAACATGCTGCACAAGAAGGACGAAGGGCGCATCAAGTACGAGCGCATTTGCGCGGTCGACGGCAAGCCGGTGCCCTGGGACGAGATCGTCAAAGGCTACGAATACGAGAAGGGCGAGTACGTCATTCTCACCGACGAAGACTTCAAGAAAGTCAATCCGGAAGCCACGCAAAGCGTCGACATTCTGGAGTTCGTCGAACTCGACAAGATCAATCCGATGTTCTTCGACAAGCCGTATTATCTCGAGCCGACCAAACAGGGCCGCCATGCCTACGCGTTGCTGCGCGAAGCACTCGCGAAAGCCGGCAAAGTCGCGATAGCGCGCGTCGTGATTCGCACGAAAGAAACGATTGCTGCGGTCAAACCCGACGGCGATGCGCTCGTGCTCGAGCTGATGCACTGGGCGGACGAACTCGTCGAACAGTCGGATCTCGACTTTCCCTCCGAGATCAAACTTCCCGAGCCCGAAATGAAAATGGCGAAGATGCTGATCGATTCGATGAGCGTCGACGAATTCGAACCGGAGAAGTTCACGAACCGCTACCACGACGAACTGCTTGCGATGATCGAGGCACGCGCCGCGGGCAAAGAGCTGCCGCAGCCGAAGAAGGCGCCGCGCCCGTCGAAGGTCGTCAACCTCATGGACGTGCTGCAGCAGAGCTTGGACGAAAGCAAGAAGCAGCGCGCCGGACGAGCCGCGCAGGCTCCAAAACGCGCAGCACACGGTGCCGCACCCGCAGGCGGACGCAAAAAGAAAAGCGCTTAGCCTAAGAGCGCATCACCCTGCGCCCGTGTCACCCTGAGCCTGTCGAAGGGAAACGTCGGACGTCGTCTGCGCGCGCACGCCAAGCACGAGAGCAACCAGTGCGAACACCAGCGACGACGACGCGGAGTAGCGCGAACCGAGCGCGCCAAGCAGCCCCGTCGAGAGCGGCGGCGCGCAAATGCCCGAGAACGAATCGAGCGATGACGTCACGCTCAGCACGGTGCCCTGCAGCCGCTCGTCGGCAGTCGCACTGATCAGCGCGATGATTCCGGTATTGCCGAACGCCATGCCGATGCTGAAAAATCCGGACATGATTGCGAGCTGCCACACGCCGTCCACGAACGGTACGAACGCGAGCGCGCACACGAGCGCCGCGATGCCGATCGTCGACATTGAGCGGTTGCCGATCTTATCGGAAAGGCGGCCCAATACGAACGCATTCACGATGACGTTCAGCACCGAGATGTAGATCATGAACAGGTACGTGTCGCGCAGATCGAAGTGCAGCTGCTGCTTGAAATACAGCGCCATCACGCCGAACCAGCCGTAAAGCGCGAGCGAAAGCGCGAGTTTTTGCCAAAGTTTCGGTGAGAGCGCGGGGTTCTTGAACGTGCGGAGAATCTCGACCGGCCCGGCAACCGCACCTTCGACTTTTGCGCGAGACTCGGGCAGCACGATGAGCGTGATGATCAGCGTGATGAATTGCAGTCCCGCGGCGGTGTACAGCGTAATCGCATAGCCGTGCATCGAGAGCAGCGCGCCGAGCGCCGGGCCGAGCGCCATGCCGGCGGCAAACGTCGCGCTGATGTACCCGAACGCTCGCGCGCGATCTTTCGCTTCGACCAGGTCGGCGACGTAGGCTTGCGTGACGCCGATGTTTCCGCCCGAACAGCCTTCGATGACGCGCGCGATGAAGACCCAAAGAATCGTCGGCGCCCACCCGAGCATCGCCCATCCGATAGTCGCGCCGATTTGACTGATGACCAGCACGCCTTTGCGTCCGATGCGGTCGGAGAGATTCCCCCAAATCGGGCCGCTGATCAGTTGGCAAAACGAAAACAGGGCGAAGAGCACGCCCACCGTTACCGCCGAGGCACCGAAATGAATCACGTAATACGGCAGCAGCGGAATCAGCAAGCTGAA
>Ga0070735_10003568_pt1 | contig 13570 bp, 14 predicted proteins | sample Coa_R1_FD_66443 | JGI IMG/M metagenome (GOLD analysis project Ga0070735, IMG submission 66443) | Surface soil microbial communities from Centralia Pennsylvania, which are recovering from an underground coalmine fire - Coalmine... | ecosystem: Environmental > Terrestrial > Soil > Unclassified ...
CAGCACCACCACGCGCTTTTGCTCGGCGGGAAGTGTTTCCACCAGGCGAAACAAAGTAGCGCGCCGCTCGACTTCCTCAATCTCCGCCGGGCTCACCTGTGCCGCTTCGAGCACCGCCTCGTCTTGCATCTCTCGTCCGGAACGGTGCCAGCGGTCCGAGATTAGATTCGCCGCAATCCGGAACAGCCATGCCGCAAACGGAATCCCGCGCCACTCGAACCGTTTCAGGTTTGCCAAGGCCTGATGAAACACATCGGACGTCAAGTCTTCCGCCTCGGCATGGTCCTGCACACGCTTTACGACGTACGCGTATACGCGCTCGAAGTTGATTTGATAGAGATCGGCAAAGCGGGCGGGGTCCCGCTGCGCAGCCTCCACCAGAAGCCGCTCGTCCGCTTCTTTCTTCAAAGCCTTCAACGAATTCTCCGCGGTCTTGCCGTACACCAAGTTAAACCATCTGCGGGAGGAAAAGGTTACGGCCCGGAAAATGCCAAATTGTAAGAATTTTCTGCGACTGCCGTCCAACTCGCGTGCATCCAAAGTCAAGGCTCTCATTTTCAGGGGGCCGGGACCCTGCTTTTATCACCTTTGAACAGGAGCGAAAAGATCTATGGAAGCCATTACCGGAGTCTTCGAAACCAGAGCAGGCGCCGAGCACGCCCTGCAAAGCCTGCACCAGGCGGGCATACCCTTAGACAAACTCACGCTCCTGACTCCGGGCAGCGCCGACCAGATCGGCAAAGAAATCCAGACTGTACCCACTGATACCACTGAGCAGCCCGGGATGGGCAATGCCATCGGTGCGCTGCTAGGCGGGGGCGTCGGACTGGCAGGAGGCTCGATCCTGATGGCTCTTGTGCCGGGACTCGGCCCCGTCACCGCTCTGGGTCTGTTAGGCGCCGGGATCCTGACCGCGGCTGGGGCGACTATCGGAAGCGTAGCCGGCGGAAAGGCTGAAAACGCTTCCTATGAGGGTCTGCCCGAAGACGAGATCTTTGTCTACGAAGACGCGCTTCGCAAGGGCCGTAGCGTTGTCGTGGCCCTTACCGATGACGAACCGGCGGCATCATCCTTTCGCGATGTCATGAATCGCGAGGGCGCCGAGTCGGTCGATGCAGCGCGCGAGCAGTGGTGGACTGGCTTGCGGGACGCAGAACAGAGTCGGTATGCGAAACCCGGCCGGAGTTTTTCGGAGGACGAACAGTTCTTCCGTCTCGGGTTCCAGGCAGCCATGCACGCACGCACTCGCTGCATGGAGTTCGATCAGGTATCGGCCGAAATGGATGCGCAGTTGGAGGACGTCAAACGACGCTATCCCGAGGCCGATGTCGAGGAACCGTTCTTGCAGGGATATCAGCGAGGCCGCGAGCACTATCAGCAGCTTTGTGATGAAGATAAAAAGGCGGCCTAAGCCTTACGGGCGGTAGTAGAGATCTTCCAGTGCCTTCTGGACCTTGGCGGACAGCGGCCCCAGATCCCGCAACGTCAAGCCTGCCGTAGGAATCGGCTCGCCAACTCGCATCTCCAATGGACGCGACTTGATGTGATACGTGTTCATGGGCAGCAGTTCATACGTGCCCACCAGCGCAAGCGGGACAATATCCACCTGAGCCTTGATAGCGAGGAAAAAAGCTCCCTGCAGAAATGGCTTGATCTCTCCGTCTGGAGTGCGCCCACCTTCGGGGAAGATGACGAGCGGCAACCCAGCTTTAAGCCCTTTCAAAGCGGCGCGAATGCTGCTGATCGAGTGCGATGGATTCTGCTGGTCGATGCAAACCTGTCCCGAGCGCTTCAACTGCCAGCCTACGACCGGGTACGAAAGCAGTTCTTTCTTGAAGGCAATCCGAAACTGAAATGGCAGGTTCACATACAAGACTGGAATGTCCAAAGCCGAGGCATGATTCGCGGCGTACACGTGCGGCTTCGAAGTGTCGATCTTGTCCAGTCCGGTGACCTTCACGGGTGACACGATCGTCTTCATGATGAGCCAAGACCATGTCCGCGAAAACCAATGGAGCCGCTGGCCCGTCGAATCGAACATGCCGCCGGGAATCGCCGCCAGCCCCATGAACAACGTATAAAACCATATCAGCGGATCGAAAACGAAGTACGATCGCAGCCGGCTAAGCCAGCCATAGGGGCGTCCCGGAATTGCATGCGGGCTCAGACGAGACGGAGCGGGGGGCAGAGGCTGCGGCTCAGTTTTCGCCACCGGCTCGCTTCCGATCTGATCCACCGATGAATTCATATCCGGCATAATTCTGTTCTGAGGCGAGAACGCGGATCACACCTGGATCCCAAGCGCCTGCATTGCTTCTCCGACCAGATAAATAGATCCTGTCACTACGATTCTTCCGTCTGGACCCACAATCGTCCGAGCCCTATCGAGAGCATCCCGGACGTCGGGCACTATCTCAATGTCCGCACCGGTCCGGCTCCCCGCCTGCGCGATTTCTTCGGGCGCTGCCGCCCGCGGATTCGCCGGCTTCGTCACAATCACCCGATACGCCAGAGGAAACAGAATCTGCGTCATCTCTGAGATTGCCTTGTCGCGCATTGCCCCGAAAATGAATAGCAGCGGACGGTCGCCATAGCGCTCCGAAAGGGCGGAGCGCAGCGCCCATGCTCCCGCCGGATTATGTGCCACGTCGAAAACAATCTCAGGCCAACCATCTTTCGCGGGGACCACCTGAAATCGCCCCGGCCAGCGAGTCTCGCGAATTCCTCGCTCAATCGATTCGGGGGAGATTCCGGTTAATCCTTTCTTACTCAGCTCCTCGGCGGCCGCGAGCGCCAAGGCTATGTTCCTTAACTGATGCCGGCCAACCAGTGGCGATTCAATCACAATCTGCTTTCCCATCACCTGCAGGGGATAGCGATATAGAGACCTCCGCACCTCAGCGTTCTCTACGTGCTCGGCGGTAGAAGGATATTTCTGTGTCTCGGGTACCAGGTAATCGCCACTCCCCGGTGATACCGGCGGCACATACTGGACTGCGCTGATGCCGACGGCTTCCAGGTCGAGAATCGTATTGCCGATGACGTCGTTCGCCTCCGGCTGCTGCGGAAGGGTCACCACGACACCGCCCGGCCGCATGATCCCCGCTTTTTCTCGTGCGATCTGGCCAATCGTGTCGCCCAGAAATTTCTGATGATCCAGAGAGATGTCAGCGATGACGCTGACCAGCGGCTCGACAACGTTCGTCGCATCCAGCCGCCCTCCCATCCCCACCTCGAGGACGGCGATGGCGACGTTTTGCTGCGCGAAATAGCAGAACGCAATGGCCGTCATCATCTCGAAAAAGCTTGGATGCCACGGCAGCGCACCCTCGGCGACCAGACGCTCGGCGACTCGATCCACTTTTCCATGCAGCCTTGCGAAGTCGTCGTCGCCGATCTCGCTCTCGTTGGTCCGAATACGCTCGTTGATGCGCACCAGGTGCGGCGAAGTGTAGAGCCCGGTCTTCAGCCCTGATGCACGCAGGATCGAGGCCAAAGTCGCAGCGGTGGATCCCTTGCCGTTTGTACCAGCGATCAGGACGCTGGGAAATGCCCTCTCCGCGTGTTGCAGACCTTCGAGCAGTACCCGCATGTGTGCCAAGTCGAACTTGTTCGACGGCGTCTGGGCCAGCTCGTGCCCGAGCGCAAACATGCTCGCCACCGCGGTTTCGTAGGACATGAAAACAGCTCCCAGCTAACAGCCGTCAGCAATCAGCTTGAGTTATCAGATTACAGCAGGGGTGTCACTCTCGGGCACCACGAGGAGTCCAGCTTTGGCTGAAGGCTGTTGGCTGAGAGCTGACGACTCTTACGCCGCCATGAAATCGAGTGCGCGCGCGATATAGGTTTTTAACTGCTTGCGAGGTACCACTGCATCGAGCATCCCATGTTGCAACAGGAATTCACTGCGCTGGAAGCCGGGTGGTAGCTTCTGACGAATCGTCTGCTCTATGACGCGGGGGCCGGCGAATCCAATCAGCGCTCCCGGTTCAGCGATATTCAAATCGCCCAGCATGGCAAATGACGCCGTTACTCCTCCGGTGGTGGGATCGGTTAAGAGCGATATGTAAGGGACCTTGGCTTTATCGAGCTTCGCCAGCGCGGAGGAAATCTTCGCCAGCTGCATCAAGCTGATCACGCCTTCCATCATGCGAGCGCCGCCCGAGGCCGAGACGATGACCAGCGGCGTGCGCGAGTCGGCCGCCCGCTCCACTGCGCGCGTAATCGCTTCTCCGACGACCGCACCCATACTCCCGCCGATGAACGAATACTCCATCACACTGGCAATTACCGGACGTCCTGCCAGCTTCCCCTGAGCATTGATCACGGCGTCCTTAAGGCCCGTGTCCTTCTGGGCCTGCTTCAGCCGCGATGAATACGGTTTCAGATCCACGAACTTCAGGGGATCGGTTGAGCCAATATCTGCGTCGAAAATGCTGTACTGATTGTCGTCCAGCAGTTGGGCAAGCCGGGTGCGCGCATCGATCCGAAAGTGCTTCTCACACTTCGGACAGACGTTCATGTTCTCTTCCAGATCTTTCTTCCAAATGATCTGGCGGCAGCTTTCACACTTCACCCACAGCCCCTCGGTGCGAACTTTCTTTTCGCCCGAAGTGTCCAACTCAACGGATTCGCGTTTAAACCAAGCCATAGTCTATTTAGTCATTGAGTCATTTAATCATTTAGGCAATGAAAACGCCGGATCAGCCGATATGGCATTGACTAAATGGCTAAATGATTAAATGTTTAATTGTTCAGTATTCGATTCCTCTCTGCGCCAGCACACCCTTCTCGTACGCGTGTTTCACCTGACGCATCTCCGTTACCGTGTCGGCAAGATCGACGATCGTAGGATGAGCATTCCTGCCCGTCAGGATCACGTGCACCATCTCCGGCTTCTTCTTCAGGCTTTCAACCACCCTCGCCGGATCAAGCATGCCATAGCTGATGGCGTAGTTGATTTCGTCGAGCACGACCAGATCCCACTCGCCCGACTGCATCGCTTTCTCCGCCTCAGACCAGGCTTCTTCCACCATCCGAACATCTTCGGAGTCGGGCTTCTCGGCTCCGACTTTCACAAAACCCCGACCCATCTGCTTCATGACGAACTTGTCGCCGAAAGCCTGCACGGCATCCAGCTCGCCATAGTGCCACGAGCCTTTCAGGAATTGCAGCATTAAAACCCGCATTCCCTGGCCGACCGCCCGCAGCGCCGTACCCATCGCAGCCGTGGTCTTACCTTTCCCCGGTCCCGTATTGACGATGATGAGACCGCGGCGGATGTCACTCATGCGAACTCGACGTGCGAACTGGAAGCATGATTCTACTAGATACTGCCCCATTACCGCTGACTGGCTGGCTTTGGACTGGATGGGGTTGATCTGCTGCTCCTTTGTCCGCTTCTGGACACCTTGCCCATGGTTGGACGACAATCGTCCTTCTCGCGTACTCCAAACACCCACTTTTCAACCAGTTACTCTGAAATCAACACGGACCCTGATTTGCACGCAACCAAGCATCGGCCGCTTGGGGAGCAATCGACGAATCGGTATGTAATCTGGGGAAACGGCGGGATTTACGAACTGAACTCCGCTCATGCCGTGCACACCAGGATCGGAACAAAGTTTGAACATACGGAAATCTTCCACGGAACTCCTGCATCCAAGTTTTCGTAGCTCGGTCAGGCGGATCTCTGTCCCCTCGCAACCCGCGGAGGTCTCATTGTGATCAACAAGTGTGTAGTGTTTCTGTTGGCCGCACTTACGGCTCTTCCCGCCTTTGCTGCCCAGCATGTCTCGGTTCGTCCGAAATCGATTGGCGACTCGGGTGATCAATCGACCATTCGCGAGATCGTTGAGATGGAGCGCCAGGCTAAGGAAGCTAGTATCCGCCGCGACGCGCAATTTTCTCAGCGCACGCTCGCCGACGACTACGTCGACATCACTCCGCTAGGCCAGGTCCATACTAAAGAAGACACCATTTCTGCCCGTAAGAGCGGCCAGCTGCGATACGAGACCATCAACGTGACCGACATGGTCGTCCGCATTTATGGCGACACCGCAATCGTCACCGCCCGCGCCGACGTAAAAGGCCACCAGCTTGGAGAAGACTTCAGCGGTCCCTACCGCTACACACGAGTCTGGGTTCGTCGCGCCGGTCACTGGGAGGCCGTCAGCTATCAGGCTACCGTCACCCAGTAACGTCTTGAAACCCTGTGCTCCTCAGTGTCTCCTATGGTTCAATGTGTTGGACCTGAATCCAACAGATGGAGAAGACTGTGCGTCGAAGCCTTCTGATCGCAGCCGTGCTGCTCGGCGCCGCGGTTGCGCAAGCTCAAAAGAAAGACCACGAACTTTCCACCGCGAAGCAGACCCAGATCGAGGCTGCCGTATCGAAGTTCATGGCGTCCACGCATGTGCCCGGCGTATCGGTAGGCGTAGTTGAGAATGGCGAAATCGAGTGGGCAGCCGGATTCGGATTCGCCGACCTTGAGAACAACGCTCCCGCCAGCGAACATACCCTCTATCGCCTAGGTTCGATTTCGAAACCGCTGACAGCAGTCGGCGCGATGGAGCTCTGGCAGGATGGCAAGATCGATCTGGACGCTCCGGTCCAGAAATACTGCGCGGCTTTTCCTGAAAAATCGAGGCCGATCACAACTCGCGAAGTGATGGGACATCTCGGCGGCATCCGCCACTACAAATCCGAGTCACAAGACGATCCTGAAATTGGCAATACGAAGCACTTCGATAATCCGATCCAGGCCGGACTCGATTTTTTCAAGAACGATCCGCTGGTCGCCGATCCCGGAACACACTTTCACTATTCCACCCAGGGATACACGCTGGTTGGCTGCGTTATGGAAGGCGCCTCGGGTTCGAAGTACGTTGACTACATGCGGCAGAACGTCGTGCTTCCCGCCGGGATGAAACATACTCAGGTCGACGACCGCTTCGCCATCATCCCATACCGCACGCGCTTTTATCAGAAGACGAAAGACGGGACGGTGGAGAACGCCGACTTCCTCGACTCCAGCTACAAGATTCCTGGCGGCGGCTGGCTATCCTCGGCGGAAGACATGGCTCGCTTCGAAGTCGCCATGTTGAATGACAAGCTGCTCAAACGCTCGACCCGCGATCTGATGTGGACACCGCTGAAGCCCTCCGACGGCTCAAAGGACACCTACGGCCTCGGCTGGGGAGTCGGCGATGAGGACGGATTGAAGGTCGTCGGACACAGCGGGGGGCAACAGGGCACCAGCACCGATTTCCTGATCGCTCCCGACGAGCGTGCTGGCGTGGTGGTGCTCACGAATATGGAGGACTTGGACCTGAATTCGCTGTCCGGAGAGATTCTGAAAATCCTGGTGGGGACCGAACCGAAGAAATGAAGGTTGGGATCCCAATGAGTGCCAGGAATATAACGCCAATTGAGAGACCCCGATTGCCTGCCAGCTGGTAGCTCTGCCAGTTGCAAATCGACCTGATCCGAGCGACCTTTCGGGTGGACGTCTGCAAAGTTGCCGAAGCGTTTACCGGGAGATCCAATGTCATCAGATGAGAGCGCTAAGCTGCCAAGAAGCATCCTTCCCATCCCATCCCACGCGCCCACCGGGCTCACAACTTATGACGCCAAAGACCGAAATACAAAGTTTCCGCCGATCGAGCTTCTGCGCCCGCCCAAAGGCGCACCGAACGTACTGATCATTCTGCTCGACGACGTGGGTTTCGCGGCGTCCAGCGCCTTCGGTGGACCGTGCGCGACACCTAACTTTGAGAAGCTCGCCTCGGGCGGACTGAAATACAACCGATTCCACACTACCGCGCTCTGCTCTCCGACCCGCCAAGCGTGCCTGACTGGCCGCAACCATCACTCGGTTGGGATGGGCGGTATTACCGAGATCGCAACTTCTGCGCCCGGCTACTGCTCCATATTGCCCAAGAACAAAGCGCCGCTGGCCATGACCCTGAAGCTTAACGGCTACTCGACGGCGCAGTTCGGGAAATGCCACGAAGTACCAGTCTGGCAGACCAGCCCGATGGGTCCTTTCGACCAGTGGCCGACGGGCGGAGGGGGATTCGAGTATTTCTACGGGTTTCTCGGTGGCGAAACTAACCAGTGGGACCCCTCAATCTATGAAGGAACGACACCAGTGGAGCCGCCAAAGACTGCCGAGGAGGGCTACCACTTTACTGAGGACATGACGGATAAAGCGATCGCTTGGACGCGGCAGCAGAAAGCGCTAATGGCCGACAAGCCGTTCTTCATGTACTTCGCGCCCGGTGCTTGCCACGCGCCTCATCATGTACCCAAGGAGTGGGCGGATAAATATAAGGGCAAGTTCGATCAAGGGTGGGACAAACTGCGCGAGGAGATTTTAGCGCGGCAGAAGAAGCTGGGCGTCGTTCCAAAGAATGCCGAGCTGACGAAGCGGCCCCGGGAGATTCAGGCCTGGGATGAAATCGACCCAAAAATGAAACCTGTGCTGGCGCGTGAAATGGAAGTGTACGCTGGGTTCCTTGAGCACACCGACCATCACGTCGGGCGCCTGATCGACACGCTGAAAGACCTCCGGATTCTCGATGACACGCTGATCTATCTGATCATTGGCGACAACGGGGCCTCCGCTGAAGGTACCCCGAACGGCACGTTTAACGAGATTCTCACTCTCAACGGGATCGCAGGCGTCGAGACTCCAGAGTTCCTGACCGAACGGATCGACAAGTTTGGCAGCCCGGAGGCATACAACCATTATGCCGTGGGTTGGGCCCACGCGATGGACACACCATATCAATGGACCAAGCAGGTGGCGTCGCACTGGGGTGGCACGCGCAATGGGACGATTGTGCACTGGCCCAAGGGCATCAAAGCGAAAGGTGAGATTCGTTCGCAGTTCTGCCACGTGATTGACATCGCTCCGACCGTGCTGGAAATTGCCGGCGTGCCGGAGCCGACGATCGTTAACAGCGTGCAGCAGGCGCCTATGGAAGGCGTCAGCATGGCATACTCGTTCGACGACGCCAAGGCTGCAGAGCGGCACGACTTGCAGTATTTTGAGATGCTCTGCAACCGGGGAATCTACCATAAGGGATGGAGCGCGGTGACCCGCCACTCGACGCCCTGGCTGATGACCGAGAAGCTGCCCGCCTTCGACGACGATGTGTGGGAACTGTACGACGGCAGCAAGGACTGGAGCCAAGCGCACGATCTGGCGAAAGAGATGCCGGAGAAGCTGCACGAACTGCAGCGGCTGTGGCTGATCGAGGCGACCAAGTATAACGTGTTGCCGCTCGATGACCGCAGAGTCGAGCGTCTCAATCCTGACATGGCCGGCCGTCCGTTGCTGGTCAAGGGCAACTCCCAACTCCTGTTTGGCGGGATGGGAAGGTTGAGCGAGAACAGTGTGTTAGTGATGAAGAACAAATCGTTTTCGATCACCGCTGAGGTAGAGGTGCCATCGAAAGGAGCGGAAGGCGTCATCATTCACCAGGGTGGCGCGTTCGGTGGCATGAGTCTTTACGCCAAAGGTGGAAAAGCAAAATTCGCCTACAACTTCTTCGGTCTCCAAACTTTTACCACCGAGGCCAGCCAGCCAGTTCCAACGGGCAAGCACCAGGTGAGAATGGAATTCGCCTACGATGGCGGCGGCCTCGCCAAGGGCGGCAACGTTAGCCTCTATTACGATGGCAAGAACGTCGGTGAAGGCCGCATTGAACGCACTGTTCCGATGATATTTTCTGGAGACGAAACGACCGATGTTGGCCGGGATACCGCTACACCGGTCAGCTCAGACTACACTCGCAATACGAGCGTATTTAACGGGAAGATCAACTGGGTGCAGATCGATCTGAGCGGGGATGTCCACGATCACATCATCACCCCGGAAGAACGGCTCAACCTCGCCATTGCGAGGCAGTAACATCAGTCGAAACCGATTTAGATGACGAGCGAAGTCCAGATCATCGTCATCCCAACGTTTAACGTTTCGTCGCCTGTCTCGGTGCGCCCGCTCACAGCCCTCAAGATCGGTCTCCCCAGAGCGTACTCCGCGACCGTTAACTGTTGAAACCCGAACGATCATCGCCGGGGTTTTGAGAAAACCGCCCTCAGAAGTTAATGTCCCTGAGTGGTACGGATGCCCGTTCAGAATGGTGAAGGCTTGGTACACCTGCTCCAGCAAAACAACTCCCTGATCTCGTGCGCTAGAGTCGTCTTACGACGGAAAATCCGTGCCGAGCCACGCGGACTGCGCCTCAGGGCAAGGTGGCGCGAAGCCCCCTGCGTCGGTGCTACTGTACGCTGTTCAGCTTCTGGTAAAGCCACATCGCGGTGAGAGCCATTAGAAATACCCCGGACCCAATACTGAACACGCGCATCGGGATGGTAAGCCGGTTGACCTTGGCCAGCAATTCCGTCTGCTCCTCGTGCATGTGGGAACTCGCGTCATCCAGAAACAACTGGTCATCCCTGTGCATCATGAGTGTGCTCTTGTAAATCAGGAGGACGATCAGACCGATAGCGAAAAGTCCGAAAATCACGGCCACAATTGTGAGTGTCATAACCAACCCCGTAGGTTCTTCCGCCATGGTCCCACCTTCCATCACGCAAAACTGATCAATATTGGTCACAAAGGGCCAGTAACACTGGAACTCCGGCGCTGGCGGCAAATCAGTGAAATCTCTTTCTTTGCAACAGGTATCGGAGGTAATGCGGCTCGGATTAGAGAGCAAAACTGACCATCTTTGGCGGCGGCGATGTTGAATACTGTGAGAGTGAAAGCCGGTCAACTCACATTGAAGCGGATATTGTCGGTGCAGTGCCCCGTGTGTAGGGCTAAACCGAGGGAGCAGTGCACTTTAACGACCGGCCACCCCTCGATCAAAACGCACACCAAACGCGCAGCGGCCGCCGCCAAAGCTCCGCGCCCTGAAAGCTCTGGGCAGGCAGCGCTCCGCTCCCTGCAGGCATTTGCCACCGGTGGATTCCGGGCGCTGTTCCGCCCAAGTAGGAGACATGCTTCAAAACCAGAATAAGCTGCCAAAGCAAATGTGCTTTCAAATTCACAAGAATGGCGCCCCGGTCGATGGGGTCAGCTATCCTTCCCTCGCGGCAGCCTCGATAGCATTGGAGAAGGCTGCGCAGGGAGGCGAAGTGACTGCTGTCGACGGGCTCGATCAGATCGTGCGTCGCTACACTGCGGACGAATGCCGCAATGCACGCAATTCTCGGTAGCCGCGATGCCGTCGGCAGGAGTGCCCTGCTTCGACCGTCGCGAAGCGTGGTGGCAGCCAGGTTCCTGGAATTCAATGCCCGGAATGGTACGGATGACCTTTCAGAATCGTAAACGCCCGATACACCTGCTCCAGCAACACGACTCGCGCCAATTCGTGCGCCAATGTCATCTTCCCTAAAGAAATTGCGCTTTGGGCCGCCGACTTTGCCTCAGCGCTGAACCCGTCGGCGCCACCGATCGCGAAGACCAGCGGCAAAGGATTCCGGTCCTGATACTCTCCCAAAAACTTGGCGAACTGCTCCGAAGAAAATTCTTTTCCCCGCGAGTCCATCAGCACCAGGGTTGATTTCGCGCCGCTCTTGGCAGCGACTCCGAACTTCGCCAGCAACTCGGCCTCGTCGCGCACAATAAGGCCCTCGACCGGCGCGTAGCGGGAGATCCGCTTTAAATACTCATCGGTGAGAGACGCAATCGCCGGCTCTTTTGTCTTGCCGATCCATGCGATCTTGATTTTCACGGGAAGATTCGATGCTCACGAGCGCTGGGATCAGGCTTTCACTCGCCTCTTCTTCTTCGCATTCTTTGCGGCCGGCGCCTTGGCCGCAATCTTTCTTGGCTTCGGTGCCGCCTTCAGATCAGCGGGCTCCAGGCGCTTTGCTGACTTCCAAAGCCGTTCGAGATCGTAAAACTTGCGCGCCTTCTCCGAAAATATATGGACCACGAAATCGACGTAGTCGATGAGCACCCACTCCGCCTGCTTGTAGCCTTCGATGTTATTGGGATAGATTCCCGCCTTTTTGAGGCGGAGCTCTACCTCATCCGAAATAGCCTGCACTTGCCGCGGGTTCGTTCCGCTGCACAGCACGAAGTAATCGGTAAAGGCTCCCGACCCTTTTTCCATTTCCAGAATGCTAAGTTCTTCGGCCTTCTTTTCGAGACAGGCTTGGATGGCAGCGGCGACTTGTTTCTTAAGTTCGTTTTTCTTCATGCGGTAACGGACGGCATACTCTTGATTGTTTGATTGGTTGTCTGCAGCAGTGCCCCGGCTACTTCCCTGATTTCTGTGTGTCGGCTGCGGCCAACTTGCGCAGCTTGGCCATCGTCGCCGCAGAAGGATCCTTCCGCTTCCCGCTCTTGTTCCGCCGCTTGGTCTTGGTGACGTAATGATTTTGCGCCATTCTTTTCCTCAATGATCTGCGGCGGTTCGGGACGCCTGCCCTGGGTTGTCCGGAAGCCGCTTTTTCGTTGGTCAAAGGCGGCTCATTCCATAATAACTTGCTCCGGGGAGTTACGGCGTTGGCTGCACTATTTATACAGCCCCATCTTCTTGATGTAATCCGCAACGGCGGGATCCAGAAACCGCCCCAGCGGCTTGCCCGCTGTCGCAGCTTCCCGGATCGCCGTGGCCGAGGCTGGCTGGTGCAGATCTTCCAGCAGGTGGATGGTTACCCCCGGCAGGACCAGATCCCCGGTCGCCGCCTGCTTGTGAAAGGGCTTAGTGACCTCGGCCCGCGGGCGCAGATTTTCCGGCAGCGCATTGGCTACATCCGCCAGCGAATATCCCGGTCGCCCTGCGACGATAAATTCGCACTCTTTGAACAATGCTTCCGCCTGATGCCAATTCGCAATCTCCGCGAATGCGTCAATCCCGATCAACAAAAACAGCCGGTCAGCCGCTTTGAACGATTGCTTCATGCGCCGGATCGTGTCGATCGTATAGTTCGGCTTTTCCTGCCGGTTTTTGCGGTTTGCGGGAGCCTCCTCCGGCGCTTCTAGCAACGAGGGCACAAAGACTTTATCCCCAGCTGTCGCCAGCACCAGCATGGCAAATCGGTGTATGAACGGCGCCAGTGGCCTGCGCTGCTTGTGCGGGGGTACGTTCGCCGGAACGAAACAAATCCGGTGGAGTTTGCAGCGCTCCATCGCCGCCCGAGCCAGCGCCAGGTGTCCCTTGTGCACCGGATCAAACGTTCCGCCGAAAAGGCCAATATTCATAGAAGCTTTTGAACCCGGTTAGTCTCCAGTTTCACAGCTCATTATGCAAGCGTTGTTATGTTCTGCCTTGGCCCCACGGCACTACTCAGCCGGGAAAGTATCTCACGTCATATCACGCACAGAAGTCCGACCCACCAGCCCTCGCCCGTTTGACCGAACGTTACTCGGCGACCGGACAGTTATCTTCGAGTAATCCTCCTCTTCGAAATGAACTCCTGTAACTATCGTGTTTCCCATTCTGGCACTAGTATGGGTGACATGCGAGTAACCCTCCCCCTACTCCGCATCCCGCCCGCCCGTGCGCCTATCTTGCGTTATGGCGTAGCGGTTCTCAGTACAGCC
>Ga0070735_10003570_pt1 | contig 13568 bp, 14 predicted proteins | sample Coa_R1_FD_66443 | JGI IMG/M metagenome (GOLD analysis project Ga0070735, IMG submission 66443) | Surface soil microbial communities from Centralia Pennsylvania, which are recovering from an underground coalmine fire - Coalmine... | ecosystem: Environmental > Terrestrial > Soil > Unclassified ...
ATTGAAATTTTGCGCTGCTGCTGCCGTCATGTCGCTACTTCAGTTTTGTATCGGCGCCACTGCTCAGACAGTTCGGTTCAATCCGGTTTCGCATGAAGTCGTCGAAGCACGACTAAGGAAATACAACGGCAACGACAAACAGCGTGAGGTAACGCTCATGAAAATGTTCGTTGAAGCGGGTTGCAAAGACCAAAACGTTTCGGAGCAACCGGTGAAGGGATCAACGCTGCCCAACGTCATTTGCATTCTGCCCGGCAGCACCGACAGGGCCATCATCGTTGGAGCGCACTTCGATCACGTGGCAGATGGTGATGGGGTTGTCGACAACTGGAGTGGTGCGTCTTTACTGCCGTCTCTGTACGAAGCGGTAAAAATTGAGCCCCGCAAACATACCTACATCTTCATTGGATTCACTGATGAGGAGCATGGAGAAATCGGGTCGCGTTTCTATGCCCGACAGATGACGAGGGAACAGGTCGCTGCGACCGATGCAATGGTGAACATGGACACGCTCGGCCTAGCGGCTACCGAGGTGTGGGCCAGCCATTCGGACAAGAGGTTGACAGGGGCACTCTTCTACATTGCTAAGCAACTGAATCTGCCCGTGACCGGTGTAGATGTGGACCAAGTTGGCAGCACCGATTCTGAGCAATTCGCTGAGCGCAAAATTCCGCGTATTACGATTCATTCGTTGAATCAGGATACTTGGAATGCCGCATTCTTCACACACCGAAAGATAAACTTTCAGCGATGCGGGTCGACGATTACTATCAAACTTATTCCCTGCTCGCGGCTTATCTCGCCTTTTTAGACCAAGTCCTGAGCGCCTCAACTACAACGCCAACTCAATAGGGTAGCTGTGGCATTCGGGGGCCACCTTCCGAGAAGGCCGTTTCTCGGGAGCTAGCCGCTCCGAAATCCTTCGCCAGAAATGAATCTTTGCAGACTGAGTTCTTGCCTTTCTTGGTGGGCTGCCAAATCACGCGGCAGTGGTTTGAGTAATAAGGCCGCGTGTCACGCGCGTTGGCTCTTCCAGAACATCGAAGCATTGCAAAACCACATTTGAAAAGATCGGACGCGATCCCAATAGCTTGAATAATTCGGTTCGAGTGTAAGCGTCGTATGAGGCACGGTCCTGCCATGTGTACACACCGCCGTATATGTTGTTCGCCGGATCGGATAGGTACACTTTGGAAATCAAGCCTGGCACAGCGGCAAATTGCGGAGCCAGCTCACGGCAAATCTTTTCGAGTTCCGCCTGACTGCAGTTGGTTAGGTTGAAGGTAACAATTTGCATGTACACGGGTTCACCCCCGACAAGTCCGCCGAGTATAGCCACGGAATGCCGCAGCGTCAATTGCGCCACCAACTAAAACGGTTGGTGCCGTCTCGTCGTATATTGACGATACGTTTTGGATGCTGGATGAGCAACGAATCGAAGCTCCAAACCGGGCCAAGTCCTGATAAGTCGTCTTCTCGGAATGTGGGGATTCCCGGTTTTCAGAGACTGGGAACGCCGCTTTTCAGGAGCTATCAGGTCGTCAATACAAAACTGTTGGCTTGATGGGTTTAGCGGTGACACTTATCAAGGGAAGGTTGACCTCCACATCGGGGTTTTCGAGCGTTCTGTTTCCGCTCCCTGAATGCGATAAACATACTCCAGAACGAATGTTCCGTTCTCCTCCGAGTCGAAACGCCAGTTTTTGATGTTGTCCAGAGATGGAAGCGACAGATAGTTGGCGACCTTTTCCTTGCCCTCATCCGTCAGCGGGGCACAATTGTGACAATCGATCGCCACTGATTTGACCTGTGCACCGGTCACAATTCCCTTGGCAATCACAAGTTGGATTTCGACTGTGCCAGTAAGATTGAGTGCGCGGGCGAGTGGCGGGTACAAAGGAAGATCAGCGTGGGAGATGAGTGGATAGTGCTCGGGCTTCCCCCACGCCATCACAGCGATGAGAACTATACAAACGAGTGCACATGCGCCGCGCACCATCGTCCCTCCTCGATCAGCAGAAGGGTACACCACCTCGGTTTCAAAGTCCTGATAAGTCGGGTGGTCTCAAGGGGTCGATGCAACACTGGCCTGTAGTTTATCCGCTGGAGTTTGAAATCCCAAGGTTTGTCGCGGCCGGGTATTGAGACGCAGAGCGATTGCGTTCAGCTCCGATTGAGTGAACCGAGATAGGTCCGATTTTTTTGGCAGGTACTGCCGCAAAAGCCCGTTGGTGTTTTCGTTCGAGCCGCGCTGCCAGGGACTCTGCGGATCGCAGAAGTAAACCTGCACATTCGTGGCTATCGTGAAGCTTTTGTGTTGGGCCATCTCCAGTCCGCGGTCCCAGGTCAGCGAGCGGCGCAACGCCGCCGGAAGTTTTCGCACGTGCTGGCTCAGAGCGGCCACTACCGTTGCCGTATCCTTGCCGGGCACCTTCACCAGCATGCAGAAACGCGAATGACGCTCCACCAGCGTGACCACGTGACTGTTGCTCGCCCCTCGAAGCAGGTCCCCTTCCCAATGCCCGGGAACGGCACGATCTTCGACCTCCGCAGGTCGTTCGCGGATGGAAACGGCATCGACGATCTTGCCTTGGGAGTGCCCATGAACGCTGGCGTGCTGCGAGCGGCGGATGCGGCGCTTGGAGCGAAGGTGCTGAATCAGCTCGATTTTCAGCGCTCCCCGCGCTTGTATAAACAGGCTGCGATAAATCGTTTCATGAGACACGCGTAAGCTCTCGTCGTCCTGCTGCTGAAGCCATCCGGAAATCTGCTTCGGCGACCAGTCCAGCATCAGTTTACCCGCAACGATCCGTTGTAGCTTGTGGTGAGTGGCCAGCAAACATGGCTTGGGCCGCAAGGCCGAATCCCAAGCCCGCTGGTCGGCTTCGTTGGCGCGATACCGCCGCCGCCCGCCATGGCGGGCGACCTCTCGGCTTATTGTGCAGGGAGCACGACGCAGACGTTGTGCAATGACGCGCAAGGAACAACCGCTGGCAATTCCACGCGAGATGTCTTCGCGTTCTGCCAGCGTAAGCACGCGCCGTGAACGGCGACGAGTAGGCGGAGCGATCCCGCCATGCCGCTTCAAAAGAAGATGAACCACGGGATGTGCTCTACCGAGGGCGCGGCCAATCGCATGCAGAGACTGTCCGTCCTTCCAGCGACGCCAGACCTCGGCTCTCTCGGTCGCCGACAGTCTGAAACGTTTGCCTGAAGTCATAAACACCACCTGTGTAAGAGCTTCTAGCTCAGATGGTGTTGCTTCGACCAGTTGAACCGGCACCGATTCTTAGGCGCTGGCTCAATTACCCGATTGCTTTGCACACAACGTGACGCTATCGATAGAGTCAGTGCGAAGGAGAATGACACGAATAAAACTAGCGTAGAGATGGGGATCTGCCCGAAATGCAAGAAGCCTCTGAATCTGTCCCACCCAGATGCGATCGACATTGAGGGCCAACGTTTTCACTCTGAATGTGCCAAAAAAGCAGGGGCGCCTGCGAATTCTCTTAAAGCAAAAAGTCGGGACGCAATCTGAACGATGAAATCGCCGATATCCACTCATCGGCTTGTGGGATTTTAGCTCTAGCGCCCCTCATCACAAGACTGCCGTCGTGACGCCGGCACGACCTTGCTCCATCAGTTCTCTTAACCGCAATAGGTCTTTGCGATTCGCTCGGCGCATAGCAAACGACATAAACGGAGCGACCAGCTTGGAGAAGCCTCTCGGGCAACCGTGATTTCGCAATGTCATCCGAGTTTTTCCGTCGCTGGTGGCATCCCACGCATAGCTCGTTTCCATGGGAAATGGCCCTTCCGACGTTCGCATCACGAGACGCTTTCCCGGGACGAATTCAACGAACTCATAAACGTAGGCCAGGCGTTTCCCAAGAAAGTGAGCAACAAAGGCGACCTTCGCACCCACAGTCAAAGGCGGAGGGGTCTTCCATTCTACTGACTTGATGTTCACGTACCAGACGGGAGCATTGTCCGGGTTTGAGGAGTAGGCCGCTACCTCTTCCACAGAACGCGCGATGACGATTTGCGAGATCACGTCAACATCACTCATTATGGAGCCTCCTCGAAGAGTCCACATTGATCATTGGCGTGCACAAGCAAGCGCACGTGATGATGGAAGGTGAGTGATTCTCTCACATTGTGAAAAGTCAGCGCCTTAAAGTCGTCTTCTCGGAATGTGGCCCTGCAACGCACTTTCAGGCGGAAAGGGAGAAGATTCAACTGCCTTTTGCTACCAGCCTCGGTATTGCACGGTGCTCAGAATTTCTTTGAGCGGCCGCAAAAACAGTTCCAACTGACAGATCCAACTCCCGTGCAATAGTTCGCCACGACGTGCCGGCGGCGCGCATGGATTTAACCTGCGCTGCATTGATCGACTTTCTTGGACGTCCTAGTTGCTTTCCCTTGGCTCGGGCATGCCGCAATCCCGCGCGAACTCTTTCAACGATCAGATTTCGTTCGAGTTCAGCGACGGCGCCTAGAACCGTGAAGACCATTTTCCCTGTGGGAGTGCTCGTATCCACTTGTTCGGAGAGCGACACGAACTGAATCCCGAGGGCGTTGAAGGTTTCCAGAGCCCGAAGCAGGTGCGACACGGATCGGGCGAAACGATCAAAACGCCAAACGACCACCACGCTGAATCGTCGTTCGTGGGCGTCCTGCATCATTCGATTGAGCTGTGGTCTAGAGTCTTTCTTGCCGGAGAACCCGTTATCGACGTAGATGTCATGAACCTGCCAGCCCCGCCGCTGGCAATAATCCTCAAGCTCACTGGTCTGCATTGTGGGATCTTGGCCAGCATTCAGAGTGGAGACCCGAGCATAAATCGCTGCCCGGGGCGCCGTCCGAGCAGAACTATCTTGTCGTACTATCCTCGAAGCCATTTCGCCCCCCCTTATAGGCCATTTGGTCAAGGACAGTCGGGTGCTGAAAACACCGTGGTCCCCGTTTCTACTTTTCTTTGGCCCTCGCCGCTAGATACGCATCCACCGCCCGCCGGACCAATTCCGCCACCGGCGCCCCGGTCTTCTCGTTTAGGACCTTTAGCTGTTTCAACTGGTCAGGCCTGAGATAGATGTTTGTTCTCCGCTTCATATAGATGCATATATACACCATCTGGATGCAGATAGCTACCGCAGACCCACTAGCACGACCGGCATAGTCGTCTGAAAGGAACGGTTATGAGCAGGACTCAAACCCGTTCAAATAACGTCAGCGGGACGTTCTGGGCGCCTCTCCGCTAGGCGTGGGTCCACACACCCCCACCCTCCCCGCGCGGCGCGGCGGTGAAGACTCGCGCGCCGCAACAGCAGCCTAAACTGCGGGATGGCGATGAGCTAGAGAGCCGTTGTATAAGGGTTAGACCCTGGTCCGGATCGGACCTCGACATGCGAAACGCTCACGCCACGGCTTCCAATTTGCATCCATTGATTCGATACGGGCTGGCGCTCGTGCTGGTCGCCGCGGCGCTGACGTTGTCGCTTATTCTGCAAGTTCCGTTTGGGAACCCGTTCTGGTTCTTTTTCGCGATTGCGGTAATTGCGAGCACTTGGTATGGCGGATGGGGCCCTGGGTGGCTTGCGGTCGGAATCAGCACATTGCTGGTGCTCTATTATTTTATCCCTCCGAATCACTCATTTCAGTTGAATCTGCGCGACGTTCCGTTCTTCGTCACGTTTGTGCTTTGCCAAACGATCGCCAATTGGCTGATTTCGTGGCGGCGCGAGACGGAAGACTCGCTTCGTAGGGCACGCGATGAGCTGGAGGACAAAGTTGCGGAGCGAACCGCGCAACTGAAAAATACTAACCAAGCGCTGGTCGATCAGATTGCGGAACAAAAGCGCACCGAAGAGGCTCTGCAGGTTGCGCGGACCGAGCTTGCGCGAGTGGCCCGCATCACGACGATTGGCGGGCTGACTGCCTCGATCGCTCACGAGGTGAATCAGCCACTCGCGGCGGTCATAGCCAATGCGGACGCCTGCGTGGTCTGGCTTTCTCACCAAACCCCCAATCTCGCCGAGGCGCGGGCGGCTGCCGAACGGGCGATTCAGGGCGCGACGCGAGCGTCCGACGTCATCGTGCGGATTCGTTCGCTGATCAGCAAAGCCGCTCCGGAAAGAGCCCCGGTTCGAATCAATGAAGCCATTGATGATGCGGCGGCGTTAGCCAGCGATCAGGCCTTGAAAAGCAACGTCGTTGTGGCGATGGAACTCGCGTCAAATCTTCCCTTCGTGCTGGGTGATCGAGTTCAACTGCAGCAGGTGATCCTGAATCTCCTGACCAACGGAATCGAAGCCATGAGCGGCGTGGAGGATCGCCCACGCCGGTTACTGGTCCGTTCCGAAATGCAGGGCGCCCGGCAGATTCGTGTTTCCGTGCAGGACTGCGGAGTCGGAGTTAATGCGCAGACCATGGCCCGCCTCTTTGAACCTTTCTTCACCACGCGACCGAAGGGCATCGGAATGGGGTTGCCGATCAGCCGTTCGATTATCGAAGCGCACGGCGGCAAGTTGTGGGCTGAATCGGATGGTGAACATGGCTCAATATTTCAATTAATCTTGCCCGTGGGCGATGGGACGGAGCAATGAAGGAACCGGCACCGATTGTCTTCGTAATCGATGACGACCGCATGGTTCGCGAAGGAATTCAAAGCCTGATCCGCTCGGTGGGACTGCGCGTGGAGACGTTTGCTTCCGCGCAGGATTTTCTGGCCGCCAAGCGTCCCGATGCTCCGGCCTGCCTGGTCCTCGACGTGAGGATGCCTGGCCTCAGTGGCCTCGACCTGCAGCACAAATTGAGCGAGGAAAAGCTTTCGATCCCGATTATTTTTATCACTGGGCACGGCGACATCCCCATGTCTGTGCGGGCCATGAAAGACGGAGCGCACGAATTCCTGACCAAGCCGGTTCGCGGCCAGGATTTGCTGGACGCCGTGCAGAAAGCGATCGCCAGCGACACGGCCGTTCGCAAGGAGCGCGTGGAGTTAAGCGAGATTCGAGCGCGTTTCGATTCGCTGACTCCGCGCGAAAAAGAAGTGTTGGTCCTGGTTGTGGCCGGTCTCTTGAACAAACAGATTGCCGACCGCCTGGGAACCAGCGAGTTGACCGTCAAGACCCACCGCGCGCACGTCATGGAGAAAACTCAGGCCGATTCTCTCGCCCACCTCGTGCGCATGTCGGAGCAGCTCAAGACCGCTGCCCTTCGCAAGTAAGTACCGTTCTCCTCCTAAAGCAGGATAGCTTTCGCCCGCGCCGGTTGTTAGCCTTCGTTCCGTTGGAGCTTTTGTCAGGCAACGGAGCGGGGGAACAGACGTGAACGAATCTCGTCGCCAGTCCAGCAGCATTGCCATCGTGGACGACGACCAGCCCGTTCGTGAGGCGCTGGAGAGCGTGCTGAAGGCCTCTGGTTTTCTGACCAAGACCTTCGCTACGGCCGAAGAATTTCTTGAATCCGACGACCGCGAAATGACGGCGTGCCTGATCCTCGATGTGCGCCTGCCGCGGATGAGCGGGATCGAGCTGCAACAACGATTGGTCGAAGCCCATAGCCAAATCCCGATTATTTTTGTCACCGCCCACGGAGATGCCTCCATGCATAACTTGTTGATAAATGCGGGCGCCGCAGGTTTTTTTAACAAGCCGGTGCGCAGTGACACGCTGCTGAAGGAGATTGACTCGGCGATTGAAAATGCCCGACCGGATCAGAAACGGGACCCATCTTGAAAGGGGGACAGAGATGTTCTCGACGTTCACAGACAACCTGGAAGATGAAACCTGCATGCCGTTTCAGGACATGGCAGTGCCGCTGGAGCGCTCCGTCACGATGGAATCCATCGTCGGAGTGAGCCGCGTGCTGAAATCCGTACTGCAGGAAGTGAGTCTGGTGGCCCCGACCGATTCCACCGTCCTGATCCTCGGAGAAACCGGTACGGGCAAGGAGCTAATCGCGCGCGCCATCCATGATCGCTCCAGGCGCTCGGCACGGCCGTTCATTCGCGTAAACTGTGCCGCGATTCCGGCCTCGCTGATCGCCACCGAGTTATTTGGACACGAACGAGGCGCCTTCACGGGCGCTCTGCAGCGCCGCAAGGGCCGCTTTGAATCCGCGGACGGCGGCACCATCTTCCTCGATGAGATCGGTGAACTTCCGATGGAAACGCAGATCGCGCTTCTCAGAGTCCTCCAGGAACGTGAGTTTGAGCGCATCGGGAGCAGCCAGCCAACTTCCGTAAATGTCCGCGTCATCGCCGCGACCAATCGCGATTTGAACGCCGCGGTGGCCGCCGGTACGTTTCGCATGGACTTGTATTACCGGCTGAACGTTTTCCCGATTGAGCTGCCTCCGCTGCGCGAACGCGACGATGATATTCCGCTGCTGGTCGAGCATTTTGTCGAACGCTACGCACGGAAAATGGGCAAGCGATTTACTCGCATAACGAAGGGCACGCTGGAGACGCTTCAGTCTTACGACTGGCCCGGGAACATTCGCGAACTGCAGAACGTGATTGAGCGAGCCGTGGTCTTGAGCGAAGGCGAAACTCTTACGGTTCACGAAGCCTGGCTGAGGCGGACTTCCGCGCGCGTATCGATTTCTTCTTCTCCCCTGGCGGCGTCGCTCGCGAGCCATGAACGCGAAATGATTGAATCCGCCCTGGCCGAAAGCCAAGGACGAATCTCCGGCCCGGCCGGCGCAGCCACGAAGCTGGGAATTCCACGGCAGACGCTGGACTCAAAAATCGCCGGGCTCGGAATTGACAAGCGCCGCTTCAAGCTGGCATCGCTCTGTTAATTCTCTCAAAGATAAGAAAACTGGATTTGCGGCTCCTCGAGTAGGTTTGCACGGATATTTTGCGCCGGATTTTTTCCAGCCGACTCTGCTCTCTCCAGCGATCGCTGCCTGGGACTGCAGTCTGCTTCGCCCCGGTGGTTTTTTTCTGATGCCCCGGCAGTTCTGAAAATTCGGCTTCTATGTTTCATGCAAGTGGTTTGCAATCCGCATCTTGTTTTGGCCGGCTGATTGCAATGTAAGGAGCGTCCGAAGGAAACCCAAACGCGCAAACGATAAGGAGGATTCAATGAGAAAGTTTCAAGTACACCGAATAGCAGCAGCGCTGGCCCTGTCTCTGCTGGGCTTGATCGCCAGCTACGCGGGAGAAAAACCTACCGTGACGACTCCCGTGCAGAGGACCGTAACACTGCGAGTACTGGGCGACGACAAACGCGTGCCCGAAGTAAACCGCGAAGACGTAATCGTCAACCAGGGTAAAGACCGGCTGAGGGTCACGGGATGGACGGCAGCCCGGGGAGAACACGCCGGGCTTGAGCTATTCATTCTGATTGACGACGCCTCGCACGCGAACTTGGCGTCGCAGTACAACGATTTGCGCGAGTTCATCAATTCCCAGCCCACGACGACCTCGATCGGCTTGGGGTACATGCGCAACGGAGGGGTGCAGATCGCGCAGAATTTCACGACGGACCACGATCAGGTCGCGAAAGCCTTGCGGCTGCCGCTCGGCTCCAGCGGCGCGTACGGGAGTCCCTACTTGTCCGCGATCGATCTGATGAATCGCTGGCCGGAAACCACCCATCGCCGCGAGGTGATGATGATTACCGATGGAATCGACCGCGCCCGGCGGGTGCGCAATTACAGTGGATTCCTGTATACGAATCCTGACGTCGATTCGGCAGGCGTCGTGGCGCAGCGCACCGGAACGATCATTCATACGGTATTCACGCGCGGTGTTGGCCGCCTGGGCCGCAACTTCTGGGAGATCACCAACGGTCAGAATGGAATGGCCAAACTCTCGGATCAAACCGGAGGCGAGTCGTACTACCTCGGTACTTCCGGTCCGGTGAGCATCAAACCGTACCTGGAGGATTTGCAGAAGACTCTCGACAATCAATATCTGCTGGAGTTTCATGCAGTGCCCGGCAAGAAAGCGGGACTGCAGCCGGTGAAGTTGAACACCGAAGTTGCCGGCGTTGAACTGAACACCGCGGACAGTGTCTGGGTCGAGGCCAGGTAAGCTCTTCACATGCGGGTCCTTTTCCCGGTGCGGCATTTTCACCGGGAAAAGGACTCTCGCCATTTTGGCGTGCGATTCGTATCCCCGCCTTTAATCACTCGGCATTTTCGCCTTCCAATTCAATTTCCATGCCCGCCGCAGTTTGTGACGGTCCAGCGGCGCAAATATTTCTCCAAGCAATTGCTGTACAACTTTCCGCTGGTTCGGCATTTCTGAAAAATCAGCGCGTGTTTTCACCGCAAGTCCAGGGGTTTCAGCGATCGGGCTTTGGCCGCCGGATTGCATTTATCGACTCGTTCGAGAGCGACGAAAGAAAAGCGACCAAGAGGAGATCGAGCATGGCTTGGCATCCCGCGACAGTGACTCAACGCGTACTGCTCGTCGCCGGCCTCCTCTTGCTGGCAATTTGCGGCCTGGCGCAACTGGACAGCATCCTCAGTTCACGGTTCGCCCTTGAGAAGTTCGAGGCGCTTCACTCGGCGTCTACACCGATCCCTGAAAGTGACAAAACGCAGGTAGAGGAATCGCCGCAGGAAGAAGTTCCCGTGCCGACAGCGGTTCTACCCGAACTGAACTTCCGTTTGTGGGACGTTCATCGCGTCCAGGCTTACAAGGAGAGTCTGGCAATCCAGTCCCCCGCGCCGCTGGGCACGCTTCGCATTTCAAAAATCGGGCTCGAAGCGCCGCTCCTCGATGGGACGGATGCGCTGACGCTGAATCACGCCGTCGGCCGGATTGCGGGGACGGCGCGGCCGGGAGAGTCGGGAAACATCGGAGTCGCCGGGCATCGCGACGGGTTTTTCCGCGGGCTCAAAAACATAAAGACCGGCGATGCGATCGAATTGAGAACGCTCGATGGCACGGATACCTATGTCGTTGACGAAATTCGTATTGTCGCGCCCGACGATGTCAGCGTGCTTCAGCCGCGCCAGGTTCCGTCGCTCACGCTGGTCACCTGCTATCCCTTCTACTTTATTGGCAAAGCACCACAACGCTTCATCGTAATGGCTTCTCTCTTCGGTGAAACAAAAAGCGGCGCGGAGAGTTCACAAACTTCGCCCGCAATCTCAAATCTGCATGTTGAAAAGGAGAAACAATGAACCGCACAAAGAGCATCGTCCGGATGTTTTTTCTGAAAGCCGCCACGATTTTCATGCTGGCGATGGTTGCCGCCGGGGCTTGGGCACAGGACGCGACGACCACCACCGTCAAGCACGGGGAATCCTCGTATGACACTCAGGTAAAAAACGCGGAAGTGGTCTACGTCGAAGGCAACGATCTCGTTCTCCGCCTGGAGAACGGAAAGATCGAGCACCTCGTCATACCCGACAGCGACAAATTCACGATCAATGGCAACGAAGTGACAGTACACGAGCTGCAGCCGGGAACCCGTTTGACCCAGACGATCACCACAACCACCGTTCCCCGCTACGTTACTACCATTCGGACGCTCAAGGGCAAGATCTGGCATGTGAGCAAGCCGAACTCGGTGATCCTGACACTTCCGGACGGTACCAATCAGCGGTACACCGTTCCCAACCATGCCAAGTTCAACGGTAAGGCTAAGTCCGTCTTCGATTTGAAAAAGGGCATGACACTCGAGGCCACCATCATCACGGATGACGAGCACACCGTGATGGAACAGACCAAGTCGACGGCCGGTGTAATGCCGCCTCCGGCAACGCCGCAGGAAGTTGGCACTTTGCTGATCTACCGCCCTTACGAGCGGCTGCAAGTGCCGGTGCTGTCCGCCAGCGCGGAGACCGCCGAGGCAACCTTGCCGGAAACCGGCAGCTCCCTCCCGCTGATGGGTCTGGCCGGCGCGTTCGCCGTCGCAGCTTCACTCGGAGTGGGGGCAGCACGGCGGACTTTCGGCAGGGCTTGATGCTTCCCGCACGGGCCCGTCCCGCACAAAAGCTGTGGGACGGGCCTTTGTTTTCCAGACTCAGCCCATATGACGATTTTGGCATCGGCGAACGGAGAAAAAGCCATGGAAGCGAGCCCCGAGCTGTTCCGCGATCTCACTTACATATTCCTGGCGGCAACCCTCGGCGGACTCGTCGCCTGGCGACTGCGGCTGCCGTTGATTCTGGGATTCGTATTGGGCGGGATTGCCCTGAGCCCTTTTACTCCAGGGCCGCGCCTGACGAATTTGCACACGTTCGAAGTCTTCGCCGAGGTCGGCGTTGTTCTTTTGATGTTCTCGATCGGCGTTGAATTCTCAATCCCGGACCTGATGCGCGTGAAATGGGTAGCGCTCGTGGGCGGCCCCATCGGAATACTGGTCATGCTGGGAGCGGCGTTTGGGGTGGGAGAGATCGCAGGATGGAGTACTACCGAACGGCTCGTCGTGGGTGCCGCCGTTTCGGTGGCGAGCACGATGGTGATGGCGCGGTTGCTGAGCGACGCAGGAAAAGCTTCGGAAACCTATGGCCGGGCCATGATCGGAATCACGCTGGTGGAGGACCTCGCGGTCATTTGTATGATCGTGGTTCTGCCCTCCATCGGAAACTCCAGAGATGGAACGCTTCTTAAGGCTGCCTGGACGCTCGGCAGGGCGATGCTTCTACTGATTCCGCTGACCTTCCTCGCGATCAAGGTCATCCCCCGCCTGCTGCGTCGAGTTAAACTGACTTGCAACGCGGAACTATTTCTGCTGGTGGCAATTGCGGTGTGCTTGGGTACAGCTGCAGCGGCGCAGGCGGCAGGATTTTCGGTCGCTCTCGGCGCATTTCTTGCGGGGTTATCCATCAGCGGCCTGGAGGACCTGCATGATGCGCATGCGCAATTGGTTCCGTTGCGTGACGCGTTCGTCGCGCTGTTCTTTGTTTCGCTCGGCACGTTGGTGGATCCGAGAGTGCTCTTGGGAAACCTGCCTCTGCTCGGATGGATGCTGCTTTTGATTGTGGCAGGCAAATTTCTGGTCTGGGCAACGATCATGCTCGCGTTCCGATACCCGCTGCGGAGCGCCATCGCGGTGGCTGTGGGCCTAACGCAGATTGGCGAATTGTCGTTCGTAGTGGTGCAAGTTACGCGAACCTCGGGAATGGTGAAAGAGGCCGCATTCAATACCGTGATTGCCGCATCACTGATTTCGATCTTTCTGAATGTGCTCATCGTGCGGGGTGTGTTCCAATGGCTGGACCGCAAGACTCCCCTACAAGCACAATTCAGGCTGCAGACGTAAAGTTTTCGGACGTTGCTCGAAGCGATGTGCTGGGAAGTCCACGGAGAATCGAGATGAGATGCGCAATCGCGCTGCTCAATGCACTGCTCACAACTAGCCTAGCCAGGAAATCAATCGCGCGTCAAAGCATCGTCTTGGAACAACTTTGGAACGGTTGAGAAAAAGATTGGCGCCTCGAACAACCCTAAGCGGCGGCTGAACCACGACTTATGATTTTGAACTCCGTGGCTGTTAACCGAAATGTTGCAAGTTCGAATCTTGCCCGGGGAGCCAATTTCGTTTCTTCAACCGTTTGATTTTTTTCCTGCCGCGGCCTTCCGTTCAGACTCCAGAGCG
>Ga0070735_10003571_pt1 | contig 13567 bp, 10 predicted proteins | sample Coa_R1_FD_66443 | JGI IMG/M metagenome (GOLD analysis project Ga0070735, IMG submission 66443) | Surface soil microbial communities from Centralia Pennsylvania, which are recovering from an underground coalmine fire - Coalmine... | ecosystem: Environmental > Terrestrial > Soil > Unclassified ...
CCTCGCAAAAATGTTTGCGGAGAAAACCGTCGTCGTCGCCGTCGAACTCTCGGAAAAACCTGAAGAACGCGCAAGACTTGCGGGGCCGCTGGCCTTTGAGATGGCGCGCGAGTTGGAAGTTGAACTGGACCACGATGCTGCCGCCGAACTTGCCGAGATCCTGAATGGAGATCTGGCCGCGATTCGCACGGAACTTGAAAAACTTTCGGCTTACGTTGGCAATCGCCGCAAGATCACGCGCCAGGATATCGAGCTTTTGGTGGTATCCGCGCGCAAATATTCGGTGTGGGAACTGACGGACATGCTTGCTTCGCGGCAGCCTTCCCGGGCGCTGGAATTTCTCGATAGCCTGCTGCGGGAGGGCGAACAAGCGCCTGCTTTACTTGGCGCCCTGGCCTGGATGTACCGCAAGCTCCTCGAGGCGCAGGAAGTGCCGGCAGGCGTTCAGGGATGGCAGGCGGCCAGCCGTCTTCACATGCAGGCCAAAACAGCGGAATTGGCCGTTAGCCAGTCGCGAAGATTTCCCCGGGCGCAGCTCACCAGGGGACTCGCTGCATTGTACGAGGCGGACAGCCGCTTGAAATCAGGCGGAGCGAGCCAGCGCGCCGTGATGGAATTTCTGGTAGCGAGGCTGGCGTCGTCGACGCCGAAATGATTTAGGTTTACGTAGCACAGGCTTTCGCCTGTGTGTTTTTGACTTGGCCCTGCGTAAAAGAAAGTTGATTGTTCTTCCGGCCGCACTAAACCCAAAGAAAAAAACACACAGCCTGAAGGCTGCGCTACTGAACTAGGATGTTTTCGCAGGCAGCTAGAAAGCGGAGTTGTCTGGACTAAGCTTTGGCCGTTGCGCGCAAGCCGTTGATTGCAAGCGTCAATCGCGACTTGTAGCGATTGCCCGTGTTTTCCTCGAGCACGCCTTTGCTGATCGCGCGGTCGATTGCGGATAGCGTGGGCTGAAGCAGAGTTCCGGCTGTCGTGCTGTCTTTCGCGGCAATTGCCGTTCGCAGGCGCTTCATAAAAGATCGCACGCGAGTGCGATTTGCCCGGTTGATTTCCGCGCGAACGTGGGATTGCCTGGCCCGCTTGAGAACGGAGGGCTTACGCTTCTTTACCTTAGTTGTTGCTCCTTGCGCCATTCAAAATCTCCTCTTCTTGTGGTGCGGGCGCGGGCTTTCATTAGCCCGCAGAATATGATCGAATTACATTATCGGAGGCGCATCTCTTTGTCAATGAACGGGCAACATGGTAATGATCTAATGCTGTTTCGTGGCGTCTCTTTGGGACTTTCGGAGCGAGGGTTAGCCCCTTAGTCCTGGTATTTTTGGCGCAGACGAGGCGTCAGGCGGAGCATGAGTTGCACGCGCTCGACTTCGCTTATCCAATCGTTGAGTGTGGCGGCGAGTTCTTCGTTGTCGGGAGGGACGATACCGGTCGGGCAGAGTGGGCCTAGCTTGCGGATGGCCGAGGCGCGATAACGATTGATCGTGCGGTCGCCTGCGGTAGCGCACCATTCATTATCTTCGGAAAGAAATACAACGACAGGAACGCGATTGCCGCCGTTGATGCGCAGCTCTGGAACTAATTCACCGTCCCTCGGCCTTTCGATAAAACGCAAATGAATTTTCCCGGGATTGGCTTCGGCGATTCGGTAAATGAGCGGACACTGCTCAATGCAATCGCCGCACCAAACGCCGCTGAAAATCAGAATTTTCATTTCGCGCACAAAGCCGGCGACCAGTTGTTTCTGGGCATCGGTCAATCGCGCGGCGTCATAAACCTGATTCCAGCGACGTTGCTGCTCTTCGTTGCCTGTCTGGACGTAGCGGTCATAAGGAATTCCAGATGAGAATTTTTCCAGAAGATAGGAAGTATTGATCATAGCTGCTGCATCATACCCATACACGGATACGATCTCAATAGACCGGGATTCTTACCAGATCCGCACGCGGTCAGGCGGAACCAGGTAAAGCTTCTCACCAGGTTGGACGTTGAATGCCGAGTACCAGGCGTCGATATTTCGCACAGTATCGGCGCGGAACTGCGCTGGGGCGTGCGGGTCTGTCATTACCTGCCGGCGGAGCGCGGCTTCACGCGATTTCGATCCCCAGTTTTGTCCGAAGGCGATAAAGAATTGTTGATCGCCTGAGAATCCGTCCTGCATGGGCGCCGTTTTGCCCTCGAGCGAGGCGCGGTAGCCGTCGTACGCGGCGGAGATTCCGGCGACGTCGGCAATGTTTTCGGCGAGAGTTTGCTTGCCGTTCACGGAAAGATCGGGAAATGGTTTGTAGGTGTCATATTGCGCTGCGAGTTTTGCTGTGGAAGCTTCGAAGTGCTCCAGATCCGCAGGCGTCCACCAATTGCGCACGCGTCCTTTGTAGTCAAACGCGCTGCCTTCCGTGTCAAACGTGTGGCTGATTTCATGCCCGATGATCGAACCGATGGCGCCATAGTTCGCCGCGGCCGGAGCATGCGGATCAAAAAATGGCGGTTGAAGAATTGCAGCAGGGAAGTTAAGAGCGTCTTGCAGCGGAAGATTGACCGCGTTAACTGTCTGCGGCGTCATGGACCATTCCTTGCGATCCACGGACTGCCCGAGACGCGCGATATCGCGGTGATACTGAAACAGGCTGCCGCGCCACACGTTACCGAAGATGTCGTCCGGCCTAACTTCGTACGCGGAGTAGTCCTGCCAGGTTTCCGGGTAGCCAATTCCAACGTAAAGCGTGGTGAGCTTGGCCTGTGCTTCACTTTTCGTCTTCGGGTCCATCCAGGTCAGCGCGTCAATACGCTTTCGGAAGGAAGCGATAATATTCGCAACCATCGCTTGTACCTCGGCCTTTTCTTCCGGCGAAAAGTAACGCTGCGCGTAGATTTGTCCGACGGCGTCGCCGAGCATTCCGTTGACCAGGTTGACGCCACTCTGCCAGCGCGGACGCTGTTCGGGCGTGCCGGAGAGGATTTTGCCGAAGAAAGCGAATCGCTCATCATTGAATGCCTTGGGGAGGACTCCGGCGTACGTTTCGATCAAATGAAACGCCAGCCAATCCTTCCACGTTTCGAGCGGAGTCGACGCGACGAGGGCGGACTCGCCAGTGAACGCGGTGGGTTGCCAGACGATGAAGCTCTGCTGTTTGTCGAGGCCAGCGCCGCGAAAATATTCTGCCCAGTCAAGTCCGGGAGCTTTGGCGGCGAAGTCGGTTTGCTTCCAAGTGTTATTTGCTTTGTGGATGTCTTCGTTATCGGCGAGGCTGATGTGCTTTTCGGCGATCTCGTGCTCTAGATCAAAAATGCGCCCGGCGCGGGCGTCGGTGTCCGTAAATCCCGCGAGCTTTAGAATGTTTGAGATGTGGGCGAGATATTTCGTGCGAATGTCACGCATGCGATCGTTGTCGCCGAGGTAGTATTCGCGATCAGGGAGTTGCAGACCACCCTGCAATAAGTAGGCGGCATAGTGGTCGGAATCGTCGAATCCTGGTGCGACCCACAGGCCAAAAAGATTATTAGTGTGAAAGTTTGTGTTGTTGAGGGCATCAACATCGGAGCGCAGGCTCTCACCCAACGCCCGAGCGAGTTCGCGCTTATCGCGGATCGCGGCAATGGCGTCCAGATGCGGACGAAGCGGGGCCGCCCCTTTCGCTTCGATGGCGGCTTCATCCATGTACGAGCTATAGAGTCCGGCAATCTTGTGAGCCGCTGAGCCGGCCGGCGCGCTCGATTTCGCTGCTTCCTCGATCAGGCCAACGGTCCGCTTGTTACTTAGATCGTCGAGAATGCTGAAGACGCCGATTCTTCCACGGTCGGGCGGAATTTCAGTGCGTTTGATCCAGGCGCCATTGGCATATTCGTAGAAATCGTCCCCTGGCTTGACCGAGGGATCCATGTTGGCCACGGCGATGCCGTGAGTATCGTGTTTGGGCGCGTCGATGGCTGCGTACTGAGCAGCGGGAGCAGCGATAGAGAGAAGCACACAAATGATGGCGCGTGCCACGGGATTCTTCCGGGAATTATTGGCGAAACGCATGCAGGCACTCCCAATGGTCGCTAGCGTTATGGAGCGAAGCGAACCTTTAAATTAGACGGCATTTAATAGAAGAGGGTAGCACGGCCTCTACCTCTGTTAGCAGCCTCTGATGTAGGAACTTCAACTAATTCATACGGCATCAACCTGATGGACATTCGTGGTGTCTCCGACAAACTAGGATGGGCGGTACGAATATACGGGGAGTTTTAATGGCACTCGAAGACCGTACGGCGAGACAAATTCCCTCGAGGGGCGTATCCGGCACTTCGCGGGTGGCAGGAATTTTCTACCGCCACTGGCTGGAGGCGCTCATCATTTTTGCGCTTGTACTGCTAACTGCTGAAATTCTGTTAACGCGATATTTCCCATTCTCGGAAAAAAACGTCACGGAGTCTTTGCAGGAAACTTTCCCGAGTAAGCTTAAGATCGACCATTTTCAACCCGTGTATTTTCCTCGTCCTGGTTGCGAAGCGGAAGGCGTGACGTTTCGTTCGATATCCGCCGAGCCCGGGCAGCCACCCGTGGCCACAATTCAGAAGCTAATTATCCAGGGAAACTACGGCAATTTTCTGTTTCGGCCCCATCACATCTCGCGCGTCATTTTGGAAGGCCTCCGAATTCGAGTGCCGGCGGTGGGCAAAGACGGCGAATTTAAGGGTGGATATACCCACACCCAAACTACAATCGGTGAACTCGTAACCAATGGAGCGGTGCTCGAAATTGCGCGCGCGAAAGGTAAGCCGCCCCTGCAATTTCAAATCCACGAACTTAACCTGGGTTCGGTCAGCGCCAAAGACGGGATGTCCTTCAACGTGAGAATGCAAAATCCTGAACCTCCGGGCGAGGTCAGTTCGAGCGGACATTTCGGTCCATTCAACGCCGGTAATCCGGGGCAGACGGCTGTGTCGGGGACCTGTTCATTTCATCGAGGCGACCTGAGTGCCCTCGGTGGAATCGCGGGAACCGTTGAGTCGGAGGGGAAATTTTCCGGTCCGCTGGAGCATGTGGAGGTGCAGGGCAAAACGGATGTCCCGGATTTTCAGGTCAATCGCAGCGGACATACGGGCCACCTGGTGACTCACTTTGAAGGGTTGCTGAATGGAACCAACGAAGACGTCGCGCTGAATAATGTTGAGGCTATTTACCAGAAAACAAAATTCATTGCGAAAGGGAGCATAGCTGACAAGAACGGGTTCGACGGCAAGTTTACGTCGCTCGACTTCGCGGTCCATGCAGGAAGACTGGAAGATATTTTGCGACTGATCGCAAAGGAAAGCCCGCCAATGACAGGCGTAATCAGCCTGCAAGCGCATTCCACGGTGCCGCCCGAGGGACAACCTTTCTTGAAAGAAGTGACATTGCAGGGCGATTTTGAGATCAATGACGGCCATTTTGAAAATCCGAGCAGGCAACAAAGTGTGGACGAACTCAGCGAAGCAGCGCGAGGGTTGAAAAAACTTCAGCAAAATAGGGATAAGAACGAGGATAAAGACAGTCCCATGGAAAATGTCATTTCCCATGCGCGCGGACACGTCGACCTGAAGAATGGCGTGGCCACGATTACGAATCTTTCATTCTCGGTGCCCGGCGCGGAAGCACTGATGCACGGTACTTTCAACGTACTGAATCAAAAGATCGATTTTCACGGAACAATGAAAATGGACGCAAAGTTTTCTCAGAGCACCAGCGGAATCAAGTCGCTGTTCGCCAAAGTACTCGATCCATTCTTCAATAAAAAGCGCGGTTCCGTGGTGCCCGTGGTGGTGGATGGCACGTATCATCACCCGCACTTCGGAATCGACCTGAACCCGGCCAAGAAATCGAAGGGCTGAAAGGTCATCAAGTGCAAGTCCTCGCCTCGAAAAGTCTTAGATCCTTAAGGAGGGTTGACGTGAAAACGGTAATCTATCTATTCCTCGTGTTAATGATTTCGGCTGTCCCGGCACTCGCGCGACAAAGGGGTGGTGGTGAATCGCGTGGTGGCGGTGGCGGCGCGCGCGGCGGTAGCGAATCACACGGCGACGGCGGCAACACTCATGTTGGCGGCGGACATATTCCCGCTCACGGGCCAGAACCGAATCGTGGCTCGGCTTCCGTTCGCGAAGCGCCGGCAAATCGCAATAATCGTGGCGGGCAAGCAAGCGACGTGGGTCGCAGCTTTCGCGACCAACCTAACCACCCTGAAGCGCCCCATGTGCACGCAGAGAATGACCACTGGGTCGGACACGAATCAGGGCGGAATGATGCTCACTACCACCTTGATCATCCCTGGGGACATGGACGCTTTCGCGGCGAAATTGGCCCCAGGCATATTTACCGAATCGAGGGCGGAGACAGGGACCGTTTCTGGTTTGGAGGATATTATTTTGGCGTGGCGCCGTACGACGATGATTACGTCAATGACTGGGATTGGCGAAATGACGATGTGGTGATTTATGACGATCCCGATCACCCAGGCTGGTACCTGGCTTATAACCCCAGGCTGGGCACTTACGTCCATGTTCAGTATCTCGGCGGACAGTAGTGTTGTGCAGCACGACAATGCGGCTTGTTCTGACGAGCAAGGGTGACCTATAGTCTTTTGAGGGCTACTCGTACCAAGCGCTTATTTGGGCGTTCATTTGGGTTTCTGCGGCATGTTCGATCTGGAGAGCCGCGGCGAGAAAAAAATGAAAACCGCAACCTTGTGCGTGCAATGCGATAAACAGGAAAGACTGTGCACGTGCGACCGCTATTGTTGCTACTGCCAAGGAGTCGAGAGGATCCGGCTATGCGCCGACGGAAAATTCTACTGTCCGGATTGCCGGGAAGCATGCGACATTCATTTAGCGGATTTCAATGACGGATGATTCCACGCGCGTCGAGTTACATTTGGATTGTGATCCCCGGCTCATCAGCGCCGTTCGGAGTGCCGTGCATTTCCTGGCGACGCGAGCAGGACTGGAGGAGCACGGCTGTGAGAGTGTTGCCCTGGCGTCGGAACAGGTTTGCAAAGAAGCCCTGACGCAAATTACCGATGCTGACGGGGGACTCAACGTCACGCTCGATGCATTCCCAGACCGCATGGAAATTTCCATTCATCATCGCGGGCGATTGACGCCGGCGGTGGGCCTGCAGACTTTCGCACCATCGGGCGCGGAATCATCGGGTGGATTGAATGGCGTGGAACTGCTGTCACGCGTGGACCGTGTGTCGTTCAATGCGGAAAAAGGTGTAGCGCGAACGACGCTGGTGAAGTATCTGCACAGCAAGCCGTAGGCGAACCCACAGAGTGTAGCTGTCGAAGGTTTCAAGCAGCGCACGCTTTTGGTAGGACAGGCTTCAGCCTGTGTCGTTTGATTTAATCCTCACACCGACAGAAAGGCACACAGGCTGAAGCCTGTGCTACTTGAGCGCGTAATTTTGTTTTCTTAGCGGATTTGCCGGACTTCTTGTCGAGAAGTGCGGAATACGTGGTTACATCGTTACAGCAAATGTATTTTTCCTGATCAGCGATAGCATCTGATCGTCAGTGAGCGAGAGTTTTAGGTTGAGCCGGTCACCTGCAGGAGTGATTTGCGTGTTGTCGAGCATTTGCCCAAGATCCGGGTTCGTATTTCCGACTTGATATTTCTTGTACATGAGTCCTGCCTGAAGAAGTGCGGCGAACGTGTTGGCATCCTCCGCTGAACCACAGACAGCTTCAAATTTTGCGTCGATTCCGCTGCCTCCCTTGATGCTGATGGTCATAGCCTTGAGTTTGGAGGCGAGTTGGGCGGCAGCGGGGAATTGCGAAGTTTCCGGCACGAGTTGCTGCATCGCTAGGCGCGTGTAGGCCGGGTTGAGCACGGCCCAGACTGTGCCGCCCCCGTTTGCATGGTTTACTAGCGCTGACATTTCGGTGTTCGCGTAAAGACCTTCCCCTTCGCCATAGCGCAAGCCAATCAACTTCTCAAGCTCCTGCCTCTGTCCAAATGCCGCTGTACTGGAATCAAGGAAAAAGAAAAACAGGTCGTTCGGTCCGCTGCCTCCGCCAAACGCAAAGAGTGAAAAGGTTCGGACCTTAACGATGGGGAGTTTTTTCGCCGTGAAGTATGCTTCCGCAGACGAAGGCTGAAACTGGCCGAGCGCAATGCCGACAATTTCCTCCGTGCTGGGCACCGATCCGCCTTTCGCGTCCGTTGTGGTACTGCTCGGAACCATAGCCCAGACTAATTCGGTCACCTGGGTGTTGGGGTCGATTCCCGCGCTGGTGAGAAACGATTCAAAATCGCGGAATTTCCCAGGGAGCATCTGCTGCTTAAGCTGCGAAAACCAGGGAAACTGGCGGGCCGTCTTCAAATCCGCGTAAGCTACCTCGCCGGAGTTCTTGGGAAATAATCCCAGCAAGTCCGCGCCCACGCTGCTGGCGCGGGAAGTCCCAGGGAATGCGAATGCCACCGCGATTAGAATTGCGAGCGAAAAGATTCTTCTTATATTCACGAGTCTCCTCCGACGTTGCGGATTACCGGCCCATCATTGCTGGATTTGCCGCCAGCCGCGCTTCAATTGCGGCCACGCGGGATTTTATTTCTGAAACATAAAACGAATCATGGAGTGAGGCAAGATTGATCGCCACATTCTCAAGCGCGCCGCGCGCTGCTGCCAAGGCCATCCAGCGGCCCACATGCAAGTCTGACAGCATAGACGGCGCGGCCATAGCTTCGAGTTGTACTAACTTCTCAAAAAGTTCCACCGCGGCAACCGCCGTCTCCATGGGCACCTCGGCCGCATGGCGGGTGGCTCGCTCAATTGCGTCGGTGCGCCTGGTCTGCTCCTCGGGGGTTTCCTTTGGCAGCTGAAATGCCAACATGACCGCTTCATAAGATTGGGCGTCACGGTCGATCGCCGCGGCGAGGTCGCGGGCCGCTTGGCGCATGGCATCGATCGCTGCGGTCAAGCCTTCCATGAAGGCGGATTGCGATTTCTTTTTCCGCGAAAGACCTGCCACCATTTCGCCGAGGCTTGCGGCCAGGGCTCCGGCCATCGCAGCCACTGATCCTCCGCCCGGAGTGGCTGTTGGAGCGGCAACGGCGTCAAGAAATGGCTGGGCCATCGTCGCGAATTTTCCCTGACCCGACTGAGATGGCGCGCCCTCAAGGGCGGAGGCCAGACGATTTTCCAGGACAAGCGCTGGCGAGAAATTTTCCAGTTGCAGATAAAACTCCGCCGTCAGCTCCAGTGCCTTTCGCGGAATCAGGCCGACGATTTCGCTTCCAACGATCGCGCAGCCGTTAAACTCGGCTTCGCACTTGACCATCTCGAATACGCGGTGCAGTGGCGTTTGCTCGAAATCGGTCAGATTGATCGAAACTTGCGCAAGTCCGCGCGCTTTCAGGTCTACGCCCATCGCTTTTACGTAACGCAGTCCACCACTTGAGAAGCGAATTGCTTTGGCGATCTTTTTCGCGATGGCAACATCAGGAGTGTTCAGATTGATGTTGTAGGCAATCAAAAATTTTCGCGCACCTACTGCTATTGCGCCGGCGGTCGGATGCAGACGAGGTTCGCCGACGTCAGGCGCGCGATCGGGATCACGCATAGCGTCTTCCCGCAAGCCCTCGAACTGTCCCTTGCGGATGTTTTCCAGATTGACGCGATCCGGGCGCGTCGCCGCCGATTCATAAAAGTAGACGGGAATTCGATAGCGCTCCCAAATTTCGCGGCCCACGCGCCGCGCCAGCGCCACGCAGTCCTCGATCGTGCAGCCTTCGATGGGAATGAAGGGCACAACATCGGTTGCACCCATTCGCGGATGCGCGCCCGTATGCCGCGTCAAGTCGATCAGCTCGGCAGCCTTGCCAATGCCACGAAGCACCGCTTCGGCAACGGAATAGGGTTCCCCGGCAAGTGTGATCACCGAGCGATTGTGGTCCGCGTCGCTCTCGCGATCGAGCACAAAGACTCCGGACACGCCGCGCATGACGTCAACGAGCGCATCCACCTTTGACGCGTCGCGCCCTTCGGAAAAATTTGGCACGCATTCGATCAGGCGTTTCATGAGGCCCTGCGGAATTGCTCAGGTTAAATTTCCTTGCGGGAGTAAATGATTTCTCCGCGCTTCATCGTCATCACACAATAGTTAACACCAAAATAGTACGGTATTTCGCGGTATTCCTCCACATCGAAGACGGCCAGGTCAGCGTATTTGCCAACCTCGATGGACCCGATACGCGCGTGGCGCCGCAATGAAAAGGCCGGATTGATCGTCACCGCGGCGATCGCTTCGGCCGGGCTCATGCGCATTTGCGAGCAGGCCAGCGACATAATCATAGGGAGGCTGAGCGTGGGACTGCTCCCCGGATTGTAATCCGTGGCTAGCGCAACAACGGCGCCTGCATCGAGAAGTTGTCGCGCGGGAGCACATTCTCTCAGTCCCAAATGAAAAGAACATCCGGGCAGCAGCGTGGCCACCACGTTTGATGCGGCCAGCGCGCGAATGTCGGCCGAATTGATTTTTTCCAGGTGGTCCGCGCTCGCCGCTTCTAGACTAATTGCCAAACGTGCGGCGCCCGTCCGCGCAAGTTGCTCGGCATGAAGACGGGGAACGAGACCACAGGCCTGCCCTGCCGTTAGAACGCGTCTCGCCTGCGCGACTGTGAATGCGCCGCGATCGCAAAAAACATCACAGAATCCGGCAAGGCCTGACAGCGCTACGCGTGGAATTAATTCGCCGGCGAGGAACTCGACATAGTCATCTGCGTGACCACGAAACTCCGGAGGCACAACGTGGGCGCCAAGTAAAGTGGACTGAATGTCGATAGCCTGCTCTTGGTGGAGTTCGCTCAGCAAGCGGAGTATTTCCAATTCGCTCCTGGTGTCCAGTCCGTAGCCGCTCTTGGCTTCGAGAGTTGTGGTGCCATGGGCGGCGAATTGCCGCAACGCCGCGATTGCTTTCGTTTTCAGCGCTTCCGGTTTTGCTCGACGGAGCGCGCGGACCGTCGAGAGAATTCCGCCGCCTCGACGCGCGATTTTTTCGTAGCTTGCACCGGCAATGCGCTGTTCGTATTCGGCAGCGCGGCTGCCGGGAAAAATCAGGTGAGTGTGCGAGTCGACAAGTCCGGGCAGAACCACGCGCCCACCCAAATCCAGTTTTCTTGCGCCGCGCGCTTCAGAAAGGCGCGCCACTTGGTGACGTGCTCCCGCCGCGATGATAGTGCCGTCGCGCACGAGTACGGCGCCATCGCGCACAAGACCCATATCCTGCATTGCTTTGCCGCGACGTGGGACCCTGCCGCGGAGAGTCAGGAGTTCCTTGCACCCGGTGATGAGAAGGGGCTGGGACACCGTGGCACCATTACATCGGAATCTTCACGCCTGCCTTGCGAGCGAAGTCAATCGCTTCTGGATAGCTGGCGTCCACATGCCGGGCGACGCCGATGCCCGGATCATTGGTGAGGACGCGTTCGATGCGGGTGGCCATTTGCGGCGTGCCGTCGGCGACGATCACCTGCCCCGCATGCTGCGAATAGCCGATCCCGACGCCGCCTCCATTGTGAATCGAAACCCAAGAGGCGCCGCTCGCAGTGTTGAGCATGGCGTTCAGGAAAGGCCAGTCGGCCACCGCGTCGGAGCCGTCGCGCATTGCCTCGGTTTCGCGATAGGGCGAAGCGACCGAGCCGCAGTCAAGATGATCGCGGCCAATTACGATGGGCGCTTTTAGATCGCCGCGGGCGACGAGATCATTGAGCGCGAGGCCGAACTTCGCGCGCTCGCCATAGCCGAGCCAGCAAATTCGTGCCGGCAATCCCTGGAAGCGCACGCGCTTTTGCGCCAGCCGAATCCAGCGCGTCAGCATTTCATTCTGCGGAAACATCTCGAGCACGAGTTGATCGGTGCGGTAAATGTCGGAAGCCTCGCCCGAAAGCGCGACCCAGCGGAACGGTCCGCGCCCTTCGCAAAAGAGCGGGCGAATGTACGCGGGCACAAAGCCGGGAAAGTCGTACGCGTCCTTCACTCCCTGGTCGAAGGCGAAAGTGCGGATATTGTTGCCGTAATCAAACGTCACCGCGCCGAGTTTTTGCAGGTCGAGCATGCCGCGAACGTGCGCGGCGATCGAGTCGAGCGCGCGCCGGCGATATTCGCCAGGATCACGCTGGCGTAGTTCGGCCGCGGTGTCAACATTGAGTCCCTGCGGGATGTAGCCGTTCAGCGGATCGTGCGCGGAGGTCTGATCGGTGAGCAGATCGGGCACCACACCGCGCTTGGCGAGCGCTGGAATCAGGTCCGCGCAATTACCGACCAATCCCACGGAGGCGGGCTCGCGCTTGCGCACCGCGTTTTTCAGGATGCGCAGCGATTCATCAAGATCGTTGACCATCACATCGCAGTAGCCGGACTTCACGCGGCGCTTGATTCGTTCCGGATCCACGTCAATTCCGAGAAACGCGCCGCCGTTGAGCGTCGCGGCGAGAGGCTGCGCCCCGCCCATCCCTCCCATTCCGCCCGATACGACCAGTTTTCCCGAAAGATCGCCGCCAAAATGTTTTTGGGCCGCGGCGGCGAACGTTTCATACGTGCCTTGCAGGATTCCCTGCGTGCCGATGTAAATCCAGCTTCCGGCCGTCATCTGTCCGTACATCGTCAGTCCGGCGCGGTCGAGTTCCCCAAATCTCTCCCAATTATTCCAGTGGCCGACCAGATTTGCATTGGCGATCAGCACGCGCGGCGCATATTCATGTGTGCGGAAAATTCCCACGGGTTTTCCGGATTGCACGAGAAGAGTCTCGTCGTTTTCAAGTGCACGCAGCGACGCCACAATCGCGTCATAGCAGGCCCAGTTTCGCGCCGCCTTGCCGCTGCCTCCGTAAACAACCAAATCCGCGGGGCGCTCGGCCACTTCGGGGTCGAGGTTGTTCATGAGCATGCGCAGCGCCGCTTCCTGCTGCCAACTCTTGCAAAAAATCGTGGTTCCGCGCGGCGCGCGAATGACGCCGCGGGTCGTGGGCGTTTCGGTTAGAGAATCAGCCATCGGAGCCATCTTATTACATTTGAGTAGCACAGGCACTCTTGCCCACTCGGCCCTTCGCGAAATCCGGACAGGCAAGAGTGACTGTCCGACAGACTTACCATTCGTCACGTCGAACTTTGATTGCGCACGCTGAGTTTCGTGCGGTACTGTTCTTTGTTCACACCATGACCTACGCCACACTTACGGAAAAATTACTGAGCGCGATTGACCGCACACCGAGCGACCGTGCGCTGATGCTTCGAGCCAACGGGCGCTGGGAGCCGATGTCGTCGCAGGAATTCTTGCGCCGCATCGCGGGAGTTTCAAACGCGCTCGAGCAACTTGGCGTGAAGCCTGGGGATCGTGTTGGAATCTTCTCCCCGAACCGGCCGGAATGGCACATTGCCGATTTCGCCGTGTTGGGATTGGGAGCTGCGGATGTGCCGATTTATTTCAATGAGTCGCCTGACCGGATCGTTTACATACTGAATCATTCGGGCACGGAGATTGTTTTCGTTGCGGGGGAGATGCAGACGGGCCGGTTGCTGGAATGCCGCGGCCGGCTCACTTCGGTGAAA
>Ga0070735_10003575_pt1 | contig 13551 bp, 13 predicted proteins | sample Coa_R1_FD_66443 | JGI IMG/M metagenome (GOLD analysis project Ga0070735, IMG submission 66443) | Surface soil microbial communities from Centralia Pennsylvania, which are recovering from an underground coalmine fire - Coalmine... | ecosystem: Environmental > Terrestrial > Soil > Unclassified ...
CACGACCACGGCTTTTGCCCGCAGCCGCCAGAGGTGGTTTGGAACCTGCTCCTGCAAGCCGGTCCCGAGGGGCCTACCCTCATCGGTAAAGCAGTTACGCACTGCGGGCCCTTTCGGCCCTTTGTGCTCGTGGCACACGATCATCGGCATAGCGGACCATCTTCGTTGCCTTCATCTCCCGCTCCCAGTACAAATCGAGCGGGTGCAAATAGATGTTGGACATCAGCGGCGAAATCACTGCCCCTTGTGGGGAGCCGACTACGGTCTCTTCCAGAATCCCTTCGTGCATCACTCCGGCTTTTAACCACAATCTGATCAACCGCAGCACGCGCGGATCACGGACCCGCCGTTGCACCAGCCTTATCAGCATTTCGTGGTCAATCGTGTCGAAGTAGCTCTTGAGATCCAAGTCGATAACTTTGTCGTAGCCGTAGGTTACCCATTTGCGGATATCGTAGATCGCTTGCTTGGTACTTCGTTTAGGCCGGAACCCATACGATCCCGGTCGGAAGTTGACCTCAAACAACGGCTCAATCACTGCTTTCACCGCTGCCTGGGCGACTCGATCCCTTACTCGGGGAATTCCTAACGGCCTCTGCCGCCCGTCGGGCTTGGGAATGAACACCCGGCGCACCGGTTGGGGCCGGTATCGCTGCTGCATCAGTTCCTCCCGAAGTTCCAGAAGAAACCACAGCGTTCCTTTCGCCTCGATCGATTCGATGGTTTCGCTATCGACACCCGCGGCTCCGCGGTTACGTCGAACTTGCTCCCACGCAAACCACAACACCTCCAGACTGCAGACCTTATCAAACAGAACCCCGAACGTTCGTTGCGGCTGAGCCTTGGCCGCTCGGTATAGCTTCCTCTGAAGTACACGGACCTTTTCTAACGTCGTGCGTTGAGCCTCATCGGCAGTCACGAAATCCCTCCTTCCTCGTCAGCATGGCTCGAGTTGAGGCCCTTCGCTCCAGCGGGTTTTGCTGTCCTCGCCTTCTTCGCTACGCTATGGCCTCTTCCGACTTCCCACGCAGCGTCGCGATCCACTTCGGCTTGCGCCTTATAGGTCTGCTTACGGCGACGGAGTATCCGCCGACCACATGGGATCTCGACCGTTCCCTCGCCCTTCCTTCCGTTCATGCCGTTGCTCGAAAGACCGGGGATGACGACTGCTTCTCTTCCCTACGCATCCACAGCCGTTGCTGTCTTCGCCCATACACAGGAGGCTCGAACATCCCATTCCCGAACTCTCCCAGTAATAACCGTTCGAGATGCCATGACGGCGCCATACATTCCCTTTCGGTACGGCCTGAACGTTTGCCCGTGCCTCCGGACTGGGTACTGAGGCTACGTGTCGGGTCTGCTGCGACATGGCAGATTACCCCACCATGTCTGACCCCAGGCTACCGGGCTCATAGAGGACTTGCCCGGGAGGGGACCTTTCACCCCTCTGGTAAGGGCGGGCCTCGGCCCGCGATGTGCACCTGACAGCGCTGAATCAACGCATCTTGCCCGGCATGTCGTTTTACCGCGGCTGACAGTGCTTTGGCTCCGTCCAGAACATACAGCTTCGGGGTCATGAAATCCAGTCCGCGCCCAGCGAGGTCCTCCAATAACTCGCGCACCACCGTGGCGTTTTCCGTGGCTCCTTCGCGCAAGCCCAGAACCGTCTTTTTCCCGTCATTTCCCACGCCAATCGCGGCGATCATCTGACGGCCTTTGAACGGAGTCCCATCGATCACGATGGCGCACAGCTTCAACTCGCTCAGCGGCCGTTCCATCAGCGCCTTGAGCTTCTCTCGGCTGGCCTGGATGAATCGCTCGCTGATGGCTGACTTCTCAATGCCGTAGGCTTCCGCAAACTGCGCGTCACCAGCGGGTAGTTTCGCGTGGTCAGTCCCCGCAGCATCTTCCACCAAACCTGATCGTCCAGGTGGCGCGTCTGCTGGAACAGTTCGTAGGTTCCCAGCCGCACTTCGCCGCCGTCTTTGCCCCGCAGTCGCTGACGCTCCAGGGGCACCTTCTGTCCATCCACCACCACGAAGCCATCCTCACGACTCCAGCGCCGCGCCTGGCGGCCCGCCGATCGCTCATACCGGGCACCGGCCAACGCCTCCATCTCCTGCGTCATCGCCAACAGGATCAATTGCATTCCAGTTTGACGGATCAACTCGCCGGCGCCTTGCTTGGCCAACGTCAGGATCTCGATCATCGGCAGCACCAGCTGCACGGCTGGGTTCTTCTCCTGGGCTATAAACCGCGACGACCGCCCGGCTGTTTTTGCCGGGCGCTCCAAATACGTTTTGCCTCCCTTCACACACAGGGATACCCAGCATGCCTACACCAACGAGTATCCTATCCCGATCGCATCACGCCCCACAGGCGAGCACGATCAACAATCTGGCAAATCAGACCGGAACTAATGCGAGAACATCGAGGGAAAAGAAAGCGGCTCGTTACAGCAAATGGCTGGCTGCGGGCCGCGACATTCGCGCCATCATTCCCCGCCATGCCGACCGTGGCGGCCGTGGCTCGCAGATGCAACCTGAAGTCAGGGCCGTCAGCGCTTCTGTGGTCCAAGAATTGTACATGACGCTGGAGCGAAAGCGCGTCCCGGAGATACACCTTGAGATCGTCCGAGGACTTGCCGATGCCAACAGGCTGCGGGCGCCGACCGATCAGCTATCGATCCCGTCTCGGAGGACGATCTACCGTGAGGTCGCTTGCCTGCCTGTATTCGAGGTGATGGCGGCTCGCTATCGCAAACGGCAAGCCGAAATGAAATTCAGAACCTCCGGTGCGGGTCCCGAAGCGGTGCGTGCTCTCCAACGCGTTTCAATGGACCACACGCCGAGCGACCTTGTTGTCGTGGACGACAACAGCATGCTGCCTCTGGGGCGGCCGACCATTACGTCGGCGCTCGACGAATACACGCGCTGCCCAATGAGGTTTTATGCCGGTTTCGAGCCTCCCAGTTGTTTGTCGGTGATGCGGTGCCTCAAACACGCTATCCGGCCGAAAACTTACGTTCAACGGGAGTTCCCATCCGTCAAAAATTACTGGGAATGTTACGGAGTCCCGGAACTGGTCATCGTCGACAATCCGCCCGAATTCCACTCTGTGCATTTTGAAAGAGCGTGTCTGCAAATCGGCGCCGACATCCAGTACGCCAAAGTGCTCGTGCCGTGGTACAAGGGCGAGCTTGAGCGATTTCAGGGCACGATGAATCACGACCTGATGCACGGCAATCCGGGAACCACGTTCAGCAATATTCTGGACCGCGATGAGTACGACCCGACGCGTCATGCCGTCGTCATGCTGAACACGTTTCGCGAGATGCTGCACAAATGGGTCATCGATCTGTATTTGCAGACTCCCCATCGCGGCATCAAAGACACTCCGGCGCATCGATGGAATAGTGAGATGAGTACCTTACCTCCTCCGCTGCCGCCGAGTGCACGCGAGCTGGATGTCGTACTCGGAATGACGACTCAGCGAGTCGTGTTCCACTACGGAATTGAGCTGGAGGGTCTGAAATACAACGGGCCGGAACTCGGTGCGCTGCGCCGTCGCCAGGGCACTCGTATTAAGGTCGAGTTGACCTTCGACCCTGGCGATCTGGGCCAGATTAACGTGCTCGATCCCGAGACGGGCGGATACTTTCAGGTTCCCGCCATCGATCAGGCCTACGCCAAGGGGCTCACTCTGTGGCAGCACAGGGTTATACGTCGCTTCGCCCAGCGCCAATTGGATGCACGGGTTGATATTGTGGCGCTGGCGCAAGCCAAAGCCGAGATCCGAGCGTTGGTGGAGCGCGACTTTAATCGAAAGTCGATGCACGGCCGCAAGCGGCATGCGCGCTTCCTGGAAGAACATACCAACAAAACGGTCTCGCAAATCACGATTGAGGCGACGACAGAGGATAACCCTGTTTGTTCCGATTCGAACTCGATCCCGCAGACGGGGCCGGTTTCGGTAGCCGCATATTCAGATGATGAGGTGCTGCCCGTCTTTGAGGCGAATCTTGATCTGCCAACGGCGCCGGCCGAATTGTGAGAACGCGTGGAGACGTGCAACCCATGACGCAATCGATTGATCGCTGCGAGCGAATATTGGTCAAATATCCGCTCTTCAAAAGCGCTATTGCTCGAATCCAGGCCTGCTTCGATAGCCATGAAGGCGCCGCTGAGCCGGACTGCTGCCCCCTTGTGGGGGAGAGCGGCAGCGGGAAAACCACGATCATCGCCTACTTCGCGAGCCTTCATCCCCGCGTCGACCACAAGCGCGGCGTCGAGGTTCCCGTGCTGGTCGCGAAAGTACCGGCGCGACCCACGGTCAAGAGCTTTGCGGAAACGCTGCTGTATCAGCTAGGCGATCCGTTGTGGTCTCGCGGCAACACCGTAGGCAAGAGCATTCGTCTGCGGCAACTGATCAAACGCTGTCGAGTGCGCCTCCTTGCCCTCGACGAATTCCAGCACTTCGTGGACGTGCGTCGGGCCAGCATCGTGACGGATGTCGCGGATTGGCTGAAAGAGCAAGTCGAGGAAGCGAGGCTCGCCATCGTGGTCTCAGGGCTGCAACGCAGTCTGGAGGTGCTGCGGCAGAATGAACAGCTACGGCGCCGCTTCGGTTCGACACTCCGAGTCAGCGCCTTTCGCTGGGAGATCAAAGACGATCGGACGACCTACAGGGCCTTCCTGAGAGCAGTTCAGGAGCAGCTTCCCGAATACGAAATGCCCAGGTTGGCCGATCTCGACATCGCATTCCGAATGCACTACGCCTCCTACGGGCTCATCGGCTATACGATGAAGATTATCCGGGGCGCTGTCAGGCTTGCCTGCACGCATCCGCGCCGGCAAATCACGCTCCGAACGCTGTCGCAATCCTACGCGGAGTACGTCTGGTCGGAGCGTCTCAGCGATCCAAATCCCTTCGGCGAAACCTTCGATTGTGAAAAGGCGCCACCGATAGCGCTGCCAAATGCAACCGCCTGCATCCCGTCGGCCAGCACCACATCGCGTGCCGTCCGCCTGGAGCTGCACGCATGAGTGGCCGACTCGTTTTCCGCGTAGATCCGGTTACCGGCGAGAGTCCTCGTGGATACTTGTGCCGCACGGCTCATGAACACGGCTATAACGGTCCCAATGCGATCGCGGAGATCGCCGGATTGTGGGTATCGGGCAAAGTAGCCGGCCTGGACCAAAATGCCGCGATCTCCCCGGTCGCACACGCATTGCGCTTGGAGCCGGTAGAGTGGAGATCGATGTGCTATCGCCCCGTAAAAGGACGGAACCGATTCAAGCAACGGTCATTCTCTGGCGAACCAATCAGCGCATACGATCTAAACTACCGGTGGCCGCGCCTATGCCCGGCCTGCCTCCGGGAGCGGCCGATCTGGTGGGCTGTCTGGGATCTCGGGCTCGTAGCCGCATGCCCGAGACATGGCTGCGTGTTGCTCAATCGGTGCCCAGGCTGTCAGGGGAAAACCGGTTGGGAGCGACCCGCCGTGCACAAGTGCAGGTGCGGTTCCGATTTTCGAGAGGCCAGTCCGGAGCCTGCCGATGCGGACATGCTTGCCATCACCACGATAGTTTATCGTGCGGCCGGTTCTACTCTTGCCGATCCCGCCGTGGCCAATATCGCTGATTTTCGCTTTCCGCCGGCGCTGCTCCAATTGAAGCTCGGGGCGTTATTGAGGTTCATCGTCTTCATCGGCTCCGTTAACGACGGGAGCATTCTCCGACGCCGGCAGCGGCCATTCCGCGCCACGGATCTCGCGGGCGCCATCGGGATCTGCCGTGGTGCAGCCGCGTTGCTGCGAGACTGGCCCCGGCCGTTGCGCAACACCCTGCGCCAGATGGTCCCGAAATCAGCCAGCCCTGGCGCGCTCAACTTCAGCGATGTCTTTGCAAACTTCTATCGGCATCTGTTTCGCGTCCTTCCGCGCGGGGAGTTCGGATTCCTCCACGATGCATTCGAGGAATTCGTAATCGAAGATTGGAAGGGCTTCATCCGCGGCCAACACCGATATTTCTCCGCTGCCGTACGACGGAGCTCTCACTGGGTGACAGCTAACGAGGCGGAGAGGATAGCCCGCGTTACCGGCGCACGGATCCTGGATCTGGCCGCAATGGTCAACTCGATGCCGTATTCCTGAAAATCCGGCGAGGAGGGAGCCGCACCGAATGCTGGATTAAGCGAGAGTCGCTGAACCAATGGATGGCAGTGCGCGATGCAGAACTCGCACCGTACATGTCGCGACCGGAAGCGATGGCCGCATTGGCCCTGACGCATCGCACGATTGTTAGCGTCGCAGCCTGTGGCGTCATCCGCTACGTGAAGGGCCCCGAGCGGAATTTTCCTGCGCGCTGTTTCTTCTTCCTCCGCGAAGACGTGATGAACATAAAGGCCGCCTTTGAGCACCATCGCGTGCCGACGCTGGCCTACTCGAAACCGGGAAAGCTCATAGCACTGCGCCACGCGATGAAGAATTACCTCGGCCACGGTTCAGGTCTTGCCGGAGCGATACGCGCGGTTGTCGATGGCAGACTTGTACCAGCCGGATACTCGAAGCGGTTTCGAGGCATCACTGGATATCTGTTCGCAGCGCAGGATCTGCGGCGGTACCGCCTTATGCCAGGTGTGGAGGTGACGCCGGAGGGCTATATCAATTACCGTGAGGCGGCGGCCCTTCTGGGCGTCGCGGTACGTGAAATTCGCGGCCTGATGAGTGGAGGCATCATCCACGATGCTGTCGAGTATCAGTTCGGTCTTTCGAAGTTCGTGGCGGCCGCAGATCTGCAACGTTTTGCCGAAAGCTACGTAGCAATATCGGCGCTCGCCAAACAATATCGCCTCAACACAATTGCCCTGTTCCGATATCTGAGGGCGTATGGCACGCCGCTTCTGTCGATCCGTTTACCGGAAAAAGGAACGCGTCATGCATCTTTCCTCAGTAGAGAGATCGCGTGCCAGATTCAGATCCCCAGCCCCAAGGCGCTGAGGGAAGCAGCAGAACGCCGCATCCTTGCGGACCGCAAGAAACGTTGGATGCGGCTCCGGTTGGCTAAGGAAGCCGCGCTGCGTAAACCGCTGGGGCGAGTTCGTCGGATCTCCTCCATGGCTTAAGATCCAATTCAGATCCGGTGGCGAACCATGCGATCCGGTAGCCTGGGGGTCACCGGAAGTTCTCGACCAACATCAGTTCGTCGACTGATGAGTCCACGCGGGAATAAAGTATGGTCCGGCCATCCGGAGAGGCGGTGAGGCCGAGGTACACTTTGCCGAGGTTGCGAGCGACCGTCCTGGATCTGCTGGTGGCGAAATCGAGGTACTGAAGCCCTGTCTCGCCCGAGGGTTGGTCGATATTAAGGATGCCTCCCCCACCCGCGGGCCGGTTGATATAGTAGATGCCTCCCTCGAGCACAGCGAAGGCACCGAGGATTACTCCGTCGAGCACCTTGACGGGATCGCCGCCGGAAACCGGCACGCGCCACAGAGGGCTGGGCCTATCCATCGTGTCGTTGTAGTACAGGTACGCGCCGTCCGCCGATTCGAAAGCCGCGAAGCCCGAGTTGTTTGTCACCTGGATCGCCGCCCCGCCGGAGGCTGGCATCTTCCATATCCGGGGCTGTCCCGTTCGGTTTGACGTGAAATAGATCCATTTGCCGTCATGGGAGAAGCTGGGTCGTCCATCGTTGGCTGGGTGAGAGGTGAGATTTCTAGGCTTGCCGCCCGCGGCAGGGACCAAATAGACATCGCCTTGATCTTCGCGCCGGGACTGGAAGACGACCGAAGTGCCGTCTGGGGACCACCGCGGAGCGCCACAGTCCAAACCCATGGAGGTGAGCTGAAAGGCATTGGACCCGTCAGGATCGGCCAGCCAGATTTCCCAGTTTCCCGATCGATCCGATGCAAATGCCACGCGGCGGCCATCCGGAGAAAGGTGAGGCGTGGAGTCTCTTCTCGTTGAGGAGATCGCAACCACGGGCGGCGCGGAGACCGGCGCTCCCGGACCAGAGGTTTCGATTCGCCAGATATTGGTGTTTTGGAAGCTGCGAACGTAGACCAAACGAGACGGCCGCCCCGGTCGGGGGCGCGATACCGCCGGCATCATGCCGTACTCGCCTACGAAAGGCAGGCGCGTCGGCTGGCTTTCGCCGGGCTTCTCATCTCCAACAGGGACCCTAAAAAGATTCCCCCTGCTGTTCATTCCCCCAGTCGAAAAGAGAATCTCCCTACTGTTAGGTATCCATGCCGGATAGGCCGCATCCAGAGCCGCGTTCGTCAAACGCTGCGGCTCGCCTGATGCCGTCAGGTCCTCGCCCAGCCGAAGCCGGTAAAGGTCGCCTGTGATCGAACCGGTGCGGTGCCGCCGGAAGACGAGCCAATGGCCGTCGGGAGAGACGGCCGGGTTAGTGTCGCCGCTGGCTGGCGTCTCGGGGTGAGTTAACTGCCTTTTCTCTCCCGTCTCGAGCGAAAACACGAACAACGCGTCTGGCTGACCGCCGCCTGGCGAGTCGGTCACCACCAGGCAATCGCCGTCCGGGCACCAGGCGAGGTACGGCGGGGTGACAAAGTAGCTATTGCGCGTCCGGAGCTCGGCGAGTTTGCGTTCGGCTCCGCCCAGGGGCGGGATCAGCCGCAGTTCGCTCTTACTCTGTTCCCAATCACGGCGCAGGAATGCGATCCAGCGGCCGTCGGGCGACCAGATCGGGTTGTAGTCGTTTCGCGGGTCGGTCGTGAGGCGCAAAGGAGAGCCGGAGCCGATCTGCTGGACGTAGATATCGGGGTTGTCCTGGTTCGGCCCAGTCCACGAAAATGCCACGAAATTGCCATCGGGCGAAAATGACGGATACCGCGCCACTCCGGGTAATGCGGTAAGTGGGACGGCCCGGATAGTCTCCGTGTTCTCCCTCGCCGACCGGCTCAGCCTGACAGTGCCGATCGTCAGTCCTCCGACGACCACTGCTCCGAACAACATCAGATAAAGCCGTGCTGGTTTTGCGGTCCGAAAGAGCAAACGCCATTCGATTCCCGTTTGCTCCTCAGTTTGTTCGATGAGCAGCCTGTCCGTGCGGCGCTCCTCGATTTCGATCTGCGCTCCAGAGAGCGGCCGATGCTCCCGAACCGGAACTGCAAAGCGGTAGCCACGCCGTGGGATCGTGACGATGTATTGGGCTGCACCGCCGTCACCGCTCAGGGTTTTGCGCAGAACGGAGATGGCATTCGTCAGATTCCCTTCCTCAACAAAGACGTCACCCCAGACCGTTTTCATCAGATCGTCCCGGCTCATGGGGGCTCCAGCGCTCTTGAGGAAGGCCATAAGCACGTCGAAAACCTTTGGAGGCAAGGGGATAACTTGCTCATTCCGCATCAGCGTGCGGACCTCCGGATCAGCCGTAAAGGGTCCGAATTCGTAGCAATGCCGGGTTTCCAGGCTCATGTCCTGCAACTGAGATTATAGACATCAGGAATGGCGATTGGGGACCTGGTGCGGCCGCCGGAAGCTCTCAAATGAATAGGATTCCAGGCTCATCGCGGCATTGAGAAATCGTAGAGACAGAAAAGATCTTTTCTACAGGACCTTTCTTCCGTCCGCCACATATCCTGACCCGGTGTGGAAGCAACCTCACAACCCGTGAAATCGAAAAAGACGACAGAAGTCACGCGGGAGTCGCGGCGTTTGCTCCGCGTGCGATTAGCCGAAGACGCCGTGCTGGGCTGGTGCCGCACCTGTGGCGGCGACGTTCACTGGGTCAGCATCAGGGAAGCCGCAGCCATATCTGGCCTCGGCGAGCGCGAGATTCACCGGCGCATGGAATCAGGTTCTCTGCACTTCCTAGAGTCCTCCGGCGCCCTGCTGGTCTGCTTCCCTTCTCTATCGAGGGGGATACGATGAGCTGGAAACGGACTCTCTTCCCATTGATTCTGCCGCTCTGCGGGCTAGCACAGATGCCCGGCGTGATGATGCAGCTTGATATCGATTTTCGAAGGAGCAACCATGAAACGTCTTAGAACAATCAGCCTGATGGCATTAAGTCTGGCGCTCACGGCAGCAGTCGCAGTCCTCAGTTTTCCGAGCATGGTGCGCGCTGCCGATGATAACATATTCAGCTTCAGCGTCGACATAGCTGCCGACTGCCGCACGTTTGTCGGCGGGCCTAACCGGGGCGACTTGTTTATACTCAGCGGCAAGGTCTTTCCCGCGGGGACTCTCCCCCCGGGCCCAGCGGCAATGATCCAACCCAACCCATTAATGGCGTCAAACCGATCGGCGATTGGACCATACGCGGGCAGAACTCATTCCCATTCCCACCCACCATCGCCTCAGCTTACAGCTCAACACCCGTCGCCTTCGGTACAGAGTACTTGATCCTGAACGACGGCCGGGCGTTGACTTACGAAAGCTACCGGCTCCCCTCCGGAGTGGTGCTCAGTTCGGTGACAGGCGGTATCGGCGGCTTTCGAGGTGCAGCGGGTGAGGCCCGCGCCAATCCTGGTCTCGGCACAAATGCCACGGGATGTCCGAACGGTCGCGTAACGTTCATGCTTCAGCCGGGCTCTCTGCGGGGGGCTTCGGACAATTGACAGTTCAGGATCGGCCGTTCGGAAAACGTTAACGAGGAGCAGACGAGATGAGTCAGTGGAAATCTTATGTCCTTGCGTCTTTCTGCGCAATCGCGGCCGGACAGGCGCGCGCGCAGGCGCCGCAGTTCGCTGTCCTCAATATCGAGTTCGAGAACGCTGTTACCTATATCGATGACATTGGAGATCCAAACAAGTTCGCGAGTTCCCCTGTTCCCCTAACGCTCGGCCCCACAAAGAGTTTTACACCATTCGTTGTCATTGGTGACATAGCATCGGTCAATGGTATAGCCGTGAAGGGCACCTTCGTAGATCGCGGCCGAGGGGTCTTTCTCATGGCCACGCCCAACCCGGGCCAAGCTATCGGAGACTTTCTTCGGGGTGGGGCTGTCGATATCTACCTGGAGATTCGGCGGACCGACCTCACAGCCGTCGGCACGATCATGACCTCTGGATTTACTGGCGGAGCAGCGCCTCCTGGTTCACCCGTCGGCGCCGCCCTAAACCTGGCGGTCACGGGCGGAACAGGGGCTTATTTGGGGGCGAAAGGCATGGTGATAAGTTCGGATTTGAGCTTCCGGAACGCTTCCATCCAGGAAGATCCCTCCAAGCGGCGGATCAACGGAGGCAATCGGGGGCATTTCGTCGTCTATTTGATACCGCTCGCCTGGCCGCAGATCGTCACTATTGCCAATGGTCCTGCAGTTGTCCATTCGAGTGACGGCAGCCTGGTGACCGCTGCCAAACCCGCCAAGAGCGGCGAAGTTCTCACGCTCTACGCGACAGGCCTCGGCCCTACGGTCCCCGCGCTGGCACCCGGAGCGGTGTTTTCCGCCAGTCCGCTACAGACGGTAAACTCGCCCATCGACATCACTGTCGGTGGGCAGGCCGCCGACGTGCTCTACGCCGGCGGATATCCCGGCAGCACAGACGGATTTCAAGTCAACTTTCGCGTGCCCTCGGGGATCACTGCAGGCACTAAAACCCTGCAAATTGCGGCGGCGTTTATTTCCAGTCCGGAAGTGAATATTGCGATCCAATAACTGTGGCGCGATTGGGGTAAGATCAATAGCCCGACTCGGCGCGCAAGCGCGAAGAGGGCGTGGAACGGAAACACGATTTGGATTATGTCCCCCGAACGCTGGCGCCAAATCCAGGAGTTGTATTACGCTGCGCGGGAGCGTGGCCCCGACGTCCTGGCCGAGGTCGAGTCAGAGTTGCGCCGGGAGATCGAAAAACTGCTGACGCAGGGCACGTCGGAGGACAAGATCCTGGATCGGCCAGCGTCCGATCTGCTAACCAGATCCACGCTTACTGACGTGGTGGTTCGCTCGGAATTTGGTCACTACAAGATCGAAACGCTGATAGGCCGGGGCGGCATGGGCGAGGTATTCCGAGCGCTGGATACCAAGCTCAACCGTCCCGTAGCGATTAAGTTCCTCTCCGATCGCATTGCTGATCCCGCCGCTCGTCGCCGCTTCCAGCGCGAGGCTCAGATGGCTTCGTCGCTCAACCATCCGCACATTCTGACAGTCTACGCTGCAGGCGAATGGGAGGGACGGCAGTACCTGATCACCGAATACATCGACTGCGGCACGCTGGCTGATTGGGCGAAGGCCGGTAAGCGGACTTGGCGTGAGGTCGTGGAACTGTTGGTCGGTGTCGCAGATGGCCTCGGTGCTGCGCATGAAGCGAAGATCCTGCACCGAGACATCAAGCCTGCAAATATCCTGATCATGAAGAGCGGCTACGCTAAGCTTGCCGATTTCGGCTTGGCGAAGTTGGCAGACGCTCCATCTCCATCGGATGCCACCCGTACTCTTACCGAGCATGGGACGAAACCGGGCGTGGCGGTCGGAACGATCGCGTACATGTCACCGGAGCAAGCCTCCGGGCAAACATTAGACGCCCGGAGCGATATCTTTTCGTTCGGTGTTCTGCTGTACGAACTGCTCGCCGGACGAAAACCATTTGCAGGGAAAACCGATCTTGAACTCTTGCAAACGATCATTCATGGCGCAGTGCTGCCATTGCCTGCGGAAATCCCGGCCGGCCTGCGCTCGATAGTGGAAAAGGCCTTAGAAAAGGACCCGGGGGAACGCTACCAGTCGATGCGCGAGATGGTAGTGGATTTGCGCCGTATCGTGCGGCAAAACCGCGAGGCTACGCAGGCGTTATCACACTGGCACTGGGCGTGGGCGTTGCTGGCGTCGGCACTTCTGATTGCGGGTTTCTTCGGCTGGCGGGTGTGGCAAGGGCCGGAGCACAAGGAGGCGTTGCGGGCCGTCCCGCTCACCACGCTGCGCGGAGTGGAGCGGTCTCCTTCATTTTCCCCGGACGGGAACCACGTCGCATTTTCGTGGACCGGACCAAAACAAGACAACCCGGATATCTATGTCCAACAAGTCGGCGCCGGCACTCCATTACGGCTCACTACGGACCCAGCGAATGATTATAACCCCGTGTGGTCACCTGATGACCGCTGGATTGCCTTCCTGCGCGGTCAGCCTGAAGCAGGCCAGATTGAATTGCGTTTGATCCCACCCCTGGGCGGGCCAGAGCGAAAATTGGCAGAGATCCGCGTGCGTAACGAGTTCTATGTCATTCCGCCGCACCTTACTTGGTGCCCGGACAGCACTTGTTTGGTGGTGACGGACTCCCCTGGCGAACGCCAGTCGGACGCGTTGTTCGTAATTTCACTCGAGACAGGAGAGAAGAGGCAGTTGACCCATCCGCCGTCCGGTGCCGGAGACAGCAACCCGGCGATTTCCTCCGACGGCCGTTCGCTGGTCTTCCGCCGCAACCCCAACGCCCTGTTCACGGGTGCTCTTTATGAGCTCGCGCTTGGCCGCAGTCTGACTCCCGTCGGCGAACCGCGGCGGCTCACCGATCCCGTGCTGGATGCGGCCTATCCCACTTGGATGCCGCGGGGTAAAGAAATCCTGTTTTCCCGTCCCGTGAGCGGAT
>Ga0070735_10003576_pt1 | contig 13551 bp, 11 predicted proteins | sample Coa_R1_FD_66443 | JGI IMG/M metagenome (GOLD analysis project Ga0070735, IMG submission 66443) | Surface soil microbial communities from Centralia Pennsylvania, which are recovering from an underground coalmine fire - Coalmine... | ecosystem: Environmental > Terrestrial > Soil > Unclassified ...
ATCCACCCATGCACCGCCGCCTTCGAAGCGCAGTAGGCGGCCGAATCCGGCGCCGCCATGAAAGCCGCCAGCGACGCCACAGCGACGATACGACCGCGCACGCCATCCGCCCCCGGTGTCTGCGCCACCATCATCTCCAACGCGGGCAGCACGGTGTTCAGCACCCCGTCCAGGTTGATATCGAAGATAGCCCGCGTCTTCGCCGCATCCTCCGGCCCGCCCTCGCGCGACCGTCCGGAAACCCCGGCATTGGCAATGACCAGGTCGAGCCGCCGCGCGCCGCGTATCCACCCCGCCATCGCCTCGGCATCTCGCACATCCAGCACCGTCGTATGCGCCACCGCCCCAAGCTGCCGGCACGCCTCGGCCACCGCATCCAGCCGCGCCGCATCGCGCCCCGACAGGAACAGCGCCACCCCAGGCTGCGCCAGCGCCTTTGCCAGCGCAGCACCAATGCCGGACGAGGCGCCGGTGATCAGGGCTGTGCGAACTTCCATGAACCGAGGATATAACATCGCCCGCATGAGCACCCCCCTCGCCTCGATGACAGGATTTGCCCGCACCGAGGGCACAGACGGTGGCCTCGCGTGGGTCTGGGAACTGCGCAGCGTCAATGGTCGCGGCCTCGACCTTCGCCTCCGCCTTCCCTCCGGTTGGGACGCGCTGGAACCCGCCCTCCGCGAGGCCGCCGGCAAGTCCCTGAAGCGCGGCAATGTCACCGCCAATTTGTCAGTCAAGCGTGAGAACGAACCTCGCCTCGTCCCCGACCCTGCCGCCCTGGAACAGGCCCTGACCCTTGCGATGGACCTCCACGCCCGAATCCCCGGTAGCCCCGTCCCCCGCGCAGAGTCACTGCTTGCCCTGCCAGGCGTCCTTCGCCCTGCCCATGCGGATGAGGTGATGGACACCGCCCCAGCCGCCGCCGGCTTCAGCAATGCACTCACCGCCTTGGTCACCGCGCGCCAGGCCGAAGGCAACCGCCTCCGAATGACCCTGACGAAGCTGCTCGACGAAATCGCCTCCCTTCGCCAGCGCGCCGCGGACGAAGCGGCCGATCAGCCCGCCGCGCAGCGTGCCCGCGTGATGGAGAACCTGACCAACCTGCTCCGCGAAGCCCCCTCGCTCCCCGAGGAACGCATCGCCCAGGAAGTCGCCCTGCTCGCTGCCCGCTCCGACGTCCGCGAGGAACTCGATCGTCTCGCCGCACACATCGATGCAGCCCACGCGCTGCTCCGCGAAGGCGCCAACATCGGTCGCCGCTTCGACTTCCTGGTCCAGGAGTTCAACCGCGAGGCCAACACCCTTTGCAGCAAGTCAGCCTCGGTCGCGCTGACCGCCACCGGCCTGAAGTTGAAGGCCACGATCGAGCAGTTGCGCGAGCAGGTGCAGAACATCGAATGATGCGCATCCCGAGACGCGGCATCTGCCTGGTCCTGTCCGCCCCCTCTGGCGCAGGCAAAACCGCGATCGCCGACGCGCTGCTCGCAAGCGAGCCCGACCTGCACCGCTCCGTCAGCGTCACCACCCGCGCGCCGCGCCCCAATGAGGTGGATGGCACCCACTATCACTTCCGCGACCAGGCCGGATTCGACCGCATGGCCGCCGCCGGCGAACTGCTCGAATGGGCCCACGTCCTGGGCCGCCACTGCTATGGCACGCCCCGCGCCCCGGTCGAGCAAGCCCTCGGCAACGGCCAGGACGTGGTGTTCGACATCGACTGGCAGGGCCACAACCAGATCCGCGCAGCGCTTCCCCACGACGTGGTGGGCGTGTTCATCCTGCCCCCGTCACTCGCCGCCCTCGAAGCCCGCCTCCACGCCCGCTCCGGCGATCCGCCCGCGGAAATCGCCCGCCGCATGCAACTTGCCCGCGACGAGATCAGCCACTGGGCCGAGTTCGAACATGTCGTGGTGAACACACAGCTACCGCATGCGATCGCCGAAGTGCGCGCGATCCTCCATGCCGCCCGGCTTGCAACGGGACGCCAGATCGGCCTCACTGATTTCGTGCATGGACTAGTCGCGCCAGCCGATCGAACTCCGCCACGCTGAGCGTCTCAGCCCGACGATCCGCCGCGATCTCTGCCTCCTGCAGCAATGCCTCCCCTCCGAGCTCACGCATCGCACTCCGCAGCATCTTCCGCCGCTGACCGAACGCGGCCGCCGTTACCCGCTCCATCACCTTGAACAGCGCCGCCTCCGGCTGCGCCGGGCGCGGCATCAGCCCGACCACGGCGGAGAACACCTTTGGCGGCGGCACGAATGCGCTCGGCGGAATCCGCAGCAGCAGCGTCGCATCGCAGGTCCACTGCACCAGTATGGACAATCGTCCATATGCCGCGGTTCCGGGGGCAGCGCAGATCCGCTCCGCCACCTCCTGCTGGAACATCAGCGTCATACGCTCGAAAGCCGCGGCCTGCCGCAGCCATCCCACCAGCAACGGGGTCGCCACATTGTACGGCAGGTTCGCCACGATCTGCCGCGGCGACGGCACCAATGCGGCAACATCCATCGCCAGCGCATCGCCTGCGACAATGCGCATCCGATCGCCCGTTTCCACCGCCAGCTCCTGCATGGCAGTGACGGCGCGCGGATCGATCTCCACCACCGTCACGCTCGCCGCCTCGGTTTCCAGCAGCGCCCGCGTCAGGCCACCAGGCCCTGGCCCGACCTCCACCACATGCCGCCCCTCTAGCGGCCCGGCCTCGCGGACAATCCGCCGCGTCAGGTTCGCATCGAGCAGAAAGTGCTGGCCGAATGAGCGCTTTGCCGCCAGTCCGTGCCGCGCGATGACCTCACGCAGCTTCGGCTGGTCGCTCATGCACCGCCGGAGCGTATCTCGATCGTTGCGTGCCGCCGCAGATCGGCCTGGAGCTGCCGCGACAGCAGCTCGATGCGCTGATCGAGCAACTGCGCCCGCACGTCCTCCTTCGATTCCTGCGCCATGTTCTTATCGCCGCGCGAGCACACGATCAGCACCGCGATACCATCATTGGTCACCAGCGGCTGGGTCGCCTTGTCCAGCGGCAAACTGGCCAGCACCTGCCGCAGCGCCGGCGGATTGATCGAGTCGAGCCTTACGTCCCCCGGATCCGCCGCGCGCGTCGAGCCATATGTCTTGGCCGCCTGCTCCATTGCGTCACAGCTATGCACGGTGGCGCTGATGCTATGCGCCTTCTCGAGCGTCTGTTTCTGCTGCTCGGTTGGCGCCTGTGGGTTCAGCGCCGCGGTGAACGGCAGGAACACCTGCCGCAGTGAAATCGCTGTCACCACGTCATTGCCGATCTGCCGCTTGCCCTGCAAGGTCACGATGGAGAATCCGCCGGGCACGCGGATCGGATTGCTGATCGCGCCCACTGGCATCTCCGCCACCAGCTGTGCAACAGCACTGTCGAGCTGATTGGGCTGCACCCAGCCGAGCGCACCACCCTGCAACGCTGTCTGGTTCTGCGAGAATTGCGCAGCGACCACAGGAAATGCCGCGCCCGCGCGCAGCTCGGTAATCACTGTCTCGGCAAACCGCTGCGCATCCGCCGTCGCGGCCGGGTCCTCCACCGGGATGAAGATCTCGCCCAGGCGATATTCCGGCTTGCCCACCTGCTGGGCCAGCAGCCGCTGTTGCTCCGCGACTTCCGCATCGCTGACCTTCACTTTCTCGCCAAGCTCGCCACGCAACACCTCGCCCCAGCCAAGCTGGGTCCGTATCTGATCGATCAGCGTGCGCTGGCTCACGCCATCCGCGAGCAACTTCTGACGCAGACCGCCGGGCGGCAGGCCGTTACGGGTCTCGATGCCCTTGATCGCATCGGCGATCGCCTTGTCCGGGATCACGACCTTGAGGCGCAGCACCTCCTGCATGCGCAGCCGCTCATCGATGAGCTGACGAGTGATCTGCTGCTTGAGCCGGTCAATGACCTCCTGATTCAAAGGCAGGCCCGTCGAAACAGCGAACAGCCGGGCACGGTTGTCCACATCAGCATTGCTGATCACGTCGCCATTGACCACGGCCACAATTCGCGTGGTCTCGTGACCAGCCGGAGGTGGCACCTTCGCCGGCGGCAGCGCCGCCGCAGGCGCCACGAGCAGCCACGCCAGGGCGGCAGCTCTCCACATTCTAATTGGCATGACCTGACCTCCCTAATCTCATAACGCCCGGAAGCCGAATTGTCCGATCGTCTTGAATGTCAACTGGACCAGCGCCGTGGTCGAACCGTTGTCGCCGTTGAAGGAGGTATAGCGGCGATAAAGGTTCACAGCCACAATGAAACATTCGTCCTCATAGGTCGCATTCGCGCCAAATCCAACCATTTGGTTCGTTTGCAGGTCGCGCCTCGCCCAACCGCTGAAACGGTACTGGCCCCAGTTCGAAGTCGCACCGAAGGTGATTTCGTTGCGAGGAATGTAAAATGACGAACCCGTCACGGGCGGTCGCGGCGCGTCGAACAGCGTATAGGGGTTGTCCGTGGTATAAATATAGCCGGCACTCACCGCGAGCTTCGCCGCCCCCACAGTGGCCAGCGCGTCGGCGAACCGGGTGGCCATCGACCGATGGTCCAACCGGGTCCGGTAGGTCAGGTTCAGCCAGCTTGCCGGCGAGAGGCTGGCGCGCGCGACGACATCCGACACCTGATCCTGCAGGCCCGAATCGGCAGGGAACAGGTTGTTCTTGGTCGTCCGGTACGATTGTCCGATCAGCCCGTCGAACGTCGTGCCGCCAAGGTACCACGCACCGTGCAGCGCCACATTGGCCCGGACGCCGCCATCGAGCCGGTCGATACCGGTGAACCGGTTGAAGCCGAACAGATTGGCGTCGGTGAACTCCAGGTCCAGGCTGTCCTCATTCGGGTATTTGTTGATCTGGCTATCGCCTGCCTGAGGTGCGACCACGATCTCGGCGATCGGCTCGATCAGTTGCTGTCCCCAGGCGCCCGAATCGCGCATGAATGGCCAGCGAAAGTCGAGCGCCATCTGCGGCAGTGCACGCGCCGCCTCGACATTGTTGTGGGATCCGAAGTTCGGCTGCTCGTTGAAATCGCTGGCATCGTACCCAGCCGCGTCAACATGCAGCTTGAATGTCCAAAGATCGCCCAGCGCACCAACGAACGGCCGATCCCAATTCGCTGTCAGGCTGGCCCGGCGTGTATTGGTGCCATCCGAGCGAACCACGTTGAACGCGCCGGCATCGAGGCTGAACCTGCCACCCCACCCGTCGGGCTGGCCGAAATAGCTGTACTCATAGCGTGGCAGGACAAGCGGCAGATTGCTGCTGATGATAGTCTGGTTCAGCGCCTGGTACAGGCGGAAATCGAGTCGCGAATAAGCACCCTCGCCGAATCCCTCGAGGTACGCCTGCGAGGTCAGCAGATTGGGATCATTGCCAAGCTGACTGGAAATATGGAAATCGCTGATGTAGTCCGCGGAAGTGCCGCGCGCCACGTCGAAGCCCCATCGCCAGGTATCGTCAATCGTGAACTGGCCGCGCGAATAGATCGTGGCCTGCGGCGTATTCTCGAAATACCCGACCGAGCCGTCGACGATTAATTCCCCGTTGTTGAACCGCCGGCGATATTCCGCCTCGAGTTGCGGGGCGGTCCGCGTCGTGACCATCGGCGTGATTGTCGCATCCGACTGATCGTCGATCACGATGTAATAGGGCTGGGCAAAGAAGGCACCGAGATGCGAGGTGTAGCCCATCGACGGGATCAGCAGCCCGCTCGCCCGCTTTACCGATGGATCAACCTGCCAGAAATACGGCATATAGGCGATCGGAAAGCCATACATCTCCATGACCGCGTCCTGGAACTCGATCTTCTTGTGTTCGAGGTCCTGAACAGCGGACAGGGCGCGTATCTGCCACAGCGGAGGCTTCGTCGGATCCTTCGCGCACAGATTGCAAGTGGAATACACGACGCGGGACATCTCGTTGAGCTCGCCCGCGGTACGGCGCGCGCCGTTGGCTGCGAACCTGCCATTCTCGGCAAGGATCGCGCGCATGTTGCGCATCACACCGCTTTTCATGTCCTGCGTCAGCTCGGCATAATCGGCAAACAATACCTGCCCGTCCGATTGCAGCAGCACGACATGGCCGCGCGCTGCCGCCACGCCGGTGTTGCGATCGAACGTGACCTTGTCGGCGCGCAGAACCGTCCCGCCCTGCCAGGCCTCGACGTGCCCCTCGGCAGTGACGAGCGAATTGTCCCGGTCGTACTCGACCGAATCCGAGGTGAACATCACCGGCTGATCACGTGAGACATTCGGCTGCGCCGCACCACTCAGCAGCGAGCCGAGTTGCGCCATCGCGCGGCCCGACGGCATCACCACCAGGGCGATTGCCAGAAGCAGACAGCAGATGAGTGCGTGCGACGCCGGCCGGGCTCGCAACATGCTCAGCCGTCTTCCGTGTGCAGCAGCAAGGCTACGGCGAGCATCAACCCGGAAGCGGCCGGTACCCAGGCGGCCAGAACAACCGGCAGCGCCCCAGACTGACCAAACTCCTCCGCCACCTTGGAAACGACGAACAAGACAAATCCGGCAGCGACGCCACTGCCAATCATTTGCGCCACTCCGCCACGTCGCGCCGGCCGCATGGAAAAGCCGGCAGAGACCAGTGCCATCGTCCCGGCCAGCAACGGCAACGCGAGCAGCGCCTGGAAGTGCAGACGATGGCGGATCGACGAGAAACCGGAGCGATCAAGCAGGGATATGAAGCCCGGCAGATCCCAGAAGGACAGCGTGTCCGGTGAGGCAAAGCTCTCCTGCACACGCGATACAGTCAGATCCGTGGGCAAAGTCAGCGTGGCCGGCGGCGACGGCAGCTCTTCCGGGCGTATGACACGCGCGTTCTGCATCTCCCATGCGCCACCGCCAAGCGTGGCCGAATTGGCTTCGATCCGCGCCAGCAGCTTGTCGTGCCCATCCAGACGGAACACGCTGACCTGGGAAGCAGTCAGGCGCTTGCCGTGCAACTCAACCGCGCGCGCGTGAATGATCGCCACACCCTGCGGCGTAAGGCCACGATCGGATTGGCGCAACCAGAGCTGGCCACCGGTCAGCGCCAGGGGCCCGCCGCCGGTCTTCAAAAACGTGTTGTCCATCGCCTCAGCGCGCGCGAACATCACCGATGACACCGGGCTGACCGCACAGGTCGCGAGAATGCCCAGCAGCAAGGCACACAGCGTCGGCGCGGCAAGGAACTCCCAGGCGGACACCCCGGCGGCGCGCGCGACGATCAACTCCGATGAACGCGTCAGGCGCCAGAAACACAGGATCCCTCCCAGCAGTATCGCGAACGGCATGATCTGCATGGCGATATACGGCAGGCGCAGCGCCGCGATCTCGCTGACCAGCCCGAATGTTGCAGCCGGCTTCGATGTTGCGCGGCGCAACAGCTCGATGAAGTCGAACATCGCAACCAGCCCGGACAGTGCCAACAGCATGGCAATGACCGAGGCAGTGAACTGCTTCGAGATATAGGCCGACAATGTGATTGGCAGTGTCATCGGATCACGCGGCGGCACGCAGCCGATAACGGAACAGTTCCGTCAGTTGCGGTCCGAACAGCAGCCAGGCACAGACGACGCCTGGCACAATGGCGTGCAACCACATCAATGGCAGCACAGCATTGTTGCGCGCCGAGAGGCTCTCCACAGCCAGGCCAGTCGCCAAGAGTGCCACCATAGCGAGGATCGCGACCAGCGGCCGCATGTAGCTTCCATGACGCCTGAACGCTCCCGTCAGGACAGACAACAAGGCGACCAACGCGTACGATACCGTGGTAAGTGGAGCCGACAGCCGCTTATTGCCCTCCGCGAACCATTTCGGAATGTCGGACTTGCTGAACGGATGCGGATCGAGAAGCTCGGCGAGCGACATTTCCGACATGTCGCGCAACCGCTCCCCGCCGTTGTTCGTCTTGTCGCTCAGATCGATTTCGTTCTGACTAAATGTCAGGACGTTCAACCGGCCGGTCTGGTGGTCGATTTCCTCGCGGCTCCCGCTGAGCAGCAGCACGCGCGGACCACTCGGGCTTTCAATCATACGACCCCGCTCGGCGAGAATCGTTGCGTGTGCCGTGGGATCGCGTCCGTCATCGATCAAAATGCCCCGCAGCGTGCCATCCGTATCCCGTGACCGCACATACACGGTGAGGTTGTCGGATACCGATGTGAACACACCCTCCTGTAACAGGAATGCCGCCATCTGATTGCGGATTTCCCATTGGAATTCCCGGAACGACGCAAGGCTCGCCGGCACCAACCAAAGGTTGAGCAGGTAACCGCAGATCATGCCCACTCCGGCCAGTGCCAGGGCGGGGCGCGCCAGGGCAAACGGCGACAGGCCGGCCGTTCGCATCACGGTGATCTCACGATCGCCGGCAAGCCGCTGGTAGATGAACTGCACCACGACGAACGTCGTAATCGGTAGGATGACAGCGACGAAGCTCGGGATCAGCAGACCAGTGAGCTCAACGAACACGCCGAGCGACAGGCCATGGTTTACCACCAGCTCGACGAATCGCAGGGACTGCACCAGCCATACCAGCGCCGTCAGGCCGCCGGTGACGGCAATCAGCGCCAAAGCGAGCTGGCGGAAGATATAGCGGTCGAGCCGAGTGACCAGCTTGCCGGAGCGCATCGCGCGTGACGATCCCTGCATCAAGATGAGAGTCGTTGTGCGTCAGCCCAGTCCGCGATGCAAGCAAGGCCACGCGCCCAAAAGAATGCCGCCGGCTCGTTGGCCGGCGGCATGTAACGCACCGCTACGAAGCGAACGAAACGCTAGTCGTCACCCGGTTCATGGATCAGCACATCGAGATCGCCCACCATGACCATGCCCTTGGTCTCGGGACCAAGCAGCAGCGCAAGGATGAAGAGCACGGAACCCGCGCAGGTGCCGATCATCATCGGAATGCCGAAGCCCACGTTATAGTTGATCGCGAAGTAGGTGAGGATTGGCGCGACGAAGCCGCCCCATATCGCGCCCTGGTGGTAGCAGAACCCGGCGGCTGTCGAGCGAACCTCAGTCGGGAAGCGCTCGGTCAGATAGCTGGGGTTCTGGCCGTAAATCGCCCCGGCGAATGCGCCTTGCAGGATGAATCCGCCAATAATCCAGGCGGGATCTGTGGTCAGCAGGTAGAGCGGTGCCACGAAGAGCCCGATGAATGCCGGGATGATCATCGACCAGCGACGGCCGATGATATCGGCGATCACGCCCCAGAAGCCGCTCGCAAGGAACGCCACAAGGTTCGCGATCGCGATCGGCGTCGCGATCATCGCCGGCGACAGTCCGAGATCCTTCTGCAGGTGCGTCGCGAACAACGCCCAGATCGAGTAGTAGATCACGAAACCACTCGCCATCCACAGGCACGCCGTCAACGTGTTGCCCAGCAGCCCAGGCTTGAAGATCGAGAACAGCGGCGCACGCACCTCCTTCTCGTGCTGTCGCTGCAACTGCCGGTTCTGGAGCCACACCTCCGGCTCCTTCACATATCTGCGAACCCAGATCACGGCCAACGCCGGCAGGATTCCCAGCATCAATAGGCCGCGCCAGCCGATCGAGTCGTACAGCAGGCCGTAGGCGGCACTGGAAAGCAGGAACCCGATGCTCCAGGAGCCCTGCAGCACGCCGCTCATGAACCCCCGTGAGCGCGCTGGCCACGATTCCATCGCGAGCGATGCACCGGCAGGCCATTCCGCGCCCATGCCGATGCCCAGCAGGGCACGACAGACGAATAGGAACATGAAGGTGGGCGAAAATCCCGCGACGAAATTGCAAATCGAATACCAGAGGATGGAGATCATCAGCGGCGTCTTGCGACCGATACGATCCGCGAGCCATCCCGACCCGGTCGCACCGAGCAGACGCAGCCACAATGTGATGGTGAAGACGAAAGTGACTTCCGTCAGCGGAACATGGAACTCGTTGGCTATCGGCACCATGATCAACAGGAACACGGTGAAATCGAACGCATCGAGCGTCCAGCCAAGCCAGGCAGCCCACCAGGCCAGCCATTGATCCTTCGTCGGCTCTTTCCACCACGGAACCTGTGGCGTGCTCACGGATGCAGACATGATGGTGACCTCCCCAGCGTACGATCGAACGATGCGGCACGAGCGGCACGGCAAAGGACGGCTTGGCACGGGAATGAACCGCACCCGGTACGGCAAGGTGAGGAGAAACTAATCGGCATATCAGCTATGCGTCAAACGAATGTTTGCGTGATAGTCTCGGTTCGGGTCCATTTCGCGGCCAAGTCGATGGCAGCAGGAAAAGTTCGGCAGGTTTCCACAACCAGTCGTTGAATACCGGAACTGAGACACAAACTGTGGATGAATCGGGCGAGCCACATCTGGCGAGATAGAGCCCGCGCCCGGCTTCGGTGGTAAGCGGCTGCTTCGCCCCCATTGAGCCAGGTCTGTGCCGCCAGCCCGCCGCTGGACAGCGCAAGCGCCACCCCATCGCCGGTCAGCGAGCCAATCACTGCTGCCTGGTCGCCCAGGCGGAACAGGCCAGGCGGGTCGTCATGCCGCGCGACGTGGACGTAGCCGTAGGGCAGGCCGGCGACCGCGATCGGGCGATCGAGCAGCGCTCGGGCACCTGACAGACGGTCCCCAAGATGCGAGCAGGCATCGGCCAGCAACTCGAAGGGATCCGTGCCGATAGTTGCGCGCAATCGGTCAGCCGGCATCAAGGCGCAGAGAACCGCGCGATTTCCCTCTACGGGCTGCAGCCCGGCATAACCGCCCGGGAACAGAACCAGCTCTATGTGGTGGCGCAGGGCGTCGGCCTGCTCCGGATCCAGCGCATAATACATCTTCAGGCCGACCAGGCCGCTGTTGCGTGCCCGGCGCGACGCGCCGCGCAGCTCATGCTTGCCAGTCGCCAGAAAGACCGTTTCGGCGACGATATCCTCCCCCCCGGTCCCACAATCCACGTGAAGCCACCGACCGCGCGCCATGATGCGCCGGGCGGTGTGTCCGCGCCGGACCTCCACTCCAACGGCCGCCGCCTGCTGCAAAAGCGCCTCATCCAACCCGCGGCGCGTCAACCCATAGGCCGCGAAGGGCAAACGCGTCGTGGCAGCGCGCCGGCCACGGATCACGCGAATCGACGAGATCGGCGCCGGCGCGAGCGCATCCAGATCGATGCCGCATTGACGCAGCACCTCGATCGCCTCGACGCTGAGGAAATCGCCACAGACCTTGTCAGTCGGTCGCGTCGTGCGCTCGATCACCGTCGCACCATGGCCGGCGCGCGCCAGTGTTATGGCCGCGCAGCAACCCGCCGGCCCTCCACCGACGATCAGCGGTGGCGCGCGACGCATAGCCGGAATGGCATGTGCCAGGAGATTGCGACATCGCTGCCGCTGAGACCGGCCGCCTCGATCAGCCGGCGCCAGTCCTCGCGGACAAAGCTGCGCGCGATGGAGATGCGACCGTCACTCAGGACGAAATGGTGCCAGCGCGCCAGCCAGGCGAGCACGCCGAAGCCGTAGTAAGGCAGCCAGTACCGATGCAGATCACCGATGAACCAACCGCGACGCGCGTGCTCCTCCATCCAGGTCACGAACTGCACGATTTGCGCGTCGGTCAGATGGTGCGTGAACTGCGAGCTGATGATGAAGTCGAAACTCTCCGCCGCATCGATCGCGAACACGTCGCCGGTGCGATACGTGATGGGAGCCGTGGTCGCCTCGCGTGCGGCACGCGTCGCCCAGGGATTGAGATCGATGCCCTCGAGACGCGCGTCGATGCCGCGGCGCGCGGCCCAGCGGTGGATACGGCGCAGCGCATCGCCATGGCCGCAGGCGACGTCCAGCAGCGAGAATGCCTGTAGCCCTTCGGTCTCGCGCGCCAGCCACTGCAGCATCGGGCGATGCGTCAATGTGACTGTATTGACGTGTGACAGATCGCGCAGGCAGCGCGCGTAATCATCATAGTCTACGCAATCGGTGTCCATCCGCTCGTCCGCGGTGCTGCGCGCGGCGAGACTCATGGGCGATGGAACGTGAAGGTCTCCACCGTCAGGCCGGGACCGAACGCCATCGCCATGCCATCGCCGGTCTGGGTGGAGCGCAGAATGCGATCGAGCACAAAGATAAGTGTCGCTGACGACATGTTGCCGTAATCGCGCAATACGTCGCGTGAGTAGCATAGCGCATCGGGCGGCAGGTCGAGCGCATGTTGCACCGCATCCAGGATCGAACGCCCGCCGGCATGCACCGCCCAAAGCGCATTCTCGCGATCCCCCAGCAGAGCAGCGCCATGCTCGCGCAGCCAGCGGCGGATGCGGCCGGGCACCTGACCGGACAGATGCATCTCGAACCCGTGGTCGCGGATGTGCCAGGTGATCAGTTCGGCACTGCGCGGAATCACTTCCGCATGGAAGCTTTCGAGCGCGATGCCGGTGGGTTCAGCCGAAACAAGACACGCCCCACAGCCATCGCCGAACAGCAGGAAGCTGAGCATCTTCTCGAGCTCCCATTGTTCCTGCAGGTGCAATCCGGAAAGTTCCACGCACACCACCAGCACTTTGGCTTCTGGTTCGGAGCGAACGATGTGGCGCGCCAGCTTCAACGAATTCACCGCCGCGAAGCAGCCCATGAACCCGACCACAGTGCGTTCCACCGACTCGTTCAGATCGAGGTCGCGCATGATATGGAAATCGAGCCCCGGCGCGACGAAGCCGGTGCAGCTGGCAACGATCAGATGGGTGATCGACTTCCGCTCCCAGCCGATGTCGAGCACCGCGATCGCCTGGCGCGCCAACGCCAGCGCGGCTTCGGGATACAAATCCATTCGCGCTCCGGTCGAGGGAAATGCACGCCGTTGATAGAACCCGCCGTTGTCGAGGATGTGATCGCGCGGCTTTGGACCCGGCTCGAAGAAGGAATAGCGATGCTCGATGTCTGCGAGGTCCGCCATGCGGTCGAACAGGGCGCGGCTGCGCGCGTCGGGCAGCGCGGTGCGCGCGAAATCGACGAATTCAGCATGAATGTCATAGTCGGGCACCGAGGTGCCAATGCGATTCAGCCAGGCCACTGTCACGATGCGACACCTTGCGGTCTGTTGTGGATGTAGGGACGCGTGAAGGTGCCCTCCAATTCCCATTTGTGCCGGTTGGATAAAGACAAAGGCTTATCACTTGGCCTGCCTCCGTATCACAACTCAGGCAGCACCTTCCCCGGATTCATGATCCCCAGAGGATCCAGCGCCGCTTTGATCCTTTGCATAACCGCGAGCTCCGCGCCGCCGCGCCAGTCAGGCATCATGTATGGCTTCAGCCGCCCAATACCGTGCTCAGCCGAGAAACTGCCGTCGAACGCACGCACCACCTCATTCACCGCATCCATGATCGCGTGGTCCTGGGCCAGAAACCACGTCGAATCCGCATCAACCGGCTGCTCGAGATTGAAGTGGATGTTGCCGTCGCCCATGTGGCCGAACGGCACGGCACGGACGCCCGGCATCAGCACCTCGCAAGCCTCGGTCGCGCGACGAATGAAGTCCGGCACCTTGGAGACCGGCACCGACACGTCGTTCTTCACGCTGGC
>Ga0070735_10003577_pt1 | contig 13545 bp, 10 predicted proteins | sample Coa_R1_FD_66443 | JGI IMG/M metagenome (GOLD analysis project Ga0070735, IMG submission 66443) | Surface soil microbial communities from Centralia Pennsylvania, which are recovering from an underground coalmine fire - Coalmine... | ecosystem: Environmental > Terrestrial > Soil > Unclassified ...
GCCCTCTCCTGAGAGGGCGTTCGGCAAGTTCGCGCCAGGAGCAGCGGTGGGGGTGCGAGTTCCCACATGCCTGTAGGCGTTAGGATACGATTGGCTCATGGACCGCTACGTGATCCGGGGAGGCCAAGCGGGGTACGAGCGACTACAACTGCTCGCCCGCGTCCGATGGACCGACACTAGCGCGCTTCTGCAACGAGCCGGGGTGGCCGCGGGGATGCGCTGCATCGACCTCGGTTGTGGAGGTGGCGCGGTCACCCTTGAGATCGCCACGATGATCGCCCCTGACGGGCACGTCAGGGGCATCGATATGGATGAGGTCAAGCTAGATCTGGCCCGAGCGGCCGCGGCCACTCGGGGCATTGAGAACGTCGAGTTCCGCGCGTTGAACCTCAACGAATGGCATGAGACCGGTGCGTACGACCTTGTCTTCTGCCGCTTCGTGCTTCAGCATGTCCGTCATCCTGTCGAGATGCTTGGCCGGATGTGGGCTGCTGTGCGTCCGGGGGGAGTGATCATCGTCGAAGACCCTGACTTCGACGGCTGGTGCTGTCACCCGCCAAATGACGGCTTCGACTTCTTCCTCCGTGCGTATAGCCAGGCGATTGCCCACTGGGGCGGGGACCATGCAAGCGGGCGCAAGCTCTACAGCTACTTCCTGGAGGCCGGCATTGCTCATCCGGAGATGACCGTCCTCCAGCCGGTGTACATCGCGGATGTCGACGGGAAGACACTCCCGCTGTCGACGCTAGAGGCTTCCGGCGAGGCGATCCTCGACGCGGGCGTTGCATCCCGAAAGGAGCTCGACGACGCAGTGGTGCGTTTAAAAGAGTTCACAGACGATCCCCGCAGCCTGATTTCGGGACCGCGCATCTTCCAACTTTGGGCGAGGCGATAGCGCCCGGCGGCTTCCGTCGTCATCATGGTCTGGCTGTCGATGATCCCGGCGCTGGGCTCGGGATTCCGTCCTGCCTTCCGGCGCGCTCGTCGCCGCAGTGCGTCGTTGATCCGGATGAAGGAGCCATCGAGGGTCCAGGCATCGAAGTAATCCCGAACCGTGTTCGTGTTGGGAAAGTCCGTCGGCAAGAGCCGCCACTGGCAGCCCGTTTGTGTGAGATACAAGAGGACGTTGACCAACTCCCGTAGGTTGATCACGGTGGGGCGGCCCATGCGTCGTTCCCGCTCCACCAAGGGCCGGATCGGCCTCCGCTCTCCCCGTGTCAAATAGGTCGCGTACCGCCTCTGTGTTGCTGTCGCCAAGATCGCATTGCTCTTACTAGCTCAGTCGCCCCTTCTCGTCCATCATGAATCGTCAGACTTCCCAAGTGCCCTCTGAGAGTCTGGAATCACTACGAATGCGCGTGCTGTGGCGCGGGAGCGACATAGGAGGGAGCCGGCGCCACGAAACCGAAGTAGGCCGCCAGAATCGCCGTCACTGCGTGAACCCACGTGTCACCATCCAGAATGGGAGCCAGCCCCCATACCGTATTGGTCTGAGGCATGAACCCCATCACCGCCAGAATGCCGAACAGCGGGAAGAGCGCCCGGCAGTATGCGGCGGCGGCTTCCATGCGGCTCGAGACCGCCACCGCCACCAGGCCAATCACGATGTTGAAGATGTCTGCCACCGCGTTGACCGGGAAGATCCCAAACAGGTAACCATACGAGGCTGTCACGGTCAGATGCGGCGCCGAAGCGGGCGGGTGCGTGTACAGCGCCGGTATGAAGCTGATGATGCCGATCACGAGGTAGAAGAGACCGAGGACGAGCGTGAAGAGTCGTGTCTGCACCAGGCAGCTCCTTTCGCCATGAGCGATCCCCACATTCTATAAAGGTCCGGCGACATGCAGTGGTAGGTTCGGCGCTGCCTCGCCCGCCGTCCTGCCCTTGAAGACGAGGAGCCAGGGTCAATGTCGCGGGATGCAATCACCCCGTACTCAGCCGCCGCCGACATGCTCGCCGCGCTAAACGCCGGCAGCGTCACCTCACGCGATCTGGTCGACCTGTGCGTGGAGCGCATGCGGCGCTACAACGGCGAGCTGCACTGCATCGCCACGCCCAATTTCGACGGCGCAGCCGAGGCGGCCGAACATGCCGACCGCCGGCGTGCCCGCGGCGAGGCCGGCCGGCTGCTGGGGCTGCCCTTGACGGTGAAGGACTGCATCGCCGTTCGCGGACTCCCCGCAACCGGCGGCGTGCTCGAGCGCGCTCGCGCCATCTCGCCACGCGACGCGCCGCCGATTCACCGCGTGCGGGAGGCCGGCGCCGTCATCCTGGCTACCACCAACGTGCCGCCGTACGCCAGTGATTGGCAGTCGCACAACGACCTCTTCGGTCGTGCCGCGAACCCGTGGGACCTCGGCCGCACCCCGGGTGGCAGCACTGGCGGCGGTGCCGCCGCGGTTGCAGCCGGCCTCACTCCGCTGGAAATGGGCGGTGACTACATCGGGTCGATCCGCATTCCCTCCGCCTTCTGTGGCATTTTCGGACACAAGCCGAGCTATTCGGCAGTCCCCGGCACGGGTCACTTCCCGCTCGCTCCCCTGCCGAATCCGGTGCCGCCCTTCGCCGTCATCGGTCCTCTCGCCCGTTCGGCCCGTGACCTCGAGCTAGCGCTCGACGTCGCCGCCGGTCCCGACATCGGGGAAGAACCGGCCTGGAGGCTCACCATCCCGCGCGCCCGGCACGAAGTGCTTGCCGGCTACCGGGTCGCCATCCTCCCCTCGATTCCCTGGCTTCCGGTCGAGCGTTCCATCACCGGCGTTCTGGAAAGACTCGCCGAGCAGTTGCGGTCGGTCGGAGCGACGGTGGAACGCGCCCAACCGCTTCTGTTCGGCGATCTGCGTGACCACCACAAGCTCTATGTGCGCTTCATCGGGGCATCGACATCCGGACGGAGGCCCCCCGAGGTCCGGCAACAAGTTATCGAGGAACTCCGCGCGACCGGCGATGAGTTCCAGGTTGCCATGGCGTCCGGACTCGAAGCGATCGGCGGTGACATCGGAGCGTGCTTCTTGCTGCGTGAGGACTACCGGGCCGCGTACCGCGAGTTCTTTCGCGACTGGGACATCCTTCTCGCGCCCGTCTTCCCGGTCAACGCTTTCCCGCACACCACCTTGCCCGAGCAGGAGCGATTCTTCGACGTCGACGGTGTGGCAGTTCCTTACGACCGCGGCGGAGTGTATCCGGGCCTGGCGAATCTCAGCGGTCAGCCCGCCACCGCGTTTCCAGCCGGCCTCACCGGAGACGGACTCCCGATCGGCCTGCAGGCGATCGGTCCGTACCTAGAAGATCGCACGCCTATCCGGTTCGCCCAGCTCGTGACCGAGGCGTTCGGCGGTTTCGTCCCCCCGCCGGACTTCCCCTGACGCTGCTTCCTGGCGCCTGCGGACGGGGCTGGCATGCAATCTGCACCCCAATCCATCACCGAACATCCGGCGAGCGCAGCTACTGGAAAGGGAGGAACCGTGAGCGACGAACGCGAGGATCCTACGTGGCCGGCCGAGAGCGGCGATACCGACGAGGATGCGGAGAGCGGCTATGCGGTTCGAGGCTTCGATCCAGACGATCTGGGAAGTACGGCCGACGGTTTCGGGCTGACTTCGGGTGGCACCGGAACCGCAATTGACGAGAGCGTGCTGATTGGAGACGACTCCGCTCCCAGCAACCTCGGTATGGGCATGGACGAGACTACCGACATGGTGCCCGGCGCCATTGCACCGCCTCTCGATTCGGAGCGCGAGGGCATTTGATCGGATTCCGCGGCGCGGGACGGCCGCCGGCCCCACCCCGCCGGAGTCCTCTCAGGCCGAAGCGTGCTCTCCGCTCTCCGCGTATTTCTGGATTGCGTCGACCAGGGAGCGCCGGAACAGCACGTCGTCCAGCTGAGCAAGCTCGCGACGGTTCTCTTCCGTGATCTGGTCGAGGATTCGCTGGCCCTCCTCGGTGAGCGTCAGCAGCGCCCGCCGGCGGTCGTTAGGGTCTTCCTCCCGGATGAGCAATCCCCGTCTGACGCCTCGATCGATCAGGAGAGAGGCGGCATGGTGTCGAATCTGCAGTCCTTCCGCCACCTGTCCGATTGTCACTCCCGGGTACGAGCGATGCCCACGTACCACCAGGAGCATGAGATGCTGCTGTGGGGTGATGCCGTGGACCCGCGCTCGCTCCTCGGCGAACCGAAGAAATTTGCGGAGCGCGCAGCGGAAGTCCGCCTGGTCGAGATAGTCGCTATCCGCGAACTGACTGTGACGCGCTGGGCTGGGGTGCTGCTCTACCCGAGCCATACCGATGTCCTCCGCTTCCATTCGGCCCCAATGGCGTGAAGGCAACATAGCACGTTTGGCAACCAGCGGCAATCGCTCTCCTTAGAGCATCACCACGCGATTCTATCAGTCTTACCGTACCGTGTCCTGCGATGCTGTCGTCTCTGGCCTGAATCCTGCAGTCGCCTGAAGCTCACTGTTCATCCACAGGAGAGATGGATGGCGCTGGGCGTCCTCTTCATCGTCATAGCGATCGTCGTCGTCTTCTTGATGCTCGTGACCTTCCTCGGTGGTGTCGGCATGTTCCGGCGTGGTCCGAAACCGAGCGAGGGAGACGACCGAACCGGCTAGCATTCGCTCCAGACAGCGCACAGGCGGCCTAGAGGCTCAATCGACCGGCCAGAAGTCTGGTGTCCAGGTCGTCCGAACGTCGCTCGAGCCGTTCCCTGCCAGTTACTGACGTTTTGCACGAGCGAGAGAGTTCGTCGCTGTGGCATACTGTCGGGAATCAATCCCGAATCAGGAGACATCGACGCATGACGTACCGCCCGCGACTGGGCTCTGTGTTTCTTGCAGGGCTTGCCGTGCTTATAGGTAGTGCCCTTCCCGGCACGACTCTGGCCCAATCCGGCGGCGCTCGGTACGCCGGCTCCGCCCTTCCAGCAGGGAGAATCATCCCGCTGGCGGGATCAACCTTGCCGCACCTGGCCGCGGCGCGCCGCCTGCAGGATCTGAATCCGGCGGCCGTCCTCGGTGTGACGGTGAGCCTCCGGCTTCGGGACGATGCCGGTCTCCAGCGATTCCTGCGCTCCGTGTACGATCCGCGTTCGCCACAGTACCATCACTTCCTCACGCCGGCTCAATTCGCCGAGCGCTTTGCGCCGCTGCCCGCCGACCGCGCGCGGGTCGCCGCCTGGCTTCGCTCCCGCGGTCTGGGCGTCGAGCGTGAGTACGCCGACGGTCTCGGCATCACGGTACGTGGTACGGCGCGCCGGCTGGAAAGCGCCTTCGGCACGCAGCTTTCCACCTATCGGAAGGGCGCCGACGTGTTCTATGCCAACGGCGGCCCGGTTCGGCTGCCCTCTGAGATCGCCGCGCAGGTCGAGGCGGTAAGCGGTCTCGACAATGCCGACCGGCCCCGACCACTTGGCGTCCGGTCGCGCCAGATCGTGCCGCACAGCGATGCACCCCACGCCCCCACGCACGACTCGTCTCAGGGATACACGCCATCCGACCTCGCCGGCCTCTATGACGTTCAGCCCATCTACGACAAGGGCTGGAACGGCTCCAACCAGGTCATCGCCCTGGCGGAGTTCGGCGACTTTCAGTCCGGTAACATCGCCACCTACGACAGCCAGTTCCAGCTCTCGCCGCAGACGCAGCGGGTGCCCGTGAATGACGGCTCGCAGATCGGCGAGAAGATCAACGACAACCAGCCCGAAGTGGAGCTGGACATCGAGGTCGCCCACGCGATGGCGCCTGGCGCTCGGGTCGACGTGTACATCGCGCCATATCACAGCGCCGACTGGATCCCCATGCTGTTGCTCATGGCGAGCAACAATCCTCAGATCGTCAGCTCCAGCTACGGCCAGGCGGAGAGTTTCCGCGATCCCAATCTCGTCTGGGCGATGGATGCCCTGTTCCGCGAAATGGCCGCCCAGGGCATTACCGTGTTCTCGGCGGCCGGAGACCAGGGCGCCTATGACGCATCGGCCGTTTCCGGGGCGACGCAGCAACAGAAGCAGCAGCTCGTCGTGGATCATCCCGCCTCCGACCCCTGGGTTACCGCGGTCGGCGGCACCGCCCTGCTGCAAAACTCGGATGGTTCGTACGGCGGGGAATCCGCCTGGGGGAATCCGCAAGACTCACAGGGGCCTTCGGGCGGCGGCGGCGGATTGAGCGGCTTCTTCCCTCGGCCCGACTATCAGGTCGGACCTGGCGTGCAAAACCAGTATAGCGACGGCTCGCGGCAAGTTCCGGACGTCTCGGCGAATGCCGACCCGCGAACTGGCTACGCCGTGTACACCGTGGATAGCAACAAGCAGGCGGGCTGGCTGGTGTACGGGGGGACGAGCGCGGCGACCCCACTCTGGGCGGCCTACACCTCCCTGATTGACCAGTACATCAACAGCCGGGTCGGCTTCTTCAATCCAACTCTTTACGCGCTCGGCCAGAAGGAATCTCAGTTCCAGTACCCACCGTTCCACGATGTGACCCAGGGCAACAATCTGTACTACAGCGCGACTCCCGGCTGGGACTATGCTACGGGCTGGGGCTCATTTGACGGAGCGGCTCTCCTGGTCGACCTTCAGCAGATGGGACTGGTGCACTACTCGATTCCGCCGGTAGACATCCGCATGGTCGCGGGACTGGCGAAGGTCAGCAAGAACAAGGTCACGCCGCTGAAAACCGTCAAACGCGGCAGCACCATCTACTTCTACGTCGACATGGTGACCGAAGCCGTACCCGACAACAGCCCGGTACTCTGGAAGTTCACGCTCGTCCCGGCCTCCAGGAGCGGCGGCTACCAGTGGATCAAGCACACTACGCTTTCCAGTCGCGACGTCGGCCGGGAAAAGGTGCTGGTCTGGAAGATCAAGATCTCGTCGAAGGCGCGCCGCGGCGCGTACACCTTCACCGCCGGGCTGGCCGTCGACAATACGTCGGTCCAGGCATCATCGCGCGTCACGGTGAAGTAGCTCTGCACGGACAGGCGCCTGCTGCTGGCCTTATAGGTTGTAGACCGGCAGCAGGCGCTTCTCCATCTCGCCGTCGATACGCGCCTCGACTTCGATATAGGGCGCGACGCTCGACGATACGATCTTCGGGCGCAGCAGCTCGTCCAGCTGAAACAATCCGGCCGAGTTGTTGAGAATCGCCTCGATCCGGATCGGCTTCGCCTCGCCGCTCCGGATGACGATCCGCTCGACTGCCGCCGCCGAAAGCGAATGGATGTTGACTGCGCCGGCTTCAAACGGAATACGTGACCGGCCCTGCGTCATGTCGAGCGCATCCCCCACTTTCACCGCCCCCGCCTCGATCGTGTACGTACGTTCGTCTGACCGGTGGGCGATGACCGCGTGCATCGTCTCGCTCACCATGATGGTGAGCTCGGGCTCCTCGTAGATCCCGCTCAGCAGCGTCCGCGCGATCGGCTCGCCGAGGATCAGGCTGTAGGTTTCGTGCTCGTGCCGGTGAATCGACATGCCGATATCGTGCAACGCCGCCCCCAGTACCACGATCACCTCGGCATCTTCGGGAGTCAGGCGGTAGTCGCGAACGACCGACGGCTCGATACCGGCATGGATGAGCAGGCGCAGAAGCTTGAGCGCGATATTCGCCACGATCCGGATGTGGACCGGACCGTGATCGCTCATGCCGGATCGATCGACCGCGTTGATGTTGGCGCACCGCCACAGCTGATGGAGACGGATATCGGCGCTGACTCCTTCGGACAGCGCGCGCAGCTTGCCGTTGTGCCGGTTTGGGACGTGGAACAGCGTTCGTGGCTCCGCCACCTCCGTCTCTGCCGCGGTGTACGATAGCTGGTCGCCACGTGTGATAACTGGTTGCGTCTCTTCTGATGCTGCGTTTCGGGTGGCCATAGTTCATGGTAATCGGCAGTCGTCTTGCTGCCCTGTACTACCATTGATCTGACATTTCTCGGAGGTCGATTCTCGCCGGCATGCGACCGCGAATCCGCCTGGCCATTCTCGCTCTGCTAGCAGTCGCGGCCCTTCTCGCCGCGGCCACGCTGGCGCCTATGGCTGCGGGAAGCCGCGCCGCGGCCTCCGGCGAGGTCACCTCGCAGCCTCCGCGCTACGCAATTCGCCATGTTGTCATCATCATCAAGGAGAATCACAGCTTCGACAACCTATTCGGCCGCTTCCCCGGCGCCGACGGCGCGACGACCGCGACAATCTCCGACGGAAGCGTGGTTCCCCTCAACCGGACTCCCGATCACACCCTCCTCGATATCGGTCACTCCGGAGACGCGGCGAGCCTGGCGGTGGACGGCGGCCGCATGGATCACTTCAACCAGCTCGCGGGCGCCATCCAGGACAACGTCGATATCGCGGACTCGCAGTATCCCCGGAAAGACATACCCGACTACTGGACGTACGCACAGCACTTCACGCTGGAGGACCGTTTCTTCTCGACTATCATGGGCGCGAGCTTCGCCAATCACCTCGTTCTGGTCGCCGCCAGCTCTGCCAACACCTATGACAACCCGCGTGGCCAGACACGCCACGCCTGGGGCTGCGACGGCGGACCGTACTCGGTGGTCGACGCAATCGACCCGACGACGGGCCGTCACTACCAGACTCGGCCCTGCTTCGATCTGCCGACTCTGGCCGATACGATGCAGCAACGTCACGTCTCCTGGACGTACTACGCGCCCACCGCCTTCCAGTCGGGCTATGTCTGGTCGTCGTTCGACGCCATCCGGCACATCCGGTACTCGCCGCTATGGAACACGAACGTGCGGCCAACCACGCAGTTCACCAGTGACGTGGCCCGGGGAAAGCTGCCCGCGGTCAGCTGGCTGGTCACCAGCGAAGAGAACAGCGAGCATCCCCCCTTCTCGATGTGCGTCGGCGAGTCGTGGACTGTCCGGCAAATCAATGCGGTCATGCGCAGCAAGTACTGGAAGGACACGCTCATCGTCCTGACCTGGGATGACTTCGGCGGGTTCTACGACCATGTCTCGCCGCCCCCGCAGGACGCCCTCAGCCTCGGCCCGCGCGTGCCGACTATACTCATCTCGCCCTACGCGCGAGCCGGCTACGTCGATCATCACCAGCTCGAATTCGACTCAATCCTTCGCTTCATTGAGGACGACTTCCACCTGCGCTCCCTCACGGCGCGCGATCGGAACGCCGCTTCGATCATCTCCTCGCTCCGCTTCAACCAGGTCCCCCTGCGTCCCCTGTTGCTCCATCCCTCGCCCTGCCCGACCGGGGATCTGCATCTTCACAGCGCCTTGACCGGCAAGTACGTCAGGCTGACCACGACCAGGTACGATCGGGAGCTGCAGCTGCGCATCAAGGGAGGCGACATTGCAACCCTGCTCATTGGTCCATCCGTGCCCATGCTGGGAATGCACAGCAGCCGGGTTCGGACCGCGGATTTCCGACAGGGCGATCGGATGTCGGCTTCGGCCCACCCGGATCCTCAGCTCGCGCTCACCTACGAGGTGGGCGTCATTCACGACCTCGATCTCATCACCTTCAAGGGGAGCGGCATGGTCGTTCGCCCGATGCGGCAGGGCGGCACCTCGCTCGCGGCGCGCTTCGGAGGGCGCCTCACAACCGTCCAGATCGATCCGTCGACTCAGATCGTCCTTCCAGACGGAAAGCCGGGGTCCGCGTCCGACCTGACCGTCGGTGCCACGATCACCGTGCGAGGAATCGAGAATGTGCGACTCCACGAGGTGACGACGGCGCAATCCGTCCGGCTGAGCCCCGTGTTCCTGTCTCCCGGGTTCCACCCGCAGCTACCGGGGTAACTGCCTGCCGGTCTCTCTCCTGAGCGGAGACTCCGGTCGTCAGGCAGACGCGGTCTCCGCCGTCTTCCGATTCCGCTCGGCGATGATGCGTTCCAGTGTGGGGCCGAGATCCGGCTCCGCCGCCAGGAGGGCAGCGAAGCCGTCCTTGTCGAGCACATAGACCTCGACCGGCGTGCGTGCCTGAATCGTCGCAGTGCGCGGCACGTCATGCAGCAGCGCAATCTCGCCAAAGTGCTGGCCCTCTCCCAGTACCGCCAGCCGCCGCTTCACCCCTGTCTGGTCGGTGGCCGTGACCTCGACCTGTCCCTTCCGGATGATGTACAACGCGTCGCCTACGTCACCCTGCTCGATGATCGTACCGCCCGCCCGGTAGCGCTCCACGTATAGCTCACCGGCCAGTGAAGCCAGGAGCGGTTCCGGCAGCTGGCCGAAGATGGGAATGGATCGCAGTCGTGCCAGTCGTGCTTCACCCGGCGGCGCTCCTTCCTCGACAAGTGCCATCTGTTCCTGCCACAGCCCCGCGTACACCCCCTGCTTGATGAGCAGCTCGGCGTGAGTGCCTTCTTCCACGATTGCACCGTGATCGATCACGGCGATATGGTCGGCCCCCGCGATCGTCGCCAGACGGTGCGTTACGTTGATCGTCGTGCGGCCCGCCCCGATTCGGGCCAGGGTGGCCGAGATTGCCGCCTCAGTTCGAACGTCGAGCGCCGACGTTGCTTCGTCCAGCAGGAGAACGGCGGGATTGCGAATGATCGCCCGTGCGATCGCCACACGCTGCCGCTGCCCCCCGGAGAGCTCGCCGCCACCTTCGCCGACAGCAGTGTTGTATCCTTCCGGCAGGCCTTCGATGGTTTCGTGAATCTCCGCTTCGCGCGCTGCCGCCTCAACCTCCGCATCGGATGCCCCCGGCTTGCCCAGCCGGATGTTCTCTCGAATCGAAATATTGAAAAGGAAGCTGTCCTGGAAGACGACGCCCATCTGGCCGCGCAGCGACTCGACGGTCGCGGCACGCGAGTCGATACCGTCGAACTCAACCACACCACTGTCCGGATCGTAGAAGCGCATGATCATGTTGAGGAGCGTGCTCTTCCCACATCCGCTTGGCCCGACGAGCGCCACCGTCGTTCCTGCCGGAATAGTCAGATTGATGTGGCTCAAGTTGAGCTCGGCTCCGGTGTAGCTGAAGCTGACGTCATCCAGCCGGATCGCACGATTGACACGTTGCAGCTGCCGCGCATCCGGTGCATCCATCACCCGGGGCTTAGCATCGAGGAGCTGCTGCACTCGCTCCATGCTTCCAGATGCCTGCTGCACCGTCTGGAGCACGCCCGAGAGGTTCTGCATCGGGCCGATGACCTGTGACATCAGCGCAAGAAAGGCCACGAGCGTGCCGGGTGTCAGCTGGCGCTGCACGACGAGGTAGCCGCCGATACCCATCACGCCCAGCTGCGTCAGTGAACCGATGGAGACCAGCGTGGCGCCGGAGACCCCGCTGATAAAAACCAGTCTCACGCCTGACTGGAAGAGCTGCTGGATGTTCTCCGCGTACCGGGTAATGACCCACCCTTCGAGTCCGAACCCCTTTATCACCGGCTGCGCCCGCAGATCCTCCTGTAGAGTGTTGACCGAGCGTGCGAGGATGCGCTGCCGGTGTACGCTCGCCGCCGCCGCGCGCGGCCCAAAGAACCGCCCCGAGAGCACCAGCAGCGGAACCGTGAAGAGCGACAACAGAGCCAGCCGCCAGTTCAGACTGAAGATTGTGATCAACGCAACGACAACGGTCAGTCCCATCCGTAGTCCCTGAGCCAGAATCACCGGCAGACCGGACTGTACCTGGTCCAGGTCGTCCGTCATGCGCGTGAGGATATCGCCCGTGTCCATGCGGTGGAAGAATCCGAGATCGAGCCGCTGTACGAGTGCGAACATGCGCATCCGAAGATCGGTGAGCACGTGTCCCGAAACAGTAGCCACGACGTAGCTGGCGCGCAGCTGCGCGAGGATGGCGATGACAAACGCACCTGCCAGGATCGCCACGATGACGCCCAGCGCATGGGCGTCGCGCGGGATCAAGGCCCTGTCCATGAGGATTCCCTGAGCGCGTGCGAAGCCGATGCTGAAGGCAACCGAGATCAGGATATACACCGTTGTCTCGGCAACCCGCAGCCGGTAGGGCCGCACGTATGGGGCCAGCAGCCGGACGAAGCGGATGACCCCGCCCCCCTCGGTGACTCCGAGCTCCTTTCGCCACTCCGACTCCAGCTCCCGCATCGTACGCCCGTAGGCGGTTTGCACCGCCTCCGGCCCATGGCCTGGTGCGAGCAGGGACAGGAACTGCTTGAATCGGGCGGCTCCATACCTGCGTATCAGAAAGTCGACAAAGCTGAACGCGGCAACCGGGTAAATCCTGGCCGTTGCCGGTCTCGATCCCCCGAACATCGCCATCAGGGGAGGTAGCTGGCCGGTCTGTTCCGCCGCCGTCAGGGAGGAGACCGAATCGGCGGCCGAAGCGCCCGGCAGCTGCCGGGTGATGCATGCCAGCAGACCGTCAAACAGGAAGGGAACCGGTGGGCGGTCGATGAGTCCGCGCAGCACGACACGAAGAGCCAGTGTTTCCAGATCCACACCAGGCGAGTCAGAGCGAAAAACAATGCGGATCTCTCGCGTCTGAGGCACGATCATTCCGGTCGCGGTGTGTCCGGGCCCGGCTGGATCGGGCAGGTGATCGAGCAGTGAGACCGCGATCATCTCCCCACTCTGCAGCTCCAGCAGGTCAGCAATGCCGTGCCAGAAACGCTCCAGCCGCGTCTCGATCACGTCCAACTGCCTCTCGCCGAAGGAGCCAGGCTCATAGGCGATGCGAAAGTGGCTCGTCTGCCGAACGCCCGCTGCCGTCTCCCTCTGCACCACGCTCTCCCCGCCGGGCTCGATGATAGTACTCGCTACCTGCAACTGTCCAGCAGCGGCGGCCGGACCGTGCGGTTCATCAGGGAGAATGGCTCTCCGCGAGAAATCGTGAAACAGTCACGCCGGAGAACAGATCTCTCATGAGGTCGCCACAGTGGCATTCGACCCATTGCGCAAGCAGGGCCGGCTCGATTCTCCGTAACAGGTCGTAGCGATAGCGCGCGCCGTTGAGGTGCGACATGTCGGGCAGTAGCGTTTCCGGCGGTACGCCAACGAATCCGGCCACTGCGGGCAGGCTCCGGCTGAGATCACGCGTACGAACGATAAGCGATCGGTCTCCGGGAAGATGCTGGAGCACGAATCGGTTGGTTGCCGACCAGTGCTCCAGCCCTCTCTCGACCATGTCCGGCAGTGCGGCCAGCAGCTCACCCTCGTCCCGAGCCAGGTTGCGGTGATAGCCGGGGCCCAGGAACCGGCGGAAGTAGCCCTCCATCCACGGTCCCATCATCGGCCCGGCGAACAGCACCATGTTGAGCAGCGAGTCCAGCCACGACAGGCAATCGCGGACGACGAAGAGGAGCTTGGCGTCCGGGAATTCCTGGGCGATGACGTCGACGAAGTAGCAGGTGCAGCTGGTCGAGTCCATGTCCAGCTGCGCCAGCTGGTCCCGCCGGCGCACGAAGGCGCGAAAACGAGCCTCGTCGCCGGTTCCCCGCTCGCGCTCCATTACGGCCCGCGCCGTCTCGGAGAAGAGAAACTCGTGCAGCGCGCGGTACGCCGCGAACATGCCCGCCACCGACCGCGTTCCGGTCTTCGCCAGCCCGACGTTGAAGGCGCGAAAGCGACGGTGCTCCGGCCGTGGCTTCATGC
>Ga0070735_10003578_pt1 | contig 13541 bp, 13 predicted proteins | sample Coa_R1_FD_66443 | JGI IMG/M metagenome (GOLD analysis project Ga0070735, IMG submission 66443) | Surface soil microbial communities from Centralia Pennsylvania, which are recovering from an underground coalmine fire - Coalmine... | ecosystem: Environmental > Terrestrial > Soil > Unclassified ...
GGGGCTTCCTACCCCCAACCCCCTCCCGCAAGCGGGAAGGGGCTTCCTACCCCCAACCCCCTCCCGCAAGCGGGAAGGGGCTTCCTACCCCCAACCCCCTCCCGCAAGCGGGAAGGGGCTAATGCATTTCCTCCCCCTTCCCTGCGAGCGGAGCGAGCGGATGAGGGAAGGGGGCCGGGGGGTTAGGTCCCCCTATTCAAATCTGAATTTGCTCGAGCCGAACTGCACGGTGTCGCCGGGGGCGAGCGCTACGGGCGCGGTGACGCGCTGGCCATTCACGTAGGTGCCGTTGGACGAGCCGAGATCCATTACCACGGTGCCGCCGTTCTCGCGGACCAGCCTCGCGTGGCCGCGCGAGATGGTCGTGTCCGCGGCAAGCGAAATGTCCTTGCCCGGCTCTCTGCCGACCTCCATATTCACTCCGTGCAGCGGAAATACCTGCCCCGCATACGGCCCGGTCTCGCCGACCAGTTGGCCGATCGCATCGGCGCCGGCCGTGAACGCAGGCGGTCCGGCCAGCGGTCCGGTGATGAGCTGCGCGTATCCGCCCATCGCGCCGGCGGCGCCATACCCTCCGGCGGGCGGCGCGCCGTAGCCGGCCATCGGGTCGACGGTCGGTGTGCCGAAGCCGCCCGCGCCCGCGGAGGGCGCGCCAAGCGAGCAGCGGCAGTTGCCATTCGCGTCCTTTGGCGCGCCGCAGAATGAGCAGAGGTGCGAGGGAATAGGGACGCCGGCTCCGCCGCTCTTCTTCACGGCCATGGCGTCGGCGTTAGGCTGCGTCAGCCGCTGCGCGGTCGCCTTTTCGTGGAACAGGATGCGATGCGAGGCGATCTGGATCATGTCGCCGTCCCGGAGGAGCTGCTCCGCCCCCGGCTCGACGCGCTGGCCGTTGACGAGGGTGCCGGCCGGTGTGTCCGCCGCCAACAGAAAATGGCGGCGGCCGTCCGCGCGGATGGCCGCGTGCTGGACGGCGACGGAGTTGTCGCCGAAAAGCGGCACGTCGCACCTCTCGTCGCGGCCGAGGAGGTTCACCGCCTTGTAGAGTATGAAGTCCTTGCCCTCGTTCCGGCCAGCGAGCACCTTGACCCAGGCCTGTTTGAGCAGCTCCTCCACGATTCCGATGAAGAGCCCGGTGAGCGCGCCGATCCCGGCGAAGCAGATGGCACGGCCGACGCCGCCCACGTCGATGCAGCCCGTTGCGCCGAGCGCGGAGTGGATGGGAGCCGTGCCGGTCGAGACCAGGTCGAAAACGACTCCAGTGAGCGTGCCGCCAAGGAGCCCGCCAATCGCCCCGTATAGTATGCGCTTCGGATTGAGCGTCGAGATCGCCACGCCCGTGCCGATCCCGAGGCCCCAGAGGCCGACCTGCGCCGCGCGAGCGATGATTTGCAGCGTGTACGAGAACGGCGACGGATTCTGAATAATGCTGTGGTGGCCGCCGAGCGCGGTGTACGCGAGGCCGCCGAGGTTGTTGCCCATGCCGCCGATCACGAGCGACGCCATTACTCCGATCAGCATGCCGAGGAAGATCTTGCGAGGGTTCTGGTCGACGATGCCATCGACCGCGCCCAGGAACAGGCCGATACAGCCGCATACGGAGAGGATCGAGATGACGGCGGCCTGCTGCGCTGCCGGCGTGTTTCCGACTTCGCGGCATACGTTATCCTGCATGACGAGCAGCGCATTGTAATTGATGAGCTGCTCCTGGATGAACCAGCCCAATAGCCCGCCGATCGCCCCTGCAATCAGGCCGATCAGGATGCGCGAGCGCATAAGCCACTCCCGACTCTCGCCGTCGCGGTTCGCATCACGCCTCGAACCGGAATCGCGTCAGCCCGATCTGCACCTCGTCGCCCGGCCGGATCGCCTGCGGCGTCTGGCTCGCGATCCGCACTCCATTGATGAACGTACCGTTCGAGGAGCCGTTGTCCACCAGAGTGTACTGTCCGCCGGCCGCCTGGATCGTCGCGTGGCGGCGGGAGGCGTTGGTGTCGTTCGGCAGCGCGACCGCGTTGCCCTGGTCCCGGCCTATGTCCGCGGATGGGCCGCCGATCGGGAAGATACTGCCGGCATAGGCGCCTGCCGTGGCGACCAGGCGCGGACCATCGGCGACGGCGGGCGCCGCGGCGACGGACATCGCCGCGCCGCCCGCGAACGGATCCGCCGTGCCTTCGGTTATCGGCTGGATCGGGGTCCGGTTCTGCTTCGCGAATGGGTCCGGGATGCCCGCGGCAACTCCGGACGGCTGCTGCTGAATGCCCAGGTGATCAAAGAGCTGCTTCAGTCTGCCGGTCTGGTAGGCCCAGAAGATACCGTAGGCGACAGCGGCGAGAAACGCGAGGCTGATGATCGTGCTCACCAGCGAGCTGACCGGATTGGCCTCCTGCGACCGTGAGCCGCGCGAGGCATCGTCGCCGCGCCCGCGGTCGGCGTCGCGCGTCGCGGCCCCTGCGGAGCCTGGCGCGGCGGCCGGCGGCGCGGCCGGGGGCGTTACCGTCTTCGCGTCCGGCCAGGTGACCGCGATCGGCGGCCAGGCGTCGGGCGTGCGGGCCGCGGTGAGCGTCCGGGTCTGGCTCTCCGGCGGGTTGCTGCCGTAGCTCACGGTAACGGTCAGCGGCACGTTCAGAGGCACCGCGTCGAAACGGGCGATTCCGTTGTCGTCCGGCTGCAGCAGCCTGGACTGGCTGTACTTCCTGGCTGCATCGCTCATCGTCACCTGCGCGCCAATCACGCCAAGCGACTTCGACTGAACCGGCACATTGACGCGCTGCGCGAGCGTGAAGCTGCTCTCGGTAAGGTCGACGACGCCCTTGTCCTTTATGGGCAGGCGGGCGATATTGCCACGGCCGTTATCCAGGATCTCCAGGCTGCCGGCCTTCACGTCGGCGGTCGATGGAATTGGAATGGCGACGATGTTGTCGGCGGCCGGAGGCGTGGGAAGCGGGACAGGAGCCGTCTCGGCACTAGACTTACCGGCCGCCCCGACGAACCGGTACGAGAAGTCGCCCGTAAGCCCCTTCTTGATCTGCATCACACCGGCCGCGGTGGGCGCTGGAGGCGACTGGCCGCCGCCGGCCGCGGACGTATCGGTCTTTGGCGGCGCCGGCGGCGTCTGCCCGGCAGCGGGAAGCGCGGCAGCGGCAAGGAGCAGCGCAAGCAGGACGGGGACCGAGGCGCGGATCGCACCTGCGGGTCCGACCGCCCGGCATGTTCCCGCGGGTCCAATCGACACGTTTCTGCTCATGGCTCTCCTTCAGTTCGCCGGGGCCAGCCGCGCTCGCGCGGCCGGGAGGCAATCGATCAAGTCGCCCGCAGTCATTCCAGCCTCGCGGTCGTTAGCCGCGAGATCGCCGGCCACTCCGTGCAGGTGTACCGCCAGCGCCACGGCCAGGGTCCGCGTCATCGGCTGGTCCGCTCCGTCCGCCATTTTCGTCCACTGCGCCTCCAGGGCGCCGACCACGCCGGTGAGCGCGTCTCCCATGCCGCCGGACGCCATGCCGGGATTTCCACTGGTGTTGATATAGACGCGGCCATCCGGCTCTGCGATGAGGGTGTAGCGGCCCTTCAGCACGGCGACGGCATGGAATTTGCGGGCCAGCCCGCGCACGGCCGCCACTCTATCAGACTGCACCTGCTGCACCGACGTTCCTAACAGCCTCGCCGCTTCGCCGGGGTGAGGTGTAATGGTCAGCGGCGCGCCAGCGCGGCCGCGGTCCTGTGCGGCCGACGGATCCTGCGCCAGTGCGTTCAGCCCGTCCGCATCGAGCACAATCGGCGTCGCGATCTCACGCAGCGCGCGGTGGACCAGCCGCACAGCCTCGTCCGCGGTAGTGAGGCCCGGCCCGATGCAGAGAACGGTCGCCCGTTCGGCAAACTTCGCGATCTCGCCCCAGGCATCCTCCGCGACGGCGCCCTCTTTTTCGGCAAGCGGCCTCGTCATCTGCTCGTCGAGCTTTGCGGCGACGAGCGGCTGGTTGGATTCGGGCGTCAGGACGGTAACGAGGCCCGCGCCGGCCCGCTGCGCCGCGCGCGCAACGAGTGCGGGCGCGCCGGCCATGCCGCGCGCGCCGGCGACGATCGCAATGTGGCCGAAATCGCCCTTGTTCGATTCCGGCGGGCGAGGCCGCAGCAACGGCTCCCAACCGATCGGCGAGTGCAGCGATTCTGAGCTCGTGAGCCTGCCGACTGCGCCTGGCGCACAGGCGAGGACCGAAATCTCTTCCGGCGGACGAAGCGCGCCCCACGGGAATCCTATGTCCGCAACATGGACTCTGCCCGCGCGCTCATAACCGGGATGGAGAAAGAGCCCCAGCTTGGGGTACGCGAACGTGACGGTAAGGTCCGCCCGCACCGCTTCACCTGGCGCCGCGCCGCTGTCGGCATCGACGCCGGACGGAATGTCCACGGCAATCACCGGGCAGTCGAGGTCGTTGATCGCCCGAATGGCGTCCGCGGTCCAGCCGCGCGGCTCGCCCTTTGCGCCCGTGCCGAGCAGCGCGTCGATCGCCAGATCGAATGCGCGGCTGTCGGCCGCTCCCCCGTCCTTGGCGGAGTGCGGAAGCGCCGTCTGCTGGACGAGCCCGATCTTCATCGCTACGGCCAGATGGGCGGCCGCATCCCCCTTGGCCTTGCCGGGAGCCAGCGCGTCTTCGGAACAGAACAGGGTAGGGATCGCTCCTTCGAGCGCCAGAAGCCGGAGCGCGACGAATCCGTCCCCGCCGTTGTTGCCGGCGCCGCAGAAGACCGCGACGCGCTTGCCTGAAAGCGTCCCGAATTCGCGCGCCGCCGCGTCCACGACGGCGCGGCCGGCGTTCTCCATCAGGACCACGCCCGGAATGCCGAACTCCGACATCGCGCGCGCGTCCAGGTCCCGCAGTTGCTGCGCTGTCATCACAACCATTCGCAAATCCTACCGCGTGTTCGCTGCCGTATCTTAGCAGAATCTAAGCCAAAGCGCAAATATGTATCTTTCCATTCCCGTGGCGGACCACGGCCGGCGCCCGACGCGGCTGAATACGCTGCTTGACTCAGAACTCTGGCAGATTTGCGCAGGCATACGGCAAGTCGAGCGCTGCAACCTCCGGCGGAGTCCAATCGCGCGATAGCGTGAGCGTTAGAACGCCCTCATTATAAATGAACAACGGCGAGCTAAGTCCGAAACAAGAGACCATATGGCATTCCAGCTCGTCCATCATGGCGCGGAGCAGACCCAGTATTATCACGTCCAGACCGCCGTACTCAGCCGGAAACTGGCGATCTGGTTGAAGTTCGATGCGAATCCGTGCATGAATACCGTGGGCCGCTTCAAGGCGTGCAAATAGTTCCCGATCGATGTGATCTGGCTCCGCAGACGAAACGGTCCGGAAAACTGCAATTAACGGACCATAGATCCAGGTGACGCCGGGAGAGTCCTCTTAAGGCTCGGATCGAACCGAGGGTGCAAGTCCCGCTGCACGACACATTACCTCCAGAATACGCGTTGCAGATACATTGGTCGAAAGGTAAATTACGTCGTTCGTGTACATATACGCATGCTCGACTCGACAACGCCACGGAGTTCACGATCGGATCAATCAGCCTGTTGCAGCTCCCGCGGACACCTGCGACCGTCCGACACTATACCTAGCGTACAGCTCGCTGCCGTCGCGATAGAGCGAGAGGAGCGTGAGCCCCTGCACGGCGCCGGGCGGGAAGCCGGCGCCGCCGAGGATCGTTGGGAGCCGCGCGCCGCCTTTGAGCTTCGGAGCGAGAGTGAGGAACAGCTCGTCGACAAGGCCGGCGCCGACGAGCTGCCAGTTCATCTCGCTGCCGCCTTCGCAGAGCAGTACGCGGACGCCGACGTCGCGCCGGATCGTGCGAAGCGCGGCCGGCCAATCGACGCCGCCCCGGCCGGACTCGATAAGCCGCGCTGCAGACTGTAGGCGCGCGCGCGTCGCTTCCGGCAGGCCCTCCGGAGCTACTACGTGGGCATTGGCGGGGGCGTCCGTGAAGAACCGATTGTCGAGAGGGAGCTTGCCGGACCGCGTAGCGACGAATCGGGGCATCGTAGGCGGATAGAGGACCTGGCTGGCGCGGAGCGTGCCGCTGCCGATTAGCGCGCCGTCGGCACTTGCCTGGAGCCGGCGGAACAGGAGCTGGTCTGTCGGGCCGCCCACTCCCTTCGCAGGCCCGCTTGGCTCGCCGATCACGATCTTGCCGTCCACCGTGGAGACCATATTGATAACCACGTACGGCCGCTCGTCCGGCGGCTCCGAGAAAGTCATCGCGCGATAGAGGTCGTCGGGATCGGCGTCGACGCCGGTCAGGTCCAGCAGCCGTTCGATGGGCATGGCGATCGCTCCTGCCGCCGTGGGCAATCCACTCTCAACCGTCCTGCCGGGGCCGGAGTTCCTTTCGGCCATTGGCGTTACGGCCGCGCCGCGGGTGCTACGCGCCGGTGGGACCGAGCGGGAATATCTCGACATCCACCCCGTGCGCATAATGGACGAGCGGCGCGCTGCTCGGGCGGTCGATCCCGGCGGCGCGGACCAGACTCTCGTTTAGGGACCAGGCCTCGGCGGTCTGGAGCGGGTAGGCCTCATGGTGGACCTGACCGCGATAGAGGCGCGCGCCGTCCGTCGAGTACAACAGATACCGCTCCGCGAGGAAATGTTCCAGCGTTCCGGCGGCGGCAGGGCAGATCGGGCCCCTCGGCGAGTAGGAAACGGTGCAGTCCGCCGGAACCGGACCCGGCCAGCGGCGCGACGAGCGATAGTCGACCGTTTCGGTCCAGTCGCCGATGCCGACCGCGTATCCGTCTGCTGCGACCACGTCCTCCGGGTTCAGTGAAACGGACAGGTCCATCTCCGCGAAGTGGTACGGGAGCTTCCAGGCGGACCGCGCTATCCGTACCGCGAGCGCGTTTGCGGCATCCAGGCTGAGGAACCAGACGCCAGGGTCGGCTCCGTCGAGATGGACGTACGTTCGCACATTCACCTCGTGGAAATCGGAAAGCGGTTTGAAGGCGGGCGTCCAGACGGGCCGGACTCCCATCATCGTGAACGGTACCAGCCCGACGTAGGCGCGGCCGTCGTAGGTGTCGATCGCGAGCTGCGGTGGGACGAGCGGCCGCAGCGCTTCGACCGGAACCTCCCAGTGGAGGAACAGAAGCCGCCGCCAGCTCTGAAACATAACGGGATTGCCGCTCGGCCGGCGAGTCGGCGCCACGCGGTCGATCCGATCCGTTTCCACCGGGATCGCTGCCTCCATTCCGCGGCGGGCTCCAGGCCAGGTGGTCAGCCCTGGCGCAGTCCGGCCTCGCGCAGTAGGGCGTCCGCCCAGCTCGCATCGTCCGGCTTTAACGGAGGCACTGGGTCGACTCCATAATCGATACGACGCAAGAACGGACCCTTGTCGTACGTGCCGACAAACACGGCCTGAAGGTCGACACACGCGTCGGGATTCCCTTCCGACAACGGTATTGAAATGGTTGGCAACGGATGCCGAAGCGGACATCGCCAGAACGAGAAGTCGCGCGGACGATCTGCCCTATGAAGGCTAACGATATAATCCCACGTGCCGAAGGACTCGACGGACTGCCTGGGTACAGCCACTGTATGATCGCCGGCGCGGAGTAGGTCGATCTCGACCAGATGTACACGACTGCAGAGGGCCTCGCCTTGTTTGTCGCGATATTCTCGTCCGCCCGTGCTAATGGCGATTTTGTTGGACGGGCTGATAAGCTCCACAAGTGCAACCACGCGCTCTATCCCGTCTTCGGAGGTCCTTATCTCGATGTATGGCTCCGTGATGCTTTCGTCCAGTATCGATACGCTCTCCGGCTCGTCAGCTGCCGGTCTATCAAGGACGGCGACTTTGCCGGAACCTGGCCTCGCGCCACTGGGCCGTCGCAGCACAATTGCGTCGGGATAGATGTTCCGGCCAGGCGGTATCACATACACACGTTCTTCCGGTACCGCGAAAAACGGCTGAGGAAGCATACGATTCAACTCGCCGGCGAGCTCCCCGACGAATATCACGTGGAAACCGCGCCACCGCGCCGGATGCTCGACATATGGGTCCATACCGGGAAACGGTGAGCTCATCGCCATCCTCAATTCGCGTATCCGACCGTCGTCACGCATAACTTCATCCGGCCAGCGCATTCTGCCAACTATTTGCCCAGGGCGCGCTTCGCGTGTTCGCGGGCGGCGTCGAGGTTCCCGGCCGAGCCGAGGAACTGGTTCCGCGAGGCGATGAAATCCGCGTACTCGGCCATGAATATCTTGCCGACCGGCCGCAGGTCGAACTCTGCCGGCTTGTCGCGGAAGAACTCGCGATGGACGCGCGTCCAGACCAGACGGCCGTCCGTGTCAATGTTCACCTTGCAGACGCCGAGCTTGGCCGCCGGAAGGTACTGGTTCGGATCGACGCCCTTCGCTCCTTCCTTCAGCTTGCCGCCCGCCTCGTTGATCCGGTGGACCTCGTCCTGCGGGACGGACGAGGAGCCGTGCATCACGAGCGGGAAGCGCGGCAGCATCTCCTGGATCGCCCGGACGCGGTCGAAGTGGATGCCCTGGCCGCCGGAGAACTTGTAGGCGCCGTGCGATGTCCCGATCGCGCAGGCGAGCGAGTCACAGCCCGATGCCTCGACGAACGCCTTCGCCTCTTCGGGGTCGGTCAGGCACGCGTTCTTCTCGTCGACCTTGATGTCTTCCTCGACGCCGCCGAGCATGCCGAGCTCCGCCTCGACGGAGATGCCTCGGGCGTGCGCCGCAGCGACCACGCGCCTGGTGATGGCGACGTTCTCCTCGAAGGCGTCGTGGGATGCGTCGATCATTACCGAGGAGTAGAAGCCGCTCTCGATGCAGTCGTAGCAGGTCTGCTCGTCGCCATGGTCCAGGTGGACCGCGAACAGAGCGTCCGGCCATATCTTGTCGGCGGCCCGGATCATCGCTTCGAGCATCCTCTTATCGGTATAGGCGCGCGCGCCCTTGGATATCTGGATGATGAACGGCGCCTGAGACTTCATGTTCCCATTGAACAGGCCCATCGTCTGCTCGAGGTTGTTGATGTTATACGCGCCGAGGGCGTACTTACCGTATGCGTGCTCAAACAGTACCCGCGTGGGGACAATCATCTCGGTCTCCTTCGTGCCCTTACGTAGTCGCGAATCGGTTTCATCTCGTCCGTGGACACATTATAGCCGGTATCGGATCGCCAGTACAAGAAACCGCCGGACGCCCACGCCCATGCGACGGTCGGGTACAATGTGCGTGCGCTCCGGCGGTGGACCGGTGCATGGAAGGGCCTGCGTCAAATGAACAGCTACGAAGTGCGGCTGGTTCGCGTCCAATCGGAGCTGGCGATCGACGGCGTCGACGGGATGATCCTTGCCGGCACGGACCAGATGCGCTACCTGACCGGCTGGCAGGAGTGCGGCCACGAGCGGTTCGTCGGACTGCTGATTCCGGCGGTCGGCGATCCGGCCTTTCTCGTTCCGGCGATGAACGTCGCACAGGCGCGCGAAACGCCTGCGGGAATGGAGAGCGTTATCGGGTGGGACGACGCCACCGGTTGGCGCGAGGCGGCGAGGACGATTGTCGGGGCTTGGGGCTCGGCAGCCCGGATCCTGGTCGACGACGAGATGCGGAGCGGCCACCTGCTCGCGCTCCAGGAGATGTTCCCAGAGACGAGATTCCGCGCAGCGAGCGGCCTCATGCGACGCCTGCGCGAGATCAAGGACGCGGCCGAGCTGGAGGCGATGCGCCGCGCCGCGCAGATGATCGACGAGGTGTTCGAAGCTGTGGCGATCCAGCTCTACACCGGGGCGACCGAGCTGGAAGTGGCCGAAATGGTGGTGGGCGAGATTCGCGTGCGTGGCTCGCGGCCCTCCTTTTCGCCGCTGATCTGCTTCGGACCGAATTCTGCACTGCCGCACCACCACACGGGCGATCGCCGGCTCGCGCCGGGCGACGTCGTTATCATCGATATTGGCTGCGTCGCCGACGGCTACGCCTCCGATATAACGCGGACGGTCGGCTACTGCGAGCCATCCGACCCGGACGCGCGCGCCCTGTACGACCTTGTCTTTCGCGCCCATCACGCGGCGCGCGATCTCGCCCGACCCGAAGTTACGCCCGAGGCTGTCGATGCCGCAGCGCGCAACCTGATCGCCGCTGCGGGCTACGGTGAGCGGTTCCTCCATCGTACCGGACACGGAATCGGCCTCTCGGTCCATGAGCCGCCGGACATCGTGAAGGGCGGCACGGCGCCCCTCAAGCCGGGCACGTGTTTCTCGATTGAGCCCGGGGTCTACCTGCCAGGCCGCTTCGGCGTTCGGATTGAGAACATCGTGACCGTGACTTGCGATGGAGTCGCCTCGCTGAACGCCGAGCCGGACCCCGAGCTTCGGGTGCTGCCGGCACGGACTTAACGGAACGAGACGGTATTCGGTGTTGGGTATTAGGTGGTGGTAGCTGCTCTTGGACCGGAACACCCAACACCCAACGCCCAATATCTAACACCGAACACCGATAGCCGACGGAGAGAAATATGCCAGACACGACGCAGCAGTGCGTGACCATCACGATTACTGACGACGGGCCGCTGGAGGTTGTCGGGCCGTTTACGCTGATGACGGAGAGCGGCGAGGTGGTTGACCTGCCTGTCGGGGAGCCTGCCTATCTTTGTAGGTGCGGCGGCTCGACGACGAAGCCATTCTGCGACGGCACGCACAGCGAGATCGGATTCCAGGGCGCTGCAAAGGCCGTCGCCGCTGTGAACGCCACCGCGACACCAAGGAGTTAGGCTATGCATGCCACATTCGAGCCCCCGCCAAGCCGGGTTCGGTTCACACGAAAACAGTGTGAGACGATGGAGAACGCGGGAATATTGTCGGGCCGTTACGAGCTGATCGACGGTGAGGTAATCGCGAAGATGCCTATCAACCCGCCCCACAGGCAGGTCCTGATCTACCTGCACACATGGCTGGTGTCACTGTTTGGGGCGCTGTTCGTCCAGACGCAATCCGACATCGAGGTAGATGATGCGGATCCCGATCACTATTCGCCTCAGCCGGACGTCGCGGTGACAACGCAGCCTACCTCTGCTTATACGAGCCAGAATCCAGGCCCAAGGGACCTGACGTTGGTCGCAGAGATATCGGACTCGTCGCTCCGCTTCGACCGTACGATCAAGGCGAACTACTACGCGTTGCTCGGCATACCGGAATACTGGGTCGTCGATATCGCGGGGCGGGAGGTGATCGTCCACCGCCAGCCGTCGCCGGCCGGTTACGCTGTGACCTCAGTTCACGGCGAAGACGAGCGCATCGCTACTTTGGCGCGGCCGGGCGAGGCGGTTGTCGTGTCCGACATCCTGCCGGCACAGCCGGTCGCGTAAGATTCTTTCGCACGCGGCAATTGCGATCCTGCGTTCCATCGTATATAATATGCAGGCTGAATTGGTTGTGAAGGAGAAGCGTGATGAAACCAGGCATCCACCCAGAGTATAAGACCGCGCGCGTGGTGTGCCAGTGCGGCAACACGTTCGAGACGCGCTCGACGCGCGATAATATCCGAATCGAAATCTGTTCCGTCTGTCATCCGTTCTTCACCGGCAAGCAGAAGATCGTGGACACCGAGGGACGCGTCGAGAAGTTCATGCAGAAGTACCAGAAGTTCCAAAAGAAGGCCTGAAGAATTCGCGGCAACGCGGACGCCAGAATCCTGCGGCGCGTTCCCTCTGCCTGCCCGGCACGATGCCGGCGGACGGGGCGGACGCGCCGTTGGTTTAGGCGGCGGGTCCCAATCTGTGTAAGAGGCGCTCCGCGCATGGGTGATTCGGCGCGCTCCGGGAGACGATTCCCACGATGAGTAAACAGAACGGTGCGGGCGAGGTCGAATCCGGCGGCGTGCTCCAGTACGGCGGGCAGGCCGTTATAGAGGGTGTCATGATGCGCAGTCCGCGTTATTTCGCGGTGGCCTGCCGAAAGCCGGACGGCGAGATCGTGGTGCAGCGCGAAGAGGTGGATAAATCGATCCTCGGCCGTCTCAAGTGGCTGAACGTCGCCTTCCTCCGCGGCACGCTGGCGCTCATCGACGCGATGGCGCTCGGCTCGCGGGCGCTCGCCTTCGCCTCTCACGTTCAGCTCAAGGCGGAGCAGGAGGCGCAAGCCAGAGCCGCCACTGGTTGCCGCTCGGGTGACACCGGAACGGGTCCGAACGGCGCAGAGCGAGACGGTAACGCTTCGCCATCCAGCCGTGGAGGCGTGACGGCCGCCGAACCTGCGGTGGATACGCGCAACGGCGCCGGCGGCGCGAATGGCTCAGCGCACGACGGGCTGCCGAGCGCGCCCGCGACCGCCGTGGCGGGCGGGGGCGTGCCGACAGCGGCGCCGGATCCCGCGCGGGCGCAGGGCAAGATCAACGAGATCCAGGTGGGCGGAAGTCTGCTGTTCGGCCTGGCATTCGGCCTGATCCTCTTCGTGTTCGTACCGACCTGGATTACGGGGGCGCTCAAGCACACAGTTCCGTCTATTGCGCACGCCGCGCGGCCGGACCGCTGGCTCAACATCGCGGACGGTGTCATCAAGATGGCGATCTTCTTCGGCTACATCGGCCTGATCTCCCTTATGCCGCAGATCAAGCGCGTGTTCATGTACCATGGCGCAGAGCACAAAGCGATCAATACGCTGGAGGCAGGACTGCCGCTATCGCGGGACAACGCGCTTCGGGCCTCGCGGATTCACCCGCGCTGCGGCACGAGCTTCATCTTCATCGTCCTCGTGATCAACCTGATCGTGTTTGCGTTCCTGCCTCGGCCGGACAACATCCTCCTCCGCTTCCTGCTCCATGTCGCGGTCATACCCGTGGTCGCCGGCATCTCGTACGAGATCATACGATTCGCCGGCCGCTTTCGCCGGTTCCCGCTTGTCATGGCGGTCTTTGCGCCCGGAATGTGGTCGCAGTACCTGACGACGCGCGAGCCGGACCCATCGCAGGTGGAGGTCGCGCTGGCGGCGCTCTACTCGGTGCTGGAGGCGGAGGGGCATCGCGACCTGATCGGCGTGGAGACGGCGCCGAACCCGCTCGAACCCGAAGCCGCGATCGCGTAGCTCGAATCTGCCGATCGACGGCGGCCGAGCGCAGCGATATGCGCGCTGCCGTTCAGGCGGGCGTCTCCTGTGCAAGGAGCCAGGCGGCGAAATCCTGCAGGGTTTGAAAAACGAGGTCGGGCCGCGGGAAGGGGAAGGGGGCGGGGTTGTATCTCGCGATGTGGCCGGTAAGCACGAGCACGGTCTTGGATCCCGCGGCATGGCCGGCGGCGATGTCGCGCGCACTGTCGCCGATGGCGTAGGAGGCCGCGAGATCGATGCCGTGCTCCGCCGCGGCGCGGATCAGCAGGCCGGGCAGAGGCTTCCGACACTCGCAGCCCGCGTCCGGCGCATGAGGGCAGCAGTAGATCGCCAGCAGCTCTCCGCCCACTGCGCGAACTTCCGAATTGAGCCGCGCGTGTATCGCCTCTAGCTCGGCCTCGGTAACGTAACCGCGGCCGACGCC
>Ga0070735_10003580_pt1 | contig 13540 bp, 13 predicted proteins | sample Coa_R1_FD_66443 | JGI IMG/M metagenome (GOLD analysis project Ga0070735, IMG submission 66443) | Surface soil microbial communities from Centralia Pennsylvania, which are recovering from an underground coalmine fire - Coalmine... | ecosystem: Environmental > Terrestrial > Soil > Unclassified ...
GTTCACCTATCCGCCGCTGCCGGGATGGGAGGCGATGAACATGCTCTCGACGGTCGGCGCGTTCGTGCTCGCGTTTGCGGTGTTGATCCTCATGATCAATGTCGCGATCTCGCTTCGCTCAGGAAAAATAGCGGGCGACAATCCATGGGACGCTTGGACGCTCGAATGGGCGACCACCTCGCCGCCGCCGGTGGAGAACTTCACGCACGGCGTGCCGCCGATTAATGGCCGGCGACCGCTGTGGGACCTGGCCCATCCGGATCGCACCGACGCAATGATGATGAAGCTGGCAGGGTGAGCGACAGCGATGGCTGACAAAATAAGCCCCGACCGGACGCTGCCTGACAAGACCAAGCTTGGAGTCGGCTTGTTCCTTTTCTCCGAGGCGTGGTTCTTCCTGATCCTGCTGCTCACGTACATGTACTTCCACTCGCTGCCCGCCGACGGGCCTAGCGCCGCCAGCAGCCTCAACGTGATGCACACGCTGGTATTCAGCGTCTGCCTGTTCCTTAGCAGCGCGACGATCCACCTGGCGGCGGGCAGTTTCCGAAAGGGCGACCGCAGCGGGGTCAATCGCTGGCTTGGGCTAACCGTGGCGCTCGGCGCGATTTTTCTGTTCGGCCAGGCCCGCGAGTACCTGGGACTCTTCGCACACGGCGTCACCATCAGCACCAACCTGTTCGGTTCGACGTTTTTTACGCTCACCGGATTTCATGGTTTGCACGTGCTGGTCGGCCTTGTGGCGCTGATGGCGCTTTTGGGTATTGGGATGAGCGGGCGGCTCGGCGACGTCAGGCCGTCGGGCTTCGAGTGCGTCACGATGTATTGGCATTTCGTCGATGCGGTGTGGGTGGTGATATTTACCGCGGTGTACGTGTGGCCGCTCATCGCGTAGCGGTCCCGTTGGATTGAAAACCGGCGCAGGCAAAAATGGCTGAGATACTGCGAGCGTGGGACCCGGACCTGTCCGTGCTGATCGGATGCGCGGCGCTGCTGGCGGGGTATGGGTACGCGCATCGAGGCGATTTCTCCCGCGCGAAATGGTTTGTAGCCGGCGTGGCCGTGATGCTGTTCGCGCTCATCTCGCCGCTGGACGTGCTCGGCGACGAATACCTGTTCAGCGCCCACATGCTGCAGCATCTGCTGCTCGAGCTAGCGGTCCCGCCGCTGCTGCTGCTCGGCATCACGCCGCGGTTTGCGCGGATGGTGCTCGAGTACCGCGCCCTCGGCCGTATCGAGCGCGTGCTGGGGAATCCGCTGGTGGCCTGGACGCTGGGTATGGCGACGCTCGCGCTGTGGCATCTGCCATGGCTTTTCGATACGGCGCTCGGCAACGAATACGTCCACATCCTGGAACATCTGTGTTTCATGGTGACCGCGACGATCTTCTGGTGGCCGATCCTGGCGCCGCTGCCGCAGTGCCGAATCTCGCCGCTGTGGGCGCAGATCTATCTGCTGGGCGGCGCGATGGCCAATAGCGTGCTTGGCATCTGGCTGACGTTTGCTCCCGCGGGACTTTACGCGCCTTATTTGCATCCAGCCGATTCGTTGCACTTGGCCGCGCTGTTGCGGGGCGGATGGGGGCTGACGCCGGCGCTCGACCAGCAGGTGGGGGGGCTGCTGATGTGGGTGGGCGGCGGCTTCGTGTTCCTGGCCGTGATGGTCGTGCTGTTCCTGCGCTGGTTCGGGATGGCCGAGACGGAGGGCGTGGCGCCCGCGGCGGCGGGCTTTTAGGAGAGCAGCGATGGCATTGGAAGACGCGCCGCAGCCGCGCGAAGGCGAAGCAGGCGGGTGGAGCACGCCTTTGCCGGAGAAGACCCCTCCGGCGACATACGCGCCGGCTTTTCTCGCATTGGGCATAACATTTCTACTCTTCGGAGTACTAAGTTCCTATGTATTTTCGGCCGCCGGCGTGGTTCTGATGGCGGTGTCGATTAGCAAGTGGGTGGGAGAGTTACTACATGGCGACTGAAACGCGAGAGCCCTGCTGCGAGGCGTTGAGCCCCGAGCGCCGCCGCTTCATGGGGCGGCTCTGTATCGCGCTCTCCGCCGTCGCCGCCGCCATCGTTGGTATTCCAGTGGTCGGGTTCATCCTCGGCCCGCTGATCGCGCCCGAAAAGGACATCTGGCGCGCGGTCGGCGCGGCCGACAGCTTCAAACCCGGCCAGACCGTCAACGTCAAGTTCGTCGACCCATCACCGATGGCGTGGGCGGGAGTGAGCGCGATGACCGCTGCCTGGTTGCGGCGGCTGGACTCCGGCGGTTTTGTCGCCTTCGCGGTCAATTGCGCGCATCTCGGATGCCCGGTGCGATGGCTGGCGAAGGCGAATCTGTTCATGTGTCCGTGCCACGGCGGTGTTTACTATGCCGACGGCAGCGTGGCTGCCGGCCCGCCACCGCGCGGACTTTTCAAGTACCCGGTGCGCGTGCGCGACGGGCAGGTCGAGATCCTCGCCAGCGCGGTGCCCATTGAATAGCCGCGCGGGAGACTGGTGGTGATAAAAAGGATTTTCCGGCAGGCCGTTGACGCGTTCGAGGAGCGCACCGGCCTGATCAAATTTTTCGGCGACGTGATGAAGCATCCGGTGCCGCCCAACACCGGCTGGTGGTATGTGTTTGGCAGCGCGGTGCTGGTCGCTTTCATGATGCAGGTGGTGACCGGGATCGCGCTGGCTACGCGCTACGTCGCCTCCTCGGGGTCGGCCTACCAGGTCCTCGAATTCATCACCTACAAGGCCGTGCTGGGGAACTTCCTGCGCGGGATGCACTTCTTCGGCGCCTCGGCGATGATCTTGCTGGTCGGCATCCACATGATCCAGGTTTTCCTGATGGGATGTTACAAGTACCCGAGGGAATTCAACTGGGTCAGCGGCGTGATGCTGTTGTTCATCACGATCGCGATGGGCTTCAGCGGGCAACTGCTGCGCTGGGACCAGACCGCGGTGTGGGCCACGGTGCTCGCCGCCGAGATGCTGGGCCGCACACCGTTTATCGGAAAATTCCTGGCGCGATTTCTGCTCGGCGGCAAAACGCTCGGTGGCGCGACGCTCAGCCGCTTCTTCGCTTTCCACGTATTTTTTCTGCCGGCCATGATTTTCGCGCTTGTCGCGCTTCACCTGTACCTCGTCATCCATGATGGAATCTCGGCGCCGCCCGTGCCCGGCGAAAAGGTCAATCCCAAAACCTATCGCGCCGAATATGAAAAGTTGCTCGAGGAGCGCGGCGTGCCATTTTGGCCCGACGCCGCGTGGCGCGACGTGGTGGTCGCGGTCGGAGTGGTCATAACTATCGCGGCGCTGGCCTTCTTCGTCGGGCCGCCCGAGCTCGGCAAGCCTCCCAATCCGAGCCTGCTTGCCAATGACCCCAGCCCGGACTGGTACATGCTGTGGTACTACGCGGTGCTGGCGCTGCTGCCGCGCGGGATGGAATCGGTATTCATGATCGCGGCGCCGATGGCAGCGATCGTCTTCCTGCTGCTGGTCCCGGTGTTATGGAACAAGGGCGAGCGCCATCCTGCGCGCCGTCCGTGGGCGGTCGCGGCCGTGCTCATGATCGTGCTGAGCATCATCGGATTCTGGATTGAAGGATCGATCGCGCCGTGGTCGCCGAAATTCGACGCCCAACCGCTGACCGCCGCATTGGTGGGTACAACCAGCCCCCCGATCGTCACCGGGGCGCAGCTTTTTCATGACAAGGGATGCGAGTTCTGCCACACCATCGACGGCCAGGGCGGGATGCGCGGTCCCGACCTGACCCTGGTCGCGCATCGGCTGAGCGTCAACGATATTCGGATCAAAATCGCCAATGGCGGCGGCAATATGCCGTCGTTCGCCGGTATCCTGAGCCACGACGAGCTCGACAACCTGGTGGCTTTTCTGGAATCGCGGGTGACGCTGCCGCCGGCCCAGACGTCCAGCGCTGCCGGCTACTCTAATCAGCAGTAACCTTAATGGGAGCCTCGCCGAGCTCCGTGATCAACTTTTCTATTTCCACGAAATCCACGGGTTTCGAAAGGATCCCGGCGATCTCAACCGGATGATCCGTTTCGAGTTGAATCTGCCGCGCCCAACCCGTAACCAGGTAAAACTTTACGCCGGGGGCGATATCCCGCGCCTGTCGCGCAACCTCCCAGCCGTCCATTCCGGGCATTCCCAGGTCACACAAAATCGCGTCATAGGTGATGGAACGCAATCGATCGACAGCCTCGCGCCCGCTCTTGGCAATCTCGGCCTGATGTCCGTTGGAACGCAGCAGTTCCTGAAGCGCAAGGAGGTTGTCTTCGTCGTCATCAACCAGCAGGAATCGACATGGACGCCCGGAAATGTGATCCGTACTTTGTTCGGCTTTGGCGGCTGTGTGGCTGGCGCAGCGGAATCGCAAGGTGAAAATCGCTCCTCCCTCAGGACGGTTCGCCGCGCTGATGCTTCCGGACATGTTTTCCATCACGCTGCTCGCGATCGACAGGCCGAGTCCCGTTCCGCGCGGACCCTTGGTCGTATAAAAGGGCTCGAAGATGTGCGGTAGATCTTGCGCTCGGATGCCCGTGCCTTCATCAGAAACCGTCACCAGCACCATTTCGTGCTCGACCGGACTGGCGGCGATTTTGATTGTGCCGCCCTGGTCCATTGCGTCGCCGGCGTTCAGCAAAAGATTTAGAAAGATCTGCTTCAGATCGGATGCGGAACCGTCAACCGGAGCCAGATTTGGCGGCAGCTCCATTTCGATCTGAATCGGCGCGCCTCTAAGCGCGGATCGCTCTTCGATACTGGTGCGAGCGAGTTCGACCGCCTGTGAAATGACAGTCTGCAGGAAGGCGGGCTGCTTTTCGCGCCGCAGCCGGCCTAGCTCCTGAACCTTGTCGACCGTCCGCACGGCATCTTCGATCGCGCGCTCGATCGCATGAAACGCGGTCGCATGAAGCGTTTGGAGGGAATGGTCCTTTGCCATCGCCGCGCCGCGAAGCTTGATCACGTTCAGGGTATTGTTCAGATCGTGTGCGATACCCGACGCCAGTTGACCAACCACGCGCATTCGTTCCTGCCGGACCAACAGTTCGCGGCCCTTTAAGACTTCCTCCTCGGCTCGCCGCCGTTCGGTTATCTCGCTTTTCAAACTTTCATTTACGGCTTCCAGCTCCGCTGGGCTTCGAAGCGCGAGCGCCTCGGGAATGACGGATACCAGCATGACCGCCGTGCCGATCGAGACCAGCGCAGTCAGTGCCTTTATCGATCCGGACGCCCAATACACCGGGAACCAGAGCGTGACGACTTCCATCACATGAGTCGTGCCGCAGCCGAGAATGAAAATGGCAAAGGCCCAGACGATTGCGGGAAACGGCAGATCGCGCCGCTGGCGCATGAAGTAAACCAGCTCCAACGGGATCGCAAAGTAAGCCAGCGCGATCGCGCTGTCGGATATTCCATGCAGCCAGATGAGCCCACTGTTCCATAGGTAGCAGGATGCGTGCGGGAGGAACGCAGCCGACAAAAAGCTCCATCCGTTCATGTGAGGCGCTCACCACTCAAGCGAGGTCAGGACTTCGAGACCAAGGCGGCGATCCATATATTTCAAAAGGGCGGAAAACTCAATGAACCGGCCCAGGGAGTTTGTCACGATCGCCGTAGTCCGCGGTCGGCGCGATCCATTGGCGGTTTTATGTTCGTCTCAGGAACCGCAGCTCAACGAACGGGGAACGACTTATCACGGGGGGACACTGAAGATTATGGTCCCAGGTGACGCCTGCAACGTTGGTGGCCGGACCGCCTTCGGGGACAACCTGGGCCACGGCGCGGCAGGGAACCGCGTTGGGCCGGCATGCTTTCGCGGGGTCGCGCGCTTGCGCCGCCAGAACAGAAAGGGAGGAGCGCTAGATTTCGTCGGCCGCGATAATCGTCGCGTCGGCTGAGCCGTTGTCGGCGATGAACTGTGAGATTTCTTGAGCGGTCTTTGCTAAGTCAGCGCACGGTTGCCAACGCCGAGATCCAAGAGGCGTGCGACTGTATAGCGTGTCGCTTTTGAACAGTCTGACTTCGACGGAACGCGCGGAGCAACGTGCCTCGGTCAGAAAACGCAGAATATTTCGCGAGCGAACGAAAGAGCCTGAAACAGCCCATACTGTAGACATTTGGTCCACCTCCCCCCGAAGGCGACTCTGTCAGGTGAGAATAAAAAGCTAATCCACACAACAGCTTACGTCAAGACTGCTACCTGCACAGTCGCTCGGCCCGGCATTCACTCGGCCAGGTCGTGACGGCCGCAACCGCGGTCGGGCCGGGTCGCTGTCGCGGGTGGCTGAAGCGGGCGCACCTAGCCGCGCGCTTGACGGCAATTGGGAACGCCATGGCGCACGAAGAGATTGGTTTAGGACCATCGTTCACGGCCGTACTTCTGTAGACAGCGATTTTGGTAGGCCGGCGCGCGGGACTGCCCCGGAGTTGCGAGGGAGTCCGGGAGAGGCCTTGTTTGGTCTTGCTCCGAAAACACAAGCGTGGCACGGTGTCGGAGCAGCGCGAAAAGCACCCCCGCACACGACCAAACGGCGGCACTCCGAACGAACGCCCGAGCCAATTTGTCGAAATCAAGTGCTCGCGTCGATGTCTGCAGGTGCTTGATTCAGCGTCAGGTTCCTCGACGAGGCCGTCAGCTCAGGCTGGAGTTCCGCGCTCCGTAGCGATCGCGCTGGGCGGCTGGCGTAGCGAGTCGATGTATCGGCGATACGCGATCGCCAGCGAAGCCAACTCGCGCAAGCCGAGAGCAGAGTGGCGTCGTTCCGTAAAACAGTGGCGCGAGGGCACCAATGAACGGACTGGATCGCGGATTTCGGTGTGCGCGTTGTTTGCACACGGATATCAAGCACCGGTTCACATGCCTGCGGCTCTCCGACGATCTCAAGTCCGTAACTAAGGCTTCGCGCAGGGCAGATGCGATTGCCCGCTGCGCTGTCCTCCTCTCCTTCATCGTGGTTCTTGCCGGATGCGGCGGCGATTCGTCGTCCTCGTCCCCCACGCCGGCGCCCACACCCACACCCGACGGCAGTTTTGCGCCTGCCGCTTCGCTGCCGACGATGAACCAGGGTCGCGACAGCGCCACCGCAACCTTGTTGCCCAATGGCAAGGTGCTTGTCGCAGGAGGATTTAGCTTAGGACCCACGGGCAGCGTTGTCAGCCTTGCCAACGTTGAACTCTATGACCCGGCAACCAATACTTTCGCCCCGCCGGGTTCAACTCCGACAATGAACCAGGCCCGCGGTTCCGCGACTGCAACTCTGCTGCCCAGTGGCAAGGTGCTAATCGCCGGAGGAGTAAACGCACCCGGCGACGGCGTGAACAGTATCCTTACCAGCGTCGAGCTCTACGACCCGGCGGCCAATACCTTCGCCGCACCGGGTTCAACTCCGTCGATGAACCAGACACGTGCAAACGTAGGTAACGGAGATCTCGTGTCCGTTCTGCTTGCTAACGGCAAGGTGCTGATTGCTGGCGGTGTGGATTCCTTCAGCGTGGGGCTTGACACGGTCGAACTATACGATCCGACGACTAACACGTTTGCCCCGTCCGCCTCGCTTCCCGTGATGAACTCACATCGTGATGGGCCAACGGGCACGTCATTGCCCAATGGAGAGGCCCTCATTGCTGGCGGCTTCGAGAGACCCTTTGGTTTTAATTCCATTGTCTCTGACACCATAGACTTGTACGATCCGGTGACCAACAGCTTCGCGCCTGCCGCTTCGACTCCCACGATGAACAGTCCGCGCACGAACGCTGCCGCGGCGCTGCTGCCCAATGGCATGGTGCTCATAGCGGGTGGCACGGCTCCGGGTCCTGAACGTAGCAGTGCGTTTGGCGGTGTGTTTCTCGCCAGTGTGGACCTCTACGATTCGGCGACCAACAGTTTCGCTCCGTCTGCGGCGACCCCCACGATGAATGAGCCGCGCTGCTGTGGTCTCACGGCTACGCTGCTGCAAAACGGCAAGGTGCTCATTACACAGGGCGGACAGCCAGCAGATAACACCGTGGATCTCTACGATCCTACCACCAATACGTTCGCCCCGGCTGCTCTGCTTCCCAAGATGAACCAGGGTCGCGACAGCGCCACCGCAACCCTGTTGCCCAATGGCAAAGTGCTTATCGCCGGCGGCGGCTTGCTGCTCAATACCATTGAGTTGTACACCCCATGAGGAGCCTGCGCTCCGGCACGATTTCGGGCACAGTCGAGTCTTTCAATGCCGAGAAAACCCTGTAAAGATTGGCCTTCTTCTGATTGTTTACGGGGAGCCGTTAGCTCAGGCCGGTAGAGCATCTGACTTTTAATCAGAGGGTCCCGGGTTCGAGTCCCGGACGGCTCACTCAACGAATTCAAAGGATTTTTCTACCGCCGCCAGCTATCCGTACCGAGGACTGTCGTTTGACGACCGCCAGGTCCCGCGTGCGGGGGCCCAACGAGTGCCATCTTTCGGTGAGCGACCATGAGAGAAAAAAGATGACAGTTATGAAGCGTCGCCAGGCCGCCGCGCTTTTCCTTTCGGGCTGGTATTTGATGACTCCCTCGTCGATGCTCCCGCAGGGCATCGCTTACAAGAAACCGTTGCGCCAGTGGCACATCGTGCGGAGCTTCGATACGGCCGACGATTGCCAGGACTTCCTGAGCACTTTCTTTGAGGATTCGCGGGAGAAGCAGGCGTTGAACATGCTGGAACCCGCTTATCGCGATTACATGTTCGCCGAGTGTATCGCCAGCGACGACCCGCGCCTGAGGGGAAAATAGCGGTCCGACAGTTATTTCGGAAAAGTACCTGTTCCCTCAGTGACCAGCCAATTGGCGGACGCTTGCGATTGCTCAACTACTGTCCGCGGTACACCTGAAATTTCGTGAGCCAGTGTCCGACAGGCAGCGATATTTTCAAAGCCTGGGACTCCATTGTTGAAAGCCTGAAGATCTTCCAAGCGAGCGGCTGAATCTCCAAGGGCGCGCTCGGCGTCGCCGATCCTTGCGCGGGCCCAAGCGCCTCGGGTTCGGCCGTCGGAAGAAAGTCCGCTGCTGTTAATTCTCTGCCCGCTGCTCTATATCTGGGTGCCGGAGGACTGATCCCGAACATGACGATCACTGCCGAGGAGATTGCCCAGCGCGTTGCCGGTATCACGCCGGTTCTGGCGGAGAACGCGCAGGCTTGCGTGCGCGAGCGGAGCCTCGTGCCCGCGAGCATGCAGGCGATGGTCGGCGCCGGCCTGTTTCGTATCCCGCAACCGGCGCGCGTCGGCGGCTATGAGCTGAGCCTGCGCATCCTGGCCGATACGGTCACTGCCGTTTCCGAGGCTTGCCCGAACAGCGGATGGGTCCTCATGGTGATGTGCGCCCATCATTTTTGTCTCGGTACTTTTCCGGAGCAGGCGCAGGACGAAGTCTTCGGCGGCGGCCGCGACGGCCTGGTCGCGGGCACGCTCGCCTGGCAGGGCAAGGCAGCGCGTGCCGACGGGGGCTATCGAGTCGATGGGCGCTGGCAGTTCTGCAGCGGCGTGGACCGTTCGAACTGGGTGATACTCGGATGCGCCGATGCGGAGACCGGCGGTCCGGGAGTGCATGTGGTGGTGCCGACGCACGAGATCGCCATCGACGACACCTGGCACGTGCTGGGCCTGGAAGGGACCGGCAGCAAGGACGTGCTCGCCAAGGATCTTTTTGTGCCCGCGGGCAGAGCGGTTGACACGCGCGCGATGATGCGCGGCGACTCGCCCCATTCGCTCAAGCACGCGACCAACCTCTACCGTGTTTCGTCCGACTCGATGCTCTCGCTCTCGGTCGTGACCGCGATTCTCGGGTCAGCCAAATACGCGCTGGCGAAATTTATCGAGCGGACCAAGGAGCGGCGCGTGGTGGTTACGGGCGCGCGCAAGGCCGAGCACGGGCCGACCCAACTCCGGCTCGCCGAGTCGGCCGCCGAGATTCAGTGCGCTGACCTGATGGTGCATGATGCGCTCGAGGTGCTGGGACGAGTCGCGCAATCGGGAACAGGCGCGACCGACATGGCTTATCGCGCGCGAATCAAATGGCACGCCGCTTACACGGCGGAGTTATGCCGGCGGGCGGTCTCGCGTTTGTTCGAGGGCTCCGGCGCGCACGCGATCTACAAGTCGAGCCCGCTGCAGACGGCATTCAGAAATGTCAACGTAGGCGCCCAGCACGCGAGTATCGATTTTGACACGTCCGGCGAGCTCTACGGCCGCGAGCAACTGGGATTGCTCGGTTCGCCGCGCTAGGTATGCCGGAGTTCGGAGCGCCTTTCGAGAACGGCCGAAACTCGTTGACGCCGGACTGAGCCCGGGGGCGATCGACCACAACTGTCCGCCTGGTCACCGGCATATTCGCGCGCGTGTTAAGCGTCTGTGCCCGCCCCATCCCCCATCGCGAGGAGAGACAAAATGCGCGTGCTCACCAGCTTGCCTCAAGAAGACTTGCGCCGGGTGCCCGATGCCGCGCGCGAGGCCGAACGAACCGGCTTCGACGGCCTGATCACCCTGGAAAATCGCAACGACCCGTTCCTGTCGCTAGGGGTCGCCGCTGTGGCGACGGAGAAAATCGCCCTCGGCACTGCGGTCGCGATCGCGTTTGCGCGCAGCCCGATGGTGGTTGCGAACGCGTGCTGGGACTTGCAGATCGCTTCGCGCGGCCGCTTCGCATTGGGCCTCGGGCCGCAGATTCGCCCGCACAACGAGAGGCGTTTCAGTGTTCCCTGGACCGCGCCCATCGCGCGTCTGCGCGAGTACGTACTTGCGCTAAGGGCGATCTGGACCGCCTGGGAAAAGGGCGAAAAGCTCCGCTTCGAAGGCGAACACTACACTTTCACCCTGATGACGCCGAATTTTGTGCCGCCCTCGATGGGCCTCCCGATGACGCCGGTTACGCTTGCCGCCGTCGGCCCCAAGGCGTTGCAGCTTGCGGGTGAAGTGGCCGACGGTGTGCGGCTGCATCCGTTCTGCACTCGTCGCTACCTGGAAGAGGTCGTGTTGCCGCGCCTGCGCGAGGGTTTGGTAAAGAGCGGCCGCAGCCTCGAGCACTTCGAAGTGTCGGGTGGCGGCTTTATCGCCACGGGGCCGGACGAGGCCGCCGTCAAGCGAATGGTCGAATGGGTTCGAACCCGCGTCGGGTTTTATGGCTCGACGCCGGGTTATTGGCCGGTGCTGGAATTGCACGGCCTGGGCGATTTAGGCCGCAAACTGAACGTGCTTTCAAAGCAAGGGAAATGGGCCGAGATGACGGCTTCGATCAGCGATGACGTGGTCCAGCTATTTGCGGCCGTCGGTACCCATAAGGAAATCGTCGATGTTATCGAGCGGCGTTTTGGAAAGCTCAGCGATGCCATCTTTGCCAGTGTCAACTCGACCATCCACTCCGATCTGCCGCCCGACGTGCTCGCCGACATCCATCGGATCCCGATCAGATTCAAGGGTTTCAAGACGGCCTGGTGAGCGAGGACTAGCTAAAGCGCCCGAGCTCAATGAGTCCGGGGAAGGGGCAGACCGGGCCGCGCGCTCGCCCGGTCAGCTTGTCCACGCCTTTCGGTGCGGAAAAATTGCGCGTAACCATAGGCGGTAAGTTCGCCACTCTAGGCGCACCTATCGTTGCGGAACAAGCTAGATATTGTTCTTTGGGTTACTAAAACTTTCCATGAATCCCAGAGATAGAGGCCCTAGTCGCACCAGAGCAGTTGATAAGCGGTTTTCTAAGGCGAAGTGGCGCCTGTCTCCCTCGTGGTCGGCGAAGGTCGCGCGAATTCTCGCGAAAGTCGGGCCCGGAATCGTGACCGGCGCCGCCGATGATGACCCCAGCGGAATCGCAACATATTCACAGGCCGGCGCTCAATTCGGATTCGCAATGCTCTGGGCGCTGCTCTTTTCTTTTCCATTGATGGCCGGAGTACAGGAGATCAGCGCATGGATCGGCCGGGTGACGGGCATGGGCATCGCCGGCAACCTCCGCCGCCATTATTCCCCCTGGGTGCTTCATCCGATCGTCGCGCTGCTGCTGGCCGCGAACGTGATCAATTTAGGCGCCGATATCGGCGCGATGGGCATCGCGCTGAAGCTATTGATCGGTGGCCCCGCGCTTGTGTACTCAGTCGGTTTTGGGATCGTTAGCGCGATAGCTGCGGTACTGATCCCATATCGTCAGTATTCTCAAATACTCAAATGGGCGGCGTTGGTGCTGCTGGTCTACGTCGCGACCGCATTTGTGGCCCACGTGCATTGGCTATCTGCGCTGGCGGCCACGTTTATACCACATATTTTCTTATCATCGGGCTATATGTCCGCGCTGATGGCGGTATTTGGCACCACGATTAGCCCGTATCTGTTTTTCTGGCAGGCTTCGCAGGAAGTGGAAGAACAAGAGGCAGGGGCGGGCGAAAAACCGCTCAAGCGGGCTCCAGCGCAGGCGCCGGCACAGCTTCAGGCGATGCGCGCGGGCACTTACCTGGGCATGGGATTTTCAAACTTCATAGCCTTTTTTATCATGCTCGACGCGGCTGCCGTCCTTCACGCCCACGGTCAAACGAATATCCAAACAGCGACGCAAGCCGCTTCGGCGCTTCGACCGCTCGCTGGAGAGGCGGCCTTTCTGCTTTTCAGCTTCGGCATAATAGGCACCGGATTGCTCGCCATCCCGGCCTTGGCAGCTTCGGGGGCCTATGCCTTGGCCGAGGCCTTCAGATGGCCTGTCGGACTGCAGAAGCGGCTCAACGAGGCTTGGGGCTTTTACACGACCTTGTGCGTCGCGACGTTGTTGGGCGTCGCATTGGATTTCAGTTCGATTAATCCAATCAACGCGCTTTTTTGGAGTGCCGTGATCAATGGGATCGCCGCAGTCCCGATCATGTTTCTCATGATGCTGATGACCGCGAATCCGAAGCTAACGGGCACGCTCCGGCTTCCGTTGCCGCAGAGGATCGTCGGCTGGGCGGCGACCGCGGTAATGTTCGCGGTGGCAGTCGGGATGATCGCTACGTGGGGCGGATAGTCGAAATCCAGTCGGAATCTCCCGAAAAGGAAAAGCCCCCGGAGTCGGCTCCGGGGGCTTTTGAACCTGCTTTCGCCCGCAGGTCCCAAAATGCTGGAAACGTCTTACGCGTTGGTCAGAGCGGAATCGACGCCACTGGCGAGCGAACCGATGTTGTTGCCAAGCGCGCGGTAGGTGCCATAAACCACGACCGCGATGGCCGCCAGGATGAGGGCGTATTCCGTCATCGTCTGGCCGCGGGTCTTGCGAACCATCGACTCACGCGCGCGGATGAACATCTTCGTCACTGCTTCCATTTTCATATCTCCTTTTTCAAAGCCCATTTTGGGCACCGTTGAAGCTATAATTTCCGTCTTGTCTTGTCTAGAGATGATAACAAATTAATTTGCGTCTCAAAGCGATTTGTGGCATCCGTATGGATAATTTAACTTTAGTTTGTCTTTACATGTCCCCGATTGGCAAAATTATGTCTCAAATCGCCTCCTTCCGAAGCGCCGGATTGGCCTGTTTCAATCAGTCAGGCCAGCCTGGG
>Ga0070735_10003581_pt1 | contig 13539 bp, 8 predicted proteins | sample Coa_R1_FD_66443 | JGI IMG/M metagenome (GOLD analysis project Ga0070735, IMG submission 66443) | Surface soil microbial communities from Centralia Pennsylvania, which are recovering from an underground coalmine fire - Coalmine... | ecosystem: Environmental > Terrestrial > Soil > Unclassified ...
GTCCCCCTCGTTCAGTCCGATTCAGAGTCCGAGTCCCTCGACGCAGCGCCGGCCCCCGGGCCGGCCACGGCGTCCCCGGCAACGTCCGACAGCCGGCCACCTGGCGAGACCGCGGCGCCCTCCCCGGGCCGCTCGGACGAGATGGCGGACGCGGTGGTAGCCGCCGAGATCGTCGAAGAGGTCGTCGGCGAATTCGAAGCGGGCGACCACGTCGACGATGGGCCTGACAGCGGCCCGATGGCGAGCTTCCCGCCCCTGGCGCGCGTGCTCGTCGAGGGCGGCAGGGTCTCCCTCCAAGACATGGAGGGGGTGATCGACGAACGCGACCGCACGGGCCAGGCGATCGCTCGCATCATGACGCTCCGCGGCCTTGTCAACGAGGCAGATCTCATGTGGGGCATGGCCCAGGAGATGGGCCTCGAGTTCGTCGACCTCGATGTCGAGTCGATCGACTTCGCTGCCGCCTACCACCTCCCCGAGGCGACCGCTCGTCACCACAACGTCCTCGTCATCGCGGTGCGCGATGGGAACCCGGTCGTGGCCGCCTCGAACCCCACCGACGTGTTCGCCATGGACGACCTGCGGACCATCATCGGGCGTTCCTTCGTGACGGTCATCGCTACGCGCTCGCAGATCAACACGTACATCGACAAGGCGTACCACCAAGGTGGCGACGCCACCGAAGTCGCCCAGACCGCGGCGTCGGACTTCGACGATCTCGCCGAGGAGGAGCTCGGCAACATTCAGGCCGTCGTAGACGACGCCCCCATCGTCCGGTACGTGAACCTGCTGATCCTCCAGGCGCTCAACGAGCGGGCGTCGGACATCCACGTGGAGCCCGCCGCCGAGAACCTCCGCATCCGCTACCGCATCGACGGGGTGTTGCACGACATCTCCACCGCCCCCCGGGCCATCTCGGCCGCGGTCACCACCCGGCTGAAGGTCATGGCCGACATGAACATCGCCGAGCACCGGCTCCCCCAGGACGGCCGGCTCTCGCTGACCGTCGGCAACCGACCGATCGACCTGCGTATGGCGACCCTCCCCACCATCTACGGGGAGAAAGTCGTCATGCGGGTGCTCGACAAGTCGAACGTCGTCCTGGGATTCGAGGATCTCGGGTTCGATTCGGACCTGCTCGAGGTGTACCGGACCATCTACACCAAGCCCTACGGCACGATCCTGGTCACCGGACCGACGGGTTCCGGCAAGACCACGACGCTGTACGCCACCCTGGCCGCCCTCAACAATGCCGAGAAGAACATCATCACGGTCGAGGACCCCGTCGAGCTTCGGATCAAGGGCATCAACCAGGTCCAGCTGAACGTCAAAGCGGGGCTCACCTTCGCCTCGGCACTGCGGTCGATCCTGCGCTCGGACCCCGACATCGTGCTCGTCGGTGAGATCCGCGACAAGGAGACCGCGCTCATCTCGGTGGAGGCGGCCCTCACCGGTCACCTCGTGCTCGCCACGCTGCACACGAACGACGCGGCCAGCACGCCCATGCGTCTGGTCGAAATGGGCCTCGAGCCGTACTTGGTCACCTCCGCGGTGAGCGGGGCCGTGGCGCAGCGACTCGCCCGGCGCCTCTGCGTCCACTGCCGCGAAGAATACGAACCGACGGAGGCCGACATCGTCGCTGCGGGTTGGTCTGCCGAGGAGGTCTTCGCCAAGGCGAAGCACCCCAAGCTGTTTCGGGCGGTCGGCTGCTCGGCGTGCTCGAAGACCGGATACCGGGGGCGCAAGGCGCTCCTCGAGCTGCTCGTCGTCAGCGAGGACGTCGAGCGGCTGATCATCGAAGGGGGAACGGCCGATGACATCCACAAGCTCGCGGTCGAGCAGGGCATGGTGACCCTGCGCAACAGCGGCCTGCGCAAGGCGCTCGAGGGCGAGACCACCCTCGAAGAGGTTCTGCGGGTGGTCGCATGAGCCCGTCCACCGCTACCCGCGCCGAGTGGGCCCGGCGACTGGCCCAGGCTCTCGTCTCCGAGGGCTACGCCGAGGAGAGTGTGGTCGGTCCTCTTCTAGACGAGGCGTCCGCGCAGGGCGCGTCGTTCGCGCGCCTGCTGTTGGTGCGCGACGTCACCTCCAAGGAAGTCGTCCTCGGGCTCCTGTCGCAGATGGCCCAGTTGCCCGTCGTCGACCTCCACCAGTACAGCCCGAGCGACCAGGCGCTCGGCTCGACGCCCGCGGCGGTGGCACGCGAGTACATGGCCGTGGGATGTCACCTCGATGGCAGCCAGCTCACCATGGCATTCGCCGAACCTCCCGACGCCGAGGACCTGCGCGCCTTGTCTGCCCTCACCGGCTTCGAGGTCGTTCCCGCACTCGCCGATCCTGTCGTGATCGACCAGATCGTCACATCGCTCGTCGAGGCCGCGGCGGCCGCGCCCGGAACGGCCAACGGCTCGGCCGCCTCGGACGACGCGGCCGAGTCCAACGGCCACGTGTCCGACAACGGGAGCGTCGCGGTCGGAGAGTCGCTGCCCATGCATTTGGACGACCTGCTTCGGCACGCCGTCGACGTGGACGCCTCGGACCTTCACCTCACCGCCGGTCTGCCGGCGTGCATTCGGCTGCACGGCGCGATCCGGCCGATCGAGGACTGCCCACCACTGACGAACGAGATGATCCGCGACATGGTCTTCGGGATCCTGCCCCAGTCGCTTCGTGAGCGCTTCGAGGCCGAAAAGGAGCTCGACACTTCGCACTCGATCGTGAACGTAGGCCGGTTCCGCCTCAACGTGTTCCAGCAGCGGGGGACGGTGGCGGCCGTCGCCCGGTCGATCCCCCACGAGATTCCGCCGTTCGAGATGCTCGGCGTCCCCGAGTCCATCCGGTCGTTCACCGACCTCCGTCGGGGGCTGGTCCTGGTGACCGGTCCGACCGGATCAGGGAAGTCGACGACCTTGGCGTCGCTCGTCGACATCATCAACCGCAACAAGCCTCTGCACATCATCACGGTCGAGGACCCCATCGAGTTCCTTCACAACCACAAGCGGGCCATCGTCAACCAACGAGAGGTTGGCCAGGACACCAACTCGTTCGCCGAGGCCTTGCGCCGGGTCCTGCGCGAGGACCCCGACGTCATCCTCGTCGGCGAGATGCGCGACCTGGAAACGATCTCCATGGCGCTGACCGCCGCGGAGACCGGTCACCTCGTCTTCGGCACCCTGCACACTCAGGATGCGCCCCAGACGATCGACCGCATCATCGACGTCTTCCCCACGAACCAGCAGGAGCAGGTGCGCACCATGTTGTCCGGCGCCCTCGAGGGGGTCGTGACGCAACAGCTGATGATCAACGCCGAAGGCAACGGACGGCTCGCGTGCTGTGAAGTCATGATGTGCACGCCTGCCATCCGCAACCTCGTGCGATCGGCGAAGACGCACCAGATCTACTCCCTCATGCAGACCGGTGGTCAGTACGGCATGCAGACCATGGACCAAGGCCTCGCCAAGCTCGTCAAGACCGGACGGATCACCGAAGCGATCGCCTTCGACCGCTGCCGCAACGAGGAAGACCTCCGGAACCACCTCAACTCGTAGGAGCCATCATGGCGTTGACGTTCGACTACAAGGTCCGCGACCGCTCCGGCAACCTCGTCGAGGGACAGCTGGAGGGTGACAGCATGTCGCTCGTCGTGGGCAAGCTGCGCGAAATGGGCTATCTGCCGGTGTCGGTGACGCCGAAGACGCGCGCGAGCGTCCACCGCGAGATCACCATCCCGGGCTTCACGAATCGCGTCAAGCTGACAGAGGTCGCCGTCGCCACGCGCCAGCTCGCCACGATGATCGACTCAGGGCTGTCGGTGGTTCGGTCGCTGGTGATCCTCGCCGGCCAGGTCGAGAACAAGGAGCTCGCCCGTGTCCTGGGTGAGGTCCGGCTCGAAGTCGAGCGCGGCTCGTCGCTGTCGGCCGCCTGCGCCAAGCACCCCAAGGTCTTCAGCACCCTGTTCATCACCATGGTCCAGGCCGGCGAAGCCGGCGGTCACCTCGACGCCGTCCTGCTCGACCTGGCGTCCACGATGGAGAAGCAGGCCGAGCTGCGGCGCAAGGTCCGTTCTGCCATGACCTATCCGGCCATCGTCCTGAGCGTGATGACCCTGATCTTCCTGGCGCTGCTCATCTTCATCGTCCCGGTGTTCCAGAAGCTGTTCGCTTCGCTGAACGCCAAGCTCCCCACCCCCACGCTGATCGTCATCGACACCTCCAAGATCATCCTCAGCCCCTGGTCGATCGTCATCCTCGTGATCCTCGTCGGTGGCGTGATCGGCCTTCGTCGCTGGATTCGCACAGAGGACGGTCGGCGCAAGTGGGACCGGTTCAAGCTGCGGCCGCCCATCTTCGGGCAGTTGATGCACAAGGTGGCGTTGGCGCGCTTCTCCCACACCCTCGGTTCACTGGTGCAAGCGGGCGTCCCCATCCTGGAGTCCCTCGACATCGTGTCGGAGACAGCTGGGAACCGAATCGTCGGTGACGCCATCCTCCAAGCGAAGGCCGGTGTCAGGGAGGGTCGTTCGCTCGCCGACACCCTGGCCGAGCAAGAAGAGATCATTCCCGCCCTGGTGACGCAGATGGTCGAAGTGGGGGAGCAAACTGGTGCGTTGGACGCCATGCTCCACAAGGTCGGGCAGTTCTACGACGGCGAGGTCGAGAACACCGTCAACAACCTGACCTCCATGCTCGAACCGGTGCTGACGGTCGTGATGGGCGCTGGGGTCGGTGTCATGGTGGTGAGCATGTACCTGCCGATGTTCACCTACATCAAGCACATCCCCCAGAGCTGAGTACCCGATACCGCGAGCCCTTGCGATGAATGCCGTCTCGAGCCGCGGGACCGGCTGGCTCAGAGCCCGCCTGCGTCGCAGGGCGTGGCCGTTGGTGGTGACCGCCCTGACGCTGGGCCTTCAGGCTGTCTACTCCCTGTGGTGGGCGCCCGTGGTCCGCCACCACGGGTACTGGGTCTACCCCGGGGACATTTGGGGTGAGTTCCGGTCCGCCCATTTCATCGGGTGGGGGGACCTCGGCGGTGTGTACTCCGCGTCCACGGCGCTGGTGACCTTTCCGGGGATGCTGCTCGTGCTCGCGCCGATCGCCATGTTGTGCGGGGCGCTCGGCCTGACGGAGAGCTTTCCGTACGTCTTGCCCCACCCGACCGCCTGGCTGGTTCTCGGCCCGTACGTCATCGTCGTCAGCTGCATCGCCTTGTTCGCATGCGACGCGTTGGCTGAACGCCTCGGGATCACACGAGCCAGACGGGCGTGGCTCTGCTTCGCCGAGGGCGTCGTGCTCTGGAACGTGTCGGTTCACTGGGGCCACCCAGAGGACGCGCTCGCCATGGCGTTGGCCCTGTACGCCTTCGTCATGGCCATCGACGGCCGCTTCACTCCTGCCGGATGGCTCCTTGGAGCTGCCGTGGCCACTCAACCGCTCGTACTGCTCATGTTGCCCGTCATGATGGCCTGGGCGGGGCGGGGGCGGGTACGTGCGCTCGTCACGAGGGCCCTCCTGCCGTCCGTCGCCTTGCTCGTCACGCCACTCGTCGCGGAATTTCACGCGACCGCGCACGCGCTGTTTTCCCAACCGAACTATCCGAACCTCGACCACGTCACGCCGTGGACCGCGCTGGCGCCCGTGCTGGGCGGCTCCGGCACGGGCCGGATGGTGGCCGCGGGACCGGGCCGGATCGTGGCGATCGTCCTGGCGTGCCTGGTGGGCTGGCGGGCACGGCGGTGGCAGGCGAGGCCCGACTGCCTCCTGCTGGCGGCTGGGTGCGCCCTTTCGATCCGCTGCCTCACCGAGTCGGTGATGGTCGCCTTTTACACATGGCCGGTTCTGGCTGTGGGCCTGGTTCTCGCCACTCTCCGCGGTAGATGGCAGGCACGCGCCGCCGTTTTCGTCGCGGTCGCCGTCACCGTCTGCAGTGACACCCACCTCGGAGCATGGGTGTGGTGGCCCCTGGTCAACGGAGGGCTGCTGGTCGTTCTTCTTCTCGGGACGCCGTCAAGAGTCCGCCTTGAGGTGCCGATAACCGTGGAAACGGCGGAGCCGGTGAGAGCGATCGGCTTCGACGCATTCATTGACGACGGCGGCACGCCGACCGTGGCACGTGAGTGCTCGGTCGTCGCCGGCTGACAGGGGATTCGAACCAGATGGCACAGGTTGTCGGGCTGGACATCGGCACGAGCGCGGTTCGAGCCGCCGAGCTCGAATTCGGCTCGGGCGCGCCGGTGCTCGTGGCGTTCGGTCAGGTTGGTCTACCTCCCGGGGCGATCGTCGACGGAGAAGTGCAGGACGTCTCGGCCGTCTCCGACGCGATCACGCGTCTCTGGCAGAACGGCAAATTCGTTTCCAAGTCGGTGGTGGTGGGGATCGCCGGGTTGCGCGCGATCACCCGGGAGATCGACCTCCCCTGGGTGCCCGACGAGGACGTCGACAGCGCGGTTCGGTTCCAGTCCGAGGAAGTCATTCCCTTCCCCCCGGAAAAGACCATTCTCTCTGCACAAGTCCTCGCGGACCAGACCTCCGAAGACGGCACCAGAACTCGGCGCGTTCTGGTCGCAGCCGCGCACCGCGATCTCGTCGACGGCGTTGTCGCAGCCGCCGAAAAGGCCGGTCTCATCGTGGAGGGGGTCGACCTCGTGTCGTCGGCCCTCGTCAGGGCGCTCGCCGATCCCTTGGCCCCGGCCGACCGTCCGGTGGCCATCGTGTCGATCGGTGCCGGGCTGACGGTTGTCGTCGTCCACCAGGGCGGCCGTCCCCAGTTCGTGCGGACGATCGGCACGGGTGGCAATGCCGCGACCGCTGCGATCGCGTCGTCCCTGGACCTGCCGATGACCGACGCCGAGGCCCTCAAGCGGCGCCTCGGCGAGGGATCCTCGCAGGTGCAATCCGCCGAAAGCGCCGTGCAGCCCAATATCGCCGAGCTCGTCGCGGAGATCCGGAATTCGATCCAGTACTTTGCGACGCTCCCCGACCGTGCCCCCATCACCCAGGTCGCTCTGACCGGCGGTGGTGCTCGCCTCCGTGGCTTGATCAAGCAGCTGCGTGCGCAGGTGCGCATCCCCGTCGAGCACGTCTCGCCGCTCACCCGACTCGACCTCTCGCGCATCGACCTCACCGAAGAGCAGGCCGCCAGCATCGAGCCCGTCTTGGCGACCCCGATCGGCTTGGCGCTCCCCGAGCCAAACCCCGAAGTCCGGAAGTTCAACCTGGTTCCTCCCGAGATCGCCAAGCGTGCGTTCGAGAGGAAGGTCACCCGGCAAGCGTTCGTTGCCGCTGCCGGCGTCGGGCTCATCCTGCTTGCTGTGAGCGGTTGGCGCTTCTGGCAGGTGCACAACGCCGAGAGCAACGTCTCCGGGTTGCACGCGTCCGTGAACGCCCTCAACGCACAGATCCCCACGTTCGACAAAGTCGTCGCCATCGGCAACGAGCTTCGCCTGGCGCGCTCCGAGGTGAGTCACGTGTCGACCACGGCCGTCGATTGGGCGGCGGTGGTCTCCGAGCTGGGGAACCGGATTCCTGCCGGGTTGGGCATCACCACGTTCAACGGCAGCGCCAACAGCGGCGGCGCTCCGACCAGTGCGACGACGACCTCGGGTACGCCCACAGCAATCGGTGCTGGCCCGTCCACGGGTATCGGCACCCTCAGCCTGGGGGTGAGCGGCACATTCCCGAGCACGGCGCACTTCGATCCGGTCGCGCAGTGGATCGATGGTCTGTCGGCTTCGTCGTTCTTCACTCCGCCGGGGGTCGCGGCGGTGAGCAACGCGCCCAACGCCGGCAACACGACGGTGACGTTCCAGTCGAACCTCTTCCTGACCGCGGCGGCCAACCTGGCCAGAAACGCAGGCTTCTGATGGAACAGTTCACCCGGTACCGGGTCCCCATTCTGACGGGCGTCGGCGTCGTCGTCGCCGCCATCATCGTCTTCGTCGCCTGGATCTCTCCCGAGGGCAGCAAGCTCTCGGGCCTCCACGCCCAGGCGACCCAGCTCCAGTCGCAGGAGGCGCACCTGCAGTCCGAGATCGCCACGCTGCGCGGAGAGAGGGCGCATCTCGCATCGAACTGCCAGCAGCTGACGAAGGACCTGGGCGAGATCCCGGGCACCCCGAGCGTCGACAGCTTCTTCCACGAGATCACGACGCTCGCCGTTTCGAGCGGTGACCCCAATACGCCGAGCATCAGCGTGACACAGGCCACCGGGGCGGCCTCGGGGGTGAAGCCCGTGGCGGTCAACCTCACGCTCCAGGGCACCTACGGGCAGATGATGGCGTTCCTGCAGGGGTTGAACACCTTCCCACGCCTGTTCACGATCACGACCATCTCGGTGACAGGCGGCCCGGTAGCGGTTGGAGGCGGCCAGGTCCCAGGCCCCACCGGTGGCTACAACCTGCAGCTCGCCGGCAACGTGTACTACAGCACGGGCCAGCAAGACGTCTGCTCGAACGCCACCACGACAGCGAAGCACTGAGCCCGAGACGGGCGGCACCAGCCCGTCGTCCTCTAAAGACGTCGTGATCTCCTGCCGATATCAATCCCGATAGCCATTGCGCATCAAGGGAGGAATCAAAACCATGCTCAAGTCCACGCTGGCGCGCCTGCGCCAGGCCCGTGCGAGTGAGCTCGAGAACGAGGCGGGGGCCGAATCCGGTTTCACCCTCATCGAGCTCATGGTGGTGCTGTTGATCATCGCCATCCTGCTCGCCATTGCCATTCCCACGTTCCTCGGGGTGTCCGGCTCGGCCAACGACCGGTCCGCCCAGTCGAACCTGACCAATGCCCTGACCGAGCTCAAGGCCCTGTACCAGAACGGGCAGACCTACAACGTGGCGACTCTTCCGGTCGCAACGCTGACGGCATCTGCGCCCGAGTTCTCGTGGGTGCAGTCCGGTGCGTGCACGTCGGCGGGTGGTAACTGCATCAGCGAGTACCCGGTCGACGTCGCCAGCGCGGCCGACGGCTTCGGTGTGATCACCGCAGCTTGGGCCAAGGGCACCAACACCTGCTGGTACGCGGTCGACCTGGAGCAAGCTCCCGCGACCACGGCGTTCGCCGGTGGCGACACCGGTGGGACGGCGCAGTTCGTCGGCGGGACCTCCAACCTGGCGTCACCTCCGCCGCAGAACCAGAAGATGGGGGCGTCGGCGCTGACCTCGGCAGGGGTGTACTACTCGAAGCACACTGTGGCGTCTGGCTCGAACTGCAACGCCCAGACCCCGACCACCAACGCAAGTGCGTGGAACTGGGGCCTGTCCTACTCGTCGGCTCCGGCGAACTGACCGGGACAGCTGATCAACCCGCCGGTTCGTCTGGCGGGTGACATTCGAACTGTGGCCCCCGCTTCGGCGGGGGCCACAGTCGTTTTCGCGTCAGTGCGGAGAGATCGCGTCAGCGTGCCGAGTCGCGTTGCGCCGTATCCGCCGACGCGATGACGTCGATGATCTCCGAGCCCACGAGCTCCTCGCGATCGAGCAGGGCATCACGGAGGGCCTCGATGACGTGGCGGTTGTCCTCGAGCATCTTGCGTACCTCCACCTTGGCGGTGCGGAGGAGCTCGTCGACCTCGTCGCGGCCGCTGTCGGTCGACAGGACCTTGGAGACGATGTTGCCCGGCATGTCGAGGGCCGCCGCGGAGATCAGCGTGCTCCCCATGCCCAGGCTGCCCACCATCTGGCACGCGGCCGTGGTGGCGGCCTCCAGGTCGGCGGCGACGCCGGAGCTCGTCTCCCCGAAGAACATCTCCTCGGCGGCCATGCCCCCCATGGCGATCTGGATGAGCGCCTCGATCTCCGAACGGGTCTTCGTGAACCGCTCTTCCTCGTCGGAGTGGGACAGGAGCCCGAGCGCCTGCTTGCGCTTCACGATGGACAGGACCTCGAGCTTGCGCCCCTTGCCGACCAGCCACGCCACGGTGGCGTGCCCGGACTCGTGGGTGGCGATCGTGCGCCGCTCGGCCTCGGCGTATTCGACGGGCTGGGCGAGGCCGATCTCCTCGGTCATCTTGGCGTGCTGGACGTCGGTCCACGACAGCCGATCCGCGTCCCGTCGCAGCGCCCACACGAGCGCCTCGTCGAGCAGGTGCTCCAGCATGACCGGCGAGTACCCGAAGGTCATGGACGCGAGGGTGTCGCGCTTGGCCGGGTCGTCGAGCTCCGGCTCGTGCGCCTTCTTGTCGAGGTAGTAGTCGATGATGTCGCGGCGTCCCGAGCGAGACGGCAGGTCGAAGTAGATCGAGCGGTCGAAACGCCCCGGGCGCACGAGGGCCGGGTCCAGGTCAGCGACCCGGTTGGTGGCCCCGATCACGAGGATGTTGGCAGGCGCCGCCGTCGGCTTGTGGAACTGGTGCTCGGACGGCAGCCACGTGTTCACCAGGTCGACGAAGAACCCGGCCAACCGGACCTTGAACGGCGGCTGGTCGAAGGATTGCAGCTGGATGAGCAGCTCGTTGACGACGCCGGCGATCCCGTCGTGGTGGCGGCCCACGCCCATACCTCCGCGCGCCCCCCCGATGGCGTCGATCTCCTCGATGAAGCCGATGGCGCCTCCCTCACGCCGGGCGTACTTGCGCAGCGTCCGGAAGAACGAGCGGATCTTGCGGTTCGTCTGCCCGTAGAACATCGACTGGAACGCCGACGAGGACACGAACAGGAACGGGACCCCGGCCTCGCGCGCCATGACCTTGGCCATGTAGGTCTTTCCCGTCCCGGGCGGACCCTCGAAGAGGATGGCCCGGCGCGCCGAACCCCCCATGTGCTCGGCGAAGGTGCGGTGGGCGAGGAACAGGTTGAGGGTCTTGACGACCTCCTCGACGACGACCTTGGCGCCGCGCACATCGTCGAGGCCGACGTCGATCTCGTTCGGGCGGTAGAGGATGTGGGGCGAGCGCCCGGCACCGATCAAGGGGAGCACCAGGACCACGCACAGCAGGAGGATGAGGATCATCCCCGGCAGGTAAGGGGCCAGGCCCTGCGGCACGTGAGGAAGGTCGAAGGGTCCGCGGTGCAGGACGAAGGCGCGGATCTCGAGCCAGATAGCGATCGGGGCGAGCACCAGCACGGCCACGCGGAGGCGAGCTTGGCGGACGCGCTCGCGGGCCTTGCCCACGTCGGCCCGGCGGGCGCCGATCACCCCGGGGCGGCCGAGGGAGCGGAGGCCCGCATCGGGCTCGACCGCCGCGGCCGTCCCCCGCTTGTGCGGGTGCGGACGTTCCTCGGCTGACTTGGTCATCCCCGTGCCTTCGTTCCGTATAACCCCAGACCCACCGTCGGCCGCCATCGCCGTGGGTGGGCTCGGCTACCCCGCTCCTCGGGGCAGACCCTCACTCTCCGCGTCCGTTCTAACTCTCAGCCCAACCAGGAATCAACTCCGCGCCAATAAACCCTCGGGCCCCAAGGGTCACATGGGGCCCGAATCGTGCTTGCGAGCGATCAGGCGCTCACGCCTCGTGACCAGTGCCGTCAATGTACGGGCCAGCGTTCGCCGGCTGTCGTCCGGGTCCACGACCTCGTCCACGAAGCCGCGCTCGGCGGCCACCCACGGGGTGAGGAGCTCGGCGGCGTAGTCCTCCTCCATCTCCTTGCGTTCGTCGGGTGCGGCGGTGCGTCCCAGGATCTGCACCGCGCCCTGCGCCCCCATGACGGCGATCTCTGCGCTGGGCCAGGCGAGACATACGTCGTTTCCCATTCCCTTGGAGTCCATGACGATGTATGCCCCGCCGTAGGCCTTTCGCATCACCAGGCACACCCGCGGCACGCTCGCTTCTGCGTAGGCGAAAGCGAGCTCCGCCCCGTGCCGGATCATCCCCCGCCACTCGAGGTCCTTCCCCGGGAGGAAGCCGGGCGTGTCCACGAGCGTGACGATCGGGAGGTTGAACGCATCGCAGAACCGCACGAAGCGGGCCGCCTTCTGCGACGCCTGGATGTCGAGCGTTCCCGCCAGGGCGCGGGGCTGGTTGGCAACCACGCCCACAGGCATCCCGGCGACGCTGGCGAGCGCCGTCACGAGCTGGGGCGCCCAGCCGGCACGCAGTTCGAGCATGTCGCCGTCGTCGGCCAGCACGGCGATGACGTCCCGGACGTCATAGGAGGCCGATGCGGCGGCGGGGATGAGGTCGCGCAGCTGTGGCGTCGGACGGCCGGCCGGGTCGTCGGTGTCCAGGTGGGGAGGCTCGGCGTCGGCGTGGTCGGGCAGATACCGCAGGACGTTCCCGAGGAGTTCGGGAACGTCTTCTGCGGTCGGGGCCACGAGCGCGCAGAGACCGCTCGCGGTGGCGTGCCTGGTCGTGCCGCCGAGCTCGCGCAGCCCGACCCGCACCCCGGTGAACGCTTCCACGGCGTCGGGCCCGGACACGTACGCGAAGGCGTCGGGTGTCATCACCGCGACGTCCGCCAGGCCGAGCAGCAGGGCGGGCCCGGAGATGGCCGCCCCGGTGACGCCCGCGAGCACCGGGACCGACCCCGAGCACGCGGCCAGAGCGGCGGCGGCGCGACCCCAGCCGTGCAAGGCCTCGATCCCCTCGGCGACCTCCGAGCCCGACGACGACAGGATGACGACCAGCGGCAGGCGCTCGTGGAGCGCGGTGTGGGCTGCGGCGGCGATCGTTTCGCCGTCGGCGCGCGTGAGCGCACCCCGGTGGTAGTCGGACACCGAGCGCACCGAGATCACCGGCCGCCCGTCCAACTGCTCGAGGGAGGCGGCCACCGAGCCCGGGACGTGGACGCGGATCGTCACCTCGGCCGACGCGACCATGGAGTCCTGGGCACCGGCAGTCATGGTACGAGGTGCGCTCGAGGCGCTGAAAGGGGTACGCCCGGTGTCACGCCGGTCGGCGCGCACGGTGTCATGCTGGCGCCGGCGGGAGCGCTGTACTGCAGCCCACCGGGCAATCGGTGAGCCGGCAACCGGAAAGGAGGCCCATCGGCGATGCGTGCGTGCGTCCTGCGCAACGGAGCCCTCGTCGTGGACGAGGTCGAGGATCCCCGACCGGCCCTGGGCCAAGCGCTCGTGCGCATCCTGGCGTGCGGCATCTGTGGGTCTGATCTCCACTTCGTCCGTCACGCCCGCCAGTTCGTGACGATGACCGACGAGCTCCGTCCTTCGATGGGTGAGCAGGCGATGGCCATGGCTTCCATCGATCTCGGCCGCGACATCGTGCTGGGCCACGAATTCTGCGGCGAGGTCCTGGAGCTCGGCCCCGACACGACGGGACCGAAGCCGGGCACCCGCGTCGTGTCGGTACCGGCTCTCATCGCCGCCGATGGCGTGCACCAGCTGGCGTACAACAACGCGTACCCGGGCGGCTACGCGCAGGAGATGCTGCTCTCGGCGCCGCTGGTCCTCGAGGTCCCGAATGGGCTCGACAGCCGGACGGCGGCGTTGACCGAGCCGGTCGCCGTCGGCGTCCATGCGGTGGCGCGTTCGGGGGCGACGCCGGGCGATGCCGCACTGGTCGTGGGCTGCGGGCCCGTCGGCCTGGCCGTCATCGGCGCGCTGCGCATGAGCGGGATCGAGACCATCGTGGCTTCCGACTTCTCGC